>Ga0182749_1000378_pt1 | contig 43121 bp, 43 predicted proteins | sample eDN3rd37CKraftMG_FD_128875 | JGI IMG/M metagenome (GOLD analysis project Ga0182749, IMG submission 128875) | Enriched Miracle-Growth compost microbial communities from Emeryville, California, USA - eDNA 3rd pass 37_C Kraft MG (version 2) (version 2) ...
CCTCGCATTGCAATCTCTTCCCGACAGTGAATACTGGGTGCCCCGCTTTCGCGGGGCATGACGGACACTATTGGGAGGTGACGCATGGCCCCGTTGCACGAGCGCACCGAAGATCGCGACGGCATGCGGATCGACTGGAACGTGCCGATCGCGATGGACGACGGCCTCGTCCTGCGCGCCGATGTGTTTCGGCCGGTGAAAGACGGCACGTTCCCCGTCATCCTCACCTACGGCCCCTACGCCAAGAACCTCGCCTTCCAGGATGGCTATCCGAGCGCGTGGCAGCGCATGGCGGAGAAGCATCCCGACGTCACGGCCGGATCGACCAACAAATACCAGAACTGGGAAGTGGCCGATCCGGAGAAATGGGTGCCGCACGACTACGTTTGTGTGCGCGTCGATTCACGCGGCACCGGCTGCTCGCCCGGCTTCATCGATCATTTCTCGCCGCGCGAGACGAAAGACTTCCAGGACTGCATCGAATGGGCCGGCGTGCAGCCGTGGTCGAGCGGCAAGGTCGGGCTCAACGGCATCTCCTATTACGGCATCAACCAGTGGCAGGTGGCGAGCCTGCAGCCGCCGCATCTCGCCGCGATGTGCGTGTGGGAAGGCGCGGCCGACTGGTACCGCGACATGACGCATCACGGCGGCATTCTCTCGACCTTCTGGGAGAACTGGTACGATATGCAGGTCAAGACCGTGCAATACGGCGCCGGCGAGCGCGGCAAGCGCAGCCGCGTGCACGGTGAGCTGGTCTGCGGTCCGGACACACTCAGCGACGAGGAGCTCAAGGCGAACCGCGCCGACTTCGGCGCCGCGATCGCCGCGCATCCGCTCGACGACGCCTATCACAAGGCGCGCTCGCCGCAATGGGACAAGATCACCGTGCCGCTGTTCTCGGCGGCGAACTGGGGCGGCCAGGGCCTGCATCCGCGTGGCAATTTCGAGGGCTTCATGCGCGCCGCCTCGCAGCAGAAATGGCTCGAGGCGCACGGCATCGAACACTGGACGCATTTCTACACCGACTACGGCCGCGAGCAGCAGCGCAAGTTCTTCGACTTCTTCCTGCACGGCAAGGATACCGGCTGGTCGAAGCAGCCGCGCGTCTTCCTGCAGGTGCGCCATCCCGGCGAGCGCTTCGTGCCGCGGGCCGAGGGCGAATGGCCGCTCGCGCGCACAAAGTGGACCAAATTCTATCTCGAGCCGAAGACGCTGGCCCTGGCGACCAGGAAGCCGGCCGGCGCCGCGAAGCTGAGCTTCGCCGCCCTGGGGGACGGCCTCACCTTCCTGACGCCGCCGCTCGGCGAAGAGACCGAGATCACCGGCCCGTCCGCGCTCAAGCTGTTTGCCTCCTCGTCGACCGCCGACGCCGACCTCTTCATCGTGTTGCGCATTTTCACCGCCGACATGAAGGAGATCGTGTTCCAGGGCGCCATCGACCCGCACACGCCGGTGGCGCAGGGCTGGCTGCGCGCCTCGCACCGCAAACTCGACAGGAGACTGTCGCGGCCCTGGCGGCCCTATCACACGCACGACGAAAGGCAGCCGCTGAAGAAGGGACAGACGGTCGAGCTCGACATCGAGCTGTGGCCGACCTCGATCGTCGTGCCGGCCGGCCATCGCATCGCACTCTCGGTGCGCGGCAGGGACTATGTCTATGGCGGCGGCACGGGCGGCAAGCTGTCGAATTTCAAGAACGAGCTCACCGGCTGCGGTCCGTTCCTGCACGACGACCCGCGCGACCGCCCGAAGGCGCTGTTCGACGGCACGACGACGCTGCACTTCGGCAAGGTCAAGGCCCCTTACCTGCTGCTGCCGGTCATTCCCGCGAAGGCAAAGCGCGTGCGCCCGACAAGCAAGCGCCGCTGAGACGTCCGTTTGCGCGCATAGGGCGTGAATTCAATTTCGTAATGCCATAGTTGGTCGTGTGCAATGCAACGACGCGCGATGCGGGCTTTACATTTCGCGCGCGCTTGAACGATGATGTTGCAAATGAACGGGCAAGCAGGGTCGGGTCCGTTCGGGCTGCAATTTCTATACATGAAATGGCCGTTCAAGGCCGTTCGCCTGACAAGCCCGCAAGGGACATCGAGGGAGGACTGCACCATGGCTCGCAAGATCACGCGTCGTACGATGATGGCCGGAACGGCAGCCGGCATGGCCGCCGCTGCGTTCGAGTTCCCGAAGCCGGCCATCGCGCAAGCCGCGCCCTTCAAGCTCGGCCTGCTCACCGTGAAGACCGGCCCGCTCGCGCAGGGCGGCATCCAGATGGAACAGGGCATCGTCACGTTCCTGAAGGAGAAGAATTACACCTTCGCCGGCCGCAAGGTCGACTTCATCTCCGCCGACACCGGCGGCAACCCGGCCGGCGCGAAGACCAAGGCGCAGGAACTGATCGAGCGCGACAAGGTCGACGCCATCGTCGGCCCCCTCGCCGCCTTTGAATTGCTCGCGATCACCGACTACGTCGCCCAGCACAAGACACCGATGATGAGCCTCGCGGCCGCCGAGGACATGACGCAGCGCAAGCCGAACCCCTATTTCCTGCGTGCATCGGCGACGTCATCGCAGGCCATGCATCCGATGGCCGACTTCGCGGCGAAGGAGCTCAAGCTCAAGCGCATCGTCACCATCTCGGAAGACTTCGCCTTCGGCTACGAGCAGATGGGCGGCTTCCAGCAGGTGTTCGAGGACGAGGGCGGCAGGATCGTCAAGAAGCTGTGGCCGCCGCTGGTGACGCCGGACTACACGCCCTACATCGCCCAGATCGCCGACTGCGACGGCGTCTGCCAGGGCTTCGCCGGATCGAACCCGCTGCGCTTCATGAAGCAATACGCCTCGGCCGGACTGAAATACCCGGTGGTTGCCGGCGAGACCGGCGGCGACGACGCGCTGCTGCGCTCGTTCGGCGAAGAGGCGGTCGGCATGTACAGTTGCTGCCCCTACACGCTCGACCTCGACTCCGAGAGCAACAAACGCTTCGTCGCGGCGATGAACAAGGACTTCGGCGTCGATCCCGGCTTCTACTGCGCCGGTCTCTACATCAACGGCATGGTCATCAATGCCGCGCTGGAGAAGACCGGCGGCAAGTCCGACGACAAGGACGCGCTGATCAAGGCGATGCGCTCGGTCGAGCTCAAGGACACGCCGCGCGGCCCCATCAAGTTCGACCATCTCGGCAACGTCGTCGGCGACTTCTTCGTCCGCCGCCTCGAGAAAGCGAACGGCAAGCTCGTCAACAAGACGGTCAAGACCTACCACAACGTCAGCCAGTTCTGGACCTACGACGAGAAGAAGTTCTTGGCACAGCCGGTCTACTCGCGCGATTATCCGCCGCTGAAGTCGTAAAGCACGGCACCTAAGTCTCCGCGGGCGACGCGCCTCGGCGGGCGCCCGCGGTCTCTTCATCGCGAACGCGAGATTACGGCGACGATGAGTTTTTATCTGGTGCTGACGGTGAACAGCATCACCTTCGGTGGTCTGCTGTTCCTGCTGTCGGCCGGCTTCTCCCTGATCTTCGGGCTGATGCGGATTCCGAACCTGACGCACGGCTCGCTGTTCATGATCGGCGCCTATGTCGGCGCGACCCTGGTCGTCGGCATGCTCGGCGTCAAAATGAATTTCTGGCTGGCGGCGCTGCTCGCGACGCTCGCCGTCGGCCTGATCGGCGCGCTGACCGAGCGGCTGCTGCTGCGCCGCCTGCCCGGCAACGAGCTCGCGCAGGTGCTGGTGACGCTCGGCCTCTCCTTCATGGCCGCCGATTTCTGCCTGATGGTGTGGGGCGGCGATCCGCTGTCGGTGCCGACGCCGGCCGGGCTCGGCGGCTTCGCCCGCCTCGGCGTCATGGTGTTCCCGCTCTACCGCTTGGCGATCATCGCCATCGCCGCGGTCATCGCGGTGGCGCTGTGGCTGCTGCTCGACCGCACGCGCCTCGGCGCCATGATCCGCGCCGGCGTCGACGATCCCGACATGGCGCGCGTCGTCGGCATCCGCGTCTCGCAGCTCTTCACCATCGTCTTCGCGCTGGGCGCCGGGCTCGCCGGCTTCGCCGGCATCGTCGGCGGTCCGATCCTCTCGGTCTATCCCGGCCTCGACCAGGACATGCTGCCGCTGGCGCTGGTGGTGGTCATCCTCGGCGGCTCGGGCTCCCTGCTCGGCTCCTTCGTCGGCAGTCTTGTCGTCGGCTTCATCTACAATTTCGGCCAGGCACTGCTGCCCGAGCTCGCTTATTTCGTCCTCTTCCTGCCCATGCTGCTGGTGCTGTTGTTGCGGCCGCAGGGCTTGTTCGGCAGGCACGTGCCGTGACCGCGCGCGCCATCGCCCTCCTCCTCGCCATCGTCCTGCTCGCGACAGTGCCGGTCTGGATGCCCGGCATCTACTATGTCAACGTCGCCAGCCAGATCCTGATCTATGCGGTGTTCGCGCTGGGGCTGAACATCCTCGCCGGCTATGGCGGCCTCGTCTCGCTCGGCCATGCCGGCCTGTTCGGCATCGCCTGCTACGCCACCGGCTATCTCCTGCAGCTCGGCTTCGGCCACGCCTTCGCCATCGTCGCCGCCACGGTGGTCGGCGTCGCCGCCACCGCCATCTTCGCCGTGCTGTCGCTGCGCGCGAGCGGCATCGGCTTCATCATGATCACGCTGGCGCTGGGCGAGATCCTGTGGGGCCTCGCTTATCGCTGGATCAGCCTGACCGGCGGCGACAATGGCATCAATGTGAAAACGAGGCCGGAGCCGTTCGGCCTGTCGCTCGCCGACGCCGGCCACTTCTATTACGCGACGTTCGTGGTCTTTGTCATCGCCATCGCCACGGTCGCCATCTTCGCGCGCTCGCCGCTCGGCGCGGCGCTGATGGGCACGCGCGACCAGCCGCGCCGCATGAATGCGCTCGGCTATCACGTGCTGGCGATCCGCTTCTGGGCCTGCCTGTTCTCCGGCCTGCTGACCGCGTGGTCGGGCATCCTGTTCGTCTACTACACGCAGTTCATCAGCCCGCAGACCTTGTCGCTCACCTCCTCCGCCGAGGTGCTGCTGATGGTGATCTCCGGCGGCGCCGGCACGCTGCTCGGCCCCGTGGTCGGGGCGGCGCTGGTGGTCATCGTCAAGACCGTCGTCTCCGGCTTCATCGAGCGCTGGAATTTCCTGCTCGGCGCCATCTTCGTCGCCATCGTCATCCTGATGCCGGAAGGCCTGGTGCCCGGCAGCGTCCGCCTGTGGCGGCTCGCCTTCGGCCGGCGCACGCGCAAGCCCGCAGCAGTCCCGGAGACGAAGCCATGAGCGCGCTCGCGATCGCCCGCCTGCGCAAGTCGTTCGGCGGCCTCAACGTCACCCGCGACGTCAACCTCAGCGTCGAGCCCGGCGAGCGGCGCCTCATCATCGGCCCGAACGGCGCCGGCAAGACCACCTTGTTCAACCTGATCACCGGCGACCTGACACCCGACTCCGGCACCATCAGCCTGCTCGGACAGGACATCACCGGCGTGCCGAGCCGGCGCCGCGCGCATCTCGGCATGGCGCGCACCTACCAGATCATCACCCTGTTCGCGCGCAACACCATCCTGCACAATGTCTGCCTCGCGCTGCTCGGCCTGTCGCCGCTGCGCTGGAACCCGTTCATCGACATGAAGCGGCAGGGCCACATCGTCGAGGACGCGCGCGCGGCCCTCAAACAGGTCGGCCTCGACGCCATCGCCGAGCGGCCGCTGTCGCAGACCTCCTATGGCGAGCGCCGCCGCGTCGAGATCGCCATGGCGCTGGCGCAGAAGCCGAAGGTTCTACTGCTCGACGAGCCGTTCGCCGGCCTGTCGATCGACGAGCGGCGCGACGTGCACCAGTGCCTGATGGATATTCCGCGCGACGTCACCATGGTGATGATCGAGCACAACATGGACGTGGCCCTGGAATTCGCCGAGCGCATCACGCTCCTGCATTTCGGCGAGGTGATCGTCGAGGGCACGCGCAGCGACGTCGTCAACGATCCGCGGACGCGGGAGGTCTATCTTGGCCACTGACGCGCTCCGCCTCGCGCACATCGACGCCTATTACGGCGACAGCCACGTGCTGCAGGACGTGTCCTTCGCGCTCGGCGAGGCGCGCATGCTCGGCCTGCTCGGCCGCAACGGCGCCGGCAAGTCGACCTGCATGAGCGTGGCGATGGGCCTGCTGGCACCGCGGCGCGGCAGCGTCACCGTGTTCGGCGCAGAGGTCGCCGGCCGCTCGCCGGAGACGATCGCCGCCTGCGGCGTCGCGCTGGTGCCGCAGGGCCGCCGCATCTTCAGGAGCCTGACGGTGCGCGAGAACCTCGCGGTCGCCGGCCGCGCGCCGTCCGACGGCAAGCACGCGCCGTGGACGCTCGACACGGTCTTCGCCATGTTCCCGCGGCTGAAGGAGCGGGCGAACCAGATGGCCGCGCATCTCTCCGGCGGCGAGCAGCAGATGCTGGCCATCGGCCGCGCGCTGATGGGCAATCCGCGCGTGCTGCTGATGGACGAGCCGTCGGAGGGGCTGGCGCCGCAGATCGTGCACGAGGTGATGGAGACGATCCGCAAGCTCAAGAAGAGCGGGCTGTCGATCGTGCTGGTGGAGCAGAACCCGACGCTGGTCTTCGACGTCGCCGACGACATCGTTCTGCTCAACACCGGCCAGGTGGCGGTCGTCTCGACGCCGGCGGCATTGAAGGACGACGCCGCAGCACTGCGCCAGCACCTGGGGGTGTACTAGTTTCCCGGCCTCATTCTCAGACGCGTCGCGACGCGATGCGTCATCGCAGGTCGGCCGCCGCCGACTTGCGCCTCTTAACCCGATCCCGGATATATCCGGGATCGACTGATAACGATGGCCGAGGCCTCGGCCTTCGAGACGGCGGCTCCGACCCTCCTCAGAGGGAGGGTCAACGACTGCAAGCAAGGACAGTTCGATGACGACGATCTGGAACAAATACGCCGACACCGCGGCCCGCGCACATGGCAGGCCCGGGCGCGAGCGTCGGCCGCAGAGTGTGACCATCGATGCGCACACGCATGTTGCGGTGCCGCGCGCGGCCGAGTTCGTGAAGCCTCATCTCGATCTCTCGACCATCCCGCTCGCGCATTTCGCGAACGAGGAGACCAAGGCGCTCAACGCGAAGCAGGAAGCCGACATCCGCTCGCGCATCGGCGGCAATTACGACGAGCGCTTCGCCGACATGGAGCGCATGGGCATCGACGTGCAGCTCGTGATGCCGCCGCCGCCGCAGTGCTATCACACGGTGGCGCTGGAATACGCGGTCCCGGCCGCGCGCATGATCAACGACGGCATCGCCGAATGGGTGTCGAAGCACCCGGACCGCTTCATTCCGACCGGCACCGTGCCGATGCAGGACGGCAACGAGGCGGCGAAGGAGCTCGAGCGCTGCGTCAAGGAGCTGAAGTTCAAGGGCGTGGAGATCCTGACCAACGTCGCCGGCCGCGAGCTCTCCGATCCCGCCTTCGCGCCGTTCTGGAAGAAGGCCGAGGAGCTCGGCGCCCTCGTCATCATCCATCCCAACGGCTTCACCGAGGGCAAGCGCTTCTCGCGCTTCTACTTCAACAATGTCATCGGCAATCCGCTCGAGACGACGCTGGCGCTGCACTACCTGATCTTCGACGGCGTGCTCGAGCGGCATCCGAACCTGAAGATCTTCGCCATGCACGGCGGCGGCTATCTCGGTGCCTATTCCGGCCGCATCGACCATGCCTGGGGTGCGCGCTCGGACAGCCATGCCAACCTGCCGCATCCGCCGACGCATTATCTCAAGAAGGTCTATGTCGACGGCGTCGTGTTCACGGCGGACCAGCTCGAGGCGCTGGTCAGGCTGTTCGGCGACCACGTCATCATGGGCACGGACTATCCGTTCGACATGCTGGAGAACGACCCGATCGGGCACATCAACTCGGTCGCCGGCTTCGACGACACGATGCGCGCCGCGCTCGCCGGCGGCAACGCGAAGACGATGCTGGGGATGTGATCTTCCTTATCCCTCCCCTGCAAGGGGCGGGTCCGGCGCGCCGCGCCGGGGGTGCGGTTCGGCTCAAGTTGCGACGAAGCCCCCACCGGCCGCGCTTCGCGTGTCCACCCTCCCCCTTCGGGGGAGGGATGAACCTCATGCATGTAGAAAATCGAGCGTCGCGGTCTCGCGGATGACGGCGCTGTCGGTCTCGTGCCGGCCGGCGCGCTCCTGCTCCGCCTCCGTGCGCGTCGCCTGCAGATAGGCGCCGAGATGGCGGGCGCGCTCGATGATGCGATGGTTCTCGTCGAGGCGCGCGTCCTCGAAGCGCTTGAGCCCGGCGGCGACATCGCCGCCGGCCGCGTCGAGCCCCTCGACCAGGGCCGCCGCATCGTCGGCCGCCTTGGCGACGCCGGCGCCGACATGCGGCCGCGCCACGAAGGCGGCGTCGCCGACAATGGCGACGCGGCCGAAGGCCATGCGCGGCGATTCCAGATCGTAGATCGGCTGCAGGATCGGCTCGCCGATGAGCCGCACGACCGCGCGGAACTGCGGCGCCAGCAGGCGCTCCGCCGCCGCGCGCATCTCGGCGATCGCCTCGCGGCGGATGAGCGGCGGCGGAATCGAAATCACGTGCGTGTGCCCGCTCTCGTCCGTCAGCAGCGATTTGAGCTTGCCGGTCTCGTCGGCCGGGCGATACCAGATGACGTTGTAGCGGCGGTGGCCGGGACGCAGATCGTTGTCGGGCCCCGCCACCGGATAGCCGAGGAACTGCTCGCCCGGCGGCAGGCCGAACGACATGAAGGCGAAGAGCTCCTCGTGCACGGCGGCCGGAAAGTCGCTCTCCGAGAGGAGCGCACGCCAGGCCGTGTAGCCCGCATATTGCGGCACGACATCGGGCAGGCACTGCTGCCGCACCGACGAGCGGATCCCGTCGGCGCCCACCAGCAGGTCGGCGGAGACGGCCTTGCCGTCGGCGAAGTGGGCAACGACCCCCATGGCGTCCTGCGTGAAGCGGGCAAAGACGCGGCCGCGGTGGTAGCGGTCGGCAGGAAACGCATCGCGCAGCAGGCGATAGGCGCGCTCCCAGGCGGTCGCGACCTGCGGACAATCGTAGTGGTTCGTCACCGTGCCGCGCGGGCCGAAGATTTTTCGTGTGGTGATAGTGACACCGAGCGCATCGGTCGCGAGGCCAAGACCGCGCAACCGACCGATGAGTTCCTGCTGCGCCACGATACCAGCGCCGCGACCGGAGAGTTCACTCTCCACCCGCTCGTAAATTTCGACGTCCCACCCGGCCCGCCGCAACAGCAGCCCGACGAGCAGGCCGCTCATCGAACCGCCGATCACAATGGCGCGTCGTCCCGAATCTTCCGGCAATTGATGTCCCTCAACCCTTCCAACGGTGCTCATGCTTCCCGATCCGGTCATTATCCTATATATGTCGGGCAAAATCACCGGAGGAATGCCATGGCACTCACGATGGTCGACAAGGCCGCCCAGAAAAAAGAACAGACGCAGTGGCCCGCCGAAATCGCAGCCGAGCTCGAACGCGAGGCCAGGAACCCCAACCCCTGCGTCGGCTCGATGCTGCTGTCGGAAAACGAACGCACGCGCGTGTGGATGATCCGCCTCGCGCCCGGTGAGCGTTTCGGCTTCCACCGGCACGTGCTCGACTATTTCTGGACGTCGGTGAACGGCGGCCGCGGCCGCCAGCACGTGCACGACGGCACCACGGTCGAGTACAGCTACCAGCCGGGCGAGACGCGCCACGAGAGCTACGGTGCCGGCGCGTTCAAGGTGCACGATCTGGAGAACATCGGCGACCGCGAGATGATCTTCATGACCGTCGAATTCAAGGACAGCGCCAACAAGCCGTTGCCGCTGCCGGCCGGCGTCAAGCCGCAAGCGGCCGCCGCCTGATCCGCAATCCGATGCAAGACCGTGGGCGCCGATTGCGGCGCCCGGCGCGGCACTGCGACGGGATGGTTTGATATCCGATCAATTCGGCTAGCCAAGACGGCGAGCTTCCGCCAAACTGCTCCAGCCTGCCTGTGAGCCGCGGGCCACCGGTGGGTGCGCCCGCACGGCTGGGCAAGCGCCGCGCGGCGCCATGCATGAAGACGAGCGTCACAAGACGCCGAAAAGAAACGTTGAAGGGACGCGACGAGGGGAACGATGTCGGCAACGCCGCCTGCGACATTATCGAGCATGTCACACGACGCTTCTCCGCGCGCATTCTTCGCCCGGCGCGACGGTTGAGGGCGGCATGGATCTCACTCTCCTGATGAACGCGGTGATCGCCGGGCTTCTGCTCGGCGCCTTCTATGCCGCGGTGACCGCCGGGATATCGATCTCGTTCGGCATGCTCGACGTCGTCAACATCGCGCATCCCGGCTTCATCATCCTCGGCTCCTACATCGCCTACATCGTCAATACCCATTACGGTATCGACCCGATCGTGGTCAGCATCCTCGCGCTGCCCGTCTTCTACCTGCTCGGCGCGGCGATCTATCAGCTCTTCTACGTGTCCTTCGAGAAGCGCGGACAGGACTCGCTGCGCGGCCTCGCCTTCTTCTTCGGCCTGCTGTTCGTGACCGAGGTGATCCTCGTCCTGGTCTTCGGCGTCGACTATCGCTCGGTCGACGCCTCCTATATCGGCTCGAGCCTGCGTCTCGGCATCGTTGAACTGCCGCTGCGCCTGCTCGTGCCGGCGATCGTCGCGGTCATCATGTTCGTCGGCCTCGAGATCTTCCTCGGCCGCAGCTTCACCGGCCGCGCCGTGATGGCGGTGTCGCAGGATCCGATGGCGCTGCGGCTGATGGCGGTCGATCCGACGCGCATCAAGCGCATCGCCTTCGGCATCTCGATCGCCACCGCCTCGCTCGCCGGCGCGTTCCTCATCATCATCCAGCCGGTGATCCCGTCGGTCGGCCGCGATTATATCGGCCGCATCTTCGCCATCTGCGTGCTCGGCGGCCTCGGCAGCATGCCGGGGACGATGATCGCCGCGCTGCTGCTCGGCGTCATCGAGAGCGTCACCGCGACCTTCTACGGTCCGTCCTGGGCGCCTGCGGTCTCGTTCGGCATCCTGTTGCTGACGCTCGCCGTGCGCCCCTCCGGCCTGCTGGGGCGCTGAGCCATGCGTGCGCCCCTCTTCATCCTCATTCAGCTCGTCATCGCGACCGCGATCTATCTCGGCCTGCGCTTCTTCGGCAACGACTACCTGTTCTTCGCCGGCTACACGGTGCTGCAGTTCATCGTGCTTGCCACCGCATGGAACATCCTCGGCGGCTATTGCGGTTACGTGAACTTCGGCTCCGCCGGCTTCTTTGCCATCGGCGCCTATACGAGCGTGTTCCTGTTCACCGTCGGCCAGTCGCCGGAAGCGGTGTTTCCGGCATCGATCCTGCCGGCGATGCAGGCGATCTTTCCCTTGCCGGTGCCGCTGATCATCGCCATCGCGGGCGTCATGTCGGGCCTGGTCGGGCTCGGCACCGGCTACCTGACGCTGCGTCTGCGCGGCGTCTTCTTCGCCATCGCCACGCTCGCGCTCGCCATCGTGCTGCAGACTTTGGTGGTCAACTGGTCGTTCGTCGGCGGCTCGCGCGGCGCCTATGTCATCCCGGCCAACACCGTGCCGGTGTTCGGGCCCTACATCCAGTACCTGTTCGTGCTGATGCTGCTCCTGACCATCATCGCGCTGACCTGCGCCCGCATGATCGAGCGCTCGAGCCTCGGCGTCGGCTTCGCCACCATCCGCGACGACGAGCTGGCGGCGGAAGCGTGCGGCGTGCCGACGCTCAAGCTCAAGCTGATCGCGACGGTGCTCTCGGGCGCGCTGATGGGCATGGCCGGCGCGCCATTCCCCTTCTACATCGGCTACACCGAGCCGGGCTCGGTGTTCGACCTCGGCTACGCCGTCAACTCGATCGCCATGCCGATGATCGGCGGCACCACCTCCTGGGTCGGCCCGCTCATCGGCGCGGTGCTGCTCGGCACGCTGCAGCAGGTCGCCACCGTCACGATCTCGTCGGCGGTGAACCTCCTGCTCGTCGGCCTTCTGCTGATCGGTTTCGTCATCGTCGCGCCGAACGGCATCGTCGGCCTGTGGCAGAGCTGGTTCCGCAAGGGAGCCAAACCATGACCGCGCCGATCCTGAAGATCGAGCGCCTCGGCAAGCGCTTCGGCGGCTTCGTCGCGCTCGATTCCGTCGATCTCGTCGTCGCGCCGGGCGAGCGGCTCGGCCTCATCGGCCCCAACGGCTCGGGCAAGAGCACGCTCGTCAACTGCATCTGCGGCACGCTCCGCAACGAGGACGGCACGGTCACCTTCGACGGCGCGCAGGTCGACGGGCTCACCGCGCACGAGCGCACGCGGCTCGGCCTCGCCCGCAGTTTCCAGTTGCCACGCCCGTTCGCCAGCATGACGGTCGCCGAGAACATACACGTGCCACTGATCTACACGGTCGGCGCGCGCGGCCACCATCTGTCGGCGGCCGAGCTCGACACGCGGTGCATGGAGCTCCTCGCGCTGGTCGCCCTCGACGGCAAGGCGCGGCACAATCCGCGCGACCTGACGCAGGTCGAGATGCGCAAGCTCGAGCTCGCCCGCGCCGTCGCGGCCGAGCCGAAGCTCCTGATCGCCGACGAGGCGATGGCCGGCCTGTCGCATTCGGAGGTCGAGGACATCGTCAAGCTCCTGATTCGCCTCAACGAGCGCGGCATCACCATCATCATGATCGAACACATCATGCGCGCGGTGATGGCCTTCTCGCAGCGGCTCGCGGTGCTGGTGTCCGGCCGCAAGATCGCCGACGGCGCGCCGGACGACGTGATCAGGGACAAGGACGTCGTGGGAGCCTACCTTGGCCAATAGCGGCAACAGCATCTCGGTCGAGGGCATCGACGCGGCCTACGGGGCGGTGCGCGTGCTCGAGGACGTGACGATCCGCGTCGGCGGCGGCGAGACCGTCGTCCTGCTCGGCACCAACGGCAACGGCAAAAGCACGTTGATGAAGTGCATGATGGGCATGGTGCGCCCGCAGAAGGGCCGCATCGTCGCCGAGATCGACGGCGAGACGCACGACCTCGTCGGCAAGACCACCGAGCAGATCGTCGACCTCGGCATCGCGCTGGTGCCGGAGGGCCGCCGCCTGTTCCCGCGCCAGACGGTGGAAGAGAACCTCCTGCTCGGCGCCAGCCGGCGCAAGGCGCGCGCGCAGATCAAGCCGAACCTCGAATTCTGCTTCGAGATCTTCCCGCGGCTGGCCGAGCGCAAGAACCAGCTCGCCGGATCGATGAGCGGCGGCGAGCAGCAGATGCTGGCGCTCGCCCGCGCGCTGATGCTCTCGCCGCGCATCCTGCTGATCGACGAGCCGTCGGTCGGCCTCTCGCCCCTCCTCGTCAGCCGCACCATCGACGCGATCAAGCAGCTCAAGGACCACTACCACCTCACGGTGCTGATGGCGGAGCAGAACTTCGTGCAGGCCGTGCGCATCGCCGATCGCGGTTACGTCATCGTGCACGGCAAGATCGCCTTCGAGGGCGGCTCGGCCGACGAGCTCAACAACAACGACCTGATCCGGCAGTTCTATCTCGGCCTCGAGGCTTAGCGACTGCGGCTCCGAGCCCCGCAGGCGGCGCAGCGCATCGTCGACGCGCTGCGCCCGGGACACGCAAAATAAAAACGGCGCCGTGCTCGTCACACGGCGCCGTTCGATTTTTATGCGAGAGGCTTACTGGTGCGCCTTCTCGTAGGGGAAGATCAGCTTGCCGGTCTCGAGGTTCTTCGGGTGCAGCACGGTCTGGTAGCTCATGCCGGCCCAGGTCTTCATGTCCACGTCCGGCTTGATGTCGTGGTACTGCACCGTGAGCATGCGGCTCTCGGCCCACTCACCCTTGTTGCCGAATTTGACCGGGCCCATGATCGTGTCGAAGCTGTGCGACTTCAGGTAAGCCGCCAGCTTGTCGTCGTCGATGCTGTTGGCGCCCTTGATCGCATCGCCGAGGATCTGCACGTAGGTGTAGCCCCAGCCGCCGAGGTAATAGCCGAGCGGATCGACGCCGGCGGTCTTGGCGCGCGCCTGGTACTCCTGGAAGAAGGCCTCGGTGCCCTTGTACATCTGCTTCTTGTCCGGCACCCAGGTCTCGTAGTTGACGATGCCGTTGAGCTTGCCCTTGAGCTTCTCCTTCACGGCGGTGACCTGCAGGCCGACCATCGCGCCGCCGAACATCTTCGGCTTCAGGCCGACCTCGTTCGCCGCCTCGACGATGCCGACCGAATCGGCCGGGTACGAGCAGATGACGACCATGTCGGCGTTCGCCGCCTGCAGCGCGCGCACGACCGGGGTGAAGTCGGTCGTCTTCGGCGGCGGCGGATAGCTCTTGTCGTAGACGATCTGGAAGCCGAACTTCTTGGCGTTCTCACGCGCGCCGTCGCAGGCGTTCTGCGAGAATTCGGCGTCGGCGGCGGCCAGCGCCACCGTCTTCATGCCGCCCTGCGCCTTCGCCGCATCGAAGAAGCCCTCGGTGAACGAGGTCTTGGTGTCCTGCCCGGTCGGGATCACCGAGAAGTATTTCGGATATTTGAACTGCGCGTTCACGTCGAGCGCGAACAGGCTGATGAAGGTCTTGCCCTTGCGCATGACGATGGGCATGGCCGGCGCCACCTCGTTGGTGGCATAGCCCGAGACGACGACGTCCACTTTGTCGACGTCGAGCAGCTTGGTGTAGATGCCGGGCACTTCCTGCGGCGAGCTCTTGTCGTCGTAATAGACGAACTCGACCTTGCGCCCGAGCAGACCGCCATCTTTGTTGATGTGGTCGCGCCAGATCTCCATGCCGAGCAGGCCCTGCTTGCCGACCGCCGACAGGAAGCCGGTGAGCGACATCGAAAAACCGATCTTCAGCGGCGGCTTCTCCTGGGCGCTGGCCGGGCTGAGGCCGAGCACCGCCGTGGTCGCCAGCGCGACCCCGGCCGCCCAGGCGCAGGTCCGCAATACGGTTTTAAGATTCATCTCATTCCTCCCGTTTTGAATTCGTTTTGCCAATCTTACGCGAGTTTCGGTTCGACGCGCTAGAGTTAAGTCCAAGGGAAAGTTGGGCAAAATCCCCGGGCCCACGCATGTCGTGCGCGCCCGCGCGCGGTGGATTTCATGTCCCATCCCACTTCGCGACGGTCGGGCTTGCCGCGTCGAGACGCGTCTTCGATGATGCGGGCAGGACAACACCCGACTGCACGGTACGGACCGGGGCGAAGCACAGGGAGAGACAATGGCGCGCAGGATCGTCGATATTTCGGTGCCGCTGGAGAACGACGTGGCCGCCGATCCGCCGGGCTACGGCCCGCAGATCGAGTATCTCGATCACGAGCGGACCGCGGCCGACATCCTCAAATTCTTTCCCGGTCTCAAAAAGGAGGATCTGCCTGACGGCGAAGGCTGGGGCTTCGAGTGGGTGCGGCTGTCGACGCATTGCACCACGCATCTCGACGCCCCGTACCATTTCGCGTCGACCATGGATAACGGCAAGCGCGCCATCACCATCGACGAGGTGCCACTGGAGTGGTGCTATCAGCCGGGCGTGAAGCTCGACTTCCGCCATTTCCCCGACGGCTATGTCGCCACGGCGGCCGATGTCGAGGCCGAGCTCGAGCGCATCGGCCACACGCTTTCACCTCTTGAAATCGTGGTGGTGAACACCAGCGCCGGCACCGCCTACGGACGGCCGGACTACGTGGCGAGAGGCTGCGGCATGGGCCGCGAGGCGACCCTGTATCTGCTCGAGCGCGGCGTGCGCGTCACCGGCACGGACGGCTGGAGCTGGGACGCGCCGTTCGTGTTCACCATGCAGCGCTACATGCAGAACCACGATCCCGCGATCATCTGGGAAGGCCACCGCGCCGGCCGCGAGATCGGCTATTGCCACATCGAGAAACTTCACAATCTCGAAGCGCTGCCGCCGACCGGCTTCACCGTGAGCTGCTTCCCGGTGAAGGTGCGCGGCGGCTCGGCCGGCTGGACGCGCGCGGTGGCGATCCTCGATTGAGAGGACCGCCGCCCGCGTCCGTGTCGATGCTCAGCGCCGCCACGGCAGCAGATTGATCGGGAAGTCGGCGCCGGAGCGGTCGCGGTGCGGCCGCGGCATCACCTGCGGGTGCACTGTGTCACCGGCATCGACCGTGCGGCGATAGAGATGCCAGGTGGCGTGGCCGAGCACCGGCAGGACCACCGTCAGGCCGAGGAAGGCCGGGATCGAGCCGAGCACGAGCAGCGCGGCAACGATCAGGCCCCACACCGCCATGGTGACGGGGTTGTGCGCCACCGCCTCGATCGACGTCTTCAGCGCCACCGCCGCGCCGACGTCGCGATCGACCAACATCGGGAACGACATCACGCCGATGGTCAGCACCACGGCAGCGAAGACGAGGCCGACGCCATTGCCGACGGCGATGAGCCACCAGCCGGCGGGCGTGCCGAACACGTCGTGCAGGAAGGCGCCGAGCGAAGCCGGCGGCGCATAGCCGAAGGCCGCGACATAGATTTCATTGGCGAGCGCGAGCCAGACGCCGAAGATCACCAGGAACAGGATGCCGAGCGCGCTGATCGCGCCGATCGACGACGACTGCACGACATCGAAGGCGTGCACGGCCGAGACGTCGAGCCCGGCCTCGCGCCGCCGGCTCATCTCATAGAGACCGAGCGCCGCGAACGGCCCCACCAGCGCAAAGCCGCTTGCCAGCGGAAAGATCAGCGGCAGCACCGAATAGCCGAAGGCCAGGCGCGCCAGCACGAGGCCGACGATCGGATAGACCAGGCAAAGGAAGATTGCGTGCGTCGGCATGGCGAGAAAATCGTCGAGGCCGCGCCGCAGCGCGTCGGTCAGATCGGCGATGCCGATGCGGCGGACCGTGATCCGTCGCGGCGCGTCGGCCGCGCCGACGAGAACGTTGGAGATCGCCATGGTCGTTTCTCCCTGAGTTCGAGCCCAGGTGGCCGTGGCGCAGATGACGTTCGGAGTCGTGGGGCCCTGCGGCTCCCAAGGTCATACCCACGAGCCACGCATGACATTTGTCTAGCACGCAGGGACCGCCGGCGGCGTTCACGATTACGCGCATCGGCCGGGAACTCCGGCCCCGGGCCGGCCTCACGCGACATGCGCTTTTCGATTAAATTGCCGGCGGTTTCGGCCCCATCGCGCGGGCGCTCGCGTCTTCGGCCCATTCGAGAAGGTTCTCGCGCGACGCCCTGGCCTCTGCTCTGGCGTCGCCCCTGACCTCTTCCTCGAGCAATCCCAGAATACGTCGGCGCTCGTTCTCGTCCGGCGAGTGCCGCAAGAGCCGCTGGAAGTGCCTGATATTCTCGCGATGGATGAACCGACGCACTGCCTTTCGCTCCCAGACGTCCGGGGGGAAAGGGGCCACGCCGGGGGAATGCGCGGCCTCCTCACGCTACTGCCGGACCGCGGAGAGGTCCGGGCATCCGTCACCAATAGCGTCAATGAATGTCGACGCTCTGACATAGGTCAAAGCGCGCGGTGCGCGCCTCGAGACAGGCGGCATGCGGGCCGCGGCGCGCTCAGGCCCAGAGCCGCTCCTTCTCGAGGCCTTTGTAAAGATCGGCGACGTATTCGCCGTAGCCGTTGAAGAGAAGCGTCGGGCGGCGCTCGCCGGTGCCGATCACCTCTTCCGTCGCCTGGCTCCAGCGCGGATGCGGCACTGCCGGATTGACGTTGGCCCAGAAGCCGTATTCGGAGGCCTGCAACCGCTCCCACAAGCCCACCGGCTGCTTCTCCACGAACGAGAAGCGCACGATCGACTTGATCGACTTGAATCCGTACTTCCACGGCACCGCGAGACGCAGCGGCGCACCTTGCACCTTGGCGAGCGGATGGCCGTAGGCGCCGGTGGCGAGAAAGGCGAGGTCGTTCGCCGCTTCGGCGATGGTCAGGCCTTCGACATAGGGCCACGGATACCAGCTCATGCGCTGGCCGGGCGCCATCTTCGGGTCGAGGAACGTCTCCATCCGCACGAATTTGGCAGAGCCGAGCGGCCGCGCGAAATCGACGAGCTTGCGGAACGGGAAGCCGGTCCAGGCGATCGCCATGCTCCAGGCCTCGACGCAGCGGTGGCGATAGGTGCGCTCCTCGAGCGTCATCTTGTGCATGAGGTCGTCGACGCCGATCTCGATCGGCTTCTCGACCATGCCGTCGATCTTCACGGTCCACGGCCGGATCTTCAATTGCTGGGCCGCGGCGGCGACTTCCTTCGACGTGCCGTATTCGTAGAAGTTGTTGAAGTTCTCGTTGATCTTCTCGTCGGTGATCGGACGGTCGAGCGTATAGGTCGCGCTGCGCTTGGCCGGATAAAGACCGGCGCTCGGATCGGCGATCTTGTCGAGGTCGCTGACGCGCTGCGCAAGCGCCGTCCCCGGCAGCGCGGCAAGCGCGCTCGCGCCGCCGATCAGGAGACTGCGGCGATTGAAGACGAGATGTTCGGGGGTCGCGAGGCGGTCCGGCAGATCCCACGGACGGCGGCTCTTCGTCATGGCGCATGTCCTCCCAAAGGCTCGACGAGACGTAAGGCGAGGCCAACGCACAGGCAAGTCACGGTTGCGCGAGAGGAACCTTCGTTTCCGAACGGACGTTTCCCGCCGGAATGGAAGGGCCGCTTCCCATGGACGAATTCGCCAGCCGGCGCTATCCAATCAACGAGGACATGGCCTTTCAGCGCCGCTCCTGGATCGTGGAGCGGGCCGGCTGGGTGCTGCTGGTGGCCATTGCCGCCGCCGGCCTGAGCGGCGTTCTCGGGAACGGGCCGGCGAGCTGGCAGACCGTGCGCGCGGGCACACTGTCGGTCGCCTACGAGCGCTTCCAGCGCGCGACCCGGGTCTCGCCCATCGTCTTTACTGTCGCTCCCGCGTCGGGCAATGAAACGACGCTGCATGTCAGCGCGCCGTTTCAGCGCGATTTCGAGTTCTCCAGCATCCAGCCGCCGCCGCTGCGGACCCGCGCGGGACCGGACGGGCTCGATCTGACCTTTGCCGCGCAGCCGGGCGCGCCGGGCCGGATCGTGATCTGGGCGCATTCCCGCCGTTACGGGCTGAGCCGGATCACGGCCGCTGTCGACGGCGGCGCGGCGGCGTCATTCTGGATTTTCATCTATCCGTGAGGCGGCGGCATGGACAGCGTCATCAAAGCGGTCGTCGTGTTCTTCGTGCTGTGGGGCATCATCCGCGTGTCGGGCCGTCGCACGCTCGGCGAGATGACGTCGTTCGATTTCGTGCTGCTCATGATCATCGGCGGCTCGACGCAACGCGCGATCACCGGCCAGGACTATTCCCTGACCAACGCGCTCCTGCTCGTGGCGACGTTCGTCGCGCTCGATATCGGCCTCTCGATCGTCGAGATCAAGTCGCCGGTGCTCCGCCGCATCCTCAACGCCGCGCCGATGATGCTGGTCGAGAACGGCTATCTGATGACGCGGCGCATGCGCCGGGCCCGCGTCACCGAAGACAATATCCTCGAGGCGGCACGCCGGCTGCACGGGCTCGAACGCATCGAGCAGATCAAGTTCGCGATCCTGGAGGCGACCGGCGAGATCACCATCGTGCCGTCGGTGCAGGGCGGCAGCGTCGCGCCGCAGGCGCGGCCGCGCTAGGCCGCGGTGCGCATGCGCTTGCGCATCTTGGCGATGAGCTCGCCTTTCGGCATCGGCTTGGCGAACAGATAGCCCTGCCCGACGTCGACGCCGATGCCCTGCAGCTTGTGGCTTTCGTGCACGGTCTCGATGCCTTCGGCCACCGTCTTCAACCCGAACCGCTTGGCCAGCTCGACGATGGTCTCGCACAGGCCGGCATTGAGCGGATCGCTGTCGCAGTTCATGACGTAGCTGCGGTCGATCTTGAGCTCGCCGAACGGCAGTTGCCGCAGCCGCGCCAGCGAGGAATAGCCGGCCCCGAAATCGTCGATCGCGAGCGTGCAATCGAGCTCGCGCAGCGCCGCTGCCACGTCGCTGGCGAGGCCGAGATCGTGCACGATCTGATCCTCGGTCACCTCCAGCACCAGCCCGGGCCAGGCCGGCGACTTCGGCCGCGCCTCGCGCAGCATGCGCGGGATCGGCAGCCTGAGGAAGGCCGACGCCGGCACGTTGACCGCGAGCTTCATCGGCACGCCGTAGTCGTTGAAGATGTCCCAGTCGCCGAGCGCGGTGAGGATCACCCGCTCGGTGAGCGCCAGCATGTCCTCCTCCGGAGCGCCGGGCAGGAAGAAGAAGGGCGCCACCACGCCGCGCGCCGGATGCCGCGCGCGCACGAGCGCCTCGGCGCCGACGAGCCGCAGGGTGCGCAATTCGATCTTCGGCTGGTACCAGAGCTCGAACCAGTTGCGCGCGAGCACCTCGGCGAGCGGAATCGCCGCCTTCGGGTCGGCGTAGGGAACCGGGCGCGGGGCGAAGAAACTGCGCAATCCGTCGAGCATCGATCACCGCTGGCAAGGCCGCCGATGGCGGCGGGCGTGAGCGACGATTGGAGCCGTGACGGCATGAAATGCGGTTAACGCCGCGCGGCGACGCGGCGCCATCCCTTTCGATCGATTACCGAAGTGTCGAAACTTGTCGGCGGGCGGCGGCGCGCGGCCGCCGCCGGCCGGTCGCCCGCCTATTCCGCCGCGCGGCGCGCCGCGACGATCTGGTCGGCGGTGCGGCCGGTCAACTCGGCCATATGGTCGAATTTGAATTTAAACGAGCCGACGCCCGCCGTCGCCGAGCGCACCTCGACGATGAGGTCGCCGATCTCGGATTCCGGCATCTGCGCCTTGACCGCATCCCAGCCGGACCAGCCCTCGCGGGTGTCGAAGCCGAGGATCTGGCCGCGGCGGCCGGACAGGATGGCGTTGATCCTGGCGGTGGCGTCGCTCGGACAGACGATCTCGACCTCGTGGATCGGCTCGAGCAGCACCGGCTGGCACTGCGGCAGGCCGTCGGCGATGCCGATCCGGCCGGCGGTGCGGAAGGCCTGATCGGAGGAATCGACGCTGTGGTAGGAGCCGTCGACCAGCGCGACCTGCACGTCGACGACCGGAAAGCCGAGCGGCCCCTGCTTGAGGCCGTCGAGCACACCCTCTTCGACCGCGGGAATATAGTTGCGCGGCACGACGCCGCCGGTGATGCGATCGACGAACTGAAAGCCGGAGCCGCGGGGCAGCGGCATGATCTCGAGCACGACATCGCCGAACTGGCCGTGGCCGCCCGACTGCTTCTTGTGCCGGCCGCGGATCGAAATCGGCTTGCGGATGGTCTCGCGATAGCCGACCGACGGCGGCCGCGTCGATACCGGCACGGCGAAGCGATCGGCGAGTCGCTCGGTGGCGACGCGCAGATGCATCTCGCCCTGCCCCCAGATCACCACGTCGTGGTGCTCGGGATTGTGCACGACGACGAGCGAGGGGTCCTCCTCGGTAAGCTTGGTGAAGGCGACGCCGAGCTTGACGTCGTCCTTGCGCTCCTTTGCCTGCACGGCGATCGCGAGCACCGGCGGCGATGGCTGCACGTCGACGAGCGCGGCGTGCGGCTGCTTGCCGGACGAGATGGTCGCGCAGGTCCGCGCGCCGTCGAGCTTGCCGAGCGCGACGGTGTCGCCGGCAGACGCCGGCCCGCGTTTCTCGAACTGCTGGCCCATGAGTTTGAACACGCCGGACACGCGCCCGGCCTCGCCGTCGGGCGTCGCGAGCGTCGCACCGTCGCCGATCTGTCCGGCGAGCACGCGCGCGATCGACATCTTGCCGCCGTGCGTGGTGTGCAGCGTCTTGAGCACCAGCGCCACCGCGTCGTTGCCGCCCTTCACGCCGAGCCGCTCCGCGGTTTCGCCGATAGCCGGCGCTTCGTGCCGCAGCGCCTTCAAGAGACGCAGTACGCCGTTCGAGCGCGTGGCGCAGCCGAGCAGCACCGGGCAGACGATGCGATCGCGCAATTCCTTGGCGAGATCGTCGAACACCTTGTCGCGCGGCGGCTGGATGTCCTCGAGCAGTTGCTCCATCAACGCATCGTCGTGGTCGGCGAGCGTCTCCAGCATCGTGAAGCGCGCATCCTTGCCGCGCGAGAGGTCCTCGCCGGCGAGGTCGATGACCTCGGATGCCGCATATTCCTTGTAGACAAAGGCGCGCTCGAGAGCGAGATCGACGAAACCGGCGATGAGGTCGCCCTTCCAGATCGGGATCTGGCGCAAGAGGAGCGGCACGCGCGATGCGGGCTGCAGCAGCTTGATGGTCTCGCGCACGCGCTTGTCGGCTTTGTCGATCTTGTTCAGGAACAGGAAGCGCGGGATGTTCTGGTCTTCCAGTTCGCGCAGGATCAATTGCAGTTGCGGCACCTTCTTCTCGTCGGCCTCGCAGACGACGACCGCGGCATCGACCGCGGGCAGCACCGTGCGCATGTCGTGGATGAATTCGATAGAGCCGGGGCAATCGATGAAGGTGTAGCTGTCGCCCATGAAATTGGCGGTGGCGAAGGTCGCCTCGACGCTCATCTTGTGATGGCGGGCTTCCTTGCTGCCGTCGCCGACCGAGGTGCCGGCGTCGACCGAGCCCTGGCGCGCAATGGCGCCGGTGCGGGCCAGGATCGCTTCCAGCAATGTGGTCTTGCCGCTCTGGAACGGGCCCACCAGCGCAATGCAGCGTGGGCCCCTGGGAACCGTGCCGCTCTGTCCCATGGTCGTCCTCCCTACCGGCCGGGAGGTCGGACCAAGTTTCCCGGCCCTGTCAGATCATCGTCTCAGGACCGTGACGGACTGGCAAGGGGCGCTTTTGTGGCCGAAAGCATTACGCGGCACCACGTCGCACGGTCTGCCAATGCCGCCGCGCAAGCGCCGCTTAAGGACTGGAGTCGAAGCTCGTATCGACGATGGCGCGCGCATCGACGTCTTCGTTGATGAGTTTCTGCGCCTTGAACCAGGCAACCTGCCGTTCGAGGTCGGCCATATCGAGCCTGGCCTGCGGATCCATCGAAAAGGCACTGTTGTCGATGGTCGCGGCAGCACGGCCGAGCTGCCGTCCGGGAAAGGCGTAGCGCGCGATCACGGTTGCGATCTCCCGGGTCTTCACCGTGGAGATGCGCTTGCCGTAGCGGTCGAGCTGTACCATCGCCGCGTAATCGGCGGCGCCGCGGCGGTAGGCGCGCAGGACCTTCTGAACGGTCGGCCGCTGCGCGGCCAGAACCTTGCTCGAGACGAACAGCGCGCCGAGCTGCTGCTCGTCGCCAGTCTCGGAATACCAGCCGACCAGCTTCGCCTGGCTCGCCACCATCAATTCGCGCGCATAACTGGCCGGCAGGATCGCCGCCTCCGCCTTGCCTTCGGCGACCGCAATCGCCGCCGCGTCCACCGTCTGCATCGGCTTGATCGTCATGCTGGCGAATTCGAATTTCTTGACGCGCGCGATCTGCGCCAACTGGTAGTGATACTGCGAGCCGAGATAGGTGATGGCGACAGACTTGCCGGCGAGGTTCTCGATCTTGCGCAGGCCGTTCGCCCAGGCGGCGTTGGCGGCGACGACCTCGTTGCCCTCGAAGCCCTGACGTTCCTTCACGCTCGCAGCAATGAATTTGAAAAATCCCTGCGCCGCGTAATTGAAGGCCTCGGGCGAGAACGCCGAGAGACCGAAATCGACGGCGCCGGCGGCGACCGCCTGCGCCACCTCCTTGTCGCTCTTGTACGCCGTCATCTCGACGTCGAGGCCTTCGGCGCGGAAGTAGCCCCGTGCCACCGCCAGAAACAGCGCGCCGCTCTCGGCAAGCCGTTGCGTGCCGATGGTGACGCGCTCCTGCGCGGCGGCCGGCGCGAGCGAAGCGATAAGAAGCGAGAGGAGGAGAAGCGCGCGCAGGACCATGCGCGCGAGATTAGCGTGATTCGTCAAAGCCGCCGTGCGGCCCGCCGGTGCGGGGCGCACGGCGCATCGGCTACTTCAGGTTGCCGCAGAAGCGCTGGATGCGGCGGCAGGCCTCTTCCAGGTCCTCGGTCTTGGTGGCGTAGGAGATGCGGAACGCGGGGCCGAGACCGAAGGCCGACCCGTGCACCACCGCGACGCCCTCCGCCTCGAGCAGCTCGCTGACGAAGTCCTCGTCGTTGGCGATGGTCTTGCCGCCCGGCGTGGTCTTGCCCATCGTCCCGGCGCAGGACGGGTAGACGTAGAAGGCGCCCTCCGGCATCGGGCACTTGATGCCGCTCGCCTGGTTGAGCATCGACACGACGAGATCGCGCCGCTCCTGGAACACCTTGTTGTGCCGGGCAATGAACTCCTGCGGGCCGTTCAACGCCTCGACCGCCGCCCATTGCGACACCGCCGCCGGGTTGGTGGTCGACTGCGACTGGATCATCGCCATGGCCTTGATCAGCGGCTCCGGGCCGCCGGCGTAGCCGATGCGCCAGCCGGTCATGCAATAGGCCTTCGACACGCCGTTGATGGTCAGCGTGCGCGGATAGAGCTCCGGCTCGACCTGCGCCGGCGTCGTGAACTCGAAGGCGTTGTAGACCAGGTGCTCGTACATGTCGTCGGTCATGACGTGCACGTGCGGATGCTTCATCAGCACGTCGGCGAGCGCGCGCAACTCGGCGCGGGTGTAGGCGGCGCCGGTCGGGTTCGACGGCGAGTTCAGGAGGAACCACTTGGTCTTCGCCGTGATCGCGCGTTCGAGCGCCTCGGGCGTGATCTTGAAGCCCTTGTCCATGCCGCAGACGACCTCGACCGGCTTGCCGCCGGCGAGCAGCACCATGTCGGGATAGCTGACCCAGTACGGCGCCGGGATGATGACTTCGTCGCCGGGATTCAGGGTCGCCATGAAGGCGTTGTAGAGGACCTGCTTGCCGCCGACCGAAACGGTGATCTGCGACGCCTTGTACTCAAGGCCGTTCTCACGCTTGAACTTCTGCGCCACCGCAGCCTTGAGCTCCGGGATGCCGTCGACGGCGGTGTACTTGGAGGCGCGGCCTTCCTTGATGGCGCGGATCGCGGCTTCCTTGATGTGGTCCGGCGTGTCGAAATCGGGTTCGCCGGCGCCGAGCCCGATGACGTTGCGGCCCGCCGCCTTCAGCGCGCGCGCTTTATCCGACACCGCAATCGTGGGCGACGGCTTGATGCGCTTGAGATGGTCGGCGAGGAAGGCCATTGGAAAGCTCCGATTTCGCGGTCAAAACGGCATTTTCGGGCGTCGGTGTGGCCCAATAATGCGGCGACGGCAAGTCGCAAGAACTGATCGATCGATCAACCCTGTTGATGGGCCGTTAAGCCCGGGCTGCTAGCCCCGTGTCCATGACCGGTCTGATCGATGCCCTGCGCTCCGGCGCCTGGGTCAGCCGCGAGCGGATGCGGCTGGTCGCAGGCCTGGTGCTCGCCGCCGGCCTGATCGGCGCGGCCTTCCTGATCGTCACCTCGAACGGTTTGAGCGACCGCTTCGGCCGGCCCCTCGGCACCGATTTCTCCAATGTCTATGCGGCCGGAACCTATGTGCTCGACGGCGAGCCGGCCGCGCCCTTCGACCCGGCGGGGCAATACGCTCGCGAGCAGGCGATCTTCGGGTCGGCGACGCCCTTCTACGGCTGGCACTATCCGCCCTTCTTCCTCGGCCTCGCCGCGCTGCTGGCTCTGATGCCCTATGGCCTGGCGCTGGCGGTCTGGCAAGGGATGACGTTTGCGCTGTACCTCCTCACCATCCGGGCCGTGCTGGCAAAGGCAGCCCCCTCGCCCGTTCGGGGAGCGGGACAGAGCGCAAAGGCGCAAAGTGCAGCCGATCTCTCCTCCCTCAAGGGGGGAGGTCAAGAACGGCTGTGGCTCCTTCTCGCCGCCGCCTATCCGGCGGTGTTCATCAATCTCGGCCACGGCCATAACGGTTTCCTGACGGCGGCGCTGCTGGCCGCGGCGCTGACCCAGATCGACCGGCGGCCGGTCCTTTCGGGCATCCTATTCGCCTGCCTCGCCTACAAGCCGCAATTCGGCCTGCTCATCCCGCTGGCGCTCGCGGCGAGCGGCCGCTGGCGGGTATTCGCCGCGGCGGCGGTGACGGTGATCGTCATGGCGGCCGCAGTCACCCTCGCTTTCGGAACCGGGGTCTGGACCGCGTTCATCGCCTCCATGCACTTCACCCGCGTCGTCGTGCTCGAGCAGGGCGACACCGGCTGGCAGAAGATCCAGAGCGTGTTCTCGGTGGTGCGCATGTGGGGCGGCAGCGTCCCGCTCGCCTATGCGGTGCAGGGCATCGTCACGCTCGCCGTCGCCGCCGCCCTCGCCTGGCTCTGGCACGGCCAGGCAGCCTTCCCGCTCAAGGCCGCTGCACTGGCCATCGGCTGCATCCTGGCGACACCCTACAGCCTCGATTACGACCTGATGCTGCTCGCGCCGGCGATCGCCTACCTTGCCGCCGACGCCCTTGATCGCGGCTTCGCGCCCTACGAGCGATCGGCCCTGGCATTCCTGTGGATCGTGCCGCTCATCGCGCGCTCAGTTGCCCAGGCGACCTTCATCCCGCTCGCTGTTCCGACAATGCTTTTTGCCTTCGGGCTCGTGCTGCACCGCGCCATGACGGAACAAACGCCGGCCGGTGGCGTTTTGCGCCCCGCATCGTAAAATAAGAGCCAAGAGCCGGTCGAACGGCCGCGAACCTTTCCAAGGAAGGAGCGCGCCCATGAAACTGTCCGCCGAGCAGCTCGCCGCGTTCGACGAGCAAGGCTTCAATTTCTTCCCGAACTGCTTTTCCGAGAGCGAGATCGCGCTGCTGCGCGACGAGGCCGACAACATCCTCAAGCTCAACCGGCCCGAAGTCTGGCGCGAGAAGACCGGCGCGCCGCGCACGGCCTTCGCCGCGCATACGTTCAGCGAGGTGTTTGCGCTGCTCGCCCGGCATCCGCGCCTCGTCGAGCCGCTGCAGCAATTGTTCGGCGAGGACGTCTACGTCCATCAATTCAAGCTCAACGCCAAGGCCGCCTTCGAAGGCGACGTCTGGCAGTGGCACCAGGACTACGGCACGTGGCAGCGCGACGACGGCATGCCAGAGCCGCGCGCGATGAACATCGCCGTATTCCTCGACGAGGTCATGCCGATCAACGGACCCCTGCTGCTCATTCCGAAGAGCCACAGGCAAGGTGTGCTCGCTGCCGGCCACGATACGGCGACGACGTCCTACCCGCTGTGGACGCTCGATAAGGAGACGGTGACGCGGCTCGTGCGGCAGGCCGAGGACGAGAGCGGCGTCGGCATCGTCGCGCCGACCGGCAAGCCGGGCTCGGTGCTGATGTTCCACGGCAACCTCGTGCACGCCTCGCCGCCGAACATCACGCCCTACCCGCGCAAGATCGTCTATCTCACCCTGTGCGCGGTTTCCAACCACATCACCAAGTTCACGCGCGCGGAGTGGATCGCGCATCGCGACTTCACGCCGATCGTTCCGGCCGCCGATGCCGCGCTCGCGGACTATGCGCGGGCGCGCCGCGTCGCCGCGGAATGAAAATCTCGCTGCGGCGCAACGAACGCAACGGACGTCCTGCAAGAGGCCCGCGCGTCACGGTCTTGTCATCGCGCGGGCCTTGCTATTGCCAGACTTTGCGCGCTTGATCGGCCTGCGCCGTCCTGTGGGGGATCCAGCTCAAGCGATGTACACGCTCTATTCGATGCAGCGATCGGGCAACAGCTACAAGGTCCGCCTCGCGCTGGCGCGCCTTGGCATTCCCTACCGTCTCGTCGAGGTCGACATCCTCAAGGGCGAGAGCCGCACCCCCGAATTCCTCACGATGAATCCCAACGGCCAGGTGCCGCTGCTCGAGGTCGCGCCGGGGCGGCATCTCGCCGAATCGAACGCGATCCTCTGGTACGTCGCCATCGGCTCGCGGCTCGCGCCGGAGGACCGCATCGAGCGTGCCGAGGCGCTGCAATGGATGTTCTTCGAGCAGCACAGCCTCGAGCCGAATATCGGCGCCGCGTATTTCTGGCTGTGCCTCATCAAGGGCGGCCGCGAATTGCAGAGCCACGCGCTCGAGGACTGGACGGAGAACGGCTACCGGGCGCTGCGCGTAATGGAGGCGCACCTCGCCCGGCACGATTTCTTCGTCGCCGGTCACTTCACGATCGCCGACATCGCGCTCTACGGCTACACGCATGTCGCCGGGCAGTGCGACTTCGACTTGTCGCGCTATCCGGCCGTGCGGCGGTGGCTCAAGCGCGTCGAAGCCGAGCCCGGCTATGTGCCGATGGACTGGCAGCCGCAGGAGCTCGTCCCGGCGCAGTGATGCGCCGGCGGCGAATTAACACTTTCTTAACCTCATTCACGAAAATGCCCCGGTTCTTCGCCGGTGCCGCCGCAATCGCGACCAATCGAAGCCGGGTTCCGCAACCATTTAACCTTAACGTCGTTGCCGCAAAGGATACGGTCTCGGAAGTGAGGGTTCGCCATGCGCCGGCCCATGAAAGCATCCGGTTTCACCGCGCCCGCCGGCCGCAAGCTCGGTCGCGAGCGCCGTACCGCCGCGGTCGCTGAGCTGATCGCGAGCGTGGCACTGGCCTTCGGCACGATTGTCGCCGCCACCGTCGTTACCGTCGGCATCGCCCGCGCCGACATTGTCGGCAATGTCGTCGGCCACGAGGGCAGCCTGTTCGCGGTCGCGCTCGTGCTCGGCCTCGTGTTCATCGGCATGGGCGGCCTGACGGTGCTCAGCCTGCCGGCCGAGAAGCCGCGCCGGCACAAGCCCTGAGCGTCTGCCGCGTCCGTCCGCACCACAGCCGTTGAACCGCGGCAGCCGGCCGGGATTGGTTCGACGTGGAGACGCCCATGCACCTGAAGCTCCTGGCCGCCGTGGCGGCCCTCGCCCTCCTCGGCGCCCGCGCCGACGCCGCGCCGCAAACCTTCAAATCCTCTGCCGGCCCGCTCACGGTGACCACCGTCGCCGCGCATCTCGAGCATCCCTGGTCGCTCGCCTTCCTGCCCGACGGCCGCATGCTGGTGACGGAACGGCCCGGCCGCATGCGCATCGTCGACAAAAACGGCAAGACGTCCGAGCCGATCGCCGGCGTGCCGAAAGTCGTCGCGCGCGGCCAGGCCGGGCTGATGGACGTCGTCCTCGCGCACGATTTCGCGCAGAGCCGCCGCATCTATTTCTGCTATGCGGCGCCGGTGCGCGGCGGCGCGCAGATCGCCGTCGCGCACGCCATGCTCGAGGACGGCGCGGCGCCGAAGCTCGGCGCGGTCACCCGCATCTACGAACAGAAAGGCCCGGCCGGCGGCAGCCTCAATATCGGCTGCCGCATGGTCGAGGCGAAGGACGGCAACCTGTTCGTCACCCTCGGCGATCATTTCGCGGCGAAAGAGGATGCACAGAGGCTCGACAACACCATCGGCAAGATCGTCCGCATCACGCCGGAGGGCAAGGCGCCGCCGGACAATCCCTTCGTCGGCCGGCGGGGCGCGCTGCCGGAAATCTGGGCCTATGGCATCCGCAACGCGGAAGGGCTCGCGATCAACCCCGCGACCGGTGCGCTCTGGGAGCAGGAGCACGGACCGATGGGCGGCGACGAAATCAACATCGTCGAGAAGGGCGGCAACTACGGCTGGCCGGTGGTGTCGTTCGGCGTCAACTATGACGGCTCGCCGGTCGGCACCGGCAAGCGGCATCATGCCGGGATGATCGATCCCGTCTGGCACTGGACGCCGTCGATCGCCCCGTCCGGCATGGCCTTCTACACCGGCGACCTGTTCCCCGCCTGGAAAGGCAGTCTGTTCAACGGAGCGCTGAAATTCCAGTTGCTGTCGCGCCTGGAGATGCAGAACGGCAAACCGGCCAGGGAGGAGCGCCTGCTCGAAGGCATCGGCGCCCGCATCCGCGACGTACGGCAGGGCCCCGACGGCGCGCTGTACCTGCTAACCGACGAGGCCGACGGCCGCCTGCTGCGGGTCGCGCCGGCGAATTAGATCGATCGTTCGCTCTCGCCCTCGCCGCGTCGTGCTAATCTGTGCGCATACAGTCCGAGGGACACGTCACTGATGCGCAGCCAGCGGCTCATCGCGGTGTTCGGCGCCGTTCTGCTCAGCGGCGCCGCCTGGGCCCAATCGGGCGCGCCGGAGCCGGCGGCGCCCGCGCCCTACAAGACCGTGACCATCACCCTGCCCAAACCGGTCGACGATCCCTCGTTCGAGGCCTTCCGCAAGGCGCTCGCCGCCGCCGCCGAGAAAAAGGACCGCGGCATGCTCGGCAGGCTGGTCGTGACGCAGGGCTTCTTCTGGGAGCGCGAGAACGGCAACGGCGCCGACAAGAAACGCTCCGGCCTCGACCACCTGTCCTCCGTGCTCGGCCTCGGCCGCTCCGATTCGGCCGGCTGGGACATGCTGGCGAGCTATGCCGAGGACCCGACGGCGGCGCCGACGCCGCAGCACCAGGGCGCCCTGTGCGCGCCGGCCGATCCGGCCTTCGACGAGAAGGCCTTCGCGGCGCTGACCGAGGCGACCGGCACCGACGAAGGCGAATGGGGCTACCCGGTCTCCGACGGCATCGAGGTGCACAGCGCACCGCAGGGCAGCGCCCCGGTGATCGGCAAGCTCGCGCTGGTTCTGGTGCGCGTCGCGCCGGAGGTGACGAGCAACGTGCCGAGCTACCTGCGCATCATCACGCCGGAGGGCAAGGCCGGTTACGTCTCGGTCGATTCGATCGCGCCGCTCGGCAACGATCAGCTCTGCTACGTGAAGGCCGGCGGCACGTGGAAGATCGCCGGCTATATCGGCGGCGGCGAGCCGCAATAGCGCATGGCCGCGCCCACCGCCCCGCCGGCGCCGCGCCGGCTCGCCTGCGCCCGCTGCGGCACGGCCTTCGACTGCGCCCTGTCGCTGGAGTGCTCGTGCGCCAGCGTGCCGAAGCGGCTGCCGCTGCCCGGCGAGGACCCGGCGCAGGACTGCCTCTGCCCCGCCTGCCTGCACGCCGCGACCGGGCTTTCAGCGCCTCAAAACACGCCGAGGTGATCGCCCGCGGGACGCCGCATGCGCGGCCTTCGGTGCTATAAACCGGCGCCCCGCGTTTTGCCGGGTCCCGCCAGCAGAGACACATCCATGATCGATTTTTACGCGCTCACCAGCCCCAATGTGCAGAAGATCTTCGTCATGCTCGAAGAGTGCGGGCTGCCCTACAATCTCAAGACCGTCGACGTGTGGAAGGGCGAGCAGTTCACGCCCGAATTCACCAGGGTCAATCCGCTGCAGAAGGTGCCGGCGATCGTCGACAGCGACGGCCCCGGCGGCAAGCCCTACACCGTGATCGAGTCGGGCGCGATCCTCATCTACCTCGCCGAGAAGACCGGCCGGTTCCTGCCGAAGGATCCGGGCAAGCGCTTCGACACGATCCAGTGGCTGATGGTGCAGATGGCCAATCTCGGGCCGATGTGCGGCCAGCTCGTGCACTTCTCCAAATATGCGCCGGAGGGACAGGACTACGGCAACGCGCGCTACCGCTCGCAGGTGAACACGCTGTTCGACGTCTACGAGCAGCGTCTCGCGGCGCAGCCTTACGTCGCCGGCGACGAGTACACGATTGCCGACATCGCGGCCTTTCCGTGGCTGCGCAACGTCGGGCTGCTGGCGATCGACCTTGCCAATCGGCCGCACGTGAAGGGCTGGATCGACCGCATCGAGGCGCGCGACGGCGTCAAGCGGGCGTTCGCCACCATCGCCACGATCAAGTCGATCCGCGACAGCGCGACCGACGACCAGAAGGATCGCTTCTTCGCCCGCGGCAGGTACGCGCGCGCCTGAAGCGACGGCGTTAACCGTGCGACACCACGGTTGCGTCACGAAGCCGGGCTAGACGATCCGCGACTTGGAAACGAACCGGTAAGATCCTTGCGCGGAGCTCAAGGCTCCGCGCAAGCGCATTGAGGCGCCATGTTCCGGCTGTTCGAACGCTGGGTGAAGATCACCAACCTGCCCGAGGGGACGACGGTGCCGCCGACGAGCCTCGTCGGCTTCTATTGGCATTTCGCCCGGCAGACCAAGCCCATCTTCCTGGCGCTGTTCGCCGCCGGCTTCGCCGTCGCGCTGCTCGACGTCATGATCCCGGTGTTCATCGGCAAGGTCGTGACGCTGGTGACGCAGGCGAGCCCGGCCGATCTGCTCGCGCAATACTGGCCCGAACTCGCCGGCATGGCAGTCGTGCTGCTCGTCCTGCGCCCGCTCGTCTACGGCACGCAGCAGCTTTTGATGAACCAGGCGATCGCCGCCAACGTGTCGAACCGCGTGCGCTGGCAGAACCACTGGCACGTGGTGCGGCAGTCCTGGGCCTTCTTCCAGAACGACTTCGCCGGCCGCATCGCCAACCGGGTGATGCAGACCGGCCCGTCGATCCGCGAAAGCCTGGTGCAGCTTCTCACCGCCGTCTGGTTCATCGTCATCTACGGCACCAGCGCGCTGATCCTGCTCGCGCATGCCGATCCCTGGCTGGCGTTGCCGGTGGTCTGCTGGTTCGCCGGCTACACGGTTATGCTGCGCTATTTCGTGCCGCGCATGCGCGACCGCTCCAAGGCGACGTCGGAAGCGCGCTCGATGCTCACCGGCCGCATCGTCGACAGCTACACCAATATCGTCACGGTCAAGCTGTTCGCGCGCGCCCGCGACGAGGACGCCTATGTGCGCGAGGCGGTCGACTTCCACAGCGACCGCTTCCACGAGGCGCTGCGGCTCAACACGCTGTTCGCGCTGACGCTCAACGTCCTCAACGCGCTGCTGATCACCGGCACCGGCGCCTTCGCCATCGGTCTGTGGATCCACGGCGACGTCACCGTCGGCACCGTCGCGATGGCGCTGCCGATGACGACGCAGATCGTCTCGGCGTCCGGCTGGGTGGCGTGGCAGGTGACCGGCATCTTCGAGAACATCGGCGTGGTGCAGGAGGGGATGATGACGATCGCCCGCCCGCATACGCTCGTCGACAAGCCCGGGGCCGAGCCGCTGTCGATCACGCGCGGCGAGGTCGTGTTCGACGCCGTCCGCTTCGGCTACGGCCGCGAGGCCGGCGTCATCGAGGACCTGAGCCTCACGGTGAAGCCGGGGGAGAAGATCGGCCTCGTCGGCCGCTCCGGCGCCGGCAAGTCGACGCTCGTCAATCTGCTGCTGCGCTTCTTCGACCGCGAGGGCGGCCATATCCTCATCGACGGCCGCGACATCGCCGACGTCACGCAGGAATCGCTGCGCGCGCAGATCTCGCTGGTGACGCAGGACACCTCGCTGTTGCACCGCTCGATCCGCGACAACATCCGCTACGGCAAGCCGGAGGCGAGCGACGCCGAGATCCTCGCCGCGGCGCGGCTCGCGCATGCGCACGAATTCATCCTCGACCTCGAGGACCAGAACGGCCGCCGCGGCTACGACGCCCATGTCGGCGAGCGCGGCGTCAAGCTCTCGGGCGGCCAGCGCCAGCGCATCGCCATCGCCCGCGTCATCCTCAAGGACGCGCCGATCCTGGTGCTCGACGAGGCGACCTCGGCGCTCGACAGCGAGGTCGAGGCAGCGATCCAGCAGAGCCTCGGCACGCTGATGCGCGGCAAGACGGTGATCGCCATCGCGCACCGGCTCTCCACCATCGCGCAGATGGACCGCCTGGTCGTGCTCGACCGTGGCCGCATCGTCGAGGAAGGCTCGCACGCCGAGCTCCTGCGCGCCGACGGCCATTACGCCGCGCTGTGGCGGCGCCAGTCCGGCGGCTTCATCGACGCCGTGCAGCAGCAGGCCGCCGAATAGATCAGTTCGCGGCCGCGACGCGGCGTAGCATGTCCGCGGTCGCCGCATCGGCCGGGAAAAACGCCTCGATCGCCAGCTCCGCCAATGTGACGTCGACCGGCGTGCCGAACACCGTCGTCGTGCTGAAGAACGACAGCACGCCGGCCTCGCTCGCCAGCCGCAGCGGCACGACAACGCCGCCATATTGTTCCGGCGCGACCGGGCGCTGCGTCCGCGGCGCCGGATAGTCGCGCAGCTCCTCCAGCAGCACGGCGAGCGTTGCATCGGCGGTGACGTCGATCTGGTGGCGCAGGCGCTCGAGGATATGCGCGCGCCATTCCGGCAGGTTGGCGATGCGCGGCGCCAGCCCCTGCGGATGCAGACTGAGCCGCAGCACGTTGACCGGCGGGTGCAGCAGTTCCGCTGCGGCGCCGGCGAGCAGCGGCGCGATCGCGGCATTCGCCGCGACCAGCGTCCAGTGCCGGTCGACCGCCAGCGCCGGAAACGGCTCGTGGCCCTTGAGCACCAGATCGACCGCGGCGCGGGCCTGGCGCAGCGCCGGATCCTCGAGCGAGCGCTGCGGGAACGTCGGCGCGTAGCCGGCGGCGACGAGCAGCGCGTTGCGCTCGCGCAGCGGCACGTCGAGCTGCTCGCACAGGTGCAGCACCATGTCGCGCGAGGGCTGCGCCTTGCCGGTTTCGACGAAGCTCAGGTGACGCGTCGAAATCTCGGCTTCGAGCGCCAGATCGAGCTGGCTCATGCGCCGCCGCTGCCGCCATTCGCGCAGTTGCCGGCCGACGTCGCTGGTGTGCTGTTCCATCTGCATGCCCGCATCATAACCGAGGCGCGCGTCCATCCCATGACCTGCGAGGTAATCGACCTGCGGCGTGCCCTGACCGAAAACCGTGGCAGGCCCGGCGAACGGACTGGGCAATCCGCAAGAAGGAGTGCACGCATGAACACGACCGAGAACGGCGCCACGGTGGAGCTCGTCGACCGTTACATTGCGATGTGGAACGAGACGGACGGCAAGCGCCGCCGCGACCTCATCGCCCGCACCTGGGCGGAGAAGGCGAGCTACCTCGATCCGGTGCTCTCGGGCGACGGCGCCGACGGCATCGACGCGATGGTGAAGGCGGTACACGAGAAGTATCCCGGCTACCGCTTCGCCCGCACCAGCGATGTGGATGCGCATCACGACCGCGCGCGCTTCACCTGGCAGCTCGCGCCCGATAGCGGGCCCGCTCTGGTCAAGGGCATCGACTTCGCGACGCTGTCGGCGGACGGCCGGCTGCAGACGGTGACCGGCTTCTTCACCGAGGTCGCGACGCCCGCGGCCTAGCAGGCGGCGACGGCAGGTGCGGCGATGCGTGCCGCACCTGCCTCATCCGCATTGCTCGCCCCTTGCATTCGCGTCCGCTCTCGCCTGCTATGGCGGCCATCAGGGTGCCTGCGGGCGCTTCAGGGGAGACAGGGATGATCACCGAAATCGCGCAGATCGACGTCAAGCCCGGCATGGGCCAGCAATTCGAGGCCGGCGTCGCCAAGGCCGCGCCGATCTTTCAGCGCGCCAAGGGCTGCACGGGAATGCGGCTTGCACGCTCGCACGAGAAGCCGCAGCGCTACCGGCTGTTCGTGCAGTGGAACACGCTGGAAAACCACACCGTCGATTTCCGCGGCTCGGCCGATTTCCAGGAATGGCGCAAGCTCGTCGGCGACTGCTTCGCGGCGGCACCGGAGGTCGAGCACGTGACCGAGGTGCTGAAGGGGTTTTGATAAGGCGCGCTTCACCTCTCCGATGGGGAGAGGTCGCCCGTCGTAGCGAAGCGAAGACGGGCGGGTGAGGAGTTATCGCGCCATCAAGTCAGTAGCCCCCACCCCAACCCCCTCCCGGAGGGGAGAGGAAGCGCGCTCTCAATCGTGGCAGCACAATCCCTTACGCGCTCATCTTCTGCACGAGCGCGTCGGAGACCTCGAAGTTGGCGTAGACGTTCTGCACGTCATCGTTGTCGTCGAGCGCGTCCATCAGCTTGAGGATCTTCTCGCCGGCCTCGTCGTCGACGGTGACGGTGTTCTGCGGCTTCCACACCATGCCCGACTTGCGCGGCTCGCCGAACTTCGCCTCGAGCGCCTTGGCGACCTCGTGCAGCGTGTCGGTCTTGGTGACGATCTGGTGGCCGTTCTCGTCCGAGATCACGTCCTCGGCGCCGGCCTCGACCGCCGCATCCAGCATCTGATCGGCGCTCGCCTTGTCGGTGTCGTATTCGACGACGCCGATATGGTCGAACATGAACGACACCGCGCCGGTCGTCGCCAGGTTGCCGCCGGCCTTGCTGAAGATTGCGCGCACCTCGCCGGCGGTGCGGTTGGTGTTGTCGGTCAGCGTCTCGACGATGACGGCGACGCCGCCCGGCGCGTAGCCCTCGTAGCGGATCTCGTCATAGCTCTCGGTGTCGCCGCCCTGGCTCTTCTTGATCGCGCGCTCGATATTGTCCTTCGGCATGTTCTCGGCCTTGGCCGCGAGGATCGCGGCGCGCAGGCGCGGATTGAAGGCGGGGTCCGGCAGACCGAGCTTCGCCGAGACGGTGATCTCGCGCGCGAGTTTTGAGAACAGCTTGGAGCGCGCTTTGTCCGCGCGCCCCTTCTTGTGCATGATGTTCTTGAATTGGGAATGACCGGCCATGGGCTGAGCTGTCGAGCTAAAGGGTTGGTCGGATTGAGGTTTGAGGCGGCTATATAGGCCGCTTGCGGCGGAAAGGGAATAAGCGTCGGGCCCGGATTCGCCAATGCGGTCGCGAATCCCGACTTCCGCCCGGCAATTGCCCTCAGAATGCGCCGTGGATTTGCGGATTCGCCGCCGTTAAGCGCCCCGCAAGGCCGGTCACCAGAACGCCGGCCGGACCTCTTCGAGCGCCCCGCCGAGGCGGACCGGAGCGACCTTCTCGGCGAGCCCCCGGCCGTCGGTCTCGACCGCGAGCGCACAGAGCGTCGCCGGGCCGGAGGCCGGCTCGAATTTCGCCGACGGGATCTTGCGCAGGAAACGGTTGAGCGGCTCGTCCTTGCTCATGCCGATCACCGAATCGAAGTCGCCGGTCATGCCGACGTCGGAGACGAAGGCGGTGCGCCGGGGCAGGATGCGATGGTCGGCGGTCGGCACGTGCGTGTGGGTACCGACGACGAGGCTGGCGCGCCCGTCGCAGAAATAGCCCATCGCCTGCTTCTCGCTGGTCGCCTCGCCGTGGAAGTCGACGACGATGGCGTCGGCATTCGCGCCCAGCGGACAGGCGACGAGTTCGCGGTCGATGGCGGCGAAGGGATCGTCGAGCGCGTCCATGAAGATGCGCGCCATGGCATTGATGACGAGGACGCGCGCGCCGTTCCTCGCCTCGATCATCGCCGCGCCGCGACCGGGCGTGCCGGGGGGATAATTGAGCGGACGCACAAGGCGCGGCGCGCGCTCGATGAAGACGAGCGCCTCGCGCTGGTCCCAGGCGTGGTTGCCGAGCGTGACGGCGTCGGCACCGGCATCGACGAACTCGTTGTAGATCGCCTCGGTGATGCCGAAGCCGCCGGCGGCGTTCTCGCCGTTGACCACGACCAGATCGAGCGACCAGTCCTTGATCAGACCCGGGAGCCGGTCGAGCAGGACGTTGCGTCCGCTGCGCCCGACAATGTCGCCGATGAAAAGAATGCGCATGCAATCAGCTTCCGCGGAAATCGATGATCTCTCGTTCCGTTAGCACGAGATCGAGCCGCTCGTCGCGGTCCGTCGCCGGAACTTTTGCAATTTCCTGGGCCGCGAAGGCAATACCGACCGCGATCACTTTTTTCATCTTGCGCAAACGGTGAATGGTCATGTCGTAATAGGCGGCGCCGTAGCCGATGCGGTGGCCGGCGCGGTCGAAGCAGGCGAGCGGCACGATCAGGACATCGGGGAAGACCTCGGGCTGCTCGGGCTTCGGCTCGCGGATGCCCCACTGGCCGCGCGCGAAGTCGTCGCCGAAGGCGTAGGCGCGCATGATGAGCGGCTTGCCGCGCCCGGCGATCGCCGGCAGGGCGAGCGTGGCGCCGGCGTCGGCGAGCTTGCGCATCAGCGGCAGCGGGTTGATCTCGCTCTTCAACGGCATGAAGCCCGAGACGATGCTCCCCGGCGCGACGGCCACCGGAAACGGCCGCGCGGCAACCGCCTCGGCGCCGCGCTGGCGTATCTCGGCAGGCATGGCGTCGCGCTTCGCCAGCGTGGCGTTGCGGAGTTCGGCTTTCTGGTCGGAAAGGGATGTGGTGGATTCCAATGGCGTGTCCCGGACGCGGTGCAGCGCGGAGCGGTGCACCGCAGATCCGGGACCGTCGCACACCGTTACGGTCCCGGGTCTGCAGCGCATCACGGCGTGCTGCGCTGCGCCCGGGACATGAATTCAGTGCGGAGCCGCAAAGGCCGTGGGAGTATCGATCCCGGGTTCCCTACGAAAGTAGGTGGGCGCCGTATGTCCGGGCCCACGGGCCCGGTCAGGGACAGCTCCCTTGAGGATCGATAAGGCCCCGGGGATGTGACTCCTGCACGCACCCCGCAGCCCCGCCCGGCCAATGTAGTGCTTACGCCGCGCGAGCGCCACACGCTCCGCTCACCCCTCCCAGAGCAGAGGAGAGGAGTTGCCCCCGGCCATGAGGGCCTAGCCGACGGGCACCGAGCCCGGGCCGACCGTCTCGTTGAGCTTGCGAGTGATGCCTTCGATTCGCTCGGCGGCGGAATTGAATGCGCCGACGACGGCATCGGATGCCGCGCGTGCGCGTTCCGCCGAGACCTCGCGCGCTTCGTTGAGCGTCGCGATCTCGTCTTCGAGCCCGCGCATCTGCTGGCGCATCTCGGCGATCTCGTCGGCCAGCATCAAGGCCGCCATCACCGTCAGTCGCGTGTCGCCGATCTCGCCGAACTTGCGTCGCAGATCGATGACGCGCCTGTCGATGTCCTTGGCCAGCGCCAGGAGATGGTCCTCCTGCCCGTCCTCGCAAGCGAGGCGGAACTGGCGGCCGGCGATGGTGGCGTTGACCTGGCCCATGGCCTAGCTGCCCTCCTCGTGCGCGGTCAGCACCGCCTGGATCGAGGCGATGGCGTTGTCGAGCCGCCCGGCGATCTCGCGATTGGTGGCTTCGAGCCGGCGCGCGCGCGAGGTCTCGCCGTCGAGCGCAGCGGCAAGTCGGCTGCGGTCGGTGCCGAGGTCGTGAAGCTGCTGCGCCAGCGCATCCTCGTCGCGATCGCTCTCGCGTCGCCGCTCGACGGCGGCGTCGAGGGCATCCAATGCCAGCGCCAGCCGCTTCACCGCCGTATCGATCGCGCTCTGCTCCGTCATCGCCCCGCACCCGGTTCCAGAAAAGCTTTGCAGCGGCAGATGGTTAGGGCCGGAAGCTTACGTGTCACGGAATGCCGCCGTCAACGCTGGCGGCACGATATGCCCCGCTGAATTCGTCGCGCTGTGCATGGCTCGCCTGCGGCCCTCCGGTCACATTGACTCGGGGGCCTCACATGCTATCCACCCCACGCAAACAGGCTATTTTTCCATGAGTGGACAAGCTCTATCATCGGCCGCCGCGGCGCCCGCAGATCGCCGCGCAGGGGCCCGCGCCATTTCGCACGAGCGGATGGCCAACCTCGTGCGCGCGTTGGCGATGGACGCCGTCGAGCAGGCAAAATCGGGGCATCCCGGCCTGCCGATGGGCGCCGCCGACGTGGCCACCGTGCTGTTCACGCAGTTCCTGAAATTCGACCCGAGCGCGCCCGACTGGGCCGACCGCGACCGCTTCGTGCTGTCGGCCGGCCACGGCTCGATGCTGATCTACGCCCTGCTTTACCTCACGGGCTATTCCTCGGTGACGCTCGAGGAGATCAAGCGCTTCCGTCAGCTCGGCTCGAAAACGCCGGGCCACCCGGAGAATTTCGTCACCCCCGGCGTCGAGACCACCACCGGCCCGCTGGGCCAGGGGCTCGCGACCGCGGTCGGCATGGCGATGGCCGAAAGGCACATGGCCGCGCTATTCGGCGACACCGTCGTCGACCACAAGACCTACGTGCTCGCCTCCGACGGCGACCTGATGGAAGGCGTCAGCCACGAGGCCATCGCGCTCGCCGGGCACCTGAAGCTCAACAAGCTGATCGTGCTGTTCGACGACAACGGTATCTCGATCGACGGCGCGCTGTCGCTGAGCGACTCGGTCGATCAGGTGAAGCGCTTCGAGGCCGCCGGCTGGGCGTCATGGCGCATCGACGGCCACGATCCCGCGGCCATCGCCGCGGCACTGGAAAAGGCGCAGAAGTCCGACCGCCCGGTGATGATCGCCTGCAAGACGGTGATCGGCTACGGCGCGCCGACCAAGGCCGGCAAGTCGTCGTCGCACGGTTCGCCGCTCGGCACCGACGAGATCAAGGGCGCGCGCGAGAGGCTCGGCTGGACCTACGGTCCGTTCGAGGTGCCGGCCGACATCCTTACAGCCTGGCGCGAGGCCGGCAGCCGCGGCAAGCCGGCGCATGCCGAGTGGACGAAGCGCCTCGCCGCGCTCGACGCCGGCCGGCGCGCCGAGTTCGAGCGCCGCATGCGCGGCGACATCTCCGAGGCGGCGCTGGCGAAGGCGGTGCGCGAGATCAAGAAAAAGCTCGCCGCGACGCCGAAGGACATCGCCACCCGCACGGCGTGCGAGTTTGCGCTCGAGAGCCTGATCCCGGCGCTGCCGGAGATGGTCGGCGGCTCGGCCGACCTGACCGGCTCGAACAACACGCGCACGAAGTCGATGCAGGCGATCACGCCCACCGACTTCTCCGGCCGGTTCATCCACTACGGCGTCCGCGAGTTCGGCATGGCCGCCGCGATGAACGGCATGGCGCTGCACGGCGGCATCGTCCCCTACTCCGGCACGTTCCTCGTCTTCTCCGACTATTCGCGCCCGGCGATCCGTCTCGCCGCGCTGATGGGCGAGCGCGTCATCCACGTCCTCACGCACGACTCGATCGGTCTCGGCGAGGACGGCCCGACGCACCAGCCGGTCGAGCATCTCGCCGCGCTGCGCGCGATTCCCAATCTGCTCGTCTTCCGGCCCTGCGACGCGGTCGAGACCGCCGAGTGCTGGGAGCTCGCGCTGCGCGCCAAGGACCGGCCGAGCGCGCTGGCGCTGACGCGCCAGAACCTGCCGCAGCTGCGCAACCGGCTCGACGAGGACAATATCTGCGCGCAGGGCGCCTACGAGATCGCCGGCCCCGAGGGCCGCGCCGACGTGTCGATCTTCGCCACCGGCTCGGAAGTCTCGATCGCGGTCGACGCGGCCAGGCAACTCGCCGAGAAGGGCGTCGCCGCCCGCGTCGTATCGGTACCGTGCTTCGAACTGTTCTTCGAGCAGCCCGAGGAGGTGCGCCGCGCCATCGTCGGCGACGCGCGCGTCAAGATCGGCGTCGAGGCCGCCGTGCGCATGGGCTGGGACGCGATCATCGGCGCCGACGGCATCTTCGTCGGCTTGCATTCCTTCGGCGCCAGCGCGCCATACAAGGAACTCTATAAACACTTCGGCATTACAGCGGAGGCGATCGCCGACGCGGCGCTGAAGAGGCTTTAGTTACCGTCATGCCCGGCCTTGTGCCGGGCATCCTCGTCTTTAGCTATAGGGGACGGGGATGGCAGGTTCGGCCATGACGGAGTTCGTGAGAGACCGGGAGCGACCCACATGACAGTACGCGTTGCCATCAATGGTTTCGGCCGGATCGGCCGCAACATCCTTCGCGCCATCGCCGAGAGCGACCGCAAGGACATCGAAGTCGTCGCCGTGAACGACCTCGGCCCGGTCGAGACCAACGCCCACCTGTTGCGCTACGACAGCGTGCACGGCCGCTTCCCCCGCGAGGTCACGGTCAAGGGCGACACGATCTCGATCGGCAACGGCACCATCAAGGTGACGGCCGAGCGCGATCCGTCCAAGCTCCCGTGGAAGGACCTCGGCGTCGACATCGCGATGGAGTGCACCGGCATCTTCACCGCCAAGGAGAAGGCCTCCGCGCACCTGACCGCCGGCGCCAAGCGCGTCCTCGTCTCCGCGCCCGCCGAAGGCGCCGACCTGACCGTCGTCTACGGCGTCAACCACGACAAGCTGACCAAGGATCACAAGGTCGTCTCCAACGCCTCCTGCACGACCAACTGCCTCGCGCCGGTCGCCAAGGTGCTCAACGATGCCGTCGGCATCGAGAAGGGCTTCATGACGACGATCCACGCCTATACCGGCGACCAGCCGACGCTCGACACGATGCACAAGGATCTCTACCGCGCCCGCGCCGCGGCGATGTCGATGATCCCGACCTCGACCGGCGCCGCCAAGGCCGTCGGCCTCGTCCTGCCCGAGCTCAACGGCAAGCTCGACGGCGTATCGATCCGCGTGCCGACGCCGAACGTCTCGGTCATCGACTTCAAGTTCGTGTCGAAGAAGCCGACGACGAAGGAGGAGATCAACGAAGCGGTCAAGCGCGCCGCCGAGCAGCAGCTCAAGGGCATCCTCGGCTACACCACGCACCCGAACGTCTCGATCGACTTCAACCACGACCCGCACTCCTCGACCTTCCACATGGACCAGACCAAGGTCATGGAGGGCACGCTGGTGCGCGTGATGTCCTGGTACGACAACGAGTGGGGCTTCTCCAATCGCATGGCCGACACGGCCGTGGTGATGGGCAAGCTGATCTGAGCTTTCGTGTCCCGGACGCGGTGCAGCGCGCAAGCGGTGCACCGCAGATCCGGGACCGTTACAAATTCCGAATTCGGTAAGGTCCCGGGTCTGCAGCGCATCACTGACGTGCTGCGCTGCGCCCGGGACAAGAGACCTCCCGCATGGCCAATTTCCGTACCCTCGACCAGGTCGACGTGAAGGGCAAACGCGTGCTCGTGCGCGTCGATCTCAACGTCCCCGTCGACAATGGCGTCGTCACCGACGCAACGCGCATCGAGCGCGTCGCCCCGGCGCTCACCGAGCTTGCCGACAAGGGCGCCAAGGTCATCCTGCTCTCGCATTTCGGCCGGCCGAAGGGCCGCGACGCCAAGAATTCGCTCAAGCCCGTGGCGGCCGAGGTCGCGCGCGTGATCAAGCGGCCGGTCAAATTCGCCGACGATTGCGTCGGCGAGGTCGCGGAAGCCGCCGTCGCCGCCATGAAGCAGGGCGACATCCTGTGCCTGGAGAACACACGCTTCCATCCGGGCGAAGAGAAGAACGATCCCGCTTTCGTCGCCGCGCTGGCCAAGCTCGGCGACCTCTGGGTCAACGACGCCTTCTCCGCCGCGCACCGCGCCCATGCCTCGACCGAGGGGCTCGGCCACGTGCTGCCGGCCTATGCCGGACGCTCGATGCAGGCCGAGCTCGACGCGCTCGGCCGCGCGCTGGAGCACCCCGAGCGACCGGTCGCGGCCATCGTC
>Ga0182749_1000380_pt1 | contig 43046 bp, 43 predicted proteins | sample eDN3rd37CKraftMG_FD_128875 | JGI IMG/M metagenome (GOLD analysis project Ga0182749, IMG submission 128875) | Enriched Miracle-Growth compost microbial communities from Emeryville, California, USA - eDNA 3rd pass 37_C Kraft MG (version 2) (version 2) ...
CCTTTATCGTTGTTAAACCATTTGACGATGCCGAATTCTCGTTGGTCACTCATTTTTAACTCCTGTTGATGTGAGCGGAATGCTCGAGCAGGTCACCAGGTGTAAAAATGCAAAAATTGGCACGTGTTGAAGTGCTAACTGATCCAAATGAACTTACCTAAATAATTACCTGCGTTCCCACAATATGCGCAATAGCGCCAGCGGTCAACGTATATTGCGTAAGTTATTGATTTTTCCTGAAAAACCACAGGTTTATATACAGAGCAGGGGAGCCTGCTTCAGACAAACCCTCCAGAGCCGTTTATTGCTGCCCCAAAGCTCAGTCAAGGATCGCGCGGCCCGCTGCGCCGTGTGCGCCTGGCCTGGCCGTCAGCGCCGTTTCTTTCCCCGGCCGAGTTCGGAGCCATTGCCCGTGGCATGTATGCCCGATACTGGCGGCTGCGCGGCATCTATATCGCTCTGACGCCAGTGTGAATGGGGCGCCATGGCGGGGCGGTGGCCTGAACGGTGGGCGGACGTGGCCTTGATACCCTTTGCCGGCTCAGGCAGGCCTAGCCACTGTTCGATATGCCAACGCTCTTCCTTGCCTTGGAATGCCTTCACGCCTATGGCCGCGCACAGTTCGCGCATGGTTGCGTTGGGGCTGACCTGTATACCTTGCTCGCTCAGGCGCTCGATGGCGAGCCTCTTGATTTCATTCTGGTTCATATCCTATTAACTCCGGAGAACAGATGCAGGGCAATTGCTCGAATAACCACTGCCTACCGGACTCCCGCTCCAGCGTGATGGTGTAGCGACCCTCTTCAGTCCAGTGTGCGGCGTTGACATGGTGAGCGTCAAGCATGATTTTGATAAGCGGGGCTACAACAGGGACGAAAAACGGCATATGCCAGTGTATTTCCGGGATGATATTCAAATAATAAATGCAATTAATTCAATAATTTAATTTCTGAATGCATGGAAACAAGGCTATCCTGATGTGTTGTTGACGGTTGTGGCACATGGCATGGATTTCGGGATGGCGTCATCCCCTGTATCGAGTGATATAGAAATCCCTGCTTTCCGTCAGAACGCAATAAAGTCAGCGAGTCATTGATGGACCAGGATACGAATTTCTTGATGCGGGCAATTGAGCTTGCATATGTCAACGCCGAAAGCGGCGGCCGCCCGTTCGGCGCGCTGGTGGTCAAGGATGGCGGCATCGTCGCCTCTGGTGTGAACGAGATCGTCAGTACGAATGACCCTACTGCGCACGCCGAATTGCTTGCGATCAGGGCCGCCAGTCAGAAACTGGGCTCCGCAAACCTGCAAGGCTGCCGTGTTTTCGCCAGCGGGCACCCCTGTCCGATGTGCATGGGGGCGATGCGCCTGGCCGGAATTGACGGGGTGACGTACGCTTATTCCAACGAAGACGGTGAGCCCTTTGGCCTGTCGACTGCGCAAGTGTATGCTGATCTTGCCAAACCCTTCTCTGAGCAATCCATGAAAATTCGCCATGTTCCGCTTCGGGACGCGTCCCGGCTGGATCTCTATGCAGATTGGGAGCGCCGACGCAAAAACCGCGACCAGGGCTGAGCCGGTGCTTTTGAGATTCATGCTCGTTGCGACCGTGGCGCTGGTCGGCGCCAACCTGAGGCCGTTTATCACCAGTATCGGCCCGCTCGCGGTCAGCGTGCAGAACGACACGGGGCTGAGCCTGCAGGGCCTGTCATTGCTGACGCTGGTTCCGATGCTGCTGATGGGGGTAATGGCCTTTATCGCGCCAACTCTGCAACGCGCCATCGGCACGCGCCGCCTGGTGGTTGCCGCGTTGCTCGTCATTGCTGGCGGTTGTGCGTTGCGCATGGCAACAGCAAGCGGGTGGGGCATGATCATGACGGCCGCATTGATTGGCCTGGGTGTCGCCATTGTGCAGGCTATCTTTCCCGGCATCATAAAGCGAGAGTTTCCGCGCCATGTCGGCCCCATGATGGGGCTGTATTCCGCGATGCTCATGATAGGTGGCGCGCTGGGCGCCCTAGTGTCACCGATCGTATCTGCCTTGACAGGCAGTTGGGCGATCGGCCTGGCCTGCTTCGCGCTGCCCGCAATGGTTGCGGTTGCGCTGGCATTTGTTTTTCTGCCTGCGGACATCCATGGCGGGCAGCACGTCCAGCCAACAACGCGCGCGTTTCTTGCGCGGCCTCGCACATGGCTCCTGATGCTGTGCTTTGGACTCGTCAATGGCGGTTACTCATCCATCGTTGCGTGGTTTGCGCCCGCTTACCAGGAATATGGATGGAATGCCGCAGCTAGCGGAGGGTTGCTGGCTGTTCTTGCCGTCAGCCAGGCTGTGTCCGCGCTGACGCTGCCAGTGCTGGCACGCAAAGGTCTGGATCGGCGCCCATGGATTTGGCTGACGCTTGCGATGCAAGGCGCCGGCTTTGCAGGTCTGGCTTTTGCGCCGGGCCTTGCACCGCTTTCATGGGCTGTCGCGTTGGGTGCGGGCCTGGGCGGCTGTTTCGCCCTGGTGATGATTGTTGTACTTGAGCATTTACCTGATCCGACGCAGGCAGGCACGCTTTCCGCACTCATGCAGGGTGGGGGATTCCTGATTGCATCAGTTCCGGCATGGCTTGTTGCCGCACTGCATGATTTCACGGGCTCATATCGGGCAGGCTGGATCTGGCACCTTGTCAGCGTCGCCATCGTGGCCGGCCTGACAAGCAGGCTTGCGCCCGCAGGCTATGAGAGAGCGATGCAGTTGCGCACGCGCGCCGGCGGCCTCATCGGTATCAAATCGGCACCAGCTTGCCCTGCGACTTCAGCTCGGTGAGCACGATCTGAGAGTGGATTTTGGTGATGCCCTTGAGCTTGTTCAGGCGATTCACCACGAACTGCGAGAATTCTTCAAAATTTCGAGTGCGTATATAGAGTAGATAGTTCGTCTCGCCGGTCACGATATAGGCGTTGACCACTTCGGGCATCTCCTTGATCTCCCGAGTGAAGTAATTGTGTTCAGCTTCGCTGATTTGGCCAATGTTCAGCTCGACAAAGGCCTGAATATCAAACCCCAGCTTTTTTGCGCTCAGGGTGGCGTGGTAGCCCTCGATATAGCCATGTTCTTCGAGCAGTTTTACGCGCCTGTGGCATGCGGAGGGCGAAAGCGCCGCCAGGTCGGCAAGCTCCAGATTGCTCAGGCGGCCATTCTTCTGCAAAGTGCTCAGAATTTTGATGTCTACAGGATCCATGCGCATAATTAAAATATTGTTCGATATATGGTTTTTAAATTGAAATTATATTCAAGTATCTTACCCTGGAGATGGAATTTTAGAATAATTGTCCAGGCCTCCGATGCTAGACTATTTCGATCAGAAAACGTTGCGCAGGAGGCATCATGATCACACTGGAACAGTGTCAGGCCTGGGATCAGGCCGATGAGCTGGCCGGCCTCAGACAGCAGTTCGATTTACCCGAAGGCACTATCTATCTGGATGGCAATTCTCTCGGCGCCTTGCCCAGGAATGCGTTGGTCCGTGCCCAGGACGTCATCAGCCGGGAATGGGGTGTCGATCTGATCAACAGCTGGAACAAGGCGGGCTGGTGGGATCTTCCCACCCGTCTTGGCGATCAGTTGGCGCCGCTGGTCGGGGCGGGAGAAGGCGAGGTGGTCGTTACCGACACCACATCATTGAATCTGTTCAAGGTTGTCGCAAATGCCGTGCGCATCCAGCAGCGCAGGCATCCAGAGAAAAAAATCATCCTGGCCGAACGCGATTCCTTCCCCACCGATCTCTATATGATCCAGGGGTTTTCAGAGTTCCTTGACCAAGGCTATGTGCTGCAACTGATCGATCAGCCTGAAGACCTGGAGAAAGCAGTGACCGGCGACACCGCTGCCGTTGTGCTGTCCCATGTGAATTACCGCAGCGGATATCTCTATGACATGCAGTCGGTCAATGAACTCGTGCATGCGCAGGATGCCCTGATAATCTGGGATCTCTGTCATTCGATCGGCGCGGTTCCCATGAGCTTGAAGGAAAGCGGCGCCGATTTTGCCATAGGTTGCACCTATAAATATCTGAACGGCGGGCCCGGCTCGCCAGCGATGCTGTGGGCACATCCACGGCATCGCGCTGACTTCTGGCAGCCTTTATCCGGCTGGTGGGGGCATGCGCGTCCCTTCGATATGTCGACTGAATACACCGCCGACGCGGGTATCCGCAGTTTTCTTTGCGGGACCCAGCCCATTCTGTCCATGAGCCTGGTTGCTTGTGGCGTGGATATTTTCCTGCAGACAGACATGCAGAAAATCCGCCGCAAATCTTTGGCGCTTACGGATCTCTTCATCCAATTGGTAGAGCAGGAATGTTCCGGCCAGGACCTGGAGCTGGTCACTCCGCGTGATCATAAATATCGCGGCAGCCATGTCAGCTTCCGCCACCCTCAAGGCTATGCGGCTATACAGGCGCTGATCGCCCGTGGTGTGATCGGTGATTATCGCGAGCCTGAAGTCATGCGCTTTGGCGTGACCCCGCTGTATCTGGGTTACCGCGATATCTGGCATGCCGTACAGCACCTGAAAGCGGTGCTGCATGGCCGTGAATGGGATCAGGAAAAATTCCGGGTGCGTGGACAAGTGACCTGACGCTTGCCCTCAGCCGGCCTGGCCCATAGATGGGCTGGCCGGCGCAGCGGCAACGTTTCCCTGGACCACAGCCTGGGAAAACCTGGATTTCGCAGCCTAGCGCTTATAGACCTTTCATTGTGCTTACAAAAAACTGAAAAAGTGTTGTTAAAACTGAACAGAAACTGAAAGAAGTTTGCCCGAACTGTTTCAATCAATAATAATTCTCATTTTTGGAATAGTTCACGGAGCATGGTTTTCAAATGTTGTCTTCTGGTCGCAAGTCGTCGAAAGGTCCGGTTTTTAAAAGAAATACGCATTGGGTAGCCACAATATGTGCCCTGGGGCTAGGGGCCATGCTCACGCCGGCATCGGCGCAGACAGAAACGGAAAATGCTCCCGTTACCACGCTGAATTCTGTTGTTGTCACCGCTTCCGGATTCGAGCAGGATATTATCGATGCGCCTGCATCGATCAGCGTTATTCCCAGGGAAAAGCTGGAAAAGGGGGCATATCGAGACCTGACAGATGCATTGCGCGATGTGCCCGGTGTCATCATGACACCCTCGGACAACAATACTTCCGACATCAGCCTGCGCGGCATGAGCGCAACCTATACGCTTATTCTCGTCGATGGCAAGCGCCTGAGCACCCGGGAAACCCAGACTAACGGCAGTACCGGCACCGACCAAAGCTGGGTGCCGCCGCTGGAAGCAATCGAGCGTATCGAGGTCGTGCGCGGGCCTATGTCATCGCTGTATGGTTCTGATGCAATGGGCGGCGTGATCAATATCATCACGCGCAAAGTCCCCAAGGAATGGGGCGGATCTCTCAGGCTCGACTCCACTTTGCAGGAACATTCCAAGTCCGGCAATATCTACCAAGGCAACTTCTATCTCGCGGGCCCGATCAAGGATGAACTGCTGGGGCTCAGCGTCTATGGTGTCTATTCCTACCGGGGCGAAGATGACATCGAGCAGGGATATAACCGCCATTCAAACCGCAGCCTGACCGCGAAGCTGTCGCTTACTCCCAACCGCGATCACGACATCACGCTGGAGGCGGGGGCATCCGAGCAGTTTTATCGATCCACACCCGGAAAAACCTTGCCTGCATCGGACGACAAAAGCCATCGCGAATTCGAGCGCCAGCATTATTCCTTGACACATGCGGGGCGCTGGAGCTTCGGCACGTCCAATTCATACGCGCAGCGGGAAGAAACGAAGAATATCGCGCGTGACATGACCATCACCAATACCGTGCTCAGCACAAGCTGGAGCATGCCGGTGCTGAGCGATCACATGGCGACCGTCGGCGCATACTATAGCCATGAGGATCTGGTCGACACGACCACCAACCGCATTTCCGACCGCTCCACGGTGGATCGCTGGCAATATGCGTTCTTTGTCGAAGACGAATGGCAGGTCACCGACTCGTTCGCGCTCACAGGCGGCGTGCGCATGGATCGCGACAAAACAGCGGGTGACCATTGGAGCCCCCGTCTGTATGGCGTATGGCACATGACCGACCGCTGGACGCTGAAGGGCGGGGTATCGACCGGCTTCCGCGCGCCTTCCATGCGCCAGACCTTGCCAGACTGGGGAGCGACCAGCCGAGGCGGCAATATGTATGGCAACCCGGACCTCAAGCCGGAAAAGACGCTCACCAAGGAAATTGCCTTGATGTACAGCGGCGACAACGGCCTGCTGGCAGGCATCACCCTGTTCGACAATGAGTTCACTGACAAGATCACGCGGGTGCCATGCCCCGGGTGCGGGCCCGTCAACTCTTTCGGCCGTGCCGCAACGACCTATGTCAACGTCGATGATGCCATTACCCGCGGGGTCGAGGCGACGCTTTCCACGCCGCTGATGGAAACCTTGTCGATGAACGCCAGCTACACCTACACATATTCTGAACAGAAATCGGGGCAGTACGCCGGCAACCCGCTGAACCAGCTGCCCAAGCATATGTTCAGCATGGGGCTTGACTGGCAGCCAAACGAACGTACCAACGGCTGGGTGAAAGTGACCTACCGTGGCAAGGAAAGCGATCCCACGCAAGGTATTTCGGCCAGTTCCACCATGGCGCCCTCGTCGACGTTTATCGACCTGGGCGGATCATACGATTTCAACAAACGTATGACCATGTATGCCGGCATCTATAACATTCTGGACAAGCAGGTCAGATATGACGACTATGGGTATGTTGAAGATGGGCGCAGGTACTGGCTGGGCGTGAACTTCAAGTTCTAGGCTGTGTGGAGGACCGGTGTTTTCCCTGGGGAAGGGAAAACTTAGACGCTGAAATAAAGGTTTTTGTCCGGCAATGAAAAGCCGGGAGACAAGCTTTTGGTTAGGATCTCACGCATGCAAGGGTTCCTGCCTTGATACCCCGATCCCTGGAGAACTTTGTCGGCCCTCCAGGGATTTTTTTATCTCCGCTCACGGCAGCCCCAGCACGCTGGACCAGAAGTCCTCATAATCTTTTCCGCCTGCCAGATTGGTGCACAGTTGCGCCAAAGCCTCGAGCTTGCTCTGGACGCCGGGCTCGTCGGCATAGCCTGGAATAAAGTGCTTGCCGAGCATGGTGGCGCAAGTGAGGGCATTCAGATAGGCGTCCATGCTTTCCGCCAGCTTGTCGAGGAATTCGCTGTCGCCATGGAGATCGGTGATGGGATGATTGTTGTAAGCCTCTATACGCCCGGATGGCACCAGCACAATGCGGGCTTCCGCCATCGTCGCAAAATGCCAGCCCTCTGCGACTTTTCGGGGTTTGGCCAGAAAGATTGTCCACAGCATGCAGATGGAGGAAAGATCATGGTCGCAATAGAGCGCCTGAATTTCCCTGGGTGCGTCGTTCAACGGCAGAGGCTGTTGCCTTTTGACCGGCGTCGTATCGCTGATTTGGGAGCGGCTGAAATCCTCGTCCAGCATCTTTTGCTGAATGGCCTCCTCGGGCAAGCGCAGCCAGGGAAGATAGGTAAAGAACTTCTCTGCGTTCATGTGGCTTCCTGGCTGTACGGATGAAGGACGCTTGCCCAGTGAATATGTACCGCTGCCGGCAAAGGCACTATGGTGGGGCCTTGCATCAAGTAATGATGAACCAATGGCTTTCCTTTGAAGGCTACATGGCTTGGATTGTGCTGAATCCATTGGTCATCGATTATTGGCGGGGTTCTGGTCCTGAGGCGTTCGGCATTGGTGCTGCTGAACAGAGCCGGATGACGCCGACGAAGCTCCCTGAAGTAGGCTGCGCCGTCACGCCTGAAATCGAAGGCGCTCATGCAAGGCTCGATAGCGAAGTCTTCCATATTCATTTTCTAGCCCAAATTGCCGGTCAAACTCAGCCAAAAGTTGTCATATTCCTGGCCGCCAGCAACAGCGGCGCATAACTGCATGATGAGTTCACGCTTTTTCTGGATGGCAGGGTCATCGGCGGGGCCTCTTGCAAAGTGTGCTTTGGCCATGGCGCCGCAGGTCATGGCTTCAAGATAGGTGCTCAGGTTTCTGGCCACCGCGCAGACGAATGGGCTGTCACCAGGCATTGCGCTCTCGGGTTCATCGCCATAGGCTTCGATACGCCCAGACGCCACCCGTATGACCCGTGCCTGGGGCATGTCTGCGATGTGCCAGCCTTCAGTAACCTTCCTGGGTTCGGGAAGAAATGGAATGGAGAGCAGCTTGAGGGAAGACACATCATGATCCTGGAACAGTTCCCGAATCTCTAAGGGTGCGGCCTCCAGCGCCAAGGGCTGTTGCCTTTTGACCGGCGTGGTTTCGGCCAACTGTTGCTGATAGCCGTTATTGTCTATTTCCTTCCGCTCGATGGCCTCCATAGGAAGACGAATCAAAGGAAGGTAGGAAAAGAATCTTTTTGCATTCATACGAGTCAAAATCCAAATACACTGGCCCAGAAGTCCTCATATTCCTTGCCGCCGGCAATGGTGGTGCAGAATTGGACGATAGGCTCAAGCCTGATCCGAAACTGAGGGTCGTCAGGAAAGCCAGCGGCGAAGTGTTTTCCGATCATGGCGCCGAAGATCATTGCTTCCAGATAGGCCGCCATGCTTTCCGCGATCGCGCCAAGGTATTCGCTGTCGCCATGGATGGCTTTAATGGGATAGTTGTTATAGGCCTCTATGCGGCCAGACGGAACCAGCACAATCCGCGCATCAGACATGGATGCGAAGTGCCAGCCCTCCAGAACCTTCCTGGGTATGGGAAGAAATAGTGTCCATAACATGCTGAGCGGGGATAGGTCGCGAGCCTGGAACAATTCCAGAATCTCCCTTGGAGCGTCATCCAGGGCTAGCGGTGCGGTTCTCGATTTTGGAGTGCTGTGGATACGCTGCTCTAAATAAAAATCCGGCTCTATTCCCTCTTGAATGATCGCCTCCATTGGCAGGCGAAGAAAAGGAAGGTAGGAAAAGAATTTCTGCGCGTTCATAATGATTTTTTATCTATATGGACGCAGAAATTTGTGCTGGCGAGCATTTGCTGGCTCGAGTAAGGCAACGATAAAACTGCCTTGCCACCCGCGATGGCGGGCAGGGCGGGGTGATGAGGAAAAAGCTGAGATCATCATCGTTTACTTCTGATATGCAACATGCCTCGTCATGTGTTGAGGCAGGCAGAGAACGATGGCAGCCCAAGGGTGTTCGCTCTCTGCTCTGTGGCAAATCTTATTTAAAAATGATAATGATATCAAGTCTCATTACGATTTAAAGAGAGGGATATGACACCTGAAGGGCGTGGCCGATCTGCTGTGACCTGGCAGTCGGCCATGCAAGAGGCTGTGGCATCTATGGCCGCAGCGGGGCGGGGCGAATCAAGCCCAGCAGCGACCTCAAGAATGAGCCTGGCTGCTGCCCCGCATCCATCGCATATAAGCCGCGCGGGTTGTGTTGGATACCGATTCCAGCACCTTCTGGTGGTTGACCTGATGCCGCATCACAAGCCGCGCGTCGGCCACCGTGCGCGATTTGCAGAACCAGTGGCAGCTATGCTGCAACAGGTATAGTTCCGCCGAAAGATGGTAGGCGCGGCTTTTCATGTCCCAGCCGCCTTCGTTATCCACCACATGCCGCAGCCCCGCCGCATGGATGCGCAGCAATTCGCGGAAGTCTCGTGTCAGCGCGGGGAGAAAAAGCTCGATATAAGGAAGGCAGAATGGGAGCGTGCCCATGCTGGCGGCTTGCGAGCTTTCCTTGCGCATGGCGTCCGCGAGGGATTGAACCTGTGCCGCCATTGTGCGTTCGGCCTGGGCAAAGGTTTCAAGAACCTGGGTCTGGCGTGTTTCTTCCTTCTCGTGAATGGCCCGGGTGTAGCCATTCGTGAGGGTTTCCATATGGCGCTCCAACTGCAGGCTGGCAAGATAATTCCCAAGCAGGGCAATATGTGTACGCTGGTACTGCACGCGCAGCACCTGCCATGCCGCGATGGCTATCAACAGAATTAACGCAATGTCCATTTGCCTGTAGTCCTACATGGTCTGATCGGAGCCTCCCATGCACAAACAGGAGGCCCCAACAGAAGCCTATTGCTGCGCCGGCTGGCCGGGCAGGGCGTAAGCAATCACATAATCGCCGCGATCCGGAGACTGCCGGGCGCCGCCTGCCGAAATAACGATGTACTGCTTGCCCGTCTTGGGGGATTTATATGTCATGGGCCCGCCCTGGCTTCCTACCGGAAGGCGCTGCTTCCAGACCTCCTTGCCGGTTGCCGTGTCGAACGCTCGCAGGTAATAGTCCTGGGTGCCGGCGAAAAACAGCAGACCGCCCTGTGTCGCCAGCGAAGCGCCCAGCGTAGGCATTCCGACTTCAAATGGCAGCCTCATCTTGATGCCCATGGGACCAGTATCTTGTACGGTGCCTACCGGCACCTGCCAGGCGATTTTCCGTGTCTTCAGATCGATGGCCGTCATGGTGCCAAAAGGCGGTTTCTGGCAAGGTATGCCAAGGGCGGACATGAATCTGTCCTTGATCACGGCATAGGGCGTGCCGCCGAGCGGCACCTGTCCCATGCCGGCATTGGGTGCTTCTCCGCCGGAGGACAGCTTGCCGCCCGCTTGCTGAGGAACCATCTGTACCCAAAGCCCCAGCCGCATATCATTGACGAAGATCAGATCATTGTTCGGGTCATGCGAAATGCCGCCCCAGTTCATGCCGCCCAGGGAGCCGGGGAAAGACAGGGAAATATCGGTATCTGGCGCGGTAAACAGACCTTCGTAGCGCATGCCCTTGAATGCGATGCGGCAAAGCAATTGATCAAACGGCGTTGCTCCCCACATATCAGACTCGGTCAGGACCCGCGTGCCGATTTGCGGCATGCCCACTGATACAGGCTGGGTCTTGGCATAGTGTTCTTGCGGGATGCTGGCGGGCCGCACAGGCCGCTCTTGCACTTCTGTCAGCGGTTGTCCGGTATGGCGATCCAGTACAAAAATCTGCCCCGCTTTCGTTCCCACCACTACCGCAGGCACTGAGTTTCCGGCGGCTGCCGGGAAGTCTATCAACGAAGGCGCCATGGGCACGTCGAAATCCCATAAATCATTATGCACGGTCTGGTAGTGCCATTTTTCCTTGCCTGTCGTTGCGTCCACCGCAAGTACGGATGCGCCGTACTTCCTGTCCAGAGCCGTGCGTGTCGCGCCATACAAATCGACCGACGCGGAACCCACAGGCATGAAGACTGTGTTCATGTCGGGGTCATAGGATATGCCCGCCCATACGTTGGGGGTGGAGCGGGTGAAATCGCCACCTGTGGGCAGTGATGCATTCGGATCTTCCTGGCCCGGATCGAAATGCCAGCGCATTTTTCCTGTGATTACGTCAAAGCCCCGTACCACACCGCCCGGCATGTCAACCTGGACGTTGTCGGCCACGCGTCCGCCGACGACAATCGTTGTGCCGGCCACGGTCGGCGCCGAGGTCATCGTATAGTAGGCCACATTGGCAATAGGGCCCATATCCGCTTTCAGATCAACAACCCCGTGATCGCCGAACTCTTGGCACATTTCGCCATTGTCGGCATTGATGGCCACCAGCCGCGCGTCGATGGTATTCATCAGCACCCGCCGCTCGCAGCCTTGGGCTGGAACCGTTACGGGCGTGACCGGCGTGGAACCCGGCACGGTGGGCTGGGCCAGCGGGGTGTTGACATCGAAATAGGCCATGCCTCGGCAGCGTTCCCACACACCGCCTACGCTTGCATTGAAATCACGGCGCCACAGTTGCTTGCCGGTATCCACGTCCAGCGCGATGACGTTGTTCTTCGGCGTGCATACAAAAAGCTTCTCGCCGATTTGCATAGGGGTGAGCTGGTCTTCAGCGCCCGCGCCTGTGGATTGGGGAATGTCACCGGTGTGAAATACCCAAGCCTGCTCAAGCTGCGCGACATTGGATGTATTGATTTGGTCCAATGCCGCAAAGCGGCCTGATCCGGCATCATTGCCATAGTTTGACCAGTTCCGCTGTTCCTTCCCTGGAGCAACGGGAACCATTTTCGCCGCCGATGCAACGGCTGCGACTTCCGGATGTATGAAGAACATCGAGCCGAACCCCAGAAGGCCCGCGACGGCCAATACGGCGCCTATCAATACCCCCGGCCTGCTTGCGGGGCCGTCAGCCGCTCTGTTGCGCAGCAAGGGCAGGGTAAAGGCCACCACAGCGGCCAGGAAGGTTATGGCCAGCAGCCGCGAGATCAGACCCCAGTAGTCCAGCCCAACATCGATGAGCGCCCACGCCACGGTGCCGGCAAAAGTTGCCAGGAATAGCCAGGCGCCGGAGCTTCGGCCCCGTGCCAACTGAATGGCGGACACCAGGGTGAGCAGGCCGGCAGCCGCGAAATACCAGCTCCCGCCGCGCATGAGCAGAATCGCTCCGCCAATTGTCAGGAAAAGGCCCGCAGCCAGCAGGCCCAACGCCAGGATGTAAACCCATATCCTGGCAATACCGGGTTGTGTTTTGAGAGGTTGGCTCACTGTCACTCCGTTGAAATGACCGCATATACACATGCGGGTCTTAGGCCAATTTTAGGACATTGAGCGAACCTTTCACATGCGGCGGCGCCTGAGCTTTTTGGGGGGAGGTAGCCTTTGGAACAATCGCGCAACTACGGCCAGGGGATGGTCCGTGCCATTGCTCGAGCGGCAGACTGCGCAGCCCCCTGGCTCATTTACTTGCCGGCGGCCTCGTCCAGGCGCGCGGCCGCCGGATGGGACTGGCGCACGAGCATGACAGGCACGCTTGCCAAGCGCGCCACCTGCTCGGCATCGCTGCCCATCAGCACGCGGTCTACGCCGCGGCGGCCGTGGGTGCCGAGCACCACGAGATCACAGCGCGCATCCTCGGCCTGCTGCACGATCAGCGTCGAGGCACGCTCACCTTTGCTTTCCAGCAGCACAGTTTCCACGGCCAGCCCATCCTGGCGTAGCCGTGTCGCGGCCTGGTCGAGCAGCGCCTGGCCTGCGGTCAGGAAACCGGGACGCACCTCATTGATGTAGACCTTGGGCGGCTCGAAGCCACTGCTGTGCTTGAGCTCTTCAATCACATGCAACAGCACGATGGTAGCGCCGTTCAGGCGTGCCAGCACGGCAGCGTGATCCAGCGCATGGTGGGCTGTCGCGCTGCGGTCGAGCGGAACGAGGATTCGAGAATACATGGCATTTCTCCATAGATCAGGGCGATAGGTATTCAGTTGCAGCAGGTTGCGCATGTGACGGGCGGCAACCCACTCTTCGTTGGTCGGTTCCACGGCTACCACGACCTGGCTATCCGGGCTGGAGATCTGTGCCGCATGCACGCCATTGGCGGCTGCATCCAGTTCTACGCCCAAGAATGCCAGGCCGCGGCAGACGCGTTCACGGATGAACGCGTTGTGCTCGCCCACGCCGGCGGTGAAGACCAGCATGTCCAGGCCGCCAAGTGCGGCCGTCAGCGATCCGATCTCGCGCACGATGCGCTGCGTATAGAGATCCAGCGCCAGGCGCGCACGTTCGCCCGCTTCACCGGCATCGTTTTCGTGCTGCACGATGACACGTGGTTCGGACGAGATACCCGAAATGCCCAGTAAGCCCGAGCGGTGGTAGAGGATCTGGCCTACCTGTTCGATCGACAGCTTTTCGACCTCCATCAGGTAGAGCACCGCGCCGGGATCGATCGCGCCGGTTCGCGTACCCATCATCAGACCGTCGAGCGCGGAGAACCCCATCGTGGTCGCAACGCTTTGCAGGTCGCGCATGGCGCACAGGCTGGCGCCGTTGCCCAGGTGTGCAACGATAATGCGACCGCGCGCGACCTCGCCGTAGCGCTCGGCCAGCACGGTGGCAATATACTCGTAGGAAAGGCCGTGAAAGCCATAGCGGCGCAGGCCGCGCTGCCAGGCCTCGAAAGGCAGCGGCAGCAGCTCCTCCAAGCGGGGTAATGTGCGATGGAAGCCGGTATCGAAACACGCAATCTGCGGAATATCCGGCCGCTCGCGCAGCAGAATCTCGATGGCCTCCAGGGCGAAAGGCTGGTGCAATGGCGCCAGGGGAACATAGGATTTCAGGTCAGCCAGCACGGTGGCATCGACCCGCACCGGCGCGAAGTACTTGCTTCCACCATGTACCACGCGATGGGCAACGGCGCAGATGTCGCGGCCCTCCAGACGTGCGGCAACCCGTTCGCGAATGAACTGTAGCGCGCTCCGATAAGGATGTTCGGCGTCGAGCGGAATGCGAAAAGGCGGGACGCCGGTTTCGCCAAAGTCGGGCCTGGGTCCGCCTATGCCCTGCACCTTGCCGTTCCATAGCGGCCTGCGCGGTAGTGGATCGATGCCGGCATCGAACACCGCGAACTTGATACTCGATGATCCGCAGTTCAGGACAAGGACAAGATTTTCGGTTGTGACAGTCATGGGACGTCCTCAAATGTGGCGGTCAGTTGGCAGTGTAGCCGCCGTCGGCGGCCAGTGCCGCACCAGTGATAAAGCTCGCACCCTCCGAGAGCAGAAAGGCGACGGCGTGCGCAATTTCCTCCGGCCGTCCGATCCGGCCGATGGGGTGCAGGTCGGTTAAGCCCGCCCGGGTCTTGTCGTCCAGGCCATCAAGGATCGGGGTCTCGACGTAGCCGGGGTGGATAGAATTGACCCGGATGCCGCGGTCTGCGTAATCCAGCGCAGCAGCCTTGGTCAGGCCGGTGACACCGTGCTTGGCGGCAACGTAGGCGGGAAGGTTGCGGCCGCCGACCAAGCCCATAATTGAAGCCATGTTGACAATGGCGCCGCCGCCGGCGGCGAGCATGGCGGGAATCTGGAAGCGCAGACCGTACATCACGCCACTGAGGTTGATGTCGATGACCCGCTGCCACTCCTTGGGATCGATTTCGCCCGCGGGCCGCCTCGAATCGCCGACACCAGCGTTGTTGAAGGCCAGGTTCAGCGCGCCGAAGTGCCGCACCGCGCACTCGACTGCCGACTCGGCATCTGACGGCAAGGATACGTCACCGACGTGCGCCACAGCCGTACCGCCTGCCGCGGTGATGGCAGCTGCGACACGTTCAGCGGCGGCGCCAGCGACATCGGAAACCACGACACGCAAGCCGTTACTCGCTAGCAGTTTCGCGGTGGCCTCGCCAATGCCTGAAGCGGCGCCGGTGACGAGAACGGATTGGCCGGTGAATGAATAGTGCATGGTTAGCTCCTTGGTTTAACGGAAGAAATGGTGCGGCTTGGCACAGCATGATGATTCATGCGGCTGTCGCCGCAACCAGATCGAGCACGATGGCACCGATGCCGGTAATCATGAATTGGATACCTATGCAGACCAGCAGGAAGCCCATCAGGCGCGAGATGGCGGCGATCCCGCCATCGCCGAGCCGCCGCCGGATGCGCTTTGAAGCCCGCAGGCATAGCCACAGGATGAAGCTGAAACAGAGAAAGATGAGGGTAGGTGCAATCGTCAGCACCCAGGGCGTGACGTTGGTGCCGCTCTCGACCTGCGCGGCGGCGCTGATCAACATGGCGATGGTGCCGGGGCCGGCTGTGCTGGGCATGGCCAGCGGCACAAAGGCAATATTGACCGTGCGGACGGTGCCGCGGTTGTGGAGCTGCGCGACCTTGTCCTCGACTTCTGTACTGCTGCCGGACTCCTGCGGCGAGAACAGCATCTGCAGTCCAATGAGCACGACGATCAGGCCACCGGCGATACGCAGTCCGGGAATGGAGATGCCAAAGGTTCGCATCACCATCTGGCCGCCGTAGAAGGCTACCATCATGATGAGGAATACATAGAGGCAGGTCTGCGCGATCTGGCGCCGCTGCTCCGCCTCGGGCATACCCTGGGTCAAGCCCAGAAACAGCACCAGCGTGGTCAGCGGATTGGCCAATGGCAGGATCAGCATCAATCCCAAACCAATGATTTCCAGTAGTTCCAACATTCAGCAGTCCTTAGAAAAATCGCATGTGCGAGGATGCGGGCAGATGCGCCAGGTGTGCATCTTGAGCGAAGCGTGCGACATCAGGAAGGGCTCCCCAAGCCGGTTTCATTGCGCTCGACCCGCACCAACACGCCAGGTTCCGCTCTTTGTGCGGTCAGCGTCCAGCCATGTGCGGTCGCGATCTCCTGGCAGATCGACAGCCCCAGGCCTGCGCTGTGATCGCGCCGATGCGCGCTACGCCAGAAGCGGGTGAACATCTGGTTCAGGTCGTTGGTGCTCACGCCAGGCCCCCAGTCGCGTACCGTCACTGACGCGCCATTGATGTCGACTTGCACAGCCGTCCCGGGGGGCGCATGTTGGATGGCATTTTCCATCAGGTTCTTCAACAGTGTGAACAGTGCGCCCCGGTCGGCATCCCATCGAGTTCCAGCGCTATGGTCGGACAATATCAGGCGGACCTGCATGGTATCTGCCATGCGCTGCAGATAGGAGACGGCCTCGCGCGCCACATCGAGCACGTCTACGGAGGTAAAGTTATAGTTCTGCGCCTCACTCACCTCTGCCAGGTGCAGCAGTTGCTGCACCTGCCGCGTCATGTGCTTGACATCGCCCAGCAGCGCATCGCGAGCGTCGCTTTCTTCCATCAGTTCGACCTGCATATGGATCAAGGTCAGGGGCGTCTTTAGCTCGTGCGCCGCGGTCGCTATAAACTCTTGCTGGATGCGGTACCCGCGCTCCAGGCGTTCCAGCGCATGGTTGAAACTGCTGACCAGCGGAACGATCTCGGCAGGGACTGCGCCGACGGGCAGGCGGGCATGCAGGGAGTGCGGTGAAATCGAGGCCGCCGAATCCGATACCATGCGCAGCGGTCTGAGCGTATAGCGTAAGGTGACGTAGGCGCAGGCGCCGAACACGAACAGCAACACCAGGCTGAAGGCGCTGATACCAACGACCATAAAGGGAAATGCGAATTCCCGATGGACGATCTCCAACACCTGTCTGCTCGCGGCGAACTGCACGAACCAGGTTCGGCCATTGCGAACGACCGGCTCGCTGGCGCCATACATCATCACCCCGGCATGCTCGAATTCGAAGCGTCCGCGACGCGGATAGCCAGAGGCATTATCGGATTCGCCGAAAAGGTCTCCAGTGGGGGAGTGCAGGACGACGATTCCAGCCTCGTCTATAACCCGGTAGGCGGACTGTCGGCTTAACCCGTTGAGTAACCAGCCAAGACGTTTTCCGCTATTGTTGTCGCCGATGCGCACTGGAACTCCGGCATCATCAAACACCAGATGATTGGCCAGCATCCTGGCACGCTCGACAACGCCCGAACCCAACAGCCGATCACTCTGCCAGACCAGCACTGCGGCGCCAGCAAGTGTCAAGAGGATGATGCTCAATACCACGCCGACGACGTAGGCCAGAAGCACCTTGAAATTGAGGCTATTCGTCAACCGCATCGGCTTCGCGAAGCGCATAGCCCAGCCCTCTGATATTGATAATCTGTTGCCGCGAACCGATGGCCAGCAGCTTGCGGCGGATGCGGTGCAGCGCCACATCCAGCGCGTTCGGAGTCACGGCTTCGCCTATCCCCCATCCCGCGGCTTCGAGGGCGCTGCGGCGCACGACGTCCTCGGGTTTGCTCACCAGCAGCAGGATAATTTGCATCTCCGCCGGCGCGAGGGTTACGCTTTCGTCGCCACAGCTGAGGGTTCCCTGGGCTGGGCGAACAGTCAGGTCGCCGTGGGTGGGATCAATCGGACGATAGTCCGCAGGGCGTCGAAGCAAGGCGCGGACACGCGCCACCATCTCGTCCATGGCGAAGGGTTTGGACAGATAGTCGTCTCCGCCGGACTCCAGCCCCTCCACGCGGTCCCTCAGTGCGTCGCGCGCCGTCAGAAACAGGCAAGGCACCTCGACCCCACTGTGACGCAAACTGCGGAGCAGATCCATGCCGTCGCCGTCCGGCAACCCTCGGTCGAGAATCAAGGCTTGGTAATTCACCAGCCGCAGCGCCGTTTGCGCTCGATCAATGCGATCGACCACGTCGACCGCGATCCCCGCCACCTCCAGACCCTTGCAGATCAGGAGGGCCATCCGCTCGTGATCCTCAATCAGTAGAACGCGGCTCATCGGAAACGGTAGATATAGCCAGCGGACAACCGGTTTTCACCCGAACGGTTGGCCAGTGGACTGTCCTTGATTGAATTCGGCGGCCTGGATGTCGAGGCATCCGGGAACATGGAATGCTGTTTGTTGAACATATAAACCCCTCTTATGCCCAGCGTGGTACTGATACCGTGAGACCGGATTGACCGACGTAGGCTGAACGTCCTATGCGAGCCTCGTCATTCCGGACACCATAGTAGTAGTCGACGTATTTGTCGTTGTGCCAGGTCAAACCGAGGCGTGGCGTCAACAGGAATCATCGGTTTCGTAGCCACCCTGAAAGTCGTATCGGACGGCGATGGCGAAATCGAGTACCCACAGCCCAGGATGTCACCGGGATGTCCGCCGGCTTCCCGGCCACGGCTGCGCCTGACGGGAAGCAGCCCGAAGCGACCACTGAAACGCCTGCAAAGCGTACGGTCGCAGTGCGGTAATTCGAGGTGGGAGAGCAAGAAGGCTGCACGGCGGACGGCTCCTGTGGCGCTGACAGGCCATTATTGTCCCGGCCCTCGTCTTACTGGGTACTTACCGGCTTCTGAAAATTTAATCGGCCACGCGCCGATAAGCATTGGCTTGAGCGGTGCGTGACAAAGACAGCGTGGCGTGTGGCGTCATGGCGTGGACTCCAGCCGTGTTCGCAGGCGGATGCGCTCAAAGTCTGAGACCAACGCATCGATTTCTATCTGCCAGTGGCCGAGTCTGGGCAGGTGGATTGCGTCCACGCGCCAGGAGCCATCCGTCTTTTGATGGGCGGCATAGCGGATGGGTTCGAGCCCTGCTTCCTCGCTGAAGAAGGCCACACTCACTTCCTTGGCATGCAACGATGTGAGATCGCCCGTGTATAGATATAGAGTCAGGGTTTGGGTCGATGTACCGGCGGGCGCTTCCAGCACGACCTGCGCCATGGCGTCCCGTGTATGAATATGGATTGAGATTAGCGGCCTAGCCTGTGCCGTGTGCGAGTGGGCTGCATCCAGCGCGCGCGGCGGAGGTGTGAACCGCCACAGAGACACCACGGCCAGTACCGCCAGCGCCAGGACGCATTCCATCATGATGCTGCGGCGCAGGGCGCGGCGCGCCGCCGCTTCGCCTGCCAGCACGCGGGCGGTCAGCCCGAAACGGTTGTGCGCGCCCAGGGCCAGCAGGCTTGCTACCAGCATTAGCTTGGCGATCAGCACTTGTCCGTAGGGAGTGCGCCACAGCGATGCCAGGTGATCGAACTGTAGGCTGATGATCACCACGCCGCTTGCGATCAGGGCGAACAACACACCGGGGATGATGCAGGAAAAGCGTCTCAGCGCCCCCAATTCAGTGGTTTTCCCCAGCGAACGGGCCAGGGGGACAAGTGAACCAATCCAGGCGGTGGCGGCCACGGCATGCAGCCAGACGGCAGGCCGCGCGACCCACATGGGTGGCGCGGTGCTGGCATGGCCGCTGCTCGCCAGTGCCAGGCCTAGGGCCACCAGCGCTATGGCAGCCAGAAATTGCCTGGTTCTGCCCCCGGCGGACCGGCAACTGAGCGCGGCAAGCCCCAGAGCGATCCATGAAAACAAGCAGGAGAGCACAAACGACGTGGCCATAGCGGTACGCCAGGTCGAGGCATCGAGCAGGCTCGCCAACGGTGCATCCAGCGCATCCACCCCGAGCAGCCCCAGGCTGGCCAGCGCAGCGATGGCCCCGGTGCCGAGCAGCACGCCATATCCGCCGCGCAGCATTGCCGTGGGCGACCGGGAGCCGAACGCTCGGAAAGAACTCATGCCGACACCTGCCAGCAGTCCGGTAAACCACGCCAGGCGTGCCAGCCAGATGAGTACATCGCGCGTTGGCGTGACATGCGCGGTGTCGGCGCGGGCGCTTGCCGTGCCGATGGAAAAGAGCTGGCTGCCGCCCACTGGGTGGCCGTCGGCTGAGATGACGCGCCAGCTCAGGGCGTAGGTGCCTTGCTGGGTGAGCGGCGGCAGCGTGAGCACGATGCCGTCCTGCTCGGCTGTGACCCGTTGCGGTTCGATGAGGGTGCCGTCTGGCTGTGCGATCTTGAATACGAGCGGGGCCACGGTCTCATCGAAGCTCAGGCGTGCCTCGCGTGGTGCGTTATGCAGCACCGCTTCATTTGGCGGATCGCTTGCGATGAGCGCGGCATGAGCGGCGGCCGCGGGCGCCCACAAAAGCATCGGCAGCAGCAAGAATAGCGCGCACAGCTTCGTTGCCAGCGCGCGGGCTGGCCTCATCCAGACGGATGAACGCGGCCCATGCACAGAGTGCTGGGGCATGGAATGTCTCCTTGGCGCGGCGCATCCCTTCCCGGAATGTGCCGCGTATTGGCATCGCGTTAAGGCTGCTTGGGCAGCAGCTTGAGGGTGGGCGCCGGGGTGCTGGCATGGTCGGCTGTGGCATCACCCGAGGGCTTGTCGATCCAGCGCATCACGCCGGTTTCGCATTCTTGCACAACCGGCAGATACAGGGTTTCGCCGGGCGCGAGGTCGTTGCTCAGATAGCCCACGAAGACGAATTCGTCATAGTAGCCATCCGGCAGCACGCCGCCGCTCCAGGCAATCTCTCGCACGCCCGACTCGACCTTGCTGCCGTACAAGGAGTGGGGCGTCTCGTATTTTCCCTGTTTCAAATGAAGCGTCCAACCAGCCTTGGGTTGGGGTTTGACGCCGATAAGGCCTTCGGGAATCTGGATCCGGATCGCCGTGGTGGCGGAACCTTGACAGCCGTGGGGGACGCGCAGCACGGCTTTATAGCTATGCCCGATGGGGGCTTGCGGGGTTTCGAGCGTGACGTGGGAAAAAGCGGGGCCGGCAGCCAGGCAGGCTGTGGCAAGCAATGCGGCGCATGCGCTGATGCGAAGTGCGGACATGGTAAGACCTCGGTGTCGATATCATCGGAGCGCGACCATTGCTGGTCACGCGAAGGGGCTATCCGAGGAGGGTGGGCGGAGCGCGCGACCCGAGCGGCGAGCCGACAGTCAGCGTGGACCGCGCAGCTATGCCGTCTGGAAGGATGAGGGGGATTTCATGCGTGGCTGCGGTGACCACAGCCAGCACAGCAGTACCTGGCATGACGGCCTGGGACACCACCGCGCAGAAGGGACAGTGCTGGGCTATCCCGTCGTGATCCGGCGCACCGCCATGGAAATTCACCGGCACAAGAGAGGTATCCCCGTATTCGGTGCACAGCGACACGGTCAGGCTGTCGCTGCCATGACTCGACAGCTTGGGCATGTAGCCCACGGGAAACGCGGCGCGAAACAGCAATGCGAACAGCGTCAGGCAAAGCAGGATTTGCCAGACTCTTTTACTGCTCCCTCTCAAGTTTCCCCAGGCACACATAGCTCAAATTCTACTCGCGTGGCGGAAGATCCGTCCATTGTGGATTGGTTATATGCCATTCCCGCCCTTGGTCGGCACATCGAGCATGCCTGGCCAGGCAGGACAATCCGGCGGACTGGAGCAGCTCTGAGATCTAGCCCGCTACAAAAGCGGATGCGGGGCGGTGCTCAAGCCTTGCTGCAGGAGCCCGAGGCCCATGGTGCCAATCGCCATTCCGCCGAGCAGGCCCAGCAGGTCGAAAACCAGGCCTGTGCGATGCGAGGCGGTATGGCCACGCTGGAAGAATCGCAGTGCGGCCTGGCGAAACCTTATGGCAGCGGTGGCCAACAGGCTCATGGTTGCCGCCGTGCCCAGCGACATGGCCATCACGGCCGCCATGCCGACCCAGCGTAAGCCGAGCGAATAGGCAACAATCAATACAAGGATGGCCCCTGTGCAGGGGCGCATCCCTATAGACAGGATGATGGGTAGCGCGGTATGCCACGTCAGGGGCTGATCCAGATGGTCGCGGCTCAATTGGTGCGGGCCGCCGCAGTCGGCGCAATACGGCTGCAGTTTGCCGCCATTTGATAGCAAGGAACCCCTGTTACCTTCAGGGGGGTGCCAGCGACGATACAGACCTCTTGCGCTACGCAGTACCAGCACAGCGCCCAGCAGCGCGATCAGTGCAAAGCTGAGATTTTCCAGCTGGCCCGCGATGCCATGGCTGCGTCGCAGTGAATAGCCCAATACGTTTGCCACGACTTCGACCAGGAGCACCGCCACCAAGCCCTGGACAATGGCCGATGAGATTGACAGGAACAGGCCTCGATGCAGCCGTGTTCTGCTCGTGCCCAGGTACGTTGTGATCACCGCTTTGCCATGGCCGGGTCCAGCCGCATGGAAGACACCGTAGAGCAGGCTGATGACGATGAGCGGCCACGTTGCCGTCCAGCCTTGCTCGGCGACCACGCGGATGGTGGAGGCCAGTTGCTGGTGCAACGCGGCTTGCGTGGTCATGATCCAAGCCAGAAGCCGGCTCCACGCGGCGTAGTGATGGAGCAATCCCCACACTGAAAACAACAGTGCGCCGGCAAGCGTGGTGGTGGCCAGTATGCGCACTGAACGTCTGCACTTTATTCGCACTGGATATGTACCTTTTCCGCGAATAGGTCGCCTAACCCTTCTTCGGGTGCCGCGCCGCGATCCAGCGCGAACGCGCGCGCAATGTCTTCAGGGGTAGGGTTGGGTGGCACCACGCGCGCCCGGCAAGACTGATTCTGCGCGCCTTTGATGGCAGGAGGGTCTTCCGGGCGATGCGTCATTTGAATGTAATAAGTGGGGTCATACACGGAGAAACTGACCTCATCACGCATGGGGTCCACAGGCATCGCCAGCGGGGCAGTGAAAGACAGCAGCAACTGCCGGCCCTTCATTTCGCTTTTGAACTGGGTAACGGTATTCAATTTGACGGGTCGGCCATTGGCGGTGACACGCATAAAATATCCGTATGGTCCCAGGTTTTCGATCACTTCGGCGGCAAAGTCGCTGACCACGGTTTTTTTCTCTGGGCTGTCTTCCTTCAAACCTTCGAGTATGGCCGCACTGTATAGATCATCGAACAGCCATTGCTCCTCAATCGATGAGATCAAGCCTTCAACTGACAGGATGATCGTACTTTGTACGTCGATCCAGGCATGCGGGTGGGCATGCAGGCTGAATGGCGCAAGCGCTAAAGCCAGCGCAGCGCTAAACTGCGCGAGTGTTTGCGGCGTCGGCGCAGTGGCGAGGAGCATGGCGCGTCGATACTTACCGCCCCAGGGCAGCGTCCCGGATGGTATTGACATTATGCCGCATCATATCGATATAGGTCGCGGCCGGACCGTCTGCCGTTGACAGGGCATCGGAATACAGCTCGCCACCAATCTTCATGCCTGTTTCATTGGCGATCTGCTGTATCAGCCGAGGGTTGCTGACGTTCTCAAGAAAGAGGGCCGCCGCTTTTTGGTTCTTGATCTGCTGTATCAATGCGGCCACGTCCGCCGCAGAGGCCTCCGATTCGGTGCTGATGCCTTGCGGTGCCAGGAACTGGAAACCATACTCGCGTCCAAGATAGCCGAAGGCATCGTGAGAGGTGATGATGGTGCGCCGGGCGGCTGGGATCTGCGCCACCGAGGCCTTGAGTTCGGCATCCAGTGCCTGCAGCTTCTCGTCATATGCTTTCGCATTGGCCTGGTAGTCTGGACAACCGGTCGCGTCGGCAGCGCAAAAAGCCTTGGCGATGTTGTTCACGTATATCTGCGCATTGCGTACAGACTGCCAGGCGTGAGGGTCATACTCGCCGTGGTGATGATGATGGGCGTGTTCGCCATGCCCGTGCTTGCCTTCGTCATGGTGATCATGGTCATGGCCTTGAGCATCATGCTCGTCGTGATGATCATCTTCTTCCTCGGTATTACGCAGCAATTCGACGCCTTGGGTGAGTGCGATCACCGGCGCTGTGGCGCCCGATGCCTGAACGAGGCGATCCAGAAAGCCTTCCAGGTGCAGGCCATTGGCCAGCACCACATCGGCCCGGCCCACGGCAACCGCATCGGCCGGCTTGGGCTCATAGGAATGGGTGTCTCCATTTGGAGGAACTAGCGTGGTCAATTTGATCCGCTCGCCGCCCACGTTGCGGGCGAAATCACTGATGACGGAAAACGTGGAGACGACCTGCAGTTCGCGAGCGTTGGCCTGTGGCCACGCCAATAATGCCAGCGCGGCCACGCCGGCCATCGAAATAAGTTTTGCGGACTTGAGCATGATGGGCCTTTGGATCGTAAAGAGAAAATAATTAGTATGTTATAACATAACGATTATGGTGAGCTCAGTCAGCAATGAATGGTCAGCACTCGCTGCCGCGAGGGGGCCACACTAGAATGCCTGGGGAAGCTCCAGAAAATCCTCATCACCGCTGACTAGCGGTGCAACCATGAAGCGCGATGAAATCCCCCTCGCCGTCCAGTGGCCGTCAAGCCGAAGCCCGGCTACTGGGAGACCGCGTCACCCAACTGCGCTCACTGACCCTATTGGGTGTCCACGGCCTGATATTTGAAATGGTGATTCCGGATGTCCTTTGCGACCGTCAAGAGCGCGGTATCAGTTAGATCCAAATTTTCTTGTCGTCGTTTTTCCGTCGCGATCTCGCAAGCCTGCATTGCGACATCCCAACACGGCGGATGTCCGATATGTTCTTGTAGATGCTCGGCAAATGCACGGATATCTGTGCGCGAAGATCATCCCGTTGTTCTCGTGCTTGTTTCAGGGATAACTCGGGATAGCGGCCTAGTGCGATACGTTGCTGCTTGCCTAGCCATGAGAAGCGGAAGTGCCACTTTTTTGCGCCTTTGCGGCTGACGAACAGCAACAAGCCACCCGTGTCGCTCAGGGTGTAGTCCTTGGTGGTGATTTTGGCCTGTCGGACGACAGCATCGGTGAGTGCCATGGGTATATCTCCTTCGGATGAGGGAGGTGTACCGCGCATGTGAAGGGCAACTCAGCAAACAATACGCACTGACGCGCCCCCGTATTGCATGTACTGATTTATGTACTAGTTTGGGGGGTTGACAGTGGATTTCAGCAGAACTTGCTGGATGTCCCACAAGCAAATAATCCTGTGGAATCAAGGCGTTGCAGAAGTTAGTGGATGTCTGCAGCGTAAGAATTGGAGCGGGAAACGAGTCTCGAACTCGCGACCTCAACCTTGGCAAGGTTGCGCTCTACCAACTGAGCTATTCCCGCGTGCTTGCAAGCGCTTTTTGAGGTGGCGTTGCAGCGAAGAAGCGGAATTATAGCAGGATTTTTTGTTTTGCAAAGTGGACATCCCGTCCAATATCAGATGAGTCCGAACAGAGCTGTGTGATGCCAACTGCTCCAGCAGCAGATGGGGCTGTGTCTCAGAAAGCAGACCGTCGGATAGCGGGGTATTTTTTGATATTAAATGATAATTATTACTATTGACACGTTAGTGACTATAAGTCATTATCCAAATTTTGCGCATGGAGCCGCTGCCACAAAAGGGCGGCCGCTTTGTCGCTTGTTTCTCATAAGGACGTGCACATGATCCACTACGATTTATCCCATTGGCCGCTGGTCGTTACTGTTGCATCGGGAGCTTCCTCATTGGAGGAACTGCGCGATTTCACGCGCGAATGGTCTGCATGGCTGGGGCGGGGCGAGCGTTTTGCGACTTTGCGGGTGTTTGTCGACAGTGATGCGCTGGCGCACCCGGAAGGATCGGCGCAGGAGGTGAAACAGTGGTTTCAGGCGTCACGGGAGGCGATACGCGAGCAGGTGCTGGGCATGGCGACGGTGGTTCCGCCCACGGAACTGGAGCGCGTGCGCAAGATGAATGCGGAAAAGCTCTTTGGTGTGCCCGCCGTGGCAGAGGGCGATATTGCGCAGGCGATCCGCTGGCTGTCCGAGCGGGCCTTCGCACCCAATGGGTTGGCGCTTGATGAGGCGCGTGTGCTGGAAACCGTACAAGGCATGATGACCGGCGAACGGAAGGGTTAGCGGCATGACGGGCGAATTAACCGCACAGCCGCCTGAGATGGACCAGCAGACGTTCATGGACCAGCAGACGTTCGTGGAGCGCCGACGGCGGCCGCATACGCGTCGCGCCGATCTTATGGATGCGGCGGAGGATCTGTTCATCAGAAGAGGGCTTGATGCGGTTACGGTGGAGGACATCACCAACGCCGCACAGGTTGCCAAAGGCACCTTCTACCGATATTTCATATCGCGTGAGGCGTTGCTGCTGGCGCTGCGCGATCGCTTCATCGAGCGGTTCTGTGAAATGGCCCGGATTGCAATGGATCTGCATCCGGAAGCCGCTTTCGACAAGCGCTTGCTGGCCTGGTTCGGATCCGCGATCGATGTCCTGCTGGATAACGCCGTGCTGCACGAAATCCTGTTCCATCAGGCGACTGATAGCCGGCATCTGAGAACCGACAATTCCGCAGTTGACCAGTTGGCCAAGCTGCTTGGCCGGGGTATGGCTGCGGGGGTGTGGCGGGTAGATGATGCGCGCCTGTCAGCACTCATGTGCTTTCATGCGATGCACGGGGTAGCTGAAGATGCCATTGCCGCGCGGCGTACGGAAAACCGCACGGGCCTGGCGCGCATGCTGGCCCGAACCTTCTCTGAGGCGTTCTCCGCGGCCGCGCGGTAATGGGCATTAAGCATTCACATTCAGCCCCAGCTCATCCAGAATGGCCTTTTCTTCTTTCATGGTCTGTGCCGCAAATGCCGTGAATTCCTCCGGGCTGCGATAGTCAGGCTCCATGTCGAACTGCGCCAGAATACGGATGAACTCAGGCGCTTCCATGGCCGCCTTGAAAGCATCATGCAGTTTTTGGGTAATCTTCGGGTCCAGGCCCTTGGGGGCGACGATGCCCCAGGGCGAGGTCTGCACGATATCCACGCCAAGCTCCCTCATGGTTGGCACATCGGGGAAGCGCTTCATGCGATTTTTCCCCCACACGGCCAGCAGGCGCAGCTTGCCCGCCTCCACGTGCGGGGCGAAGGCCGATGTTTCCGCACCGGACTGCACCTGCCCCGAGAGCAGTGCCTGCAGCGATTCACCCGAGCCTTTATAGGGGATGTGATTCAGCTGTATGCCGTAGTGCCGGGATATTCTCTCCATGGTCAGATGGTTGGTTGTGGCAACCCCTGGCGAGCTGTACGACAATTCGCCAGGATGCGCCTTGGCGTAAGCCACAAAATCGTCCATGGTCTTGATGGGGGAATCCGCAGGTACGACGATGCCAAAGGCATATCCGGTCAGGCCGATGATATAGGTCAGGTCTGTGGCCGGGTTCCATGAAATCTTCTGGGTGTAGGGCATGCGGTACACACTTAATACCGATACGGCAAGCGAATAGCCGTCGGCGGACATCGAATGCAGGTTCTGGACCGCCAGCGTGCCGCCCGCGCCAGGGCGATATTCCACGATAACCGGCTGCTTCAACGCTTCGGAAACATTCTTGGCCAGCAGGCGCACCGGGCCATCGGTCGAGCCTCCGGCGCCGAATGGCAGCAGCAGCCGGATGGGCTGCGATGGATAATCTTCGGCGCCCTGCGCCCAAGCCTGGGGCAGTGCCGCCAGCGAGCACAGCGATGCCAGCGCGGTGCACATGGTTCGGCGTTTGCGGGAAATCTGGCCTGGGATATTGTTATCGGTTAGCTTCAAAGTCTTGTCTCCTAGTCGTGTTTGCCTCATGCTGGTTTTTTTGACCTGGTGCATTGGGCCTGCCGCAAATTTTGCCTAGAATTCAGGGAGCGCGCAGTCATATATTCCGCACTGCAGAATCAAAATAATGACTAACAGAAAATCCAAGACAATCGACACAGAACCTTCTCCCCTGGAATCAGAGTCCGGTCCCGGGCCTGGCGAGCCTGAAGGTGCGGTTCATGGACAGGACAGGCATTTTGTGACCGCGCTGGCCCGTGGGCTGGCGGTGCTCAAGTGTTTTAAATCGGGCGAGGAGCGGCTGGGGAATCAGGATCTGGCCGAGCGCTGCAAATTGCCCAAATCCACAGTGACGCGCCTGACCTACACCTTGACCAAGCTCGGCTTCCTGCACCAGATCGAGCCGCAGGGCCGCTACCGTCTGGGGATGGCGACGCTTGCGCTGGGAGGAACCACGCTTTCGCGCCTGGACATCAAGGAAATCGGCCAGCCTCTGATGCAGGCCCTGGCGACGGAAACAGGCAGCATGGTGCTGCTGGGCATGCGTGATGATCTGTCCATGCTCTATATAGAGTGCTGTCGGGGAAACTCCATTATCACCTTGCGACTGGGTATCGGCTCACGCATGCCCATAGCGACCACCTCGGTCGGACGCGCGTACCTGGTTGGGACAGATGCCGCCGAACGCAGCGAGCTTGAGGCACGGATCCGGGCTTTTGACCCCGTCGCCTGGCCGCGCCTGGAGCGGGGCATACAGCAGGCCTTGTCCGATATGAAGCGCTATGGCTGCATCCGGTCTTTTGGCGACTGGCATCCTGAGATCAACGGCATCGCCGTCCCACTGGCCTTTGGGAAAGGCCTGCCGCTGATGGGGCTCAGCGCTGCGGGGCCAGCCTTGTCCATGACCCCGGAATACCTTATGGAGCAGGTCAGGCCCAAGCTGATTGCCACGGCAAGGGAAATTGTCCGTCAGGTAAATGTTTCGGTATAGTTTATTCTGCTATGCGGTATCTAATTTCAATTTTATCGCCAGGATAGCTGCCATATCCGGGCCAGACGACATATCATTCTCTGAAAGCGGCTTCAGACCGCCGCCAAGCTAAAACTGTGGAGACTTGAGTTGAGCATTGCCCAGCATACGCCTGATATTGCACGCATCCACCTGGTTGTTGACCGCTGGGCACAGACCCGCCCCGAACTGCCTGCGGTGCGCGATGCTTTTGTGGCGCTGACGTATGGAGAACTGGCGGCCGCATCGGCGCGCGCCGCCGAACAGTTGGCGGCGCTGGGCGTGCGCGGCGGCGACCGGGTGCTGATTGTCGGCGAAAATTGTGTGGCAGCCTGTGCCGTCATGCTTGCGCTCAGCCGTATCGACGCCTGGTCCTGCTTTGTCAATGCGCGCCTTTCCGCCCGGGAAATCGATGAGTTCGTGGCACATTCGGGCGCAAGACGCGTGCTGTATACCTGCCATGTTTCCGCAAATGCACGCGAACACGCACAGCGTCACGGCGCCGAGGCGATGGATTGGGCTGGGCTGGGCAGCCTTCATGTCGGTCCATTGGCCAACGATGCACAGCCGGAACCGGTCCAGGCGAGTCCGGCAGAGCAGGTGGCGGCGCTGGTCTATACCTCCGGCACTTCCGGCACGCCCAAAGCCGTCATGCTGACCCACACAAACCTTTTGTTCACGGCTTTATGGTCGACCCATTCGCGTCAACTGGCGCCGGGCGATGTCCTGTATGGCGTATTGCCCATGGCGCATATCATTGGGCTGGCCTCGCAATTTCTGGGCTCCATGGCCGGCGGCGCGGCATTGGTGCTTGAAGCGCGTTTCGATGTAAAGGAAGCCGCCCGTGCCCTGGCGGAGGATGGCATCACCCTGTTTACCGGCGTGCCGGCCATGTTTGCGAGGCTGCTTGAATACGCACAAGCCAGTGGTGCTCCGATATCGGCGCCCGCGCTGCGCTATATCAGCGTCGGCGGTTCTCCGCTCACACCCAGGCTCAAGGCGGATGTCGAGGCCGCCTACGGATTGACACTGCATAACGGCTACGGCCTGACCGAGGTCGCGCCAACGATCGCGCAGACGCGGCGCGATGCGCCCCGGACAGACTGCGCGGTTGGCCCACCCATTACCGGTGTCGAGGTTCGCGTTGTCGATGCCGACGGCAAGCCAGTCCCTGGGGGCGAGGCGGGCGAACTTCATGTGCGCAGCCCTGGCGTGATGAAGGGCTACTACCGCGATGCTCGGCGCACCGCTGAAGTGATAGACAAAGACGGCTGGTTCAATACTGGGGACATGGTCAGGCAGGGCAGTGATGAGGCGCTGCATATCGTGGGCCGCAGCAAGGAGCTGATTATCCGTTCGGGGTTCAACGTCTATCCGGTTGAGGTCGAGCAAGTGATCAACAGCCATCCTGCGGTGGTGCAGTCCGCTGTTGTTGGACGCACAGTGGATCACAACGAAGAGGTGGTGGCTTTTGTTGAGTTGAATCGCAGCATGCCGGCTCCCGAGCCCGATGCCTTCCGCGATTATCTGCGCGCCCGCCTGTCCCCCTACAAGGTGCCGTGCGACATTCGCTTTGTGGAGCAGATGCCCATGGCGCCAACCGGCAAGCTGCTCAAGAACGTCCTGAAATCGATGGCGCAGAACCGCAATTCGGCGTAAAAGCGCCAATTCCCGAATTTGTCAGAGTGAAAATCTTCGAGGATCAGACATGGCTTTACCTGCAATTCTGAAAGACAACCTGGCGCTGCCAGTCATTGGGTCGCCGCTTTTCATCATTTCCAATCCAGATCTGGTGATCGCGCAGTGCCTGTCGGGTATTGTCGGCTCTATGCCGGCGCTCAATGCCCGTCCCCAGTCGCAGTTGGACGAATGGCTCGACAGAATTACCTCCACGCTGGCTGAGGCGCGTGCCGCCGAGCCCGGCAAACGTATCGCTCCGTTAGCCATCAATCAGATTGTGCATGCGTCCAACGACCGGCTGGACCGCGACATGGAAAGCTGCATACGCTATCGCGTACCTGTGATCATCACCAGCCTTTCGGCGCCGACGGATTACGTCAAGCCTATCCACGAATACGGCGGTCTGGTCTTCCATGATGTCACCAACATCCGCCACGCCAGGAAAGCGCTGGAAGCGGGCGTCGATGGCCTGATCCTGGTCTGCGCCGGTGCGGGCGGCCATGCCGGCACCCTCAGCCCGTTCGCCCTTGTGAGCGAGGTGAGACAGTTCTTCGATGGCCCCATTGTCTTGTCCGGCGCCATTACCTCTGGCGCGCACATTGCCGCCGCACGCGCCATGGGGGCGGATCTGGCCTACATGGGCACGCGCTTCATTGCCACGGAAGAAGCCAATGCCCAGGACGCATACAAGCAGATGATTGTAGACAGCGATGCATCCGAGATCGTTTATTCACCCTTGTTCACTGGCGTACATGGCAACTATCTCGCGCGCAGCATTACCGCGGCGGGCCTGGATCACAAGAACCTGCCCACGGCGGACAAGTCGTCGATGAATTTTGGCTCCAACCGGGTCAAGCCATGGAAGGATATCTGGGGCGCGGGGCAGGGCGTGGGCAATATCCGGGACATTCTGCCCGCAGCGCAGGTCATTGAGCGCCTTGGCCAGGAGTATCGCGCTGCCAGCGCCCAGTTTGCGGCCTGAGCGCCAGCGTAATCTGAACGGTAACGAAAAGGAGACAATACATGGCAGACAAGAAGGCCATATTGGTGATAGGGGCGGGCGACGCCACAGGCGGCGCAATTGCCAGGCGGTTCGCCAGTGAAGGCTATATCGCCTGCGTTACCCGGCGCCATGCCGACAAGCTCGCGCCGCTGGTCGAGGAAATCAAGGCCGCCGGGGGCCAAGCGTACGGCTTTGGCAGCGATGCCCGCAAGGAAGACGAGATGGTGGCCCTGGTCGAGAAAATTGAGCGAGACATTGCGCCCATAGAGGTGGCTGTGTTCAATATCGGCGCCAACGTGAGGTATGGCATTACCGAAACCACATCGCGCGTCTATTTCAAAGTGTGGGAAATGGCCTGCTTCGCGGGCTTTCTGATGGGACGCGAGGTTGCCAAGGCCATGCTGCCACGTGAGCGCGGCACCATTATTTTCACGGGCGCCACCGCGAGCCTGCGCGGTCGCGACGGCTATGCCGCATTCGCGGGCGCCAAGCACGGCTTGCGGGCGCTGGCGCAAAGCATGGCGCGCGAGCTTTGGCCCAAAGGCATACATGTGGCGCATCCTGTCATCGATGGCGCCATTGATACCGAGTTCATCCGTGAAACCTTCCCGGAACGCTATGCCCTGAAAGAAAAGGAAGGCATCGTAGACCCCGACAACATCGCCGAAACATATTGGCAGATTCACAAACAGCCACGCAGCGCGTGGACACATGAAACAGAGTTGAGACCCTGGCTGGAGGCATGGTGAGTAATCTGATTATTTCTGAATTGAACGATGGCGTGCTGTCGCTGGGCCTGAACCGGCCCGAGCGCAAGAATGCGCTGACCCCCGAGCTGTATGTGGAGCTGGCTGACGCACTGTTTGCGGCCGCGGAAAATAGCCAAGTGAATGTGGTCGTCCTGCATGGCAGCGACGAGGTATTCTGCGCCGGCAATGACATCGATAACTTTGCCGCCAACCCCGACGCCGATGGCGAGCGGCCTTCACGTTATTTCATGCGGGCGCTGTCGGGGCTCATGAAGCCCGTGGTGGCGGCTGTCAACGGCCCGGCGGTGGGAATCGGCGCCACCATGCTGTTGCACTGCGACTTTGTATATGCGGGACAGAACGCCCAGCTTATTTTTCCCTTTGTGAAGCTGGGTCTTTGCCCCGAGTTCGCCTCCAGCCTGCTGCTCGTTTCGCGCCTCGGCTATCAGCGCGCGGCGGAATTGCTGCTGCTTTGCGAGCCATGCGATGCGCAGCGCGCGCTGCGGCTGGGGCTGGTCAATGATGTATTGGCCGTCGAGGCAGTGCTGCCGCATGCCCGCAAGGTCGCGGCCAGGCTGGCGTCACAGTCGGCACAGGCTCTGCAGACGAGCAAGTCTCTGATGCGCGAAGGCCTGGCGCAGGCATGCCAGCAGCAGATCGAAAAGGAAACAGAGGCGTTCACGCGCTTGCTCGATTCCCCCGAGGCCAAGGCCGCCTTTGAAGCGTTTCTCAAGCGCCGCAAGGCAGCAGCTTGAACCTGGAGACTTGCCATGCAACACCCTCGCGTCGAGTTTCTGTTTGACTTTGGCAGCCCCAACGCCTACTTCAGTCACAAGGTTCTGCCCGATATCACTGCCCGCACTGGCGTGGTGTTCGAGTACGTTCCCATTCTGCTGGGAGGGCTGTTCCGGCTGACCAATAATCGCTCCCCGGCGGAAGCTTTTGCCGATATTCTCAACAAGCGTGAATATGGCGCGCTGGAGAAACGCCGCTTCATTGAACGGCACGGGCTCACAGCCTATCGCGACAATCCTCACTGGCCCATCAACACCCTGCAGATCATGCGCGGCGCAATCGCGGCCCGGAAGCTCGGCGTGTTCCAGCCCTATGTGGATGCTGTCTTTGCCGCCGTATGGGAAAGGCAAATGGACATGGCCAACCCCGACCTCATTCGCCAGACGCTGGAGGAGGCAGGGCTGGACGCCAAGGCCATCCAGTCAGCAGCCCAGGAAACCGAGGTCAAGCAACTGCTGATCGACAACACGCAGCTGGCCTGCGATCGAGGCGCCTTTGGCTCGCCCACCTTTTTTGTCGATGGTGATATTTATTTTGGGAAAGATCGCCTGCGCGAGGTGGAGGAAGCCATAGAGGCACGAAAGGCCTTGCTCTTCAAGCAGCCTGTAGCCTAGGCGGCCAAACTTAAACAATTGTTTAAGGCTTTGTGAGGACTTCGCGACTGCCTTGAGCCTATTCTGCCATCATCATTTACTGATTATGGAGAGATGCCATGGCAACGCGACGCCGATTTCTGGGGATTGCTGTTGGGCTGGGTATGCTGCCGCTAGGGTTCGCCGCTGTGGCGGGTTCACGCGGCAGCCGGACGTTCGAGTTCAGCCTGACCGAGGCGCAGTGGCGCCAGCGCCTTACCCCTGCGCAATATCGCATACTGCGCGAGGCCGGGACGGAGCGGCCTTACAGCAGCCCGCTCAATGATGAACACCGGCACGGCAGCTTTGCCTGCGCTGGTTGCGGGCTGCCGCTTTATTCATCCGAAACAAAGTTTGAAAGCCACACAGGCTGGCCCAGCTTCTGGCAGCCTTTGCCCGATGCGGTCGAGGTCGAGGCCGACCACACCCTGGGCATGCTGCGCACCGAGGTCCACTGCCGTCGCTGCGGCGGGCATCTTGGACATGTATTCAATGACGGCCCAAGGCCAACAGGCCTGCGTTATTGCATGAACGGCCTTGCATTGACATTCACGCCCGCGCCGGCCTGAAGATAAGGAGCCTGTCATGTTGCTGATTCTTCTTGCCTATCTCGGCGGGGCGCTGACCATTCTGAGCCCCTGCATCCTGCCTGTGCTGCCTTTTGTGTTTTCAACCGCTGGTCAGTCCTTCAGGCGCGGCGCCTTGCCGCTGCTTGCGGGCATGGTGCTGATGTTCGCGCTGGTCGCTTCCCTGGCGGTCGTCGGCGGCGGCTGGGTGGTTCAGGCCAACCAGTACGGGCGCTGGCTGGCCATGGGTGTCATGGCCGTCTTTGCCTTGGCGCTGCTGTGGCCGGGGCTGGCCGAGCATCTGGCGCGTCCCTTTGTCAACGCCGGTAACCGGATTACGCAACTGGCGCAGCTTGAAGGCGGGGGCAGTGCGCGCATGTCTTTTCTTCTAGGCATTGCAACCGGCCTTTTATGGGCGCCCTGCGCGGGCCCCATACTGGGCCTGGTGCTGACCGGCGCTGCTCTCAATGGCCCCAGCCTGCAAACGACGGCGCTGTTGCTGGCATATGCGGCAGGCGCGGCTACTTCATTGGCGCTTGCGCTACTCGTCGGAGGCAAGGTGTTCAGCGTCATAAAGCAGTCGCTGGGCGTGGGTGAGTGGCTGCGCCGGGGCATGGGCGCGCTGATGCTGGCAGGGGTTGGCGCCATCGCGCTGGGGCTGGATACTGGCTTGCTGGCGCAGGTATCGACCGCTTCGACGAGCAGGCTGGAGCAGTCTTTGCTTGATCGCCTGGATGCAAGACAGCTAGCTGGTCCTGCCATGATGGCGGCGGGTGGGGATGGCACATCCATGGCTCGTATAACGACTGGCGACGATGCGCCCCAGGGGCCGGCCATGATGGCGGCTGTCAGTGAAGCAGGGGCAATGGCTCCTGCGGCAGGCGCGGCAATGAGGGCGGACAGCGGCTCCGCCATGGCCATGATGGCCGCAGGGCACGATTCAGCCCTGCCCATAGAAGGCTATTTGCCCTCTCTGGACGGCGCGCAGGAGTGGCTCAACAGCCCGCCCTTGTCAACGCAGTCATTGAAGGGTAAGGTGGTGCTCGTGGATTTCTGGACCTATTCCTGCATCAACTGTCTGCGCACGCTGCCCTATATCAAGGCCTGGAATGAAAAATACCGCAAGCTGGGGCTGGTGATCATCGGCGTGCATTCACCAGAGTTCGCGTTCGAGCGCAATGTGGACAACGTAAAACGCGCCATGAAACGGCTCGGCATCGAGTATCCGGTGGCCATCGACAATCGCTTCGCCATCTGGAAGGCATTTGGCAATCAATACTGGCCTGCCCACTATTTCGTGGATGCGCAGGGACGTGTGCGCCATCACCATTTTGGTGAAGGGAATTATGAGCAGTCCGAGCAGATTATCCGGCAATTGCTGCGCGAAGCGGGGGCGCCTGTCGATGTTGCCACAGCGCAGGTCGATGCTCAGGGCATAGAGGCGGCGGGCAATCTGGCGCAAGTGGGATCGCCGGAAACATACGTGGGCTATGCGCGTGCCGAGAACTTCGCTTCCGGCCCGGTGGCCAGGAATCAGACGCGGGAATATGAGCTTCCCTCCGCGCTGCGGCTCAATCACTGGGGTCTGGCCGGCGCCTGGAAGGTAGAGCCCGAGCGCGCAACGCTGGAATCGGACGGCGGGCGTATTGCCTTCCGCTTTCGGGCGCGAGACTTGCATCTGGTCATGGGGCCGGGCGCGGACGGCGTGCCGGTGAAGTTCAAGATCATGGTCGATGGCAAGGCGCCGGGCGACTTGCATGGCGTGGATGTCGCGCCGGATGGGTCCGGCAGCGTGACGGAGCAACGCCTGTACCAGCTTGTGCGCGCACCGGAAGGGGCGGGCGAGCATCTGTTCAGCATCGAGTTCCCGGCATCGGGGGTATCCGCCTATGCCTTCACCTTCGGCTGATGCGCGGCGGTCGAATGCGGCGGTTGATGATCGGTGGCCGGGCGCCGGTTTCGCAACAGCGGGCCGGCGTCCGGCGTTTGTCGCGTCGGCCCGATGCCATCAGCTTTTGCATTTGCCCTCGCTTCGGTGGGGATGGGCTTGCGCCACGGGCAGCTGGAAATGGAAGACGGTTCGCCCTGACGTTTCATTCAGGTGAATGTCCTCGCCCTGGAGCATAAGCAGGCGCCGCACCACGATAAGGCCGAGGCCTCCGCCGCCTTCGGAGCGCAACGGTGCTCGGGCAAAAAGGGTTTCCCTGACGGCGGGCGGGATCGGCGGGCCATTGTCGGCCACCTCGATATGGACCCAGGCATCGTCATCGTGCCGCAGCCGCAACTGGATATCCGTGCCCGCCGGGTTGTGCCGTATCGCATTGTCCAGAAGATTGGTCAGCACCCGCTCAACCATGGCCAGATCGGCCAGTACAGACGGCAATGGCTGCGGCATGTCCACGCTCATTGTCTGCCCGTGCTCGTGTGCGGCAAGCTCATATTTCTGAACGACATCCTGTGCCAGGTCCGCCAGCGAGAATGGCTCGGGCTCAGGCTGCACCAGCCCCGATTCAAGTCTGGCGAGATCAAAAAGCTCCTGCGCCAGCCGTCCCACCTTGCTGCTCTGGTTGATTGCAATGTCCAGATAGCGCCTCCGCTCCTGAGCATCCAGTGTGCCGTCCTTGATGCGCAATGTTTCCAGATAGCCATGCAGCGATGTCAGCGGCGTGCGCAAATCATGCGAAATGCTGGCAATGAGATCGCGGCGCTGCTGGTCTTGCCGGGCAAGCTCCTGCCACTGGTCGGCAATGCGGCGGCCCATTTGCGCGAAGGCATCACGCAGTACAGAGATCTCATCGGAAGGTTGGCTGTCCGGGCTGGCGCTGGCCAATGCGGCAGCCTGTTCGCCGTTGGCGTCGAACTTGCGCACTGCCTGCGTCAGCGAGCGCAGCGGCCGCGTAATGAGCCGGAAGGCGACCAGGCCCATGATCAGCGCCAGCAGGGCGATAAGCCCCAAAGTCCAGAGCGATGGGCCCAGCACGTCGTCGGAGGCATGGCTCTGGACCACTGAGTCATGTGCCTCGCCTTGCAGCACAACATAGACATAGCCGACGCTGCGCCCATCCATGCGCACGGGCGCAGCGCTGAATACCTTGCGCGCGTGTGTGCTGCGCGGATCGTCTCCAAGAATGGGAAGCCGTTCTCCCGACAGGAAACGCCGTATCGGCGCAAGGTCCACATGGTCGCGCTTGATGCGTCCGGACGGCGCGGCGTCTCCCACGATCTTGCCCTGATTGTCCAGCAGATAGAGTTCAACGGACGGGTTCACGGCCATAAGCTGCGAGAACAGCGTGCGCACTGCCTGGGGACGCCATCCGCGTGCATCCATCAATTGCGTGGTGCCTGCAATGTGATCAGCCAGCCCAAAGGAAACCCGCTGGACCACTTCCTGCTCATGACGCATGCTGGCGCTGATCTGCAGCCAGGCCGATACCGCGCTGCAGGCGACCAGCAGCGCCACGAAGACCAGCGACAGCCGTTGGGTAAGCGACAGACGCATCATGGCGCGCCAGCCTCCACGCGGGTGAATTTATAGCCCCGGCCCCATACGGTTGCAATCCGCCGGGGCGAGGAGGGATTGGCTTCCAGCTTGGCCCTGAGCCGGTTGATATGTGTGTTGACTGTGTGCTCATAGCCTTCGTGCTGGTAGCCCCAGACCTCGTTGAGCAGTTCCAGGCGCGAGAACACCCGCTCGGGATGCCGGGCAAAGAAATACAGCAGATCGAATTCACGCGGGGTCAGTTCAACCCCCAGCCCATCCAGCGTCACGGTGCGTGCCACCGGGTCCAGTGTCAGGTCGCCCTGCGTCAATATGCCGGCCTGGGCGCGGGAATCGCGGAGCAAGGCTTCTGTGCGCCGCAGCAGCGCCCGTATGCGCGCCACCAGTTCCAGCACCGAGAACGGCTTGGCCAGGTAATCGTCGGCGCCCAGCTCCAGCCCCAATATGCGGTGCACCTCGCTGGAACGTGCGCTGATGATGATAATGGGTACATACCGCTCCATCGTGCGGGCCTGTTTGCAGATCTCAAGCCCCTCGACGCCCGGCAGCATCAGATCGAGCACCAGCGCATCCCAATAACCGCGCTGCAGCAAACGCATGCCTTCGTCACCATCGGCGGCATGCGTTACCTCATAGCCTTCGTCGCGCAGATGCAGCTGCAGCAGCTCCGCGATGTGCGCGTCATCCTCGACAACAAGAATTTGCTTGCCCGTGGCGGCATTACCCATGCATTCTTCCCGGAAAATCCATGTTCACCGTCCTATTGTGACTGATTATCACCCGCACGGTTATCACAATTAATTTAAGTTTGCGTGAGGACTTCGACATGCCTCTGGCGCCACAATGTTCCCAATGGCTGCCTTTGGCCGTTGCCAACGGTCGCGGCGCGCGACTCAACGCGAGGTACATATCATGGCACGAGATAGAAAAAGGACTATTCCCGTCCTGTCGTGGACGGCTGGAGCGGCGTTGCTGGCCGCAGGGCTCGCTTTTTCCGGTTTTGGCGCGGCCAGCGCGAAAGAGTCGGCGGTTGTCATTCCTGCGGCGGCGATGGATGAACCCTCTGCGGCTGCCGGCTCCGAGACTGCCGTCTTTGCGGGTGGCTGCTTCTGGGGCGTGCAAGGGGTATTCCAGCATGTCAAGGGTGTTACCCAAGCGGTTTCCGGCTATGCCGGCGGCAGTGCGGCGACCGCAAGCTACGGCATGGTCAGCACAGGCACTACCCATCATGCGGAGGCGGTGGAGGTCAGCTACGATCCCAGCGTCATCAGCTATGGAGAGCTGCTGCGGATCTATTTCTCGGTCGCGCACGATCCGACACAGCTGAACCGCCAGGGGCCGGACGTCGGCACGCAATACAGGTCTACGATATTCACAGGCAACGAAATGCAGGACAAGATTGCTTCAGCCTATATCAGGCAGCTGGACGAGGCCAAAGCGTATCCAAAGCCCCTGGCCACCACCGTCGAGCCGCTCAAGGGGTTCTACCCGGCGGAAAGCTATCACCAGGATTACATGACCCGCAACCCGAACAGCCTCTACATCATGATCAATGATGCGCCCAAGGTCGAAAATCTCGCTAAAGTGTTTCCGCAGCGGTATCGGGACAAACCCGTTCTTGTCGGGGGCTGATCTTGCGCCGCAGCCATGTCCTGGGCTATGCGGGATGCTGGCGGGATGCCGTATCCCGCAGCAGCCCAGCAAGCGCGCGTGCGGGTTCGCTCATATTGCGTTCGGCCCTGTGAACCAGTACCACTTCCCGATGAAAGGTGTGCTGCGCCAGATCGATGGCGCGCACGCCGGCAGGCCAACGGCGATATGCCGCCGTCTGGGGTACCAGGGCGACACCCAGGCCTTTTGCCACCAGGCTGACAATAGCTTCCAGCTCATCCATCTCGCACACGTCTTTCGGGCTGCAATGCATGCGCTGCAGGAAGCGGTCGACCTGCCGGCCGCCGAATGAGGCGCGATCATAGCGAACGAAGGCATGAGTGCGCAGCAGCCCGGCCCAGTCATTGCTTTTTACGCTGCGCGGGACGATCAGGCGAAAAGGCTCCTGCATCAGTGTTACAGCCTGCAAGTCTCCCTGCAGCGAAAAGGGCGGCCGCAGGACCGCCGCCATGACGACCTCTCCCGAGTCGACAAGGTTGATCAGGTCCATGGTGACCCCTGGCAGCACCCGCGTATGACAGGCTGGATACTGGCGCTGAAAGCGCGATAGCGTGTCGGGGAGCAGGGAACGCTGTACCGAAGCAATGGCGCCAATATTGATCAGCGTATCCGGCTTGCCGCCGCTGGGGCTGGCGCCGAGGTTTTCATACAGACCCACCAGTTGCTGGGCCTGGGCCAGTACCTGTTGCCCCTTGCGGGTCAGCCTGGACGTGCGCCCCTTGCGGTCGAACAGGGCGAAGCCCAGTCTGTTTTCCAGCCGCTGCATCTGCGCGCTGACCGCTGCCTGGCTAAGCCCGATCTTTTCCCCGGCTGCCGCGAAGGTGCCCTCCTGGGCGACGGCTATCAGTGTCTTGAGTTCCCGAATCATGGTTTACCGCTCGGCGTGAATACATGGGTTTTCATAGGTAAATCTCAGGATAATGCATCACATTTATTGATGTATTTCATAAAAATATATTGATTTTAATAATCAAATATTCACATTATCATTAAATTTTTCCAGACCCCTCTTATTTTTGGTATTTGCTATGAGCCTTTCTCCCTTTCACCTGGCTATTCCCGTCTATGACCTTCCCGCCGCACGCCGCTTCTACGGCGAGGTATTTGGCCTGAGCGAAGGCCGCTCCAGCGAGCAATGGGTGGATTTCGATTTCTACGGCCACCAGCTGGTCATCCATGAGCATCCAAAGACCGTGTCGCAGGAAGGCGCCCACACCAATCCGGTCGATGGCCACGACGTGCCGGTCCCACACTTTGGCATTGTGCTCCAGTGGGACCAGTGGGAGGCGCTGGCTGAGCGGCTGAAATCGTTCAACACCAAGTTCGTGATCGAACCCTATGTGCGCTTCAAGGGCCAGGTTGGCGAGCAGGCCACCATGTTCCTGCTCGACCCCTGTGGCAACGCCCTGGAATTCAAGGCATTCAAGGACATGAGCCAGTTGTTTGCCAAGTAAGGGGCTGCCTTTGGCCTGACCACGCAGCACTCGCCGGGGCGTTCGTTCTACATTCGGCGCTAGGCCGATGCCGCGGCTTCAGGCTTTCTGAGCCGTTCCACCAGTTCTTTCACACAGCCGGGCATCGCTTCGAGCTCGCGGACCAGCATGCTGCGTTCACGTATCGCCCAAGTTTCTTTCAAGGGGAGCGTGACCAAACGCATCGTGCGGCAATGGCGTTGGGCAGCCGATTCAGGAATGATTCCTATGCCGACGCCGCTTTCTATCATTCGGCAAATCGCTTCGTAGCTCGAAACCTGAATACGCATGGGGAAGGTACGTCCCAGCCGCTCTACCTGGGCGGTAACCAAGTCAAACAATGTGCTGCCTTCCCGAAAGCTGATGTGTGGGTAATCGAGTGTTTCCGCCAGCGTAATAGATTTCCTTTTGGCCAGAGGATGCCCGGTGGGTAATGCCAGCAGCAGCCTGTCCGTGCTGTAGTGAATAACCTCTAATCCCTGCGCTTCAACTGGCCCGGCAATTAACCCAAGATCTGCCGAGCCTTCCAGGATGCCCCTGACAATGTCTCTGGACAAACGTTCCTGCAGGTCTACTGTGACGGCAGGGTGCTGCGAGAGAAAGCGGGCGAGCAACTCTGGCAGGAATTCCGTCACAGCGGTTGTGTTGGCGAATATGCGTATGTGCCCAAACATTCCGCTGCCATATTCGGCAAATTCACTTTTCACGTAGTCGACCTGGCGCATGATGAGCCGGGCGTGCTTGAGCAGCTTTACGCCGGCAGGCGTAAGCGTCACCCCTCGGCTGTCGCGATAGAGCAGTCGGGTTCCCAACTGGCTCTCCAATGCCTTGATTCTTGCGCTCGTCGCCGCAGTAGACAAATGCGCGCGTCGTGCCCCCTGGGTAAGACTGGGGGATTCCGCCACATGAATAAAGATGCGGATATCAGACAGTTCAAAGTGCATTTGACGCCTTCCTTGAAGAGGCTTTCAGCGTGAGCTGGAATGCAGCTCGTTTGATGGGCTGCGTTCGGTTTTGCCTAAACCCCATCCCTGAAAAACGAGATTCTCCGAACGCTGGCGCAATAGTAGCATCCTTGAAACGTTAACAAACGCAGTTTAAAGCGTCTGGAAACTTGGCTGGCAAAGCGCCCTTGCGGCGCAACAGAGTCAGGCCGCGCAAAGATGCAAGGCGCGGGCTGGATGAAACGCATTTATGCGAGAAGCGGGATGGAGAAATGAACGGTTCACACATCAAAATCATTGACTCGGATGTACACCCTTGGGTGAGTGGCGATATCGAAGGCCTCAAGCCTTATATGAGCAAGAGCTGGCAGATGCGATTTGAAGGAAGGCGTGCAATATTGCCCGATCATCCTTTGCGCCCGCCTTTGGCCGGGGCAACGTCGATACGTCGGGATACCACGACGCCCGATGGAGGCGTCGGCGGTTCAGATCCGGTATTTCTCCGAGAGGACCATCTGGACAAGCTGGATATCGAGTATGCCGTTCTGTCTTCGATCCAGGCCGGCAAGCTCGTGTCCCTGCCGAATCCGGGTGAGGCTACGGTCCTTGCAAGGGCCTTCAATGACTACTTCGTCGACAAGTGGCTTTCCGTGGATGACAGATATCTGTTGGCGATGTGCGTAGCGGTGCATGATCCGGCCGAAGCCGCCAAGGAAATCCGCCGGATCGGTGGCCAGGACAACATTGTGGCGGTTTATCTGCCGTTGATGAATATTCTGATGGGAAACCCTCATTATTACCCCATCTTCGAGGCCGCCGAAGAGCTGGGGCTTCCTATCTTCCTTCACCCCACGGGAACGGAAGGCGCGTTCCAGACCAGTGTCGCATTTGCGGGCGGTGTGCCCAGCACATACATAGAGAGGCATTCCTGTTTCCCCCAGATAGCCATGGGAAATATCGCGAGCCTGCTGTTCGAGGGCGTATTTGTGCGCTTCCCGAAACTGAAAGTACTGGCGGCTGAATTCGGCTTCGGGTGGGTGCCGCACATGCTATGGCGATTCGATCAGAACTGGCGTCAGTTTCGCAGGGAGGTTCCATGGCTGGAGAACGAGCCAAGTTCTTATGTGCTGGACCAGGTTCGATTTACTAGCCAACCTCTCGAGGAGCCCGAAAAAGATGAATATCTTCTCCAGATTCTGGAAATGGTACATGCGGAACGGACGATCCTGTTCAGCACGGATTATCCGCATTGGGACACAGACTATCCGCAAACAACATTC
>Ga0182749_1000381_pt1 | contig 43008 bp, 40 predicted proteins | sample eDN3rd37CKraftMG_FD_128875 | JGI IMG/M metagenome (GOLD analysis project Ga0182749, IMG submission 128875) | Enriched Miracle-Growth compost microbial communities from Emeryville, California, USA - eDNA 3rd pass 37_C Kraft MG (version 2) (version 2) ...
CGTCGCTCCACGCCCGAATACACCGCCACCTAACCCATGAACCGCTCCTATGAGCACTCATACGAGCGCTCTTAGGACCGCTCCTTCGTCTCACCGGCAAGGCGTGACCCGCCGGACGGATACGGCTTTTGACCACATTCTTCCTGATCGGCCTGACCTTGGCGCGCTTCCGGGTGGGATCGATCTCCTTCAGCAGTTCCTCCGCGCAATGGAGAAGATGCTTCACGCGCTCGGCCCTCTGGTTCAGTACGGGCAGTTCCTGGAACAAACCCTCAATGTGGTCGATGCGCGCCTGCTTGTGCTCGAGCTCGCCAGCCAGCGAGGCGAACTTGCGCTCCAGCGCCTCTTTCAGATTCGTCCACCCATCTCATCCTCGCTTAATCAGCTGCGGGGCTTACGCCCCTCAGGCTGACTGAACGATATGGGGAAAATCTTTAACAGACCGTGGTTCAAGTGCTCCACGATACCGCAATTATGAACGTGGTCGCCCTCGCGGCGATCCAAATTTTTGCCATTCGGTGGGGCGTAACCTGAGCGTATGTTTCATGACGGGCGGGAGAAGTTCGCCGAGCCGAATGATCCACGGGAGCAGGAGGGACACATCGGGATCTTCCCGATAAATGTCTGACGTCACGTCGCCAACCTCGTGGCCAACGATCGCCTGTGCGAGCGCTTTCGGGCATCCGACATCATCAAGATGGGTGATGCATCGCGAACGGATCGACCGCACATCGACATCTTTCCGGCCTCGCTTTCGCCTGGTCCCTTGCGGGAACATGGTCTTCCGCAGCGGCTCGAATATCTTGTCGTAGAACGTATGGTCAAAGCCCAACTTGGGATTGAACAATTCCGGATACAGCAGCAGATGGCCGGCCCCCCTTCATCGCTGCGACGTAATCCAGGAAACCGAGCTCGATAAGAAGTGGGTGGATGGGAACCTTGCGATCAGACGCTGCTGTTTTTAGGCGGCGAAACGCATTGACCCGGAAGTGCATGTAGGGAACCGCAGCATCAGTCACGACATCGTCGATGGCAAGGCCGTTGCCCTCGTCGGATCGGCAACCGGTCAGGGCGATCACGAGGGGTGACCAATACCAGGCGTCGTGAATGATGAGATCTCCAGGCGAAAACCGGTCCCACAGATCGGCACACCCGGTCCAGAGTGGCGCAGTGAAGAGGTGGCGGAGATCCTCGGTAGCCCATGCGGACAAGGCCGCATTCTTTTTCTTGCCGGGGCTGGTGCGGCCAATTCGTTCGTTCTTCGCCGCTTTACCGGCTCTCCTGCGCAGGATGGAGAAGTTGAGATCGCGCGGATAGGGCCGGCCGGTCGCCTCGGCAAAGGTCACAAGGGCTTTCAGCCACGTCAGATGCTTCTTCTGAGTAACCGGTCCCAGCCCGACGGTGCCGATTTTCGCTCGTTCCGCGGCCACCGGATCGATCGACCACTGTGCCTTCAGCGAGTCCCCCCGCCGCAGGGCCTCGGCAATCGTCTCTTGTGTCCACTCGCCGGTCGTTCGGTCCTTCCTGGCGAAGCCGTATCGCGATGGAAGCCGCGGGAGGAGATCCATGGTTTCGGCGAGATGCTGTTGCGTGATCGAGCCGAAGGGAATGTTGCCGACGGCCGCGATGAATAGGGTGACGATCGCGTCGATATCCCGCTTTCGCTCCTCATCCCATTCGCCGCTGGCGACCTTGTTGGCAACTGCCAGCGCCGCGAGCTCGCTAATCGGGACATCACCCGGCGCTGCCGAGACAGGCTGTTCCCGTTGGGCGCGAAAGACGGGGGTGGGAGTTGCCTCGGTGCTACTCTGGGCGACGTCGACAGGCTTGTCGTGGATGGGTGCATCGATACCGAGCAGGCCCAGAAGATTGCCTGGCAATGGCCAGACGGTTCCAGGAGCGATCGGCCTGCCCAACAGGCTCGAAGCTTCGATGCAGGCGTTCCGATATGCGCCCGCTACGATTCGACCCACAGCCTTGAGATTCCGATCGTTGGGATGGACTCCGGCATCGCGCAGATAGGTGCCGATCTGACGGTGCGAGATGGGCAGATCCTGGCGATGCAGCTGCATCGTCATATGCAGGTCTTCCGATTCCTTCTGGGTGAGGCCGGCATCCCTGAGCCATTCCAAAAACTCCTCATCCGGGACCGGCGACGTCGGACACCGCGCCAGGAGGGTGAAGATCCGCGCGTAAATGAGATTGGCGGCAGCATGACCTTCTTCGAGCATCGGAGTCGCTGCCTGCTTGACGATGATCCGGTCCAGCTGCGTTTTGTAGGCAAGATGATAGATGCGATTCAGATCCTCGCGGGCGAGGTCCGGCCTGAGGTCCGCATCGACAACCGTCTGCACCGTATTCCACTCCAGTTCGAGGCCGGCTGCGCGGGTCTTGGCCGTGCGCGCGCAAGCGGTCCTCAAGGACAACCGGATGGTTATAGGATGCGTTTCAGCTGCGAAGCAGCGGAGATTGCGGCGCCACCAGTAGATGGCACCGCGACGGTAGATGCCCATGCGGGGCTCCCTTCGGCACGGCGGGGAGCACAATCGACCGCACAATCCTGCGCTTCTGATTCGCAACCATTAATCCGCCCTTTGCGAAAAGGCCGGATTTCTAGCGTCTTCTACGGCATGCGCCGGCTAAATGGTCGGGGAGAGAGGATTCGAACCTCCGGCCCCTGCCTCCCGAAGACAGTGCTCTACCAGGCTGAGCTACTCCCCGACGGAGCCGCCGGACGAAGTCAAGCGGGTGAGCCTAGGAGCGCGCCTATAGGAGGGAAATTCGGACCGTTCAAGCGCCTCGTGCGGCCAGCATCTCGGCAAGGTCGACAAATTTCTCGCGCGGCGCCCCGGCGCGGGCGCGGGCGGCTTCGGCGGCCTCGATCTTCTGCCAGTCGCGGAAGGTGACGACGTCGACGCCGCGCGCCGCCAGCAGCGCGTCCAGCCCCGGCCGGCCGGGCTTGCCGGCGGGATCCGGCTGATCGGCGGCGATCGCTTCGGCGACCATGAAGCCGTCGGGCCGGTTGGTGCCGATCGTGCCCGTGGGGCCGCGCCGCGCCCAGCCGACGGCATAGAGGCCCGGCGCGATCCGGCCTTCCTGATTCGCGAATCGGCCCAGCCGTTCGTCGTAGGGAACGCCGGGAATCGGCGGCGTGCGATAGCCGATGCAGGCGACCACCAGGCCGCAGCGAATCGCGTAGGTCTCCCCCGTCCCCTCGGCGGCGCCGTCGGCAGCGAGGCGGGTGCGCTCCACGATCAGCCGCTCCACCTTCCCCTCGCCCTCGATTCTGACCGGGCGGGCGAAGAAATCGAAATCGACCGTCACCTCCTTCGGCTCGCCCGAAAGCACGGAGAAGGCGCGCAGATGGCCCACCGACTTGCGCAGCCCCGGCTCCAGCGCCGCATCCGCCCCGGCGGGCGGCAGGTCGGCCGGGTCGACGCGCGGCGTCGCTCGGGCGAGATGGCCCAGCTCCCCCAGCTCCTTGGGCGTCATCGCGATCTGGTGCGGCCCGCGCCGGCCGACGAGCGTGACGGTGCGGATCGCGCTGTTGCCCAGCGCCTCGAAGGCGTGGGAGACGATGTCCGATCCGACGAACTCCTGCGGCGCCTTGGCAAGGATGCGCGCCACGTCCAGCGCGACATTGCCGTTGCCGATCACCGCCGCCGCCGCGACGTCGAGCGGCGGATCGAGCGCCGCGAAATCGGGATGGCCGTTATACCAGCCGACGAAGGCCGCCGATCCGAGGACGCCGGGCAGATCGTCCCCCGGAATGCCGAGCGCGCGATCGGCCGGCGCGCCGGTCGCGAGGATGACGGCGTCGTACATCTCCCCCAGCTCCCCGATCGAGACATCGCGGCCGACCGAGACATTGCCGACGAAGCGGACATTCTCGGTGAGCGCGGTCGCCTCGTAACGGCGCGAGACCGCCTTGATCGACTGATGATCCGGCGCCACCCCGCTGCGGATCAGGCCGTAGGGGACGGGCATGCGATCGATGATGTCGACATGCACCTGATCGCCGAACTGCCTGGAAAGCGCCTCCGCGGTATAATAGCCCGCCGGTCCCGAACCGATCACCGCGAGATGGCGCATAGGGCGTTTCTCCTGCTGTCCGAAGGGGATCGTAGCGGGGCGCGGGCCGCGCGCAAGGGGCATGGGCCACATGCCGCCCACGCCCTGCCCCGCCTGAGCCTTTGGCAAGCGGGCAAGGCGGTGCTAGGGGCCAGCCGATCATGGCCACACCACTCGACAAGATCCGCAATTTCTCGATCATCGCGCATATCGATCATGGCAAGTCGACGCTCGCCGACCGCCTGATCCAGCGCACCGGCGGCCTGTCCGATCGCGAGATGTCGGCGCAGGTGCTCGACAACATGGATATCGAGAAGGAGCGCGGCATCACCATCAAGGCGCAGACCGTGCGCCTCGATTACACCGCGCAGGACGGCCAGACCTATACGCTCAACCTGATGGACACGCCGGGCCATGTCGACTTCGCCTATGAGGTGAGCCGCAGCCTCGCCGCGTGCGAGGGCGCGCTGCTGGTGGTGGACGCGGCACAGGGGGTGGAGGCGCAGACGCTCGCCAACGTCTACCAGTCGATCGAGCATGATCATGAGATCGTGCCCGTCATCAACAAGATCGACCTGCCCGCCGCCGAGCCCGAGAAGGTGAAGAAGGAGATCGAGGACATCATCGGCCTGCCCGCCGACGACGCCGTCCTCGCCTCGGCCAAGTCGGGCATCGGCATCGACGAGGTGCTGGAGGCGGTGGTGAAGCGCATTCCGCCGCCCAAAGGCGACGCGTCGGCGCCGCTCAAGGCGATGCTCGTCGATAGCTGGTACGATCCCTATCTGGGCGTCGTCATCCTCGTGCGCGTGATCGACGGCGTGCTGAAGAAGGGTCAGGCGATCAAGTTCATGAACGCGGGCACCCAGCATCTGGTCGACCGCGTCGGCTGCTTCCGTCCCAAGATCGAGCAACTGGGCGAACTCGGGCCGGGCGAGATCGGCTTCATCACCGCGCAGATCAAGGAAGTGGCGCAAACCGCCGTCGGCGACACCATCACCGACGCGAAGAAGCCCGCCGCCGCGGCGCTGCCCGGCTTCAAGCAGGTCCAGCCGGTCGTCTTTTGCGGGCTGTTCCCGGTCGACGCGGCCGATTTCGAGAAGCTGCGCGAATCGCTCTACAAGCTGCGCCTCAACGACGCCTCGTTCAGCTTCGAGATGGAGACGTCGGCGGCGCTGGGCTTCGGCTTCCGCTGCGGCTTCCTCGGCCTGCTGCATCTGGAGATCATCCAGGAGCGGCTGACGCGCGAATATGATCTCGACCTGATCACCACCGCGCCCTCGGTGGTCTACAAGATCACGCTCGCCCATGGCCGCGGCGAGATCGAGCTGCACAACCCCGCCGACATGCCCGATCCGATGACGATCGATCATATCGACGAGCCGTGGATCGAGGCGACCATCTACGTGCCCGACGAATATCTGGGCTCGATCCTCAAGCTCTGCCAGGACCGGCGCGGCATCCAGAAGAACCTCACCTATGTGGGCGGGCGGGCGCAGATGGTCTATGAGCTGCCGCTCAACGAGGTGGTGTTCGATTTCTACGACCGGCTGAAATCGATCAGCCGGGGCTATGCCAGCTTCGACTATCACCAGATCGGCCATCGCGAGGGCGACCTCGTCAAGATGTCGATCCTGGTGAACAACGAGCCCGTCGACGCGCTGTCGATGATCGTCCACCGTTCCGCCGCCGAGGCGCGCGGGCGGCATATGTGCGAGCGGCTGAAGGACCTGATCCCGCGCCATCTGTTCAAGATCCCGATCCAGGCGGCGATCGGCGGCAAGGTGATCGCGCGCGAGACGATCGCGGCGCTCAGGAAGGACGTGACCGCCAAATGCTATGGCGGCGACATATCGCGCAAGCGCAAGCTTCTGGAAAAGCAGAAGGAAGGCAAGAAGCGGATGCGCGAATACGGATCGGTGCAGATCCCGCAGGAAGCCTTCATCGCCGCGCTGCGCATGGGGGACGAGAGCTGATCGCCGTCATCATGTGACGAGGTGATGATGTACGGCTTGACGATGTGACGACGTGATGTCGCCGCGTGACCCGGCCGCCACGCGGATCGGCAGGTTCGAGCCGCCACCGGCCGCCCTGCCCGGCGGAGGTGGTCGGCCGGACGCTACCAGCAGCGGCGAACCCTGTGATGGTGATGCCAGACCGTCCGGCAGCGCCTGTGATGCCCCCTCCAGCCATGATCCGGGCGATGCATGCCGGGGCCGGGCGGCGGCCCCGGTTGCGCGGCGGCGGGAGCGGCAAATCCCGCGGCGGTGATCATGCCGGCCGCGAGCAGAGCGAGAAGCTTCATCATCCTTCTCCTTTTTGGCGCCTCTCAAGGAGGCGCGCGCAGGCTATCGCAAGCCACGGGCTGGTCAAACATATTCGGAAAAGCCGCGCGACAGGACGCGGGAGCCACGCCTCCTCCCGGTCGCCTTATTCCCCGGCCTCCGCGATCTGCGCGAGATAGGCTTCGTCGATGATCCGGATCTTGCCCTGCGACAACTCGATCACGCCCGCCTCGGCCCATTGCGCGAGCTGGCGGTTGATATTCTCGCGGCTCATCCCGACGAAATTGCCCAGCTCCCCCTGGCTCAGGTCGCCAGCCAGCCGGTGCCCGTCCGCCTTCTGCCCGGTCAGCCGCTTGAGGAAGCGGGCGAGGCGCGGGCCGGCGGTGAAGGCGCGGTCGCTCTCGATCGTCGTGTCGGTCTCGCGCAGCCGCTTGGCCATTTCCCGCAACATGCGCAGCGCCACCCTGGGATTGCGCTCGATGAAGCTTTCGAACGCCCCGCGGCTGATCCGCAGATATTGCCCGGCATAGCGCGCGGTGGCCGATGCCGTGCGCGGCTCCCCGTCGAGCAGCGCGATCTCGCCCAGCACGGAGCCGCGTTCGGCATAGTCCAGGACGATCTCCTGCCCGTTGGGCGCGATCATGCTCACCCGCGCGATGCCGGCGAGAAGGATCAGCAGCGCGTCGCCATCCTCGCCCTGCTCCAGGATGGTCTCGCCGGGTTTCATCTTGTGGACGCTGGCGGAGGCGAGCAGCAGATCAAGCTCGCCGGGCGCGCACGCCGACAGGATCGAATGCGGCGGCAGCATCGCCGCGATGTCCTGGGCCCTGGCCAACAGCTTCTCCTCCCTTCGCCGCGAATATGCGGCGCGTGGTGATTCCCGTCACAACATAGCGCGCCGGCGATACGTAGCATCGCATTTTACCATTGCGCGCGCCGCCGTTCGACCGGGCTTAACAAAGCCCAAAGGATCGTCGGCTAATGGTTGCATGATTTCTGTATCGGGACAGCCATGCTGCATAAGTCGATCACCGTGTCCACGCCCGATCTCGCCGCCGCGCAGGCACCGGGCCGGACGGGCTCGCGGGTGCGCGAGCGCCTCGACGCGAATCTGGCGGCCGGCGATCATCGCGCCGAAGCGCTCTGGAAAACGGCTCCATGGGTCGCGGCGCTCAGCATCGGCTGCGCCGCGGTCGTGCTCTGGGCGCTTGCGGGCCGGGTTCCGACGGCGTGGCTCGGCGGCTGGGCGGTGCTGGTCGCGGCGGTGAACATCGTCATCCTGCGCGCGCGGCAACGGGCGACGGGTTATGGCCTCGCCTCCTTCTTCCGCTCGGAGCATTGGTCGCTGTGCGAGGCGGCGATCCATGCCGGCCTGTGGTCGCTGCTGCCCGCCGCCCTTTTCGCGTGGCAGCCGGTCTCGATCCAGATCCTGCTCGGGGGCGCGCTGGGCACGATGATGGCCGGCGCCTTCCTGCTCGCGCTCGTGCCGCTGGCGGCTGCGATTTGGGCGGTGGTGATCGCGGGCGCGCTGCTGTGGGCGGTGCATGCGGCGGGCGATCCCGCGCTGGGCAGCTTCTCCTTCCTCCTGCTCGCCTATCTCGGCGTGATCATGGTCGGCTGCCTCACCGTCGAGCGGCTGCTTTCGGGCCAGATCGGCATCGCCGCCGGCGAGCGCGCCCGGCGCGAGGCGATCGCGCTGCTGCTGCGCGAATATGAGGAGCAGGGCGCGGGCTGGCTGTGGCAGATCGATGCGGCCAACCTGCTCACCTACGTCTCGCCGCGCATATCGAGCCTGCTCGGCCGCGCGACGTCCCAGTTGCTGGGCCAGTCGCTGCCGATGGTGCTGGGCTGCGACGTGCGGCTGGGCAACGCGCTCGTCGCGCGCGACGCCTTCGCGGGGCTGGAGGTGCAGGTGCAGACCTCCGCCGGCCCGCGCTGCATCTCGCTCTCGGGCAGCCCGATCCTGGACCGCAACGGCGAGTTCCAGGGCTTTCGCGGCGTCGGGCAGGACATCACCGAGACACGCCGCAGCCAGGAACGGCTGACCTACATGGCCTCGATCGACGTGCTGACCGGCCTGCCCAACCGCCAGCGGATGCGCGAGCTGTTCGCCGAGGCGGTGCAGGCGGCCGGGCGCACGGGCGACCAGTGCGCGATCATGTTCCTCGATCTCGACGCGTTCAAGCCGGTCAACGACACGTTCGGCCATCCCATCGGCGATGCGGTGCTGCGCACGGTCGCGCGCAGGCTGGCGGCCGAGGTGGGCGAGCAGGGCCAGGTCGGCCGCGTCGGCGGCGACGAGTTCGCCGTGGTGCTGGGCGCCGGCCCCAGCCGCCGCGCGGTCGAGGAGATGGGCCAGCGGCTGATCCGCGCGGTCGCCGAGCCCTATCCCTTCGAGGCGACCGAGATCCGCATCGGCCTGTCGATCGGCTGCGCCTTCGCCCCGGTCGACGGCACGACGGTGGACGAGCTGCTGCTGAAGGCCGATCTCGCGCTCTACAACGCGAAGGCGCAGGGGCGCGGCGCCTTCGTCCATTTCGATCCCAAGATGCAGCGCGACGTGGAAGCGCGCGTGAAGCTGGAGCAGGACCTGCGCCAGGCGCTGGCGCGCGAGCAGTTCCAGCTCCACTACCAGCCCGTGGTCAGCGCCCGCACACAGGAGGTGGTGGGATTCGAGGCGCTGCTGCGCTGGTATCATCATGAGCGCGGGCTGGTCTCGCCCGCCGAGTTCGTGCCGATCGCGGAAGAGACGGGCCTGATCGCCGAGATCGGCGAATGGGTGATCCGCACCGCCTGCCACGATGCGATGAGCTGGCCGGATCATGTTTTCGTCTCGGTCAATCTGAGCCCGCGCCAGCTTGTCATCCCGGCGCTTCCCAATATCGTGAGCGAGGCGCTGTCCGCCTCGCGCATCCAGCCCGGCCGGCTGGAGCTGGAAGTGACGGAAAGCGTGTTCATGAGCGACAGCGACGGCTCGCTCGACGTGCTGCGCCGGGTCCGCGCGCTGGGCGTGGGCATCGCGCTCGACGATTTCGGGACGGGCTATTCGTCGCTCGGCTATCTCAACAAGACGATCTTCCACACGCTGAAGATCGACGGCTCCTTCGTCCGCGACGCGGCGAAACGCAGCGAGACCATCTCGATCATCCGCGCGATCGTGGCGCTGGCCAACAGCTTCCGCATGACGATCACCGCCGAGGGTGTCGAGACGGTCGCCGATTTCGAGCGGATGCAGGCGCTCGGCTGCCACAAGATACAGGGCTATCTGTTCGGCAAGCCCGTACCCTTCGCCGCGACGCGCAGGCTGGTCGGCACGCGCTGGGAGTTCGGCGTGCGCAAGGCGGGCTAACGCCCTACCCCTCCGCGGGCGCCTGGTGATCCGGATGCGCCGCGGCAAAGGCGGGATGCGCCGCAAGCGCCGCATCGATCCTCACGAGCGTCGGATATTCCTCCAGCGGCGCCGAGAAGCGGCGCGCATTGTAGAGCTGGGGCACGAGGCAGATGTCGGCCAGGCCGGGCCGATCGCCCGACAGATAGCGGCCGGCGTGGCGAGCGGCCATCGCCTCCAGCGCGCCCAGCCCCTCGCTTATCCAATGGACATACCAGCCGTCGATGGCGGTCTGGTCCTGCCCCATCCCGTTCTTGAGATAGCGCAGCACGCGCAGATTGTTGATCGGGTGGATCTCGCACGCGACCAGCAGCGCCATCGCCAGCACCTGCGCGCGCGCCGCCGGATCGGCGGGCAACAGCGGCGGATCGGGAAAGCGCGCGTCGAGATAGTCGATGATCGCGAGGCTCTGGGTCAGCCGCAGGCCGTCCATCTCCAGCATCGGCACCAGCCCCTGCGGATTGGCCGCCAGATAGTCGGGGGACCGCTGCTCGCCGTGCCTGAGGTCGCGCGGCACGCTTTCGTAGGCGACGCCCTTCAGGTTCAGCGCGATCCGCACGCGATAGGCGGCCGAGGAGCGGAAATAATCGTGGAGCCGCACGGCCCCCGTCGGCGCGCTGTCAGATGCCGGCATACCATTCATAGTCGTTGCTGTCCTCCCAATAGCCGCCGCGCCCGCCGCCGATCGCGGCGAGGCTCGCCACCGCCTCGATCCGCTCGACATATTTGGCATGCTTGTAGCCCAGCATCCGCTCGACACGAAGCCGGAGCGGCGCGCCGTTGGGCACGGGAAGGCGCGCGCCGTTCATCCCCCATGCCATGATCGTCTGCGGGTGGAGCGCGTCGATCAGGTCGATCGATTCATAATAGCGCGCGCCCGGAAAATCGTCGGCGCAATGAAAGACGATATAGCGCGCCGCTTCGCGCAGGCCCGCGATATCGAGCAGCAGCCTGAGCGGCACGCCCGTCCACTGGCCGATCGCGCTCCATCCCTCCACGCAGTCATGGCGGGTGATCTGCGTGCGGTGCGGCATCGCCATGATCTGCGCGAGCGACAGCGCGAGCGGGCGGGCGACCAGCCCGTCGATACGCAATCGCCAGTCGGCGAAACCGTTCGCCATATGCGCCGCATATTCGGCCGAGGAAGGCATGGACGTGCCGTTCGAGCGAAAGACCGGCGACCTGTCCTCGGGCCGGTATTCGCGCGCCAGCGCGCCGCGATCCGTGATCAGCCGTTGCGCGCGCATGGTGAGCGCCTCGCCGCCGCGCAGCAGCTCGCGGAAACGGGGGCTGGCGTTCAGCCGGTCGCATCCCGCCAGCAGCAGCCCGCCCGAGCCGGCGGCAAGGCTTCCGATCAGGCGGCGGCGCGAGATCATTCGTCCCGCTCCCGCGGCAGCCGGTAGCGCCCGGTGATCATCGAGCGGACCTCGTTATACGGCCCGGCGAGCAGCACCATCAGCAGGTGGATCAGGATGAACGCCACGATCAGCATCGCGACGATGAAATGGATCGACCGCGCCGACTGCCGCCCGCCGAACAGGTCGAGCAGCCAGGGCCACGCCGCGTCCATCGCGGGCGACATGGCCAGCCCGGTCAGCACCATCAGCGGCAACAGGAGAAAAAGCACCCCCATATAGCTCAATTTCTGAAGGACGTTATAGCGCGTCGCCGCCTCCCCGGTGGGGAAGCGCAGCCGGGCGTGCTGCACGATGTCGTGCCAGACGTGACGCGGCGCAAGCTCCGCCCGGCGCGGCGCCAGATCGCGGCGGACATGGCCGTTGAGGAGGCTCCACAGCCCGTAGAGCAGCCCCGGCACCACCAGCAGCCACGCGAAGGCGAGATGCCAGCGCCGCGCCGCCGAGAGGCTGTAATGGCCGGGGATCGTCGCCCAGCCCGGAAAGGCCAGCCGCTGCACCCTGCCCTCATGATCGGTCCAGAGCCCGAGCAGGCCCGTCGTCGGCACGAAACAGGGCCCGATCCGCAGCCGCCCCTCGTCCGCCGTCGCGCCGATCGCGAGCCATGCCGAATCGAAATTCGCGCCATAGCGTCCCCAATAGAGCCGGGGATGGGCGTTGAAGATCATCAGCCCGCTCATCAGCATCACGAGGACGGTGAGCGCGTTCAGCCAGTGCCAGAGCCGCGTCGACAACCTATGCCGCCGAACCAGCGGGCGAATATCCCCCCGGGCCGGGGCGGTCGGCGGCGGTGCGATGTCGCCCGGCTTCCCCGGCTCGCTGATCATGCCATTCCCTCGTCGCAGCCGCACGGATGCTAGACCATCCACGCGCACGAAGCGACCCGTTCCGCCGCGCCCGCTTCCCCCGGCAGAGACATGGACCGCTTGCTTCGCTCCACCTGGTGAAAAGCCTGCGCCCGCAATGGCGACGACGACGACGCCCCGCCGCATCCTGCGCCTTCACGCACGCGAACGGCAGATGAGAGAGAGGAAAGCCCATGCCCGAATTCGGTTTCGGCCAGCCGCATGACGGTGTCATCCAGATGGCCTATGTCGTGAAGGACATCCGCGCGGCGATCGACTGGTGGATCGCGGACCTGCATGTCGGCCCGTGGTTCCTGCTCGATCATTTCACCGGGGTCGATCCGGTCTATCGCGGTGGCCCGGGCAAGGCCGACGTCTCGATCGCCATGGCGTTCGCGGGCCATATGCAGATCGAGCTGATCCAGCCCAATGACGACCATCCCTCCGTCTATCGCGAGGTGATCGAGCGGCGCGGCCATGGCTTCCACCATTTCGGCCGCGCATGCTTCGACGTCCCCGCCGGCATCGCCGAGCTGGAAGGAAAGGGATATACGCTCGCCTTCCGCTGCGGCGTGCCCACCGGCGGCGAGGTCGCCTATATGGATGGCGGCCCCGACGAGCCCGGTATGGTCGAGCTGATCGGCGCGACGCCGGGAATGGACGAGGCCTTCACCCGCTTCTGGCGCGCCTCGGTCGGCTGGGACGGGCGCGATCCGGTGCGCCCCTTCGTATAAGGCGGTCCTATCCGCGTGCCACAGCCGGCGGTTGATTTAACAATTTTTCACCAGGCGAAATCGTCTCGATCCCCCGCCCTTCCGTTCCACCGCCGTCGCTGGTTTAATCGGTCACGCGGAGCCGCCGGCAGAGCGGCGCCGCGCGAGGGGAAAGGGGGCAGCGATGAGCGTCATCGAGAAATTCGCGACCCGTGGCATAGCGCCGGGCGAGCGGCTGGATTTCTGGAACCGGCTGGCCAGCGAGACCTATGCCGGCACGCATGTCGATTCGCCGAGCGAGGCGTTCGTCGCCGAGATGTGGCGCTGGACGCTGGGCGACCTGACGATGATCCGGCCCCGTTCCGAGGCGTCGGTGGTCAGCCGCTGGGCGACGGGCGCGGTGGGGACGGAGGACCGGGTGGTGCTCCACCTCCAGCATCGCGGTTTCAGCCGCCATCGCCAGTGGCGGCGCGAGGCGGACCTTCAGGCGGGCGATTTCTCGCTCTGCTCGGCGGCCGAGCCCTATCGGCTGGATCTGTCGCGCGGCCATGAGCTGCTGGTGGTCGAGCTTCCGCGCACGGCGCTGGCGACGCGGCTTCCCGCGCTGGAGGATCGCTTCTCCCGCCGCATCTCCGGCGCGTCGGCGAGCGGCCGGATCTTCCATGATTTCCTCCTCTCGCTCTGGCAGCAGGGCGATCAGAGCCACGCCGATCCGGCATGGCAGGAGGGGGTGGCGAACGTCTTCCTCGATCTCGTCGCGCTGGCGGTGCGCGGATCGGACAACAGCCCGGCGCCGGTGGCCGGGCGGCTGCGCGAACGGCTGCTGGCTCTGGTCGAGGCGCGGCTGTGCGATCCCGATCTGGGCACGGCGGGCCTTGCGGAGGAAACCGGCATATCGATGCGATCGGTGCAGAACCTCTTCGCCGGCATGGCGACGACGCCGTCCGCCCACATTCTCGCCCGCCGGCTGGAGCGCGCCGCCGACCGGCTGATCGCCGATCCCGACCAGTCGATCACCGCGATCGCCTTCGATCTCGGCTTCAACGACAGCGCCTATTTCACGCGCTGCTTCCGCCGGCATTTCGGCACGTCGCCCAGCGGCTGGCGCGCGCGCCACTGATCGCGCCGAAATCGGGGGCGTTGCACCTTCGCCACAGGTGGCGCGGTTGCGCGCTGGTCCACCCGGTTTTCGCCGGAGTGCAAGCAGATGGCGCCGCTTTGCCGGATGAGGGGAAGGCGGGCGGAAACGCGCCGGCACGGGGATTCAGGGGAGGAAGCCACGATGAAACTCAGCCACGCTCTGGCCTCTTTGGGAGCGATCGCCGCCGCGATCACGGTTCCGGCCCACGCGCAGGACAATGCGTCCGCCGATCCGGCCCCCGCCGGCGGGGGCATCGCGGAGATCGTCGTCACCGCGCAGAAACGCGCGGAAAACGTGCAGGACGTGCCGATCGCCATTTCGGCCTTCACCGCCTCCGCGCTCAGGGAACGCGCGGTGGGCGACGTGTCCGCCATCTCGAACATCGCGCCCAACGTCACGCTGGACGCGGGCACGCCCTTCTCGGGCTCGTCGTCGGTGCTGTCGGCCTATATCCGGGGCATCGGATCGAACGACTTCGCGTTCAACATCGATCCCGGCGTCGGCATCTATCTGGACGGCGTCTATCTCGCGCGCACCGTCGGCGCGAACCAGGACCTGCTGGACGTCGAACGGATCGAGGTGCTGAAGGGGCCGCAGGGCACGCTGTTCGGGCGCAACACCATCGGCGGCGCGATCTCGATCGTCACGCGCGATCCGGGCGACGTGTTCCGCCTGGACGCGGACATCACCACCGGCAGCTTCGGCCTGTTCCAGGCGCGCGGATCGGTCGACGTGCCGATCAGCGATTCGCTCAAATCCTCCTTCACGTTCGGGGTGAAGGAGCGCGGCGGCTATCTGAAGCGCATCCCCTATCCGGGGGCGGGGAATTACGTCACCGACGGCTATAACGGCTTCGTCGCCGCGGGCTACCAGACCGGCCGGCGCGAGGGCGGCGACGACGCCTTCAACTATCGCGGCAAGCTGAAATGGGACGATGGCGGCCCGCTGAAGGTGACGGTCTCGGCCGACTATACCGATATCGACCAGGAGCAGATCGCCAATACGCTCATCAGGACGCGCCAGGACGTGTTCGCGGGTTTCTACAATGCCTGCATCAACAACACGGCCGATTCGCTCGCGGCGAACGGGCTGGGCTTCCTGACCGCGCTCTGCTCGCTGCCGCGCGCGGGGGCGGCCGGGCCGACGGCGCTGCCGCCGCTGCTGGGCGTCAATGTCGACGCCGATCCGACCAACAACCGCCTGCCCTATGACGATCGCTTCCTGACGGGCGATATCGACAAGAGCTACGCCGCCGGCAACGATTTCTCGAAGCTGCGCACCGGCGGCGTGTCGGGGACCATCGATTACGACCTCTCCGACAGCCTCGCGATCAAGTCGATCACCGCCTATCGTGAACTGCACTGGCGCGTCGGCATGGATCTCGACGGATCGCCGCTGGACATGCTGCACACCAGCTTCTCGATGGACCAGAAGCAGTTCAGCCAGGAGGTGCAGCTCCTCGGCAACCTGCTCGACAACCGGCTCCACTACGTGCTCGGCGGCTATTATTTCAAGGAAAGCGGCAACCTGCACGATTATGTGACCTTCCCGGCCGGCATCCTCCAGGTCGACGGCCCCAACCAGCTTTCGACGCGCAACTATGCCGCCTTCGGGCAGGTCGACTGGCGGATCACCGATCTGATCGGGATCACGCTGGGCGGCCGCTACACGCATGAGAGCAAGAAATTCCTGGGCGCCCAGTCGGACCTCGACGCGTCCAGCTACAAGCTCGCCGACTGCTATCCGCCCGACGCCGCCAGCCCGGTGCCGGGGCAGACCTGCCAGCAGTTCCTGGGCTTCCCGGTGCCCGGCGAGCCGCTGCGTTATTATGTGGACGTCGTCCAGCACAAGAAGTTCAACAACTTCTCGCCGAAGATCGGCATACAGCTTCACCCGAACGACGATATCATGCTCTACGGCTCCTATTCGGAGGGCTACAAGACCGGCGGCTGGACGACGCGGCTGTCCGCGCCGCTGCCTTATGCCCCCTCCTTCAACGAGGAGAAGGCCAAGACGTTCGAGGTCGGCGTGAAGTCGGAACTGCTCGACCGGCATCTCCAGATCAACGCGGCCGCCTTCACCACCGCCTATGACGGCATCCAGCTCAACTTCCAGCAGGGCGTCTCGCCGGTCGTCCAGAATGCGGGCGACGCGCGGATCAAGGGCTTCGAGATCGAGGCGGTCGCCGCGCCCGTCCGGGGCCTGACGCTCAACGCGTCGCTGGGCTATGTCGACAGCTACTACACCAGCGTCGATCCCGAGGCGATGGTCGCGCCGTCTGTCGACCAGGTGGGCGTCTACAAGGGCGCGAGCCTGCCCAAGACGCCCAAATGGAAGGTCAATGTCAGCCCCCGCTATGAATTCCGGATGGGCGACATGGGCTCGATCATCCTGCTGGGCGACTATACCCATACGACCAGGCTGAAGAACGACACCGAGGGCACCTATCTGCTGATGCGCCCCGCGATCGACATCGTGAACGCCAGCGCCACCTACCGGACGCCCAACGGCCATTGGGAGCTGACCGTCGGCGGCACCAACATCACCAATACGCGCTATCTCGTCACCGGCCAGTTCCAGGCGGCGGGCGGCGAGATCTACGGCACCTACAGCCGGCCCGCCGAATGGTATGCGCGGCTCGGCCTGAAGTTCTGACCGGTCGCTCCCTTCCCCGCCCCGGCGGCGGGGAAGGGATGCGGCGGGGCGGGAGAAACCCCATATTGATCCGATCGACCGGAGGGAAGACGACATGCCCGAGGCAGCGACCACCGAATTCTGGCGTGACATCAAGCCGATCGCCAACAGCTTCAAGCCCGACGCCCTGCCGGAGGTCTATATGAAGGACCCGGCCAACAGCGACGAGCGCTATTTCGTGCCGATCAGCGAGACAGTCTCCTCGCGTCCCATCTGGATCTCGCCCCAGCGCAACATGTGGGCGGACATATTGATGTCGAAGAAGGCCGGGCTGGTGAATCGCCATTACCACCCGCACCAGATCTTCGCCTACACGATCCAGGGCAAATGGGGCTATCTGGAGCATGGCTGGACCGCGACGAAGGGCGATTTCGTCTACGAGACACCGGGCGAGGGCCACACGCTGATCTGCTATGAGACGGAGGAGCCGATGAAGGTGTTCTTCGTCGTGCAGGGCCCGCTGATCTGGCTGAACGACGAGGGCGACGGCATCGCGCATTACGACGTGCACGACTATGTTGCCGCCGCCCGCGCGCATTATGCCGCCAACGGCATCGGCGCCGACTATGTGGACACGTTGTTCCGCTGAGGTGCGCCATGCCCGGCCTCGATCATGTCAATCTCCAGACCACCCGCCTCGCCGAGACGGTCGACTTCTACCGCGACGTGATCGGGCTGGAAGCGCGCGACCCGCCGGGGCTCGACCCCGCGCTCGTCCAGTGGATGCATGACGAGCGGGGCCACGCGATCATCCACCTGAGCACGGCGGGATCGCTGCTCGGCGAAGCGCCGGCCGCCCTTTCGGGCGGCACCGGCGCGGTCCACCATGTCGCGCTGGATTGCACGCGGCATGACGACATGATTGCGCTGCTGGACGCGAAGGGCCTGCCCTATCGGCGCAACCATGTCGCCGCGATCGATCTTCGCCAGATCTTCGTGACGGACCCGAACGGCGTCCTTCTGGAACTGAACTACCGCTCCGGCGCGCAATAGGAGTTTTCCACCCATGGCATCCGCCGCTTCCACCTCGATCACCGCACCTCCCAATGGCGAATACCGGATCGTCGAGGTGCCCGAGACCATGGCCCACCGCATCGCCCAATGGGGGCGGCCGGGCAGCTATGTCGGCCTTTCGGAGGAGGAGAGCCCGTGGGTCCCCTTCGGCGGCAACGCCGCGATCCGCCATCTCGCCTTCGACGTGCGCAACAACATCTATTGCAACATATTGTGGATCAAGTCGCCCGGCGTGATCGGCACGCACAAGCATCGCGGCATGGTCTGGGCGGTCGGCATGGAGGGCAGCTTCCGCTATCTCGAATATGACTGGGTGTGCCGCCCCGGCGAGTTCATCACCGAGATGCCCGGCCACGCCCACACGCTCGTCACCGACGATCCCGACGGCATGAAGGCGCTGTTCTGGATGCAGGGCGCGAACGAGTTCTTCGACGCGGACGGCAACCATGTCGAGACGCTCGACGTGTTCTGGTTCATCAATCACTATCAGAGCTATTGCGAGGAGCACGGCCTGCCGATCAACGAGCAGCTCTGGATCTGATCCGGATGCGCCTTCTTCCCACCCGCGACAGGCAGACATCATGAAGACGCTGGACCAGTTCGTCATCGCCGGCCGTTCGGCGATCGTGACCGGCGCCGCGTCCGGCATCGGCCTCGCTTATGCCGAGGCGATGGCGGAGGCCGGCGCCCGCGTGACCCTGACCGATGTGGACATCGACGCCGCCGGGCGCGAGGCCGAACGGCTGCGCGGTGAAGGATATGAGGCGCGCGCGGCCCGCCTGGACGTCGTCGATCGCGAGGCGACGCGCGCCGTGTTCGACGATCACGCCGCGGCTTATGGCGGGCTCGACATCGCCTTCGCCAATGCCGGGATCGATCCGGGCGCGGGCTTCTGGAATCCCGGCGGCTTCCGCAACGAGGACGGGCAGATCGACACCCTCGATCCCGCCCGCTGGGACCGCACGATCGCCGTCAACCTGACCGGCGTGTTCAACACGATCCGCGAGGCGGCGCGGCTGATGAAGCAGCCGGGCGACGGGCGCGGCGGCCGGCGCGGCGGATCGATCGTCGCCACCTCGTCCAACGCCGCGATCGTCAACGAGGCGATCGTCGGCCTGCCCTATATGCCGGCCAAGGCGGGCGTCGCGCACCTCGTCCGCCACGCCGCGCTGGAGCTGGCCGAATATGGCATCCGCGTGAACGCGATCGCGCCGGGGCCGTTCGTCACCAATATCGGCGGCGGCTGGCTGAAGAAGGACCCGGTGGCGCGCAAGGCGTGGGACGCGCAGGTGCCGCTCGGATCGGTGGCGGAGACGCACCAGATCAAGCCGCTCGCCCTGCTCCTCGCCTCCGACGCGTCGAGCTACATGACGGGCAGCCATGTGCTGATCGACGGCGGCATGGCGCTGGGGAAATTCGGGTGATGCGCGCCGCCGTCTTTCAGGGGCTGCACCGGCCGCTCGCGATCGAAAGCCTGCCCGACCCGACGCCCCGCAAGGGCGAGGTGGTGGTGCAGGTCGGCCGCTGCGGCATCTGCGGCTCCGATCTGCACATGAGCGAGGACAGCGCCTTCGGGAAGCATCCGGGCGACATCTTCGGGCATGAATTCGCGGGCGAGGTGATCGCGCTCGGCAAGGGGGTGGAGCGCGTCGCGCCCGGTGATCGCGTCTCGGTCGTCCCGCTGGCGAGCTGCGGCCATTGCCCCACATGCCTCGCCGGCGAGCCCGCCTGGTGCGACCGCATGGCGCTTCAGGGCGGCGGCTATGCCGAATATGCGACGTCGCACGAGAACCAGTGCGTCCTGCTCCCCAAAACCGCGAGCATCGCCGATGGCGCGATCGTGGAGCCGCTGGCGGTGGCGCTGCATGGCGTGATGCTGTCGGGCCTCGCGCCGGGGACCGGGTGCTGGTGCTGGGCGCGGGGCCGATCGGGCTCGGCGTCGCCTGCTGGGCGCGCAGGATGGGCGCGCGCGCGGTCGTGGTGCAGGATATCACGCGCCATCAGGAGGAACGCGCGCTGACGATGGGCGCCACGGCCTTCGTCGTCGATACCGACGAGCCCGTTGCCGCGTCGGACCGGGCGCTGGGCGGCAAGGCGGATATAGTGTTCGAATGCGTCGGCCTCCCCGGCCTGATCGCTCAGGCGGTGGCGCAGGTGCGCGTCAAGGGCACGGTGCTGATCCTGGGGCTGTGCACGCGGCCCGACAGCTTCGTGCCGTTCGTCGCGCTCTCGAAGGAGGTGCGCCTCGTCACCTCGGCCTTCTTCCGGCGGCAGGAATATGAGGCGGCGCTGGATATGCTGGACGCGGGCGAGGCGGCCCCCCGCCTGCTCGTCACCGATACGGTGGGGCTCGACGCGGTGCCCGGTACGTTCGAGGCGCTCAAGCGGCGCACCCACCAGTGCAAGGTGCTGATCGCGCCCTGATCCGAAGGCCGCCTCACGCCGCCAGCGCGGCCAGCTCCCCCACCCCGCCGAGCGCGAGCAGCGGGCGATCCTTTTCCGGCAGCGTGCCGAGCGCGTCGAGCGAGCGCAACCCCGTCGCCACGCCGACCGAGATCGCGCCGACAAGGTTCGCCATGCGCATCTCCAGCGCCGGATCGTCGCCCACCACGACAACGTCGGACGCGGCGCCGCGCGGCAGCCCCATCCCCGCGAGCGCGCAGCCGAACGCCGCGCGCGACGGCTTGCCCAGCACAATCGCGCGCTTGCCGGTCAGCGCGCGGATGGCGGCGTTGATCGCGAAGCTGGTGCCGATGCCGCGCCCGTCCTCGGTCGCGAAGAAGGGCACGTGGCTCGCCGTCACCAGCCGCGCGCCGGCCCAGATATCGCGGCAGGCGGCCTCCAGATGGGTGAAGCCGAACTCGCGGAACCAGCCGGTATAGACCACCTCCACCCCTTCGGCCGGCGCGTCCGGGCCGATCACCTCGATCCCCGCCTCGACGAGCGGGGCGGCCGTCCCGCCATTGCCGAGCACGCGCACCCGCCGGATGCCGCGCGCCACGAGCCACGCCGCCGCCGAGGTGGAGGGGGTCATCATCTCCTCGTCGGCAAGGTCGAACCCCGCCGCGCGCAGGCTGGCGGCATAAGCGGCGGGCGGCTTGGCCGATCCGTTGGTGAATACGCGCAGCGGCACCCCCCGGCGGCGGATCGCGCCGAGCAGCGCCACCGCGCCGGGCAAGGCGCGATGGCCGCCGCTCGTCCGGTCGCCCAGCGCGATCGTGCCGTCCATGTCGAAGATGAAGCCGCGCGCCGCGGCGATGCGGTCGCGAATGTCGCCGCGAATATCAGTCAAGGCCGGCCCCGGCATGAAGCGCGATCCGGAGGCCCGGCCGCTCGACGACGATATCCCGCGCCGCCGGCCGCGCCGCGAGCTGCCGCAGCAGCGCAAACAGGGGCGCGGCCTCGGGCGTGTAGGTGGCGCGCGGCCGCCCCGCCGCGCGCATCGCGTCGACCTGCTCGGCCGGCATCACCGCGCGCAGCAGGAACTCCTCCTCGTCCAGATGCGTGCCGAAGCGGCGGCGCAGGTCGGCCAGCGCGGGGAAATCGGGCTCGGCCGCGATCTCCCTCGCGCGCGGCCGGTCGAGGATCGCGGCCTCCACCCCCGCCCGGACCGGGCGGGTCGGGCGGCCGAACTTGCCCATGACATAGCGGATCACCTGATCCGACACCTGCGCATAGCGCCGCTCGCCGATCACGTTGAACAGCGCCTGGCTCATGACCATCTGCGGGAAGGGCGTGACCATGATCGGCTGCCCGAGATCGTCGCGCACCCGCTCCGTCTCCGCCACCACCTCGGGGAAGCGATGGCCAAGCTTCAGCTCGTCGAGCTGGCGGCGCGTCGTCGTCATCACCCCGCCCGCGATCTGGTGGCGCAGGAAGCTGGCGTCGAACGCCTGCGGCGTGCCCGGCGGCAAGCCCTCCGCGCGCGCCAGCCGGCTCCAGTAATCCGAAAGCCGGGCGATCAGCGCGCCGTCGACAGGCACCTCATGCCCCGCCTCGCGCAGGTTGGCGAGCATCCGCCCCGCCTCGGGCAGCGAGCTGCCCTCCCCCAGCGGCCCGATCCCGACATGCACCGCCGTGACGAGGCCGAGGTCCGCCGCCGCGAGGCTGGTGAGCGGGCCATAGCCGATCGTGCAATGGGCGTGGATCTCCAGCGGCTTGCCGCCGATCGCCGCCTTCACCGCCGGCGCCAGCGTCCGCACCCGTTCGGGCGACATGAGGCCGCCGGGGTCCTTGAGATAGAACAGGTCGATATCCGGGCTCGACGCCAGCTTCGCCGCGAAACCGGCGTAGAAAGCGTCGTCATGCACGTCGGAGAGGGTGAAGGTCAGCGCGGCCATCACCTCCGCCTCGCCCTCCTCGCGGATGATCCGCGCCGCCGCCAGCACCGCATCGGCATCGTGCATCGGATCGAGCATGATGAAGCGGCGGATGCCGTTCGCCTGCAACCGGCGATAGACCAGCCGCATGAAATCGGGATCGGCCTGCTGCCAGGCGATGAAGCGCAGGCCGGTGGTGATGAACTGCAACGGCGTGCGCGGCATGGCGGCGCGCATCCGGCGGATGCGATCCCACGGGTCCTCGCGGAAATAGCGCACCGCCACCGCCATGTGGCTGGACGAGGTGAAGTCGATCGCGCGGAAGCCCACGCGGTCGAGCAGCCCCGCCACCTCCAGCATCTGCGCGCCGTTGAGGCCGGTCGCGCCCCACAGGCTCTGATTGCCGTCGCGCACCGATACGTCGACGAGGCCGATCTCAGCCATGGGCCATCCCTTCGAAAAAGCGCGTATCGGCCCCGCCCGCCATGAAGCGCGGATCGCGCGCGATGGCGCGATGCAGTCCCACCGTCGTCGCCACGCCGTCGACATCCAGCACGTCGAGCGCCGCGGCCAGCCGCGCCACCGCCCCCGCCCGATCGGCCGCGCTGACGATCAGCTTGCCGATCAGCGAATCATAATGAGGCGTGACGAGGCTGCCCGCCGCGACATGGCTGTCGACGCGGATGCCCGGCCCCGCCGGCCAGGCGGCGCGCCTCACCCGGCCGGGCGAGGGACGGAAATCCCGCGCCCAATCCTCGGCATTGATCCGCACCTCGATCGCGTGGCCGGTGATCGCCACCTGATCCTGCCTGAGCCCGAGCGGCTGGCCGTCGGCGATCAGGAGCTGCTGCTCGATCAGGTCCACGCCCGTCACCGCCTCGGTCACGGGATGCTCGACCTGGATGCGCGCGTTCATCTCCAGGAACCAGAAATCGAAGCTTTCCGCGTCGACCAGGAACTCCACCGTCCCCGCCCCGCCATAGCCGATATGCCGCGCGAGGCGGACGGCCGCCGCGCACAGCGCCTCGTGCGCCGCCACGGGCAAGCCGGGCGCCGGCGCCTCCTCGACCAGCTTCTGGAAACGGCGCTGGATCGAGCAGTCGCGCGTGCCGAGGTGGATGGCGCGCGTGCCGTCGCCCAATATCTGCACCTCGACATGGCGTCCGCGCGCCACGAACCGTTCGACATAAAGGCGCGGATCGCCGAACGCGGCCCGCGCCTCGGCCATGGCGAGATCGACGGCGGCGTCGAGCGCGGCGGGATCGTCGACGCGCTTCATCCCCCGGCCGCCGCCGCCCGCCACCGCCTTGAGCAGCAGCGGATAGCCCGTCTCCGCCGCGCGCGCGCCGGCCGCCTGCCGGTCCGCCGCCTCGCCGCCGGGAATCACCGCCAGCCCGGCGGCCACCGCGACATGGCGCGCCATCAGCTTGTCACCCATCGCATCGAGGCTCTCGGCATCGGGGCCGACGAAGATCATCCCCGCCGCCCGCACCGCGCGCGCGAAGTCGGCTTTTTCCGACAGGAAGCCATAGCCCGGATGGACCGCGTCCGCGCGCGCCGCGACCGCCGCCGCGACCAGCCGGCCGGCCGACAGATAGCTTTCCGCCGATGGCGCGGGGCCGACGATCGCCACCTCGTCGGCGGCGCGCGCGGGCAGGCCGTCGCGATCCGCCTCCGACGCGCCGAGGATCGCCGTCATCCCCAGCCGCCGGGCGGTGCGGATGATACGCAGCGCGATCTCGCCGCGATTGGCGATGAACAGGCGCCGGATCATGCCGCCGGCGCCACGCGCATCAGGATCGCATCGGCCTCCACCGGCGCGGCATTGTCGATCAGGATTGCCGCGAGCGTGCCGTGCGCGCCGGCATAGACCGGGTTCATCAGCTTCATCGTCTCGACGATGCCGACCACGCTGTCGGGCGCGACGGTGTCGCCGATCTCGACGAAGGGCGGCGCGCCCGGCTGCGGCGCGCGATAGAAGGTGCCGGGCAGCGGCGCCCGGACGGCGAAGCCCTCGCCCACGGACTCGCCCTCGGACTCGGCGCTTTCCCCCTGCTTCTCCGGAGCGGCGACGGGCGCCGGATCGGCCGCCGTCGCCCATTCCTGCGTCCACCCTCCCGCTTCGCGCGCGACCTTCAGGGTGAAGCGGGCGGTCCTTATCTCGATCCGGTCATAGGCGGAGCCGTCGAGGATCGCGACGATCCCGGCCACATCCTCGGGGCTCAACGGCAGGTCGGCTCCGCTCATGCCCCCGCGCGCCTTTCCGCCACCAGCTCGCGCGTCGCGGCGACCACGGCGTCGGCGAAGGCGGGATCGTTGAAATGCGCCTCCAGCGTGTCGAGGCGGACATGGCCCGGCAGCACCTCGCGCAGATAGGCCGCGAAGGGCGCGGGGAGCGAGGGATCGTGGATATGCCCCTCCGCGCTGTCATGGCTCGAAAAGCCGCCGAGCGGCACGAGGAAGCGCACCGGCCCCGCCGCCTCGCGCACCAGCCCCGCGACATGATCGGCGATCCGCTTCAGCTCGGGCAGCTCGGTGCGCACGGCGGTCAGCGCAGGATTGTGGACGTGGTAGCGCTTGCCCGGATATTGCACGCGCGCCGCCTCGATCGGGCCGCCGATGATGAAATCCACATTGCCCGGTGCGAAGATCACCGGGATGCCGCGCGCCAGCGCCGCCTTGCCGCGATCCGGCCCCGCCGCCGCGAGCCCGCCGAACAGGGCGTCGACCATCTCGGTCCATGACAGGTCGAGCACGGCGGCCACGTCGCGCTCGGCCGCGATCGAATCCATCGTCGGCCCGCCCGCGCCGGAGGTGTGGAACACCATCACCTCATGGCCGTCGCCCTCCAGCGCCTCGCGGATGCGGCGCACGCCCTTCTCGGTGGTGCCGAGCGTGCCGATCAGGATCAGCGGCCGATCCGACGCGGCCGGCGCGGCATAGCCCCTGGCCATGCCCGCTATCCCCCGGGCGGCGTTGCGATAGACCTCGCTGCTGATGCTGTTCAGGCCGGCGATATCGGTCACGGCGTTCAGCATCGCGATGTCGCGGACGCCGACATAAGGCGCGGTGAAGCCCGACGCCATCGTCGAGACGATCAGCTTGGGCAGCCCGTAAGGCAGCGCCTGGAGCACCGCGCCCGCCAGCGACGTCCCCATCGATCCGCCGACCGCCAGCACGCCGGCCATCTCGCCCCGCGCATATGTCTCCAGCGCCAGCTTCGTCGCGCCCCGAATCATCACCGCCTGGCAGCGCCCCTCATGCCCCAGCGCGCGGACATCCTCGATACGGCTCCCGGCGGCGGCGGCGATCGCCCGCGGGCCGATCTCCGCGCCGCCGAGGTCGCGGCGGATGCTGGGATCGAGGTGGACGACGTCGCAGCCCGCCGCCTCGATCTGCGCGCGGATGTAGCGCCCCTCCTCATATTTGGTGTCCTGCGTGATGATCAGCATCACCTTCGGCTTGGCGGCCATCCTCAACCTTTCTTGTCGTTCTTCGCGCCATCTTCGCGCGCGCCCCGGTTGCGTGAAGCCCGCCACCCTGTAGATTGCACGGCGTGAAATCCGCAGGCCCGCCATGATCGATCGGAAGGTCAAATCGGTCCGCGCGCTCGAACGCGGGCTCGACGTGCTGCTGGAGGTACAGAAAAGGCGCGCGGCGGGCCTGCACGAGCTGCACCTGGCGCTGGGCCTGTCCAAGGCGACGCTGCTGCGGATGCTGGTGACGCTTTCGGGGCGCGGGCTGATCTGGCAGCGGCTGGCCGACGGCGCCTATCTGCCGAGCGTGACCGGGGCCACCGCGCGTGGCCGCCCCGACGCGCTCGCCCGCCTCGCCGAGATCGCGTCGCCGCAGCTCGCGAAGCTCAGCCGGCGCGTCGCCTGGCCCTCGGTGCTGGCGGTGCCGCGCCTCGACCATGTCGAGATCATCGAGACCAACAGCCCGATGGCGCGGCTCGACGCGGCGATCCTGGGGCCCGTGGGCGCCAAGCTCAGCTATATCCACACCGCCACGGGGCGCGCCTATCTCGCCGCCTGCGCGCCGGCCGAGCGCGCGGCGATCGTCGCGCGGCTGAAGCCCGCCGACGCGAGCCCGGCGAGCATCGCCGCCCTCGACGCCATCATCGCCGATATCCGCGCGCGCGGCTGGTCGACGCGCGAGCCGCTCCATCCCTGGCCCGACCGCAGCCGCGCCGACGTCGTGCGCGACGGCCGCCGCTCGATCGCGGTGGCGGTGCGCGTGGGCGGCCAGCCGGTCGCCGCGATCAACATCACCTGGCCCGCGCGGCGCATGGCGCTCCATGAGATCGTCGATCGCCACCTCGAAACGCTGCGCGCCACCGCCGCGCTGATCGGCAGGATGATCGAGGAAAATCATGAGGATTTCGCGCCGTGAAAAGCCGGTCGCCGGGGGATCGAGATATTTCGCGCTCGTGACAGCGTGGCCCGCGCCGGCATGACAGGGCCCGGGACGGCAAAAGGCAGGGAGAGCAGGATGCGGACCTATATCCTCGAAGCGGGCGCGGCGGATCTCGGCGCGCTGAAGCTGGTCGAGGCGGAAAAGCCGGCGCCCGGGCCGGGCGAGCTGCTCGTCCGGGTGCGCGCCTGCTCGCTCAACTATCGCGACCAGCTTATCACCCGGGGCCATTATTTCGGCGGCCCGATCGATCGCGCCGTCACGCCCCTGTCCGACGGCGCGGGCGAGGTCGAGGCGGTCGGCGAGGGCGTGACGCGCTATCGCCCCGGCGATCGCGTCGCGGGCCTGTTCTTCCAGAACTGGGAGGACGGCCCGGCCTTTCCCGGCGCCGGCCCCGCGCTCGGCGCGCCGCCCGCCAAGGGGATGCTGGGCGAATATGTGACGCTGCCCGAAACCGGCGTCGTCCCGCTCGCCGCCAGCCTGAGCTTCGAGGAGGCGGCCACCCTGCCCTGCGCCGGCGTGACCGCCTGGAACGCGCTGATGGAGGGGCCGCGCCCGGTGCGGCCGGGTGACGTCGTGCTGATCCTCGGCACGGGCGGCGTGTCGCTGCTGGCGCTGAGGATCGCGCGCGCGGCGGGCGCGGAGGTGATCGCCACATCCTCGTCCGACGAGAAGCTCGCGCGCGTGAAGGCGCTCGGCGCCGCGCACGGCATCAACTATCGCGCCACGCCCGAATGGGGGAAGGAGGCCGCGCGCCTCGCGGGGCCGCGCGGGATCAGCCATGTCGTCGAGGTGGGCGGGGCCGGCACGCTCGCGCAATCGATGCAGGCGGTGGGCTTCAACGGCGAGGTGGCGCTGATCGGTGTCCTCACCCATGATGGCGACACGCATCCCCATCCAATCATGCTCAAGGCCGCCTCGCTGCGGGGGATATTCGTCGGATCGGCCGGGATGGCCCGCCGTCTCAACGCCGCGATCGACAGCAACGCGATCAAGCCGGTGATCGATCGCGTCTTCGCATTCGAGGAGGCGGCCGAAGCCTATCGCTACCAGGCGTCGGGGGCGTTGTTTGGCAAGGTGGTGATCCGCGTCTGATCGCGCGGACCGCGGCCGGGGAGATGGCAGGGCTTGCCGGTGGCGCGGGGCGCGCGAAGGGCATAGGATGGCCCGAACTTCCGAAAGGACCCGATCGATGAAATCGATGAAGATGCATGCTTCCCTGCTCGCGGCGCTGGCGCTGCTCGCGACGCCCGCCGCCGCGCCCGCCTCGCTCGCGCTTGGCGCGCAGGCGCCCGGCTTCACCACGCAGGCGTCGCTGGCGGGCAAGCCCTTCACCTTCGCGCTGAAGGATGCGCTGAAGAAGGGACCGGTGGTGCTCTATTTCTTCCCCGCCGCCTTCACGCCAGGCTGCACGATCGAGGCGCACGATTTCGCCGAAGCGAGCGACCAGTTCAGGAAAATGGGCGCGACGCTGATCGGCATGTCGGCCGATCCGATCGACAAGCTCAACGATTTCTCGGTGAAGGAATGCCGCAACAAGTTCGCCGTGGGCTCGGCGAGCCCGGCGGTGATCGCGGAATATGACGTGAAGCTGCCGCAGCGCATCGGCCTGTCCAACCGGACATCCTATGTCATCGCGCCCGACGGCCGGATCATCTATGCCTATAGCGCGATGAATCCGGCGGGCCACGTCGCGGGCACGCTCGACGCGGTGAAGCAGTGGCGCGACGCGCACGCGAAATAGGCACGTAGCGGGCACTTCGCCGGACGGACGATCCGGCGGCCGGGGAGCGGGATCAGGCCGCCCCCGGCATCGTTTGCCTGTTATCGCGCGCTTACCCGCCAGACATGGTTGCCGGCGTCGTCGGCGACGAGCAGCGCGCCCGTCCGGTCGATCGCCACCTGCACCGGGCGACCGCGCGCCTGGCCCCTGGCGTTCAGGAAGTCGCTCAGCACCGGCACCGGCTTGCCCGCCGGCTTGCCGTTGGCGAAGGGCACGAAGACTACCTGATAACCCGCCTTGGGCCTGCGGTTCCACGAGCCGTGCAGGCCGATGAACGCACCCTCGGCGAAACGCGGCCCCAGTTTCCCGCCGGTGGAGAAGCTCAGGCCCAAAGCGGCGGTATGCGCGCCCAGCGCATAATCGGGACGGCGGACATATTGCGCCTGCTGCGGATCGCAATCGGGCGCGCGCTTGTCGGAATAGCCGCCCCAGTAGAAGCAGGGCCAGCCGAAGAAATCGCCCAGCCCGACGCTGGTGAGATAATCGGGGACGATATCCGATCCCAGCTCGTCACGCTCGTTCACCACCGCCCACAGGTCGCCCGTCATCGGGTTCCACGCCATGCCGTTGGGGTTGCGCAGGCCATAGGCGAAGATGCGATGCTGGCCGGTCCTGGCGTCCACTTCCCAGATCGCCGCACGCTCCTGCTCGGCCGCCATGCCGTTCTCGCCGACATTGCTGTTCGATCCGACGCTGACGTAGAGCTTCGCCCCGTCGGGGCTGGCGATGACGTTCTTCACCCAATGATGGTTGAGCGGGCCGCCCGGCAGATCCGTGACCTTCACGCCCGGCGCCTCGATCTTCGTATCGCCGACGTGGAAGGGGAAGCGGGTGAGCTTGTCGGCTTCCGCGACGTAGAGCTGGTCGCCCACCACCGCCATGCCGACCGGCGAGTTGAGCCCGCTCAGCAGCACCGTGCGCGTCTCCGCCACGCCGTCGCCGTCGGCGTCGCGCAGCAGGGTGATGCGGTTGGCGCTGGGCGCGGCCCCGGACCCGGCCGAGCGCATCACCAGCCGGGCGATGCGATCCTTGAGGCTCTGGTGCCCATCCGCGCGGGCGGGCGCTTCCGCTTCCGCGACGAGCACGTCGCCATTGGCAAGCGGCAGTATCCAGCGCGGATGCCGGAGGCCCGCCGCGAAGGCGTTGACCTTGAGCCCCGGCGCGGGCGTGGGCATCTCGCCCGCTTTCCAGCCGACGACGCGCGCGACGTTCACCGTCGTGACGAGCGGCGGCGCGGGCGGCACGATGTCGGGCGTCGGCCCCATCTGCGCGGAGAGCGGAAGCCTGGCCCTCCCGCTGTCGCGCATGGCCACCCAGCCCGCGATCACCACCAGGATCAGCAGGACGACGATGACGATCAGGGGCCTTTTCCACCGCATGGGCCTAATCCTCTCCTTTTGGCGCGGCGGACGATGGCGGATGGAGCCGCAGGCGCGTCACCCGCTTGGCGTCGCCGTCCGTCACCTCGAGCCGCCAGCCGCTGTCATGTAGCACTATCTCCCCGATTTGAGGAACATGGCCCGCGATGACCGAGGCGAGACCGCCCAGCGTGTAGACATCCTCATCGATCTCGCCCAGGCGCGGGTCGATCTCGGCTGCCACGTCGTCCAGCTCGGCGCGGGCGTCCGCGTCCCACAGGCCGCCCTCCAGCGGCACGAGCATCGCCTCGGCTTCCTCGTCATGCTCGTCCTCGATCTCGCCGACGATCTCCTCGACGATGTCCTCGATCGTCACCAGCCCCTCGGTGCCCGAATATTCGTCGACGACGATCGCCAGATGGGTGCGCTTGGCGCGCATCTCGGCGAGCAGGTCGAGCACGCCCATCGATTCGGGGACATAGACCGGCTGGCGCAGCAGCGGGGCGAGGGTTTCCGGCGGCGCCTCCCCGCTGGCAAGGATCGCGAACACGTCCTTGACGTGGATCATGCCGACCACCTCGTCGAGATTGCCACGATAGACCGGCAGGCGGCTGTGGCCCGCATCGGCGAAGGCGGCGCAGAGCGCGGAGAAGGCGATCGTCTCGGGCACGGCGATGATGTCGGCGCGCGGCACGGCGATGTCGCCCGCGCTGCACTCCCCGAAATGGAGGAGGTTGCGCAGCATCTGCCGCTCGACGGCGGAAAGATCGCCCTTGGACGCGGGCTCGCCTTCATGCTCCTCGATCGCTTCCTCGATCTGGTCGCGCAATGTGGGCTCGGCATCGTCGCCGAAGATCAGGGCGCGCAGGCCCCTCCATAATCGGCCGCCGCCCGAAGCGGCGGCGCTACTGGAATCGTCAGGCATGGTTTGCGTGTTTCGGGCCCCTGTTCTGCGCGCAGCTTAACCTCCCGGCGCCCGCGAAGTCGAGCAGGATCGCCATGCCCCCGATCCCACGCGCGCCACCCGCGCGCGGGCTAGACGAGATGGGCGGCGATTCCCGCCCGATGCACGGGCGGACGGCCGTTCGCGCTATAGGTGTTGATCATGCTTAGGAGCAGCGGCAGGCCGCATAGCAGCGCCCATGCCAGCGCCAGCGCGCGCGACGGGATCATGCCCCGGTTGCGCATCCACATCCCCAAAAGGACGAGCGCGGCGGTTATCACGGCCATTGCCAGGCAGAAGCTGATAGGCGGATAAGGCATGGGGCACCAACGCCCGAGCGTCGGCTCCGTTGCAGTCCGGCGCGCGGGGACTCCACAACGGGCTACAAATCCTCCACCGGATAGGGATCGTCGATTCCCAGCTCGGCGAGCGCCCGGCGCTCTATCTCCTCCATCACCTCGGCTTCCGCCTCGTCGACATGGTCGAAGCCGAGCAGATGAAGGGTGCCGTGGACGACGAGGTGCGTGGCATGGGCGGCCGGATCGACCCCCTTCTCCTCCGCCTCGCGCGCGCACACGCCGTGGGCGAGGATGATGTCGCCCAGCAGCACCTCGCCATCGTCGGTGTTGGCGAGGCCGTCGAGCAGATCGCTCTGCACCATCGGGAAGGAGAGCACGTTCGTCGGCTTGTCCTTGCCGCGATAGGCGGCGTTCAGGCCGCGCACCTCCTCATCATCGGCATAGCGGACGGATACCTCGATCCCGATCGCCTCGTCGAGCAGGGCCGCATGCGGGCTGAGGCGGAAGGCGGCCGCCACCGCGCGCCCGGCCAGCGCCTCCCAATCCTCCGCCGCGCCCCAGACGGCTTCGGCCTGCACCGCCACATCGATCATGGCATCCGGCTCCCGCGTCCGTCAGCCATCCTTGCCCTCATAGGCCTCGACGATCCGCCCGACGATCGGATGGCGCACGACGTCGGCCGCGCCGAAGCGGATCGTCGCGATCCCCTCCACCCCCTCCAGCCGGCCGACCGCGTCGGCGAGGCCGGACTTGCCGGGCTCGGGCAGGTCGACCTGCTTCGGATCGCCGCACACCACCATCCGGCTGTCCATGCCGAAGCGGGTGAGGAACATCTTCATCTGCGCAGGCGTCGTGTTCTGCGCCTCGTCGAGAATGATGAAGGCGCTGGAAAGCGTGCGCCCCCGCATGAAGGCAAGCGGCGCGATCTCGATCTCGCCCGACGCGATGCGCCGCTCGACCTGCTCCGCCGGCAGCATGTCGTACAGCGCGTCGTAAAGCGGGCGGAGATAGGGATCGACCTTCTCCTTCATGTCGCCGGGCAGGAAGCCCAGCCGCTCACCCGCCTCGACGGCCGGGCGCGACAGGATCAGCCGGTCGACCGATCCGGCGATGAGCTGCTGCACCGCCTGCGCCACCGCGAGATAGGTCTTGCCCGTTCCCGCCGGCCCCAGCGCGAAGATGACGTCGTAGCGGGCGAGCGCCTCCATGTAGCGGATCTGCATCGCCGAACGCGGCACGATCGTCTTCTTGCGCGTGCGGATCATCACCGAGGGCGGCTGCGACACGTCGGCGCGGATGATGCCGTCCAGCGTCGGCTCTGACGACATGGCGATCACCGCGTCGACCGCGCCCGAGTCGATATCCTGCCCCTGCACGATGCGGTTGTAGAGGCCGGTCAGCACCTCGCGCGCGCGGGCCGCGGCATGGGCGTCGCCCTCGATCTGGAGGCGGTTGCCGCGAGCCGCGATATAGACCCCCAGCCGATTCTCGATCGCCACCAGATTCTGGTCATATTCGCCGAACAGGCGGCCCAGCAGTTGCGGCTTGTCGAATTGGATTTCCAGCCGGGCGCGGTCTCCGGCCTGCGCGGGAACGGGCTTACGCGACATACAGGCCCATGCTCACCTCATCGTCGTCCGGCATCGCGCCGGCCGTGACGCAGGCTACAGGGGCGCGGGGCATCCTGTCCATAAGCGCATGACGCGATGTCGCGATGGCGGCGCGTTTCAGGCCGCCTGACGCGCGGGTGTCACGCCGCCAAGGCTGTTCGGCCCGGCCGAGACGATATCCACCGTCATCATCTCGCCGATCCCGGCATCATTCTCGACCACCACCGACTGGAGCCAGGGCGACTTGCCGATGCGCTGGCCGGGATGGCGGCCGTCGCGCTCGATCAATATGTCGGTGCGCCGGCCCACCGTCGCCGCGTTGAACGCCGCCTGCTGCTCGTTGAGCAGCGCCTGGAGCCGCTGGAGCCGGTCGTCCATCACCTCGGGCGCGACCTGATCGGCCATCGTCGCGGCGGGCGTGCCGGGGCGCGGCGAATATTTGAAGCTGAACGCCTGCGCATGGCCCACCGCGCGCACCACATCCAGCGTGGCGACGAAATCCGCCTCATCCTCACCGGGGAAGCCGACGATGAAATCGCCCGACAGCGCGATGTCGGGACGGCTCGCGCGGACACGATCGATGACCGCCAGATAGCTCGCGACGCTGTGGCTGCGGTTCATCGCGCGCAGGATGCGGTCGCTCCCCGCCTGCACCGGCAGATGGAGGAAGGGCATCAACTTCTCCACCTCGCCATGCGCGGCGATCAGCCCGTCGGTCATGTCGTTGGGATGGCTGGTGGTGTAGCGGATGCGCGCCAGCCCCGGCAGCCGGTCGAGCGCGCGGATCAGCCCGTCCAGCCCCTGCGGGCGGCCTTTTCCGTCCTCGCTTGTCCAGGCGTTGACGTTCTGGCCGATCAGCGTGATCTCGCGCGCGCCCGCGTCGACCAGCGCGCGCGCCTCGTCCATCACCGCGCCCCATGGCCGCGACACCTCGGCGCCGCGCGTATAGGGGACGACGCAATAGGTGCAGAACTTGTCGCATCCCTCCTGCACAGTCAGGAAGGCGCTGGGACCGGGACGACGGCGCGCGGGGAGCGCGTCGAACTTCGATTCGGCGGGCATGTCGGTGTCCACCGCGCGCTTCCCTTCCCCCGCCGCGCGGACGAGATCGGGCAGGCGATGATAGGCCTGCGGGCCCACGACGACGTCCACGGCGGGGGCGCGGCGCGGTATCTCGGCGCCCTCGGCCTGCGCGACGCAGCCCGCAACCGCGATCATGGGGACATCCCCCGTCGCCGCGCGCGCGCGCTTCACGATCCGGCCGATGTCCGAATAGACCTTCTCGGCCGCCTTCTCGCGGATATGGCAGGTGTTGAGGACGACCAGATCGGCCGCCCCCTCGTCCTGCGCCGCGACCATGCCGTCGGCTTCCAGCAATTCGGCCATGCGCTGCCCGTCATAGACGTTCATCTGGCAGCCGAACGACTTGACATGGAAGCTCTTGGGGGCCGGGCGGGTCATGGTCGCGCGCTATAGGCCCGAACGGCCGCCGCGCCAACCGGGCGTCCCCGTTCGTTCGAACTCATTCGACGGGATAGACGGTGAACTGCTCGACCTTCCCGTCCGCCCCCGGCTCGGCGCGCAGGATGATGCGCAGCTTGCGGTTCGGCCATGTCAGCTCGAATATCTGCTGGGTGAAGCCGCCACGCAGGCGCGTGGCGCCGCGCTGGACGAAGCCCTGCGGCTCGCCGAGCGGGCCGAGGCTGGCGGCGAAGTCGCGCACCGCCTGGTCGGTGAAATAATAGTTGGCGTTCACGGTCAACCGGCCGCGGTCGAGCCGGCCGGCGCGAAGCTGCTCATACAGCGCGCGCGCTGCCCGTGTCGCGTCCGCCTCGGGGAACAGCATCGCCTCGATCCCGTCGGCGATCTCGTCCTGCGCCGATCCGAAATCGGCGTTGACGAAGACGATCACCGCATCGCGATCGGCGGGATAGACGCGGTTTTCCGAGAGGAAGCCCACCGCCTCGCCGCCATGCGAGATCAGCACATGGCCGCGCGCCTTGCCGACCGCGACGCCGAGCCCGTAACTGGCCGACGACCCGTCGGTGAGCTTCACCGGCGTCTCCTGCGCCTCCCACGAGGCACGTGACAGCAGGGTCCGGTCGATGCGGGCGATATCCCAGCGGGCGAGATCGGCGGGCGTCATCGCAAGCTGCCCCGCCGCGAACAGCCAGCCGGGCGCGGCGGGCGTCGCGGGACGCACCGGCCCCAGCGCATAGCGCATGGTGGGCAGCGGATCGCCCTTGCCGAGCGACAGGTCCGCGTCCACCGCGCCCATGTGCAGCGGCGCGAAGATGCGCTTGCCCAGGAACGTCATCAGCGGCTCGCCCGCCACCTTCTCGACGATCATCCCGGCGATGACATAGCCGGTGTTCGAATATTGCCATTGCGTGCCCGGCGCGAAATCCAGCGGGGCCGTCGCCCAGCGATCGACGATCCCGCGCGGCGTCACCGGCTTCGCCATCGCCGCGAAGCTGTAATCCTGCGGCCAGTAATCGCGGATGCCCGCGGTGTGGCTGAGAAGCTGGCGGATCGTGATCCGGTCGCCCCCGGTGACGCCCGGCACATATTGGTCGACATGGTCGTCGAGCGATAGCCTGCCCTCCCCGGCGAGCAGCAGCACGGCGGCGGCGGTGAACTGCTTCGAGATGGAGGCGATCGGGTAGCGCGCCGCCGTGCTCGCGACGGGAAGCGCCGGCGATTGCGCGCCATAGGCTTTCACGAAGGCGATCTCGCCGTCGCGCACCACCGCGATCGAGGCGGAGGGCACGCCGCTGGTCCTGAGCGCCCGCGCGACGATCGAATCGACCTTTGCCGCCTCTCCCGCGCTGAACGGCGCGGCGAGCGCGCCCCAGAGCGGCAGCATCGCCCCCGTGATCGCGACGCCCAGCGCGCGCGCCATCCTGCCTGCCAACATCGCTCGTCCCCCTGATTCGCCGAAGGAATGGTAGCCGAGCGGCCGCGCTACAACAGCCCGCGCCGTTCCAGATCGGCGCGCAGCGGGCCGGCGCCGCGAAAGACATGGCCGACCAGCCCCGCCGCCTCGCCGCCCGCGACATTTTCCGGCCGGTCGTCGACGAACAGCGCCTCGCCCCGCGCAAGGCCGAAGCGGGACAAGGCGAGCGCGTAGATGGCGGGATCGGGCTTCACCAGCCGCACCTCGCCCGAGACGAGGACATCGCTGAAATGATCGAAGATCGCCGCCTCGCGCGCGCGGAAAGACGGCCAGAACTCGGCCGAGAAATTGGTGATCCCGTAAAGCGGCACGCCGCGGGCCGACAGCGCCGCCACCACCTCCGCCATGCCGGGCATGTGCCCCGGTATGGTCTCGGCGAAGCGCGGGCCATAGGCCGCGATCAGCTCGCGATGCTCGGGAAAGCGCGCGGCCAGCTCGGCGCTCGTCTCCGCGAAGGGACGGCCGGCGTCATGCTGGTAATGCCATTCGAGCGTCACGACCCGCGCGAGGAAATCCTCCAGCGCCACGGGATCGGGAATCAGCTTTTCGTAGAGGTGGCGCGGATGCCAGTCGACCAGCACATGGCCGACGTCGAAGACGACCGCGCGCACCCGCGCGGGCATGTTCAGCCCTGGCGCGCCTTGAACCGCCGGTTCGTCTTGTTGATGACGTAGGTGCGGCCGCGCCGACGGATCACGCGGTTGTCGCGATGACGCCCCTTGAGCGATTTGAGCGAGTTGCGGATCTTCATGGCCGAAAACGCCTGCCTGTCTGTTGATTGCGGAACGGAAAAACGAGGCGCTCCCCTATGCGGGCGCCGGGGCGAAGTCAAGCGGCCCCGCCCCCCGCGCCGGATATCGTTGCGCCGTCGCCCCGGGCTGTTTCCGGCCGCTCCTTATTATTATATCGAAGGCCGTTGGCGTCGGGCGCGCGATGAGCAGGATCGCCCGCGCCGTGTCGTTCGGGCCCGTCGTGGGCCCTGCAAGGGAGATGTCCATGCCGCGCCCGTTCACCAAGGCCCTGTTCTGCGGCGCGATGCTCGCGCTCGCCGGCTGCGCGGCGCAGACGCCCCCGGTCCAGGTCACGCGTTTCCACCTCGAACAGGCGGTCGCGCCGGGCGAGATCGCGATCGAGCCGCGCGATCCGGGGCTGGCCGGATCGCTGGAATTCGACACCTACGCCGCGGCCGTCCGCGACGAGCTTGTCCGCCGGGGCTTCCACCCGGCCGCCGACGTCGCCCATTCGGAGCAGGTCGCCTCGCTGGACATCCACACCCTTTCGCGCGAGGGGCCGCCGCGTCCGCCGCGTTTCTCGATCGGCATCGGCGGCGCCAGCTTCGGGCGGAATGTCGGCGTCGGCGGCGGGGTCAACGTCCCGGTCGACAAGCCACGCCCGGGCCAGATGACCTACGCCACCGAGATCAGCGTGCAGATCAAGCGCCGCTCCGACGGCACCGTCTTCTGGGAAGGGCGCGCGCGCAGCCAGGCGGCGGGCGGATCGGCCTATGCGATGCCCAGCGCGATGGCGAAAAGGCTGGCGGAAGCGCTCTTCACGGGCTTCCCCGGCGAATCGGGGCGGACTATCACGGTGAAATGACGCACGGCAAAATGACGATCGGCATCTCCGCCGCCTTCGACAGCGGCAACATCATCGTGAAGGGCCGCTCCGGCGACAGCTTCGACCTCGAGATCGCGACCGACCACGGTTCCGATTTCTACCAATGGTTCCACTTCCGCCTGACCGGGGCGGCGGGACGGACGGTGACGCTGCGCATAGCGAACGCGGGGGGCGCCGCCTATCCCGACGGCTGGCCGGGCTATCGCGCCTGCGTGTCGGAGGATCGGGCCCATTGGCGGCGGGCCGACACCGCCTTCGCCGACGGCGTGCTCACCATCCGCCACCGGCCCGCGACCAACAATGCCTGGTTCGCCTATTTCGCGCCTTATTCGATGGAGCGGCACCATGACCTGGTGGCGCGCATCGCCGGCCGCCCGGGCGTCACCCACCGCTCGCTCGGCCGCACGCTCGACGGGCAGGAGATGGACTGCCTGACGCTGGGCGACGGGCCCCGGCAGGTCTGGCTCCACGCGCGCCAGCATCCGGGCGAGACGATGGCCGAATGGTGGATGGAAGGCGCGCTGGAACGGCTGACCGATCCCGAGGACGGCATCGCGCGCGCGCTGCGCCGCGAGGCGACCTTCCATATCGTTCCCAACATGAACCCCGACGGATCGCGCCGGGGCCATCTGCGCACCAACGCGGCGGGCGTGAACCTCAACCGCGAATGGCACGCGCCCTCGCTGGAAAAGAGCCCCGAGGTGTTCCACACCCTCGCCCGCATGGACGAGACCGGCGTGGACTTCGCGATCGACGTGCATGGCGACGAGGCGATCCCCCATGTCTTCATCGCCGGTTTCGAGGGGATACCGAACTGGACGGACGCGCAGGGCGCGCTCTACCACCGCTTCCGCGATACGCTGGCGCGCCGCTCGCCCGATTTCCAGACCGCGAAGGGCTATGCCGTCTCCGCGCCGGGCAGGGCGAACCTGTCCATGTCCACCAACCAGCTCGCCAACCGCTTCGGCTGCGTCTCGATGACGCTGGAGATGCCCTTCAAGGACAATGCCGACCTGCCCGACCCCGAAACCGGCTGGTCCCCCGCCCGCTCGAAGGCACTGGCCCACGAATGCCTCGGCGCGCTGTGGGAGATGATCACGGACCTGCCGGCGCGCGCTGAAGCTGATCCATAACCCCGGAATCAGGCGCTCACCATCTGTTATCTCACCGCCGGCGAGTACCCGTTTCGACACATCGACGAGAACGAGCCGAGCATCCATGCAAACTTGCTCGCACCGCTTGCGAGCGTCTGCAAACAGAACTTGCAGATCGATCGATCGAGGCTCGCGACCGGGGCGGATCCGAAGTTACAAGTCGTACCGGCACGAAGCGATCACCGCATATCAGGACGCCCCCCGGCTTGGCATCCGTCGCCGCCCATGCCACCACGTCGGCCATGCGGGAGAAGGAACTCAGGCTGGCGCTGGTCTGCTATGGCGGCATCAGCCTCGCCGTCTACATGCACGGCATCACGCTGGAGATCTGGCGCCTCGCGCGCGCCAGCCGGGCCTTTCATGCGGGCGATCCGCCCGAGGGGGGCAGCCAGGGCGTCTATCGCCGCCTGCTCGAAACGATCGAGGCGGAGACGGGCCTTAGGCTGCGCGTGCTCGTCGATATCGTCGCGGGCGCGTCGGCGGGCGGGATCAACGGCGTGTTCCTGGGCCATGCGATCGCCACCGGCCGCTCGCTCGATCCGCTGACCGACCTCTGGCTGGAAAGCGCGGATGTCGACACGCTCACCGATCCCGACGCGCGCGCGCTCTCGCGCGTCACCAAATTCTGGGCGGCGCCGATCGCGTGGATGGCGTCCGGACGGCACGGCGGGACGGTAGAGCGCACCGTCGACGTCGAGGCGCGCGAGGAGGTGCGCGCCAAATTGTCGCGCTTCGTGCGCGCGCGCTGGTTCGCGCCGCCCTTCGGCGGGGCGGGCTTCACGCGCCTGCTGCTGCGCGCGCTCGACGCGATGGCGGACGCGCCACAAGGCGAGCCGCTGCTGCCCGAGGGCCAGCCGCTCGACCTGTTCGTCACCGTCACCGATTTCCACGGCCATCCCGAACGGCTGAAGATCCATTCTCCCGCCGAGGTGCGCGAGACCGAGCATCGCCTGACGCTCGCTTTCTCCGATCAAGGCGCGAGCCCGCGCCGGCTGGGCGACGATGCCGACCTGATCTTCGCCGCGCGCGCGACGGCCAGCTTTCCCGGCGCCTTCCCGCCCTTCACCGTCACCGAGCTGGACCGCGTGCTGGAGGAGGACGGCCGCGCATGGCCGGGGCGCGATGCCTTCCTCGCCCGCGCGCTGCCCCGCCATGTCGCGATCGGCGCGGTGGAGAGCGCGGTGCTGATCGACGGATCGGTGCTGACCAACGCCCCCTTCCGCCCGGCGATCGAGGCGCTGCGCAACCGCCCCTCCCGCCGCGAGGTCGACCGCCGCTTCGTCTATATCGATCCCAAGCCCGGCATACGCGGCATCCGCCTGATGAACGGGAACGGGGAGCTGCCCGGCTTCTTCGCCACCATCTTCGGCGCGCTGTCGGACATCCCGCGCGAGCAGCCGATCCGCGACAATCTGGACGCCATCGCCGCGCGATCGGAGCGGGTCAGCCGGATGGCCGCCGTCCTCGACGCGATCAAGCCCGAGGTGGAGGAGGCGATCGAGGCGCTGTTCGGGCACACCTTCTTCCTCGACAGTCCCACCCCCTCGCGGCTGGCGGCGTGGCGGGCCAAGGCGCAGGACGCGGCGGCGCTGCGGGCGGGCTATGCCTATGCCTCCTATGGACATCTCAAGCTGGCGGCGGTGGTGGAGGGATTGTCCCGGCTGCTGTGCGACCTTCGCGGGGGGGATCGCGCCACGCTCGACACGGTTCGCGATGCGGTGCGCGGGCATGCGCGCGCGCAGGGGCTCACCGATCCCGGCGCCTGCTCGTCCAAGGGGGCGAGCGAGGCGGTGATCCTCTTCTTCCGCAATCACGACACCGGCTTTCGCGTGCGCCGGCTGCGCGCGCTGCTGCGCCGCGTGGTGGAGCTGGAGGAGGCGTCGGACGCGCCGCGCGACGCCGTGCAGGCGTTGCGCGAGGCGGTCTATGAAAGCCTCTCGCTCTATCTCGACCGGGAGATGAGCGACTTTTTCGGCCCCGACGTCCGCGCCGCCGCGCTGGCCGTGGCCGACGATCCGGGCGCGGCGATCGACCTGATCGCGGCGACGCGCAACCTGAAGCTCGCCGACACGCGCGCCGACCATGCGCTGGCCGAGGCGCTGGGCCGTCTGCCCAAGCCCGAGCGGCGGGCGATATTGCTCGCCTATCTGGGCTTCCCCTTCGACGACATCGCCACCTTCCCTCTCCTCCAGAGCGAGGGCAGCGACGAGTTCAACCCGATCAAGGTGGACCGCATCGCCCCCGACGACGCGACCGCGATCCGCGAGGGCGGGGCCGCGGCGACGCTCAAGGGCATACAGTTCAACAGCTTCGGCGCCTTCTTCAGCCGCGCCTATCGCGAGAACGACTATCTGTGGGGCCGCCTCCACGGCGCCGACCGGCTGATCGACATCACCGTCTCCAGCCTGGCGGAGGGGGCGAGCCTCGCCCCCGGCCGTGTCGCGACGCTCAAGAAGGAAGCCTTCCGCGCGATCCTGGCGGAGGAGCGCGAGCGGCTGACGGCGATCCCCACGCTGTTCGACGAGCTTGACCGCGAGGTGGGCTGACCCGCCCGAATCTGCCGATCGGCCGCCCGCGGGACTCGCCTTCGCGCGTCGTTCATCCTAGGATGTTCCACCAAAGAAAGGGTGTCGATGCAATTCCTGCGAACCTTGTTCTGGGTGGTCGTCGCGGTCGTCGCGGTCGCCTTCTCCTACAATAACTGGCGGCCGGTGCAGCTCAACCTGTGGGGCGGGCTGGTCGCCGACGTGAACCTGCCGCTGCTGGTCTTCGGGGCCTTCCTGCTGGGCCTGCTGCCGCCTTATATCCTGCACCGCGCCACGCGCTGGAGCCTGCGCCGCCGGCTGGAAAGCACCGAGCGCGCGCTTGCCGAGCTGCGCGGGGCCGATGCCGCCGCGCCGGACGCCCCGCCCGCCGCCACGCCGCCCGCCGCCACGCCGCTTGCCGCTCCCCTGCCCATCGCGTCCGCCGGCCCGGCCATGACTCCCCCGGGGATGCCGTCATGACCAGCCCCGTCTATATCGCGCTCGACATGCCGGACCTTGACCATGCGAAGGCGGTCGCGGCAAAGGTTCGCCATCATGTCGGCGGCATAAAGCTCGGCCTGGAGTTCTTCTGCGCGCAGGGCCATGCCGGCGTGCGCGAGATGGCCGCGTTCGGCCTGCCGATCTTCCTGGACCTGAAGCTGCACGACATCCCCAACACGGTCGCCAAGGCGATCCACGCGATCCGCCCGCTCGAGCCCGCGATCCTGACGATCCATGCCGCAGGCGGCCGCGCGATGATGGAGGATGCCAAGGCGGCGGCGCCGCTGGGCACCAAGGTGGTGGCGGTGACGGTGCTGACCAGCCTCGACGGCGGCGACCTCGCCTCGATCGGGCTGGCCGCCGATCCCCACGCGCAGGTCGAGCGGCTGACCGCGCTGGCATGCGAGGCGGGAATCGACGGGATCGTCTGCTCGGGCAACGAGGTGGCGGCGGCCCGCAAGCTCTGGCCGGGCGGCTTCTTCGTCGTGCCGGGCGTGCGCCCCGCCAATGGCGACGCGCGCGACCAGAAGCGGGTGATGACCCCGCGCGCCGCGCTCGACGCCGGAGCGTCGGTGCTGGTGATCGGTCGCCCGATCACCCAGGCGAGCGATCCCGACCAGGCCGCGCGCGCGATCGAGGCGACGCTCTAGACGCGCCGTGCCGAAAAGCGGCGTGGCGGGCCGCGCGAAGGACAAGAAGGACATATGCCGGTTCAGGCCAAGATATGCGGTCTTACGACCCCGGAGACGCTCGCCGCCGCGCTCCGGCATCAGGCGAGCCATGTCGGCTTCGTCTTCTTCGCGAAAAGCCCGCGCGACCTGACGCCGGAAAAGGCCGGCGCGCTGGCCGCGATGGTGCCCTATCATGTCTGCAAGGTGGGCGTGTTCGTCGATCCCGAGCCCGATTTCCTGGCGGCCGTGCTGCGCCACGCGAAGCTCGACGCGATCCAGCTTCATGGCGACGAGCCGCCCGAGGCCGTGGCGGCGCTGCGCGACGCGCATGGCGTGGAGGTGTGGAAGGCGATCCCCGTGCGCACCCGCGCCGATCTGGAACGCGCGCGCGGCTATCGCGGATCGGCCGACCGCATCCTCTACGACGCCAGGCCGCCCAGGGGCGCGGACCTGCCGGGCGGGCTGGGCCTGCGCTTCGACTGGCGGCTCCTCGCGCGGGGATCGGGCGGCTTCGTCCATCCGCTGCCCTGGGCGCTGTCGGGCGGGCTCGACGCGGCGAACGTCGCCGACGCCGTCGGGATCACGGGCGCGGGGCTGGTCGACGTCTCGTCGGGCGTGGAGCGCGCGCCGGGCCTCAAGGATGTGGACAAGATCGCCGCCTTCCTCCAAGCGGTCGCGCAGCTATGACCATCCCCAACACCCTCCGCTCCCAGCCCGACGCGCAGGGCCATTTCGGGCCCTATGGCGGCCGCTACGTGGCCGAGACGCTGATGCCGCTGATCCTCGATCTCGAACGCGAATATCGCGCCGCGAAACAGGACCCCGCCTTCGCGGCCGAGTTCACCGACCTGCTGAAGCATTATGTCGGCCGGCCGAGCCCGCTTTATTTCGCCGAGCAGCTGACCGCGGAGCTGGGCGGCGCGAAGGTCTATCTGAAGCGCGAGGAGCTGAACCACACCGGCGCGCACAAGATCAACAATTGCATCGGCCAGATCCTGCTCGCCCGGCGCATGGGCAAGACGCGGATCATCGCCGAAACGGGGGCGGGCCAGCACGGTGTCGCCACCGCGACGGTCGCGGCGCGCTTCGGCCTGCCGTGCACGATCTTCATGGGCGCGGTCGACGTCGCGCGTCAGCAGCCCAACGTCTTCCGCATGAAGCTGCTGGGCGCCGAGGTGCGCGCGGTGGAATCGGGCGCGCAAACGCTGAAAGACGCGATGAACGAGGCGCTGCGCGACTGGGTCGCCAACGTCCACGACACCTTCTACATCATCGGCACGGCGGCGGGTCCGCACC
>Ga0182749_1000387_pt1 | contig 42576 bp, 43 predicted proteins | sample eDN3rd37CKraftMG_FD_128875 | JGI IMG/M metagenome (GOLD analysis project Ga0182749, IMG submission 128875) | Enriched Miracle-Growth compost microbial communities from Emeryville, California, USA - eDNA 3rd pass 37_C Kraft MG (version 2) (version 2) ...
AACAGCATCTCGGTTGACAGCCGGGAGCGTGAAAGTGATACGCGACCCCGGTACAACCCTTTTTCATCCGGGTCTCGCCTGAGGATGTGCCCATCAGCCCAGACACGCGCCGATGCGGGCGCCCGCTCCTTTAATCGCACATGCACCTCCCATGAACGGCCGACCGCGTCGATCGAGATTGAGGCGGGCTCCGCGGCCCCGCCTCCTTGACTGATTTCTGCCGAGGAATCGACATCGGCCGGGTGGATTTGGTTCGACGGGAGGGTGGGGGTGAGGAAGGGTGGCTGACGACGATGGGTCATCTTTTCGTACGCGGAGGCGTAGTCGAGGAGGCGGTCGTCGCTGTAGGCGGGGCCGGCGAAGGTCACACCGACGGGCATTTGCGTGTCCCCCATGCACCCCATCGGGACGGTCACCGTGGGGATGCCAAGGTGACGGATCACCCGGTTGCCGTTTGAGTAGACCACGCCGTTTCGGGAGGCAGCTTCCAGACTCTCGGGGCGTTTGAATAGATCCACACGGCCGACGTCTCCGGCTGAGGGGAACGCAACGAAATCCAGGTCGTTCGCCTGCATCCATTCCTCGAAGTCGACACGGCGGGCTTCTTCGAGACCCCTCAGCAGCTGATTGAGACCAGGGACCTCGTCCCAGGTTGAGGGCACGCCGTCCTTGACGATCTCGGCAAGCCGCTGCCAGTCGAAGCCGCCTCTGGCTCGGGTAATCCAAACCGGGACAGGGGCGTCATGTACCGGAAAGACGGTGTCGCCGTCGACGTCGGCCCAGCTGGTGAGAGAGGGGTCGTTGTTGTCACGGAGGAACGCGTCCAACGCCATGGCGGTGACGGTGCCGCCCTCTAGGGCACGCCAATTTTGGGGTACTAGACCTCGCTCGGCGAGTCCCTGCGCTCCGGGGCGGTCCTCTTCGTAGTTCGATACGACGGGGAAGTCGACGGCGATGACTTCCGCACCCAGCTCACGGAGGTCGGATGCGGCACGGTCCCACAGCGCGCGCACGGAACGGCGAATGACGGGCGGGTCGAGGGGTTCGGTGTCCTCACCAATGTACAGACGGGGAACTCCGACCCGGAGACCGTCAAGCCGCTCTGGTCGGGGGCGAGCGATCGGGTGTGGGAGCACGTCCTCGGGTGCGGGGAGCGTGACGGCGGTTTGCTGCCGCCAGATATCGCCGGTGGTGTCGGGGTCGGTGACTGCGAGGACCTCGAGGAGGAGAAGCAGATCGTCGACGGTGCGGGTGTGCGGCACGACGACATCGCAGGTGGGACGCAGGGGCCAGTTGCCGCGAATCGAGAGCACACCCCGGGACGGCGTGTAAGCAACCAAAGCGTTGTTTGAGGCGGGTGAGCGTCCGGAAGAGACGGTTTCCTCCGCCATCCCGAAGGCGCAGAAGCTCGCGGCGGTGGCGGTGCCCGAGCCGTTGGAGGACCCGGATCCGTAGGCGGCGGTCAGATACTGCGGGTGGTAGGGGCTGCGCGCGTAGCCATACACGCCCGGCTGCATGCCACCCGCGGCCATCGGCGGCATGTTGGTTTTGCCGAGCAGGACCGCACCCGCGGCCCGCAGCTGCGCCACCGTCGCGGCGTCCGCTGTCGCGATCAGCTCGGCGAGGGCAGGGCTGCCGGAGGCGACAGAGAGACCCTTTGCCTTGTAGCTGTCCTTGATGGTGAAGGGCACCCCCTCCAACGGTCCCGCTTCCCCGGCTCGACGCCGGGCATCTGAGGCGGCGGCCTGCTCGAGGCAGGTGGGGTCCAGAACGGCAATCGAATGCAGACTGAGGCCAGTGCGGTCGTAGTACGCGATGCGGTTGAGGTACGCCACCACCAGCTCGACGCTGGTGACTTCACCCCCCTCAAGCAGGGCCAGCATCTCGGCGATGCTCATCTCGACGACGTCGAAGACACGCGTCTCAGTCATGAGAGAGACCGAAGGCGGGGCGCGAGATCCCGCTCGAATAGTTCGAGGAAACGGCGCTGATCCTGGCCGGGGGCATGGAATACGAGATGGTTCAGCCCCGCGTCGACGTACTGGGCGATCTGGGAGACAACCTCTTCGGGGTCGGAGCCAACAATCCAGCGCGACGCGATCTGCTCGATCGGGAGGGCATCGGCTGCTCGCTCCATCTCGACTGGGTCGGTGATGTCGTGCTTCTGCTCCTTCGATAGCGCCAGAGGGGCCCAGAACCGCGTGTTTTGCAACGCGACGTCGTGGTCCGTGTCGTAGGACAGTTTGATCTCGATCATTCGATCGATCTCGTCGAAGGACCGTTCCGCCTTCGCCGCCCCCTCCTGCACAGCGGGGATGAGAGCGTCCGTGTACAGCGACATGCCTTTGCCGGAGGTGCAGATGAATCCGTCGCCAGCGCGGCCGGCGTAGCGAGCGACAACCGGCCCGCCAGCGGCGACGTACACCGGGATGGGGGTGGTGGGGCGGTCGTAGATGGACGCGTCGTGGGTGGAGTAGTACTCCCCTTCGAAGTTGACGCGATCCTCGCTCCAGAGAGCCCGCATGAGCGCGATCGCTTCACGCAGTCGCGCGAACCGCTCTTTGAACTCGGGCCATGTCTGCTCGCCGGCTCCCCGGAATCCGGTTGCGACCTCGTTTAGGGCTTCCCCTGTCCCGACTCCGAGGAAGATCCGCTCCGGGTAGAGCTTTCCCATCGTGGCGAACGCCTGGGCGAGAACGGCGGGGTTGTACCGGAATGTCGGCGTCATGACGCTCGTTCCGATACGGATGGTGGAGGTCCTCTCCCCCACCGCTGCCATCCAGGCGAGAGAGAACGGGGCGTGCCCGCCCTCGTGCCGCCACGGCTGGAAGTGGTCGGAGACGGCGACCGATTCCATGCCGTGCGCCTCAGCGGCAACAGCGATTTCTACCAGCTCGCGGGGAGCAAATTGCTCGGCGCTGGCTTTGTACCCCAGTCGAAGCGTCATAGTCCGGTCTCGCTATCAGTTGTTCTGCGGGAAGCCGAGATTGATTCTGCCGTGGGTGGCGGGGTCGAGCCAGCGGCTGGTGACGGCCTTCTCGCGAGTGAAGAAGTCGAACCCGTGCACGCCGTACGCCTTGGCGTCGCCGAACAGGCTCTTCTTCCATCCCCCGAACGAGTGATAGGCGACGGGGACGGGGATGGGCACGTTGATGCCGATCATGCCAACCTGCACCTCGTTCTGGAAGCGGCGCGCAGCTCCCCCGTCGTTGGTGAAGAACACCTTCGAGAAGCCGTCGCCGGCGCGGTTCAGGATGCGTTCGGCGGCCTGCGCCCGGGTGAGGTTGGCGAAGGCGGGACCGACCGTGGTGAGCAGGTCGGCTTGCTTCTTGATGGCGGTGATGACGGCCGGGTGCTGGTGGCCGATGTTGGTGTTGACGAGCATGCTCGAGAAGTCGAGGTACTGGCGCCCTTCGTAGTCCCAGACGGTGGAGCCTGAGCCGCCGGCGATGACCAGGGGTTTGAGGGAACCCTGCGCGGACCACGAGTGAAAGACGTTGGCGATGTCGCGCTCGGCGACGGTTTGGTTGGTGAGCTGGTCGGTCATGCAGTTAGGCCTTTGCAGTGACGTGGTCGCGGATGGCGGGGATGACGGTCTCTCCGTAAACACGGAGGGTTTCTTCTTTGTTGTCGTGATCGAGGTACCCGGCGAACTGGGTGACGCCGAGCGCTTTCAGCTCGGCGAGCTTGGCCTGGTGCTCTTCGGCGGTGCCTATGATGCAGAACCGCTCGACGATCTCGTCGGGTACGAAGTCGACGTGGGAGTTGCCGGACTTGCCGTGTTCGTTGTAGTCGTAGCTCTGACGCCCGGCGATGTAGTCGGTGAGCGCGGCGGGGATCTCGCTGTCGGTGCCGTATTTGGAGACGATGTCGGCGACGTGATTGCCGACCATTCCGCCGAACCATCGGCACTGCTCGATGGCGTGGGCACGAGATTCAGGGGTGCCGTCGGTGACATACATCGGGCCCGCGACGCAGATTTTCACGTCGTCGGGGTTCCGGCCGGCGTTTGCCGCTGCGGTGCGCACGGTGGCGATCATCCACTTAGCGATATCGATGTCGGCGCATTGCAGGATGAAGCCATCGCCGACTTCGCCGGCGACCTTGAGGGCAAGGGGGCCATAAGCGGCGACCCACATGTCCAGGCTCGAGTTCCGGCTCCACGGGAAGCGGATCTCAGACCCGTTGATCTCTACGCTCCGCGAATTGGCGAGTTCACGGATCACGTGGACGGACTCGCGCAGTTCCTTCAGGGTGGTCGGCTTGCCGTTGGTAACCCGGACGGCGGAGTCGCCACGGCCGATGCCGCAGATGGTCCGGTTGCCGAAGTAGGCGTTCAGCGTCGCGAACGTGGAGGCGGTGACGGTCCAGTCGCGGGTGGCGGGGTTGGTGACCATCGTGCCGACTTTGATCTGAGTCGTATTGCTGAGGATCTGGGAGTACACGACGTAGGGCTCGTGCCACAGGACGTGGGAGTCGTAGGTCCAGAAGTAGTCGAAGCCGTGCTCCTCGGCCCGCTTGGCGAGCGAGACGATGCGCGGGGCGGGGGGATTGACCTGTACGACGACGCCGAAATCCATATCGAGAAATCCTTACTTGTTTGCTTCAGATCAGGTACTGGGACAGACCGCGCTTGATGTAGCGCCCGTCGCCCTTGGAGCCGAGGTACGAGCCGCCGTCGACGATCACGCGGCCGCGGGAGATCACGGTGCTCACCGCCCCGTCGATCTCGAAGCCCTCCCACGCGGAGTAGTCCATGTTCATGTGGTGCGTCTTGCCGACCCCGATCGAGGTGTGCCCCTCCGGGTCGTACACGACGATGTCCGCGTCGGCGCCCGGCTGGATGACGCCCTTGCGTCCGTACATGCCGAACATGCGCGCCGGCGTCGTGGAGGTGAGCTCGACCCACCGCTCGAGGGTGATCTGGCCCGACACGACGCCCTGGTACATGAGGTCCATGCGGTGCTCGACGGAGCCGATCCCGTTCGGGATCTTCGAGAAGTCGCCGAGCCCCAACTCCTTCTGGCCCTTCATGCAGAACGGGCAGTGGTCGGTGGAGACCATCTGGATGTCGTTGGTGCGCAGCGACTGCCACATGTGGTGCTGGTGGCCCTCGTGCTTGGAGCGCAGAGGGGTGGAGCACACCCACTTGGCGCCCTCGAAGTCGCCCCACTGCTCGCTGACGGCGCCGAGCTGGTCCTCTAGCGACAGGTAGAGGTACTGCGGGCAGGTCTCGCCGAAGACGTTGAGACCCTTGTCGCGGGCCGTGGCGATCTGCTCGACGGCCTGCTTGGCGCTGACGTGCACGACGTACAAGGGCGCTCTGGTGAGGTCGGCGATCATGATGGCGCGGTGGGTGGCCTCCTCCTCCGCCTGCCAGGGGCGCGTGGTCCCGTGGAAGAACGGCGAGGTGTTCCCCTGCTCCAGCGCCTGCTGGACGAGCACGTCGATCATGGCGCCGTTCTCGGCGTGCATCATCATCATCGCGCCGTTGGAGGCGCCCTTCTGGAACGCGCGGAGGATCTGCCCGTCGTCGGAGAGGAAGACGCCCTTGTAGGCCATGAAGAGTTTGAAGCTGGTGACGCCCTCGGCGATGAGCTCGTCCATGGCCGTCAGCGACGAGGTCTGCACGTCGGAGAGGATCTGGTGGAAGCCGTAGTCGATGGCGCAGTTCCCGGCGGCCTTCTCGTGCCACGCGTGATACTGGTCCAGCGGGTTCTGGTCGGGGTACTGCACGATGAAGTCGACGATCGAGGTCGTGCCGCCCCATGCCGCCGCCCGCGTGCCGGTTTCGAAGGTGTCCGACGCGTTGGTGCCGCCGAAGGGCATCTCCATGTGGGTGTGGGCGTCGATGCCGCCCGGGATGACGTACTTGCCGGTGGCGTCGATCACGGTGTCGACCGTGCGGGTCAGGTCGGAGCCGAGCAGGTGGCTGCCGGGCTGCAGCACCGCTGCGATAGTTTCGCCGTCGATGAGGACGTCAGCGGCGCCCCGTCCGGTGGCGCTCACCACGGTGCCGCCGGTGATAAGAGTCGTGGTCATGTGGCGTCATCCTTCGCTGCGTTGTCGGGTGTGTGCCGGAGCGGCTCCAGCACGAGCGCCGAGGACCCCTCTGCACGCGGCGAGGCCTCCATGCGATAGACGATCACGGTATGCGGACGGACTGCCCCTTCTCAAGGCGAAATTCCTGGGCATTCATCGTCGGCACCTATTTATCGGTTTGGTCGACTGTGAGCCGCGGGATGCCGGATGCTTCACGGCACCCCGCGGCACGGGTCAGCAGGTGGCGTTGAAGAAGGGCTTGGCCTCGTCGGAGTCGACGTTGTCCTGAGTGATCAGCATGGTCGGCGTGTACTCGTACGCCGGGTCGGCGGGCGTCACCGCGCCGCCGTCGGGGTGCGCCTTGACGTAATCGACGGCGGACTCGACGGATTTGTAGCCGATCAAATACGGCGACTGCGCCAGCAGCGCCGAGACGTCGCCGGCACGCAGCGCCTGGACCTGCTCGTCCTCGCCGGCGTAGGCGACGACCTTCACCGAGTCCAGCAGGTTCGCCGCCCGCAGCGCGGAGACGGCACCGGTGGCCTGCGGTCCGTTGGTGGCGTAGACGATCTTAAGGTCGGGGTTGGCCTGAATGATGCCCGATACGACCTGCGCCGCCTCGCTGCTGGAACCCTGCGCGTACTGCGGGTCTAGCACCTTCACGTCAGGCGCGTCGGCGGCGACGCGATCGCGCAGTCCGTCGTAGCGGGCCTCGTCGATCGGGTTTCCCGGGCCGAAGGCGACGACGGCGACGGTTCCCTCGCCGCCGGTCTCCTCCACGATGTAGTCGGCCACCTGCTGACCAGCCTGCTCGTTGTCGCTCTGGAACCCCTTGTAGAAGACGTCCTCCGCCATCGTCGCGTCGGCCAGCACCACCGGGGCCCCGGCGGACATGACGTCCGTCACGTCGGCTATGAAGCCGTCCTGCGAGAACGGAGTGAACACGTACGCGTCGGGGTCCTTTAGGCGCATGGCCGAAAAGATGGCGGCCTGCGGCGCGGTGTCGGCGCTGGTGGAGCCGTCCCATTCCAGCTTCACGCCGAGGTCGGAGGCCGCCTGCTGCGCACCGCACTTGATGGAGACGAAGTACGGGTCGCCGGTGAGGATGGAGATGCCGGCCACCGTGATGCCGGAAGCGTCGTCGCCACCGGCGTCCGATGCGCAGCCGGCCAGCGCGACGGTGAGGGCGACGACGCCACCCGCTGCCGCAACCGCGGTCTTGAGAGTGTTCATGGTTCTCCTGTCTTGAGAGGGTTTCGGGTTAGGTAAGGCGGTTCGATCGGCGCCGCTGCCCGATAGCGACGGCGATGATCAGCACGATGCCGATGGCGATCAGCTGGTAGAAGGCGGGCAGGCCGATCACCACGAGTCCGGTCTGCAGGATGGAGGCCAGGAGCGCCCCGCTGACGGCGCCCAGCACGGAGATGCGTCCGCCCGACAGGCGCGTGCCGCCGATGACGGCGCCGGCGATCGCCGAGAGCGCGTCGGTCTGGTGACCGGCGATGTCGGTGGTGCCGAAGCGGCTGAGGTCGATGAACCCGGCGATGCCGACGATCGCCCCGGCGATGACGAAGGTGAGGAGGATCACGGTGTTCGTGCGCACACCGGCGCGGACCGAGGCGTCCCGATTCGAGCCCGCCGCGATGACGTGCGTGCCGAACTTCGTGTAGCGGACGACGTACCAGACGAGCACGGCGACGACCACCGCGACAAGGGCCGGGAGTGGGATGGCCCCGAACACCTTGAAGCTGCCGAAGGCCTGCTGCACCGAGATGGGAACGCCGGTGACGTTGCTGCCGTTGGTAAGGACGTACACCGTGCCGGTGAAGATGCCCAGGGTCGCCAGCGTGCCGATGAAGGAGTTCACCTTCAAGACCAGGAGAATGCCGGCGTTCAGGGCAAGACACGCGACGCCCACCAGGAGCGACAGCCCGAGGCCGATCAGGAGCACCAGGCCGACCGAGATGTCGCCCATCGCCGACAGCACCAGGCCGCTGACCACGGAAGCGCCGACCACCACCGCGCCAAGGGAGATGTCGATCTCCCCGATGCTGAGGATGAGCGCGACCGCCGTGGCCAGCAGCACCACCTGCGAGGAGTTGATGGCAAGCGCCTGGAGATTCTCGGGCCGGAGGAACACCCACTTAGATGCCGCGCCGAAGGCGAGGATCACGGCGATGTCGACGGCCAGGATGATCCAGGCGGCGCGATCGATGCCCTGCAGCTTCGATCGCTGCCGGAAGACGGAGGTGGTGTCCGTGCTGACTGCTGTAGTGGTCATGCTCTACTCCTAGGCAGCGGTCACGCTGGGCACGTTGCCCATCATGGCTTCGACGATTCGGGTGACGGTGAGGCCCTCGGACGGCTCGTCCATCGCGACCTCGCCGCGGCGGATGACGACGATCCGGGTCGCGGTGCGGAGCATCCGCTCCAGGTCGTGGGAGATCACCAGGACGGCCAACCCGTTGGCGGCGGCGCGCACGATGGCGTCGCACACCAGCTCGCTCTGACGCACGCCGAGGGCGGCGGTGGGCTCGTCCAGCAGCAGCGCCCGCTTGGCCCGCAGAACCGATCGCGCGATCGCGACCGCCTGCCGCTGGCCACCGGACAGCTCGCTGACGGGCACGTCGGTGGGAATGCCGCGGATACCGAGCGTCTCCAGCACCTCGCGGGTCTCCGCCGCCATGCGACGGTGGTCCAGCTGACCGAACACCCGGCCGATGCCGGAGGCCGGGATCTCCCGCGCCAAGAAGATGTTCTGCTGGATGGACAGGTCGGGCACGAGCGCGAGGTCCTGGTAGACGACCTCCACGCCCTGCGCGGACGCGTCGTGGCTAGACGCGAACTTCGTCGCAGCCCCGTCGATCTCGACCGTTCCCTCATCGGGCTGGTAGACACCGCACATGGTCTTCACGAGGGTCGACTTGCCGGCTCCGTTGTCGCCCAGGAGGGCAACGATCTCCCCACTGTCCACCGACAGCGAGATGCCACGCAGCGCTTCCACGTGCCCGAAACTCTTACGGACGTTGCGCACACCGAACGATGCATTCATTACTAGCCCTTCAGATAACGATGTCTGGAACCGTAGAACGTTCAGGCCACCTGGTCAACCACTTCTTTGTAACGTGCTCGTGTTTCCGCGAGTTTTCAACCCTGCGACGACTGCGCTACGTACGTCGACGTGTTGCTACCAGCTCGGACGTCTGGTAGACATCGTTATCTGAAGGGATCCGTTATGCCTCGAACAGGACTCAAGGACGTGGCGCTGCTCGCCGGCGTCTCGGTGTCCACGGCGTCGCGGGTGCTGCGCGGGATCGCCGTCGAACCGGCCATGGACAACCGGGTCCGCGACGCGGCCGAGAAGCTCGGGTACAAGCCGAACGGGCTCGCGCAGGCGCTGCGGGCCGGTCGCTCCAACACCTTCGGGCTCCTCATCCCCGATGTCAGCAACCCGTGGTTCGGCGAGCTCGCCTCGGCGATCGAGGATGCCTGCCGCCTGCGCGGCATCGGGATCGTGCTGTGCAACTCCGGCAACCGCGCCGATCAAGAGGAAGGGTGCCTCGACCTGCTGTGGAAACAGCACGTCGACGGCCTGTTCATGGTCTCGGTGCGCGGCCAGATCCCGAGCTCCCTCGCCCACCGGACGCGCTCGCACTGGCCGGTCGTCGCCTTCGACCGCGCGCTGGCCGGCCCGGGTGTGGACGTGGTCATGGCCGACAACATCGGCGGGATGCGGCAGCTCGTGGACCACCTCGTCGCCCAGGGCTACCGCAGCATCGCGCAGATCGCCTCCGGAGCGGGCCTGGAGGCCGGCGTCGACCGCCGCATCGAGGTCGACCGCGCGCTGCAGAGCCACGGCCTGCGCTCGGCGGGCACCGTCATCGGCGACTTCACCTTCGAGTCCGGCTACGCCGCCGCCGCCCACTTCCTCACCGGTGACCACAGCACGGTCGACGCCATCATCGCCGCCAACGACCTCATGGCCGTCGGAGCCCTGCAGTACTGCTCGAACTCCGGCATCCGCGTCCCCCACGACGTCGCCGTCGCCGGCTTCGACGACATGGCGCTCTCGTCATGGGTCAGCCCCGCCCTCACGACGGTGCGTCAGGACCCGACCCTGCTGGCCGCCGAAGCGGTCGAGCTGCTCGTCTCGCGCATGAACCAACCCGAGACCGCACCGCGGACGCGTGTCATCGACTGCGCGCTGCAGGTGCGCGCCTCGACGCTGAGCCCGAGCGGCGCCCCGATTTCACACACCCCCACGCTTCACCCAGAGTAAGGAGAGTCAATGACCGATCAGCTGGTCCCGCCGCAGTTCACCGCCGAGGGGGCGAACCTGCTCACCGCCGTCGGCCGCGGAGACGTCGCGCCGAACATCATCATCGCCGTCCGCGACCCGCTCGGCTTCGACGAGGACGCGGCAACCCAGATCAGCCGTCGCCTGGACGACGTGCGCCAGATCGCCGACACCGGCATGTTCATTACCTACACCGGCACCTACAAGGGCGTGCCGGTGACGGTGTGCAGCACGGGCAGCGGCGCGCCCGACACGGAGATCGCGTTCGCGGAGCTGGTGGATGCCGCGGGCACCCGTGCCACCGTGCTGCGCGTGGGAACCAGCGGCTCGGCCGCCCAGGGCGTCTCGGTCGGCGACCTGGTGCTGACCACGGCCGCCGTCCGCTCCGAGGGCACGACCGACGCATACGTGCCGAAGGAGTACCCGGCAGTGGCCGACTTCGGCGTCGTGCAGGCCCTCGCGGCGGCGGCCCGCGCCATCGAGGCCCCACATCACCTCGGCATCACGCGCTCGACCGACTCGATCTACGCCGGCCAGGGTCGCGAGGTGCTCGGGTTCCGGGCACCGGGACTCGAGGAGATCCCCGGCTTCTGGTCGGGCGTGGGCGTGCTCAACTACGAGCGCGAGACGTCGTTGATCCTCACCCTCGCCAGCGTGCTCGGCCACCGCGGCGGTTCGGTGTGCAGCGTCGTCAACAGCGCGGTGAGCGGTCACCTTGATGCCGGCGCGGGCGTAAACGAGGCCATCACGGTGGCACTGGAGGCCTTCGTTCTCCTCGAGCAGGGCTGACCGCCCTCTGATAGAAGAAGGGCGGCCTCAGTCCGCGGCGGCCTCCAGAGCGCGCTGCACGGTGCGCTGCAGGTCGTGCCAGGAGGCGATGAACTTCTCCACGCCCTCGTGCTCCAGCTGCTGGGTGACGGCGGCAAAGTCGATGCCCACGGCGGCGAGGTCGGCGAACACCTTGTGCGCCGCCTCGTAGGTGCCGGCGATGGTGTCTCCGGCGATCTCCCCGTGGTCGAAGGTCGCCTCGAGCGTCTTCTCCGGCATGGTGTTGACGGTGTTTGGGGCGACAAGCTCGGTGACATAGAGCGTGTCGGACAGGCTGGGGTCCTTCACGCCGGTGGAGGCCCAGAGCGGCCGCTGCACGGTGGCGCCCGCGGCGACGAGGCCCTTCGCGCGATCCTCGGCGAAGGCCTTCTCGAACAGCTCGAAGGCGAGACGGGCATTGGCCACGCCGGCCTTCGACTTGAGGGCGAGCGCCTCGGGGGTGCCGATGGCGACGAGGCGCTTGTCGACCTCGGTGTCCACGCGGGACACGAAGAACGACGCCACGGACTGGAGTGTCGAGATGTCGTGACCGGCGGCCTGCGCCTTCTCGACCCCTGCGAGGTAGGCGTCGATGACCTCGGCGTAGCGCTCGCGGCTGAAGATCAGCGTCACGTTCACCGAGATGCCCGCGCCGATGACCTCGGTGATGGCCGGCAGACCCGCCTTGGTGGCCGGGATCTTGATCAGGGCGTTGGGCCGGTCGACCGCGGCGGCGAGCTTCTTGGCCTCCGCGATGGTCGCCTCGGTGTCGTGCGCCAGGTCGGGGGAGACCTCGATCGACACGCGGCCGTCCACGCCTTCCGTGGAGTCGAACACCGGACGGAACACGTCCGAGGCCGCCCGCACGTCATCCGTCGTGATCGTGAAGATCGCCTCGTCGGTGGAGGCACCGCCCTCGGCCAGCACCTTCACCTGCGCGGCGTAGGACTCGCCGTGCGACAGCGCTCCCGCGAAGATGGTCGGGTTCGTGGTGACGCCCACGACGTTGCGCGTGGCGATCAGGTCGGCGAGGTTGCCGGTGACGATGCGCTGACGGGAGAGGTCGTCGAGCCAAATGCTGACGCCCTCGGCGGACAGCTTCGCGGTGGGGCTGGTCATGCGTTGTTCTCCTGAACTGTCTCGCGCGCGGCCTGGACGACCGCGTCGGTGGTGATGCCGAACTTGGTGAACAGGGTCTTGTAGTCGGCCGACGCCCCGAAGTGCTCGATGGAGACCGACCGGCCGCGATCGCCGACGATGCCGCGCCAGGGCATCGCGATCCCGGCCTCGACGGAGACGCGGGCGGTGATGTCCTTGGGCAGGACGGACTCGCGGTAGGCCTCGTCCTGCGTGTCGAACCACTCCAGCGAGGGCGCGGACACGACGCGGGCGTGGATGCCCTCGCCGGCGAGCACCTCGCGCGCGTCGACGGCGAGCTGCACCTCCGAGCCGGTGCCGATGAGGATCACGTCGGGCGTGCCGCCGGGAGCCTCCGCCAGGATGTACGCGCCCTTGGCGGTGTTGTCGGCAGACGCGAACTCGTCGCCGGATGCCGCACCCGCGCCGCGGGCGAACACCGGGATGTTCTGACGCGTCAGGGCGATGCCGGTCGGGCCGCCCTGACGGCGCAGGATCTCCAGCCACGCGGCGGCCGTCTCGTTCGCGTCGGCGGGCCGCACGACGGTGAAGTTCGGGATCGCGCGGAGCGTCGCGAGCTGCTCGATCGGCTGATGGGTCGGACCGTCCTCGCCGAGGGCGACCGAGTCGTAGGTCCAGACGAAGATCGACGGCACGTTCATCAGGGCGGCGAGGCGGAGCGGCGGGCGCATGTAGTCGCTGAAGATCAGGAACGTGCCGCCGAACGGGCGGGTCGGCCCGTGCAGCTTGATGCCGTTGACGATGGCGCCCATCGCGTGCTCGCGGATGCCGAAGTGCAGCACACGGCCGTAGGGGTCGCCGGACCACTCATGGGTGGACCGCTCGGTCGGCAGGAACGACTTCGCCGACGTGATCGTGGTGAGGTTCGATTCGGCGAGGTCGGCGGACCCGCCCCACAGCTCGGGAAGCTCAGCGGCGAGGGCGTTGATGACCTTGCCCGAGGCGGCGCGGGTGGAGACGTCCTTGCCGGACTCGAAGGCCGGCAGCACGTCGGCGATGCCGTCGGGCAGCGCGTGGGCCTCCAGCCGGTCCAGGAGCGCCTTGCGCTCGGGGTTGGCCGCGGCCCACGCGTCGAAGTCCTTCTGCCAGTCCGCGTGCGCCTCGGCGCCGCGCTGAACGAGCTCGCGGGTGTGCGTCAGCACGTCGTCGGCGACCACGAAGCTCTGGTCCGGGTCGAAGCCGAGCACCTCCTTGGTGGCGCGCAGCTCGTCGGCGCCGAGCGCGGAGCCGTGGATCTTGCCGCTGTTCTGCTTGCCGGGCGAGGGCCACCCGATGATCGTCTTGAGGATGATCAGCGACGGCTTCGAGGTCTCGCCCTGGGCGGCCTCGATGGCCGCGGCGAGCTCGGCGACGTCTTCGACGTACTGCCCGGTCCTCTTCCAGTCGACGGTCAGCACCTGCCAGCCGTACGCCTCGTAGCGCTTCGCGACGTCTTCCGTGAAGGCGACGTTGGTGTCGTCCTCGATCGAGATCTGGTTCGAGTCGTAGATCGCGATGAGATTGCCGAGCTCCTGGTGGCCGGCCAGCGAGGACGCCTCGCTGGTGACGCCCTCCTGCAGGTCGCCGTCGCCGGCGATGACGTAGATGCGGTGGTCGAACGGCGAGGCGCCGGGCGCGGCATCCGGATCGAACAGGCCGCGCTCGTAGCGGGCGGCGTAGGCGAAGCCCACCGCGGAGGCCAGTCCCTGGCCGAGCGGGCCGGTGGTGATCTCGATGCCGTCGGTGTGCCCGTACTCGGGGTGACCGGGGGTCTTGGAGCCCCACGTGCGCAGCGCCTCGAGATCGGCGAGCTCCAGGCCGAACCCGCCGAGGTACAGCTGGATGTACTGCGTCAGCGACGAGTGTCCCGAGAGGATGAACCGGTCCCGCCCGATCCAGTGCGTGTCGGACGGGTCGTGCCGCATCACCCGCTGGTACAGCAGGTAAGCGGCGGGAGCGAGGCTCATGGCGGTGCCGGGGTGGCCGTTGCCGACCTTCTCCACCGCGTCCGCCGCGAGCACGCGGACGGTGTCCACCGCGCGCCGATCAATTTCATCCCACTGCAGATCCGACACCAGGCCGCCTTTCTCGTCCGATCAGCCGGCTGCGGCCGACTGCGTGCGCGGTTCCTCGAAGGCACATGGCACACCTCGACGGTAGGCGGAGTCTGATTGCCTCACAACGATCAGGGGACGCGCATTGATCGACTCAACCTATAGCCGAACCATGGACTTGCATCGACGCCTTTGCCATCGTGCTCAGCGCAGGAGGTCCATCGCCGCTTCGCGGATGAGCGTCAGGGTCGCGCGCACGCTGTCGCGAGGGTCGGCTTCCCGGAACACCAAGTGCAGCGGCAGCTCGGCGCGCGGCGTCACCGGGATCGCCCGCACCTCGGGCGGCAGGGAGTAGGCCGTCGAGCGCGGCACGATGCTGAAGGCGCGCATCTCGCTGAGGAGGTAGCTGCGGGTGCCGACGATGCGGGGCGGTGAGACCAGGATCATCGGGTTGAGGCCGCGGTCGTGGCAAATCCCAAGCAGCGCGTCGTAGTAGTCCGGCGCCTGCTCGCGCGACCACAGCAGCAGCGGAAGGTCGGTCAGTTCGGAGAGGTCGATCGACTCCTGGCCGGCCAGCGGGTGGTCCGCCGACAGGATCGCCACGCATTCCTCCGTCGCCAGCGTCTCGCGCACGAAGCGGGGAGGCGGTGCCAGGAAGCGTCCGATGGCGATGTCGCCGCCCTGCCTCGACATTTCCGCGATGACGGTGCCGGTGTCCGCCGAGATCTCCTCGATCGTCGTGTCCGGCAGTTCCGCATCGGCGCGGCGAATCACGGCCGGGAGGAGCTTGTTCACGACGCTCGGCGAGGCGACCAGACGGACTCGATGCAGGTACTCCGCCTGGAACAACCGGGCCCGTTCGCTCAGCCGGTGGGAGGCGTCGAGCAGCGCCTGGGCGTCGCCCAGCAGCGCCTCGCCGGCGGGCGTCAGATTCGCCGCGCGGGTCGAGCGCGTGAGCAGGCGGAGTCCGAGCTGCACCTCGAGTCGCTTGAGCTCCTGACTCGCGGTCGCCTGCGCGATGTGCAGCCGATCCGCGGCACGACCGAAGTGCAGCGTCTCGGCGAGCGCGACGAAGATCTCGACCTGACGAAGCGACATACTCATAGATCGAGTCTACTAATTGCCCCGCTTTATTGCTTGGCGGTCACAATCGGGCGAATTAGGTTGGAAGATGCTTCGCCCCGAGATGAGGAGCACGGATGCTGGCAGTCGTAGGTGACCTGGTCGAGGACATCATCATCTGGCCCGACGGCCCCATGCAGCGGGGCACGGACAACCGCGTGCAGATCTTCCGCACCCGGGGTGGATCGGCGGCCAACGTCGCCGCGTTCGCCGCGCCGCGGCATCCCACTCGTTTCATCGGCTGCGTGGGCGAGGACGCGATCGGTGAGAGCCTCGCGCAGCAGCTCGGCGCGCACGGCGTGGACGTGCGCGTCCAGCACCGTGGCGCTACCGGGACCATCGTCATTCTCATCGAGCCCGACGGTGAGCGGACGATGCTGCCCAGTCGCGGCGCCGTCACCCTCCTCGACGATGTTGACCCGTCGTGGGCCGAGGACGTGGAGCTCCTGCACGTGCCGGCCTACTCGTTCGACGGCTCGCCGCTCCGCGACAGCGCGGAGGCCCTCATCGGCGAGGTGCGCGCCCGGGGCGGGCTGATCTCGATCGACGCCTCCTCGACGCACGTCATTCAGAACCTCGGCGCCTCCAGCTTCCTCCGGTACATCTCGGCAGTGCGTCCGGATTTCTTCATCGCCAACGACGACGAGGCCGCCGAGCTCGGCCTGCTCGACTCCGGCGGTGCCGCCGACATCCTGCGCGAGAACCCCGGGACGACCTTCGTCCTGAAGGCGGGCCCCCGGCCCACGCGCGTCATCCGCCACGAGATGTCGCCCGTCGTCGTCGACGTGACCCCCATCGACGACATCCTCGACTCCACCGGAGCGGGGGATGCCTTCGCCGCCGGCTTCCTCAGCGGGTTCCTGCAGACCGGCGACCTCACCGCCTCGTGCGAGGCCGGACACGCCGTCGCCGCGGCGGTGCTCCGCTCCCCCGGCGCCACCGCAGCACCCGCGGGCGACGCGATCATCGCCGAGCATTGATCGCCTGAGGCGATATATGAGCGCCCATCTTTTATTGCCTGCTAGGCAATCCCGGGCCCAGAATCGAAGCATCCGCAGAGACAGGAAAATCATGACTACTTCACTTCGCATCTCGGACGAGGTCCAGAACGCCGTCGCGTCCGGGAAGCCCGTCCTCGCCCTCGAGTCCACCATCTTCACGCACGGCCTGCCCCGCCCGCGCAACGTCCAGGTCGCCACCGAGTCCGAGGCGCAGCTGCGCGCGGCCGGCGTCACCCCCGCCACGATCGGCGTGGTCAAGGGCGAGCTCGTCATCGGCCTCTCTACGGAGGAGATCGAGCAGCTCTCCAACGACGACTCCGTCGTGAAGGCGTCGATCCGCGACCTCCCCATCGCCGCCGCGAAGAAGCTCAGCGCCGGCACCACCGTCGCCGCCACCGCCTACGCGGCGCACCTGGCCGGCATTAAGGTCTTCTCGACCGGCGGCCTCGGCGGCGTCCACCAGGGTGCGGCGGAGACCTTCGACGAGTCGGCCGACCTCGGCGCCCTCGCCGAGGTGCCGATCGTCGTCATTAGCGCCGGCGTCAAGTCCATCCTCGACATCGGGCTCACCCTCGAGCGCCTCGAGACCCTCAGCATCCCCGTCGTGGGCTGGAAGACGACGGACTACCCCGGCTTCTACATCACCGACTCGGGCTTCGACATCGAGTACGCCGTCGACACCACCGACGAGATCGCCGCGATCGTCGCTAGCCGCGACGCCCTGAAGCTGCCGTCCACGGTGCTCGTGGCCAACCCGGTGCCCGCCGACCAGCAGCTCGCCCCGGAGAAGCTGACGAGCGTCCTCGAGGAGGCGCACGCCGCCGCCGCGAAGGCGAACATCATCGGCCATGACACCACCCCCTTCCTGCTGGACTACATCCAGAGGGCGACCAACGGCGAGAGCCTCGAGGTCAACATCAACGTGTACCGCAACAACGTCGCGCTCGGCGCGGAGATCGCGAAGTCGATCAGCGCCCGCTGACCCTCCCACCGCGACGTCGCGCGGCCGGTCCGTTCTCGGGCCGGCCGCGCGACGTCGTTCCGCCCGACACCCCACCCCGGAGGACACCGATGGCGCACGCGCCCCGCATCAACCCCAGCATCCTCTCCGCCGACTTCGTCAACATGGAGCATGACCTCCGGCGGATCGCCGACGCCGACTACGTGCACGTGGACGTGATGGACAATCACTTCGTGCCGAATCTCACGTTCGGGCTCGACATGGTCGCCCGGGTGCAGCAGACCAGCCCCGTGCCCCTGGACGTCCACCTGATGATCGACGACCCCGACCGGTGGGCGCCGGGCTACGCCGAGGTGGGCGCCTTCTCGGTCACCTTCCACCTTGAGGCGGCGGCCGACCCGGTGGCGCTGGCCCGGCGGCTCCGCGACATCGGCGCGCGCGCCGGCGTGGCCGTCAAGCCCGACACCGACATCGACGCGATCCTCCCGGTGCTCGACGAGTTCGACCAGATCCTCGTCATGACCGTCGAACCCGGGTTCGGCGGCCAGTCGTTCCTGGAGCGCACCATGCCGAAGCTGCAGCGCCTGGCTGCCGAGACCTCCCGCACGGGATCCGCCGTGTGGCTCCAGGTCGACGGCGGGATCAACGGCGACACCATCGCCCGCGCCGCGGCTGCCGGCGCCGACACGTTCGTCGCGGGATCGGCCGTCTTCGGTCACGACGATCCGCAGCGCGCCATCGAGGGTTTGCGCGCAGCCGCCGCGGCCGCGCGACACGAGCACTGAGGGCGACGATGTACGTCAAGATCTGCGGAGTGCGGACCATCGACATCGCGCGGGTGGCGCTGGATGCCGGAGCCGACGCCATCGGGGTGGTGTCCAGCCCGCGCAGCTCGCGGCACGCCGCACCCGCGATCGCGCAGGAGGTCTTCGCGTTCGTCGGCGGCGCCGCCGACCGCGTTCTCGTGGTGAACACCATGCCGGAGGGCGACGCTGCCGCGCTGGCGGCCGAGGTGGGAGCCGACGTGCTGCAGCTGCACGGTTCGCTCTACGCCGAGCCGGACGTGCGTCACGCCGCGTCGGCTCTGGGCCGCGTGTGGCGGGCGACGGGCTGGAACGAGTTCCTCGGCCACGAGGTGGGCGCGTGGGGTGAGGAGGCGCTGCTCCTTGACTCGCCCGTGCCGGGGTCCGGCATCGGATGGGACGTCACCGCCCTGCCGGCGGCCCCCCGCGGCCGCTGGCTCCTGGCGGGCGGCCTCACGCCCGACAACGTCGCCGACGCGATCGCCCTCGCCCACCCGACCGGGGTGGACGTCTCCAGCGGGGTGGAGTCCGCTCCCGGCGTGAAGGACCCGGAGCGCATCCGACGGTTCATCGAGGCGGCACGCTCCACGCGTCCCTGACGAACACACGCCCGCGATACACGACGCGGCACGGCGCCCGCAGGCACCGCGCCGCGTCTGCAGCTGCGAGGAAGCGTCAGGCGGCGGGAGCCAACCGGCCGACCGGCTCCACGACGCAGTCGGTGCGCGCCGCGATCCAGGCCTGCGCCTCGGCCGACCCTGCCACCAGGAAGCAGGTGGACGGCCCCGCCGACACCGCCAGGTCGAAGGCCGGAAAGGCGTCCGCGACGAAGGCGAGTCCTGCAACGCGGGCCAGCTCGTTCGCCTCGTACGCGATTCCCTTGCTGCCGACCGGCAGCACCTCGGAGACGTACGGGCACGCGACGGCGGTGCGCACGTCTCCGGCCGAAGCGATGCCCGGCTCGCCGTCGGTGAACGGCAGCTTCAGACCGTCGCGCGGCTCGCCCACGCTGAAGACGATGTCCCCGGCGCGGGCCCGGCCCGCGCGCAGTCCGTCCTCGGCGACGACCCCGATGACGGTGACGCCGATACCGGTCTGCACGGTGGGCATGTTGGTCTCATCGCTTCCGGTGACGACCACCGGGTACCCCGACGCCTGCGCGGCGCGCTCCACCCCCGCGAGGATGCGACGGCCATACGGCTCAAGCTCGACGCACAGGTTGTCGATCAGGAGGAACGGCGTCGCGCCGATCGCGATAACCTCCATCAGCGGCACCTTGGAGGCGCTGTAGCCGGTCTCCCCCGGATCCTGCTTCAGGGCGTCCTGCGGCTTCGTGCCGATGGATGCGTTGGAGTCGCACGCCACGACCAAAGATGTGGTGCCGTTCTGCACGATCAGCAAGTCGCGCACCCGGGTGATGACCTCGTCGCCGCCGACCAGGCCGCGCGCCACCGCCTCCAGCCCGCTCTTGAGCGCGATCATGCCACGACCTCGATATTGGTGGTCGTGATCTGGCCCTGATCGGCCTGACGCGTGCGGCGCTTGGCCTCACGGCGGAGGCCGATGATCGCCTTCACCAGCAGAGCCAGCACGGTCGCGACGTACGGCAGGGCCAGCACCAGCTCGTTGGGCCACCCGAAGGCCTGCAGCTGGATGCCGATAGCCGAGGTGAACCCGAAGAACAGCGCCGCCGCGCCGGCCAGGATGGGCCGGCCGTCGGCGAGGATCACCGCGGCGATGGCGATGAAACCCATGCCAGCGGTCATGGCAACGCTGAACAGCGACAGACCGGACAGCGGGATCACCGCGCCGCCGATGCCGCACAGCGCGCCGCCCATGATGACGGCGCGATATTTGTACGCGTCGACTCGGATGCCGGCGGCCAGGGCCGCCGACGAGTCGAAGCCGATCGCGCGCATCCGCAGACCCGCGCGGGTGTGGAACGTGTGCCAGTGCGCGACGGCGACCAGCAGCAGCGCCACCAGGGTGAGCCATCCGATCTTCGAGTAGATCATCGGGAAGCTCCCAGCCGTGGGCGACAGGAAGGAGCCCGGGCTGTTGAAGAGGCTGCCCAGGAGCACGGCGGTGAGGCCGGTCACGGCGATGTTCATGCCGAAGCCGATGATGATCTCATTGCCCCCGAGGGTCACCGTGAGGAAGGCGAAGATCGCCGCGAGCACGACTCCGGTGAGGATGCCGACGAGCAGGCCGATCCACACGTTGCCGGTGACGTGCGCGGCGCAGAAGGACGTGAAGGCGCTTCCGAGCAGCAGCGCCTCGAGCGCCACGTTGAACACATTTACCTGCGCGGAGAACGCCCCGCCCGTGGCGGCGAGCATGATCGGCGTCGCCGACTGCAGGCCGGAGACGATGACGAACAGAATGACGGCGGACAGGGCAGCGAATTCACCGCTCACGACGGGCCCTCCAGGTCTTCATGATGAATTGGATGGGATTGGCGGCGAACGCCAGGATGAACAGGGCAGAGACCACCGTGATGAGGTAGCTCGAGACCGTGGTCACCTGCGAGATCACCAGTTGGCTGTTCTGTAGCACCCCGAAGAAGAGGGCCGAGGCAAACAGGCCGATCGGGTTGTTCATGGCGACGAGGCTGACAAGCATGCCGTTGAAGCCCATGTTGTCCAGCGACCCGGCGATGAAGGAGTGCAGCACGCCCTGAGTCTCCAATGCCCCCACCAGGCCGGCGATCGCGCCGGAGACCAGGAACGCCTGGAACTTGCGGCGTGCCACGGGGATACCGGAATACTTCGCGAACTTCGGCGCCTCGCCCACCGCGCGCAGCTCGTAGCCGGTGCGCATGCGCCCCAGCACGAAGGCGGCGACCGCGGTGACGGCGACGGCGATGAACAGGCCCGCGTTCAGGGCGCTGTACGGGGTGAAGGTCGGCAGTACTGCGTTGGCCTCGATCTCGTCGGTGGTGATCGTCTGGATCGTGCCGCCGTTGACGGTGGTGGCTAGGAAGAACTGCTTGACCAGGAAGCTCGTGATGAGCACCGCGACGTAGTTGAGCATCAGGGTCGTCACGACCTCGTTCACGCCGAAGCGCTTGGCCAGCCACGCGCACGGGTACGCCCAGATGAGACCGCCGGCCATGCCGGCGAGGATGCCGACGAGCAGTGCGAGCACCGGCGGTAGCGGTAGCACGTGCGTGATCACCGCGGAGAAGAGGCTGCCGATGTAGATCTGGCCCTCGACGCCGAGGTTGAAGTATCCCACCCGGGCGGCGATGAGGAAGGCCAGACCCGACAGCAGCAGCGGCGTCATCCAACGCAGCACGTCTAGGAAGGCGTACGGCGTGCCGACCGTGGAGGTGGCCAGCACCGAGAGGAACTCGGTGATCGGGTATCCCTGGGACTGCAGGATCAGCGATGCCACGAGCAGGCCGATGACGGCGGCCAGGACGTAGCGGGACAGCGAGACCGTCAGAGACGACTTGTTCATGCGGCCTGCTCCTCGTCCAGTCCGGTCATGGCTGCGCCGAGCATCTCCTCGGTGCAGGCGGCGCGGACCTTGTCGAGCACCACGCGTCCGTCGAAGATCACGATGATGCGGTCGCACATCTCCAGCAGCTCGTCGAGGTCGGTGGAGGCCACGAGCACGGCGCCGCCGTCGGCGGCCACCTGACGCAGCTTCTGGCGCACCTCGCGCGCGGCACCGATGTCGATGCCGTGGGTGGGCTCCTCGGCTAGCAGCAGCACGGGCTTGAGCATGAGCTCGCGCTGGGCTATAAATTTCTGAAGGTTGCCGCCCGACAGCGACTCGGGGTGGGCGTCCGGCCCAGAGGCCACCACGTCGCCGGCGGCGATGATGTCGGATGCCAGGGCCCGGGCGGTCTTGATGCGGATGATGCCGCGCCGGCAGAACTCTGGCTCGTGCAGGCGCCCGGCGACGGCGGAGTACCACAGCGGTCGACCGCGGAGCGATCCGACCAGGTTGCGGTCGGCCGGGATGTGCCCGATGCCGGCGGCGCGCAGGGCGCTGACGCTCTGGGCGCTGTTGGACTTCGCGTCGATTCGCACCTCACGGGTGCCGTCGAAGACGACGCTGCCGCGGTCGGGGGTCTCGAGCCCGGCGATGGCCTGCACGAGTTCGTACTGGCCCGATCCGGACACGCCGGCCAGGCCCACGACCTCGCCCTGGCGCACCTGCAGGGAGGCGCCGCGGATCCCGGGGCCCTCGTGCAGAGCGCCGAGCGCGACGGAGGAGACGTCCAGCACGACCCGCCCGAGGGCGGGCGCCGCCCTCCGCTCGATGGGAGCGACGTCGCGGCCGACGATCATCCGCGCGAGGGACCGGCGGTCCAGGTCGCGGTTGTCCTGGCTGGCGACGACACGGCCCTTGCGCATGACCGTCACGTGGTGGGCGGTGTTGAGGACCTCGTCGAGCTTGTGGCTGATGAAGAGGATGGTCTTCCCCTCCGCCTGCAGGTTCGTCATCGCGTCGAACAGGCCGACGCGCTCCTGGGGCGTGAGCACGCTGGTCGGCTCGTCGAGGATGACGATGTCGGCCTGGCGGTGCAGCACCTTGAGGATCTCGACCTGCTGCTGCACGCTGACGGGGAGGTCGCGCACGAGCGCGTCGACGGGCACGGGCAGGGAGTAGCGCTCGGAGAGCTCGATCACGTCGCGTCGCGCACGGTGCTTGGAGAGCGTGGCGCCCGCGCCGACGGGCTCCCACCCGAGGATGATGTTCTCCCAGACCGAGAGCTCGGGAACGAGCGCGGTCTCCTGGTAGACCATGCCGACGCCGGAGAGAGCGGCCTCGCGTGTGGTGCGGAAGCTTTTGCGCTCACCGCCGATGGTCACGCTTCCCGCGTCGGGTTCGACCACGCCGGCGAGCACCTTCATGAGGGTGCTCTTGCCGGCGCCGTTCTCGCCCACGACGGCGGTGACACGGCCCCTCGGCGCGATGACGCTGACGTCGTCGAGTGCCTTGTTCGAGCCGAAAGATTTCGAGATGGACGAGAAGACGATATAGTCCTCGCCGGATTGGATGGGGGACACCTTGATCCTTCTGCGGTCTGCGAACTGCGAACTGCGATCTAGATGGTGCTGGGCGCAGCCGGTGCGGCTGCGCCCAGCGGTGGTTTCGCTCAGCAGCTGGTCGTGACCGAGCCGCTCTGCAGGGCGTCGATGGCGCTCTGCAGCACGGGCTTGAGGTTGTCGGGGAGACCGTCGAGGTCACGCTGATCGAACAGCGTGGCGCCCTGCTCGGCACCCCAGACGAACACGCCCGACTGGAAGTCGCCGTCGACGGCGGCCTTGGCCGCCTCGTAGGTGGCCGTTCCGGCGTCCTTCAGCGCCGACCAGCCCACCGAGCCAGGTGCCACGTCGCCCTGCCAGAAGTCGACGCCGATGCCGGTCTTGCCGGCGGCGGCGGTGGCCTGGAGCACGCCGAGTCCGGTCTGGTTGGCGGCGTGCATCAGCACGTCCGCTCCCTGACCGATCTGCGAGTCGGCCAGCTGCTCACCCTTGGTGGGGTCCTGGAAGCTGCCGGCGTAGCTGGTGAGGATGCTGGCGTCCGGGCGGACGCTCTTGACGCCCGCGTCGAACCCGCACAGGTACTTCTGGATGACGGGCTGCTCGGCGCCGCCCACGAACCCGAGGACGCCGCTCTGCGTGACGCTGCCGCCGTAGACGCCGGCGAGATAGGCCGCCTGCACCGGGTCGATGATGACCGTCTCCACGTTGTCCAGACCCGGGTCGATGTAGGAGTCGATGATCATGAACTTCGTGTCCGGGAAGTCGGGCGCGAGCTTGCTCACCACGTTGCCCAGGTCGTCCCAGAGCACCATCACCGGGTTGAACCCCTGCTGGACCATCGCGCGGACCTGCTGCTCGTACGCGCCGGGCTCGACGCCGGCGACCTGACGCACCTCGGTGCCGTCCTCGTCGTGGAGCTTCTGCAAACCCGAGAAGACGAGGTCGCCGAACGGATCACCCTCGGACTGGCTCGAGATGAGCGCGACCTTCGCCGATGCCGGGTCGGCGCTGCCGCCGGCGTTGTTTGACGGTCCGGCGCAACCGGCCAGTCCGGCTGCGGTGATGATGGCGAGCGTCAGTGCTGCGATTCTCTTAGTACTGTTCTTCGTGCGCAAGGTAATCCCCTTTTCTGCTGTTTTTGGATGGGTGGGGCATTTCGGAACGCGAGCGTTCCGCGGTGTCGAATCGTCGTGCGATGTCGGCCAGATCCACACTGTTGACGTCGCAGACGAGTTCGTACCAGGCATCCGGAACGCCTGCTCGGCCGAGCATCGTTCCGGAGATTGCGCCCGCCATGCAGGTGACGGTGTCAGAGTCGTCACCTGCATTGGTGGCAGCGATGATGGTCGCCGTGAGATCCCCCTCGCCCAGCGCGACGAACGCGAGGGCGGCGGGGACCGACTCGGCCGCGGACATACCCGTCCCGACCAGTCCGGCGATGTCGTCGACACCCGCCTCGACGCTCTCGGCGCGTCGGGCGAGGTCGCAGGCCCAGCGGATCCGCCGGGCGATGTCGGGGCCGGCGGCATCCCGGCCTCGGGTGCGGCCGAGGTGCGCGCCGATGGCGGCGCCGCGCACCGCGGCCTCGATGGTGTCGTCGATCGACGCGCCATCCGCGGCGGCGCTGACCGCAGCGGCGATCGCCGCCGCCCCCGCCACCCCCTGGGAGGTGTTATGGGACGGCGCGGCGATCACCCACGCCAGTTCGCACGCGGCCTCGATGTCGCCCGGGTGAGCCCAGCCCGCCGGCGCCGACTTCATGGCGGCGCCGTTGGTGGTGCCGGTGGCGTTGTGCGCGCTCCCCCGGCCGACGAGCTCGGGCGCTTCGCCGGCCGCGAGGCGGGTGATCGCCGCGCGGGTGGAGGGGCCGCTGAACCGCGCCGCGAGCTCGTCATCGGCTGACCAGCGCAGCAGCACCCGTGCAGCATCCGTCGTATCGAACGCCGCGCCGCGCGAGATGAGCGACTCCATCAGGAGGAGCATCTGCGACGAGTCGTCGGTGTACGCACCTGCAGGACGCCCCGCGGCGAATGAGGAGCCCTCCGGAGCGCGGAACTCGGCGATCCATCCGAGGTTTTGGACGACGTCCGCGCGAGAACGAGTCTCTGCGACCGTGCCGAAGGCGTCGCCAATCACCGCCCCGCTGAGACCGCCCCAGAGGCGGTCGAACGTATCGAGAGCCGCGGACATCATTATTTCGCGCTCGCCATGCGGGACGGCTCGACCAGCCCGACCTCGGTGATGTAGCCGGTGATGAGCTCGGGGGGCGTCGGCTCGAAGAACTGGTTCCAGACGTCGACGCGTCCGGAGTCGATCAGCTCCCACCCAGCGGCGAGCTCGTGCGACGGGCGCACCTCCATCTCGACCTCGTCGGCCGGTCCGGTGAAAACCTTGGACAGCTCGGTGATGCCGTAGATCGGCACGTTGAAGTACTTGCAGGCCAGGGCGATCGGCAGAGTGCCGGTCTTGTTGACCAGGGTGCCGTCGGCCAGGACCGCGTCGGCGCCCACCAGGACGACGTCGGACTTGCTGACCGCGAGCGCGCTGGCGGCGTCGGAGTACAGCGTGACGGGGACGTCGCTGTCGGCGATGCCCTCGATGAGCCCGCGCGACTCGCGGTACGGGCGCGACTCGGTGACGTTGATGGTCACACCGGGAATCGTGTCGACGATGCGGCGGAACACGCTGCGCAGCGAGCCAGAGTTGGAGTGGTACATCACGCGCGCACCCTCGGGGATGACGGCCGCGATGTTATCGGCGAGAGCCTCGATCGCGGCCTCGGACTTCTGGATGAATCCCGACATCGACGCGACGACGGCGTCGACGATGGAAGCGCCGGTAGCATCTGCCGCGGCGGCCGCGTCGGATCCGGTCTGCAGGGCGAGGTCGACGACGTTGCGCACGCTGGTCATCGACGGCTTGGTGCGGTTTGCCCAGGCGCCCACCTCTTCCAGCGCCGAGCGCACCTCGGCCGGCGATGCGTCGCGCAGCGGCTCGAGGGTCAGTTCGATGATGCGGGCGATGGTGCGCCCGAAGAGGCTCCCACCGGGAACCTTGTTGTCGGCGACGTCGCGGGTCAGGGTCTCGAGTTCGGTCATTGGTGGTCAGTGCCTTTCTTGCAGGGATGTGCGCGCTCGACGCGTGCGGGCGTGGCGGCGCGAGGGTCCGGATCCGCCATGGTCGGCGGGATCTGGAGTCTCATCGAGAACCGACTCGCGTCGTAGACGGCTCTGGAGGCTTCGACGACGCGACCATCGGCGGCGATGGCGATTGAGTTGAGCTGGAGGAGCGGGGCGCCGAAGTCGATACCCATCAGGTCGACGTTGTCGTCGTCAGCGCGGATGACTTCGAGCCAGCCGTCGGCAGTCGCGAGCACGATGCCGCGGTGGCTGAACAGCTGGTAGAGCGAGGTGCCCACGGTGAAGTCCTCGCGATCGAGACCGTCGGCGATGTCGGCCGGCAGCCACGACTCGAGGATGACGGCGACTTGTCCGCCGATCTCGATCGTGCGGCGTAGGTGGAAGGAGGGCGCCTTGCGGTCGACGCCGAGCTGCGCCGAAATCTCCGCCGGAGCAGTGGCGAGGCCCTGATCGAGCACCGCGACGCGGAACGGCACGCCGGCCTCGCGCAGCGCGTTGGTGCTGCTTCGCAAGAGCGAGATCTCGTAGCTGACGTTCTTGGCGGTAACAAAGGTGCCCTTGCCCGAACGGCGCTCGATGTGTCCGGCGTTGGTCAGGTCGGTGAGGGCCGCGCGCACGGGAGCGAGGGAGACATCCCAACGCTCCGCGTACTCTTTCTCCGTCGGCAGCTGGTCACCTGGCTGGTACCTTCCTGTGCGGATCTCCTCGAATACGAGGCGGCGGATCTGCTCCCACATCGGCTCGCCCTTTGACTTCAATTTAGACATCGGTAACCCCTTCGTCGACCAAACATTATTACGTTCGAAGGTTGTAATTTTAAACGTCATCAAATTGTTACATCCTCGACATGACACCCCGCAGTGCTGTTCCGTGTCCTCGAAGCCTTCCGGCCCGCGCGGCGCACCCAGCACGAGCAGCTGCCGGGTGAGGCGGAACATCGACGGGCGGGATCTCGGCGAAAACGGTCCTCTGCGAGATGGACACCTCGAAAGAATCCCTGCAGGGGCACTCACAACCGCGCTGTTTGCGACCTTCCTCGTGCACCGACATCAGCGGGTGCGCCAGTGCAGAGCCCAACAAGTCCCCAGCGACGCCAGCGGCCGAGACAAAGCTACCGACGACTGGCAGGGCATCGATCAGCACGCCCCGGGCAAGTCACACACGGGAGGCTTCACGCGGTCGCCGAATCTCCGGACAAGCGTTCACACCGTCTACTGGAACTCGACGAGGTCGCAGGCAGGCGAGTTGCGGCCCAGACGCGGAGAAAGCTTCGACGTCGTCGACGACGAGGGTCGTCATCTCGGCCAGGTCACGTCGATCAGAGCGGGCATGGAGTCTCATCGAGAAGTCGTTCGAGGGCCGAACTCGGCTCGGCAGAGCACGCCTCCACTGCCGCCCATCGAAGCACCGAAATGTCCACATGGACACACCGTGGACATTTCATCTGCGAGATGGACAACTTCAAAAAGAACCTACAGTTGTGCCAGGGCCAATGTCTGACGTGTGTCCTAGTGTTGTGTGTGTCAGATACACAACACAAGGAGGATGCGATGAGCACCACGACGACGGACACGGCAGCGGAGATCCTGGCGAGCTTCGAGCTCAGCTTCGGGGCGATCTTCGACCGGATCGGCTGGGCCGAGGACGAGATCGCGCAGGCGGCGAGCCGCTACCCCGAGCGGGCCGACACGATCTATCACTCGTTCTCGCTGCTCAGCGGCGGCGATGCCGCCGAGCGCATGAGCGTGGAGACGGTCTACCGGGCGCACGCGCGGGAGATTCTCGAAAGGGTCGCGCACGGGCAGGACACCCGCCCAGGCACCGCCGTAGAGGTCGTGATCGGCCTGCTGGCGGCCGCGGAGCGTGCCCCGCTCTCACACGAGGGGTTCGGCTTGTGCGCGCGCCTGTGGGCCGTTGCGGGCCTGCCGGATCACGACGGGTTCACCGGGAAGCTGGAACACATCGAGGCGCTGCACTCCTCGCGCATCGACGCCGAGGAGGCCGACGCCCGCCGCGCGTGCCGGGATGACGCCCGCAAGCTCGGCCGCATCGAGTGCGACGGCTGGCACCACGGCGAGCAGCTGCCCTGCACCTACGCCGCGTGAGCGGCGAGCCCCGCCGGTCCGATCCGGTGGGGCGCCCCATCCGCGCCGGTCCGATGTCGGACCCCACTTATACAGTTATAGGTGTCAGATACACAACATAAGGAGGAGACATGGCAACTGTCACCGTCGAGATCGACCGAGAGGTCATCACCGAGGCCGCGCGAATGGTCGGCTACTGGAACTCGGAAGAAGTGCTCAACCGGATCAACATGGGCGAGGGCTTCACCCTGGCCGCCCTGTTCGACGCGCTGCACGAGCACGGCACCGCCGATCACATCATCCGCGAGGTCTGGGAGGGAGAAACCGAGGGCGACCGCGACCCGCTCCCCTGGGCCAACGGGCACGGCTCCCGACTCAGCGTCGAGGAGTACCGAGCCCGTGCCGAGGATCTCGCCCACAACGAAGGTGCAGAACGGTTCCACTTCGCCCCGCGCCGGTCGTGGGAGGACTAGCCAAGGGCCGCTGACGCGCGGCGCGGGCGCCTGCCGGGTTCGACACCGGCGGGCACCCGCAATCGGCTGCAGCGAGCGCGGCGGCCGGCCTACGCGACCGGTCGCAGGGTCACCGGCGCCGATGCCGGGTAGGTCAGGGTCGCGGAGCCGTCCTCGAGGACCGACAGCACGTAATCGCCGACCCGCGCCACACCATGCGCGGGGACGTCTACCGGGTCTTCCAGGAGCATGTCGCTGCCGTCGAGGTCACGGATCTCGATCGTCGCCTGCGGGTTCCTCCGCGGGCCGAGCTGCGATGCGCGTCCCGTCAGATAGTGCAGACGCGGGTCGTCGTGCGTCTCGAAGCTCGCGCGATTCACGCGCCGGGTCTTCCCCTCGGGTGCTCGCAGTTCGTTGGTAACCCCGCTGACCGCCCATGCGCCGACGATCGTTCCCTCGAAGACGGACACGAGGATGCGGACGCGCTCTGCTTTCGCTGCGTCCATTGCCCATGCTTCGCTCGCGGCCTCTTGTGGCGTGACCACGGACCCGCCCGCTCGGCGGAGCGTCTCGTGCTGACGGGGCCAGACGAAGAGGACGAGATCGTTCGGTTCAAATACCCAGGGATATGCGCTCATAGATAGAAGTATCACATAGACACATCTAAACAGCAATACATAGAAGTATATGTCGAGCGTTGAGGCAGAGTTGCGAATTGGTCCCGCGTCGACTAGTGTTGTGTATGTCAGATACACAACACGTCTAGGAGGACGAGATGACCACCATTCACAAAGCAACCGGAGCGGGCGACTTCCTCACGGCGGTCCCGGCGATGCTGGGATACCGCCCCACCGAGTCGGTCGTCGCGGTGCCGTTCGCTGGCACTCGCACGATCGGCGCCATGCGCTTCGACGTTCCCGCCGTCGAGAACGCCGGCTCGTTCGCCGCGGTGGCGATGGGCCTGCTGTGCAAGGTCGAGAACGCCACCGGCGTCGCTCTGATCGTCTACGGCGAGCGCGAGCAGGCCGAGGCGGTCGGTTCGGCGATCGCCATGCAGGCCGACATGTGCGGGATGCAGATGATCGACCGGCTGCACGTCGCCGGGGACGCCTGGGGCCGCATCGGCGAGGACGGGACCGAGGCTCTGCCGGAGACTCCCGCGCACCTGGCGGCGATGCTGACCGCTTCCGACCAGCGCGCCGGGGCGACGCTCCCCACCGTCGACGAGGCGCTGGCGGCTCAGGTCGCGGAGGCTCTGCCGACCGACCTGCCGGTGGCGCTGGCGATGGCGGGCGGCGATCTGCTGGACGCGATCGAGCAGGCGCTGTCCTGGGATGGGTCGGACCTCGAGGCGGGCGCGGTGGCGCTGCTGTCGGCGATGCTGAACCGGCCCGCGACGCGCGATATCGCCCTGGTGCAGTGGGCGCACGGTTTCGCCGCCGGTGAGAGCGCGCTGGACGCGCAGGTCGGCTGTCAGCAGGGCGAGGAGTACCCGGCGCACCTGGCGCGGGTCATGTGGGGTGAGGGACCGCGCCCGGACCCGAAGCGCCTGGACGCCGCTCTGACGGCCTGCCGGTACGTCGCGGCCCTCTCGCCCGAGGAGGCGCAGGTGGGGCCGCTGGCGGCCGCCGCGTGGCTGTCCTGGGCGCTGGGGCGCTCCACCCACGCCGACGCCTACGCGCGTCGCGCGCTTGCGATCGACTCCGAGCACGGACTGTCGCAGATCGTGCGGACGTTCGTGGATGCCGGTCACCTGCCCGAGTTCGCGTTCTCGCGCTGACCCCTGACCGCCGCACCCTCCCCCGGGAGGGTGCGGCCCGGACCTCACGGAGGACACCATGACCGGCCAGCTGACGCCCGCCGAGGGCATCACCGTGACCCACTACCGAGGCCAGCGCGACGGCGTGCCGGTGGTGCAGATCGACACCGCGCAGGATGCCGGATGGCTGCGCGTGAACCTCAACGACGGCCCGCCCCTGTACGACGGCGACCCCGAGCGGCACGACGCGCCCGGAGCGTTTCGCGGGCCGTCCGCGCCCGACTCGATCCTGGTGCAGGGCGCGCCCGAGTCCGCGCGGCAGATCGCGGATGCCGTGATCGCCGCCGGGTACGGCGACGCCGAAACGTTCGCCCTCGCGCTGCGGGCGCAGCCGATCGACGCGCACACCGTGCGCGCGCTCATGGCCAAAGCCGCACGCGCAGCGTTCGGCACCCTCAGCGTGCAGGTGGCGGACGTCCGCGGGGGGATCGCGAACCTCAACGCCGCCGCCGAGGGTGACAGCAACGACGCCGAGATCGAGGCCGCGCACGACATGCTCAACGCCGCCGCGTGGCTGGCCGACAGCGTGGACAGCGGCATGCGCTAGCCGCCGCGCGGATGCCGGCCCCTGCCGGTTCGGTGTCTGCGCGCGCGTCTCTTGCCAATGTCGGACCCCTCGCGTAGTGTTGTGTATGTCAGATACACAACACGTTCAAGGGAGGACGATATGACTGACATCACCATCACCGCCCCGGCCAGCGGGATCGCGGAAGGCCCCCTGACCTTCCCCGGAACCCCGCCGGTCACCGACCGCCGCGGCGCGTTCGCCGGCGAGCTGGCTCGAGCTCACTCCGAGCTCGAGCAGGCACGCGCGCACATCGCCGAGCGCGAGCGCGAGATCGAGCGGCTTCGCACCGAGCAGATCACGGACGGGTCGGACCCCCGCCTGATCGACTTCTGGGACAAGGCGGGCCGGATCGCCGATCACGCCGACTTCTGCCAGGAGTACGACCGTCTCGCCGAGGCGATGAACGGCACCCCCCGACACCGCGACTGGGAAGTGGAGGCCGAGGTCACCGTGACCGTCCGAGTCACCTACTCCACCAGCGCGACCACCGAGGAGGACGCTGACGACAACGCCCGCGAGGGCATCGACTTCGACGACGTGCTCGCCGCATACCGCGACAACGGGCACGAGAGCTTCGACGTCTCGATCATCAGCACCGAGCGGGTCTAACCCGCCCCTGGCGGGGCCACAGCGCCCCGCCAGGGCCATCCGGCCCGGAAGGAGCCCCACCGTGCCAACCGACACCCTCGAGGCCCTCACGGCCACCGGCCCCCTGGTCTGCGCCGAGTGCGGCGAACAGGACGCGACCGGCTACGTCGTGACCATCCTCGACACCGCCGACCCCGAGCACACCCGGACGGAGGTCTGCACCGACTGTCACGCTGCGCTCGCCGAGTGACACCCGCGCGGGCAGACACCACCCGCCCGCGCCGGAACCTCCTGTGTCCGGGAAGGGCACCAGCTGCGGCCTATATGAGGCAGCACCCCCTATCCCGCCCGGTGCTCGCCAATGTCGACGGCGCGTGCTACTGTTATGTATGTCAGATACACAACACAGTCACTAGGAGGAGTCATGACCACGAAGGTCACCTACGAGTCGATCTCCACCCGGATCTACGACACCGAAGAGGGTCAGCCGGCCAACAACAACAACATCTCCTACCGGATGCAGGATCTCGACGACTACGGCCGCCGCGGCTTCGCTCTGATCTCGACCGTCACTGCCCCCACCAGCGACGGCACCCTGATCATCGACACCCTCGCCCGGACCACCGAGACAGACGACTAGGCAAGCGGGCGCTCGCCGCATCCCCGGCGGGCGCCCCCTTCCTGCTCGAGCTCGAGCGTGAATCCCTCGCGAGACCCTTGCCGATGTCCGCTCTGACTGTTAGTGTTGTGCATGTCAGATACACAACACGGACGGAGGATGCAATGACCATCACGACCTGGATCGCCACCCACAGCGACGGCACGACCTGCACGGTCGCCACCACCACAGCGAACTGCTCGCACAACCACACGTACACGGCGCCCACCGAAGCGCCCGGCACCAAGGGCCTGCTGATCACGACGGCCGGCGAGCTCGCGATCGCAGCGTTCGCCGAGCTCGAGGACTACCAGCGCGCGGTCGGCGGCTACATCGAGACCGTCAGCCTCGACGACCGCCACGACCTCATCGCCACCGAGGAGGGGCTGATCCAGCGCCTCCCGATGAACCTCCTCGCCAGCGCGATCGCGAAGCGCCCGCTCGTCGGCGACGTCGTGATCGTCGGGTTCGATGACGCCTCGGGCGACTTCGTCGACGTCGACGACTCGATCGTCGACAGCATCCGCCGCACACTCAGCGCGTGATGCCCCAGCCGGCCTCGCCGACGTCCACCGCCTGCCAGCGGTGGACGCTCGGCCGGCACTCCTGGCGCCACGCCTCCGAAGGCGGGTTCGATCGCCGGCGGTTCACCGTCGCGTCGATCCCCGAGGCAGTCGCGCGCGCATTCGTGTGCCGCCATCACTACAGCGCGTCCTACCCCGCCGCCCGCCTCGCGTGGGGCCTGTTCACCGATGACGAGACCCTCGTCGACGACGGCCCCCTGGTCGGCGTCGCCGTCCTTTCGGTGCCCATGCGAGCAGCCGTCCTCACCAACGTCTTCCCCGAGCTCGAGCCGTTCACCGAATCGCTCGAGCTCGGCCGCTTCGTGCTCACCGACGCCGTGCCGGCGAACGCCGAATCGTGGTTCCTCGCACAGGTCTGGCGCCAGGCCGCCGCGGCCGGCCTCCGGGGGATCGTCACCTTCGCCGACCCTCTGCAGCGGCAGCGCACGATCGCCGACGTCGACGAGGACGGCCAACCCATCACCCGCATCGAGACGATCACCCCCGGCCACGTCGGCGTGATCTACCAGGCAACCAACGCCGTGAGCCTCGGCCGGTCCTCCGCCCGCACGATCAACTACGTTCCCTCCGCAGGGCTCGTGCTCTCGGAACGCACGCTCTCGAAGATCCGAACCGGCGAGCAGGGCTCCGACGCCGCAGAGCGACACCTGGTGACCCTCGGCGCGCGAGCACGCCGAGCACACGAAGACGCCCGCAGCTGGCTGCGCGCAGCGCTCGAGGAGATCGGGACGCAGAAGATCCGCCACCCCGGCAACCACCGCTACGCCTGGGCGCTCGGCACCGCCCGCCAACGGCGCCGGCAGCTGATCGCACTCGAGCAGACGCCCTACCCCAAAGCCGCGCGAGATCTCCTCCTGCAGCGCATTCCAATCGGGGCTTGACGGCACTCTCCCGCGCGACTAGTGTTGTGCAGGTCAGATACACAACATAAGTCGTCGGGGAGATCTCGTCGACACGGCGAGCACTCCCCCGAGTGACACGCGACCGCGGGGCGGCCGGCAATGGCCCCGGCTCGTGGCCGCCCCAACTCGCCGTCCGCGAACGGCCGGGAGACCGGCCTATATGCAGTGAGACCCCGGGAGGTCACCGAATGAAGCTCACCCGCACCGCAGGCGCCGCAGCCGGCGTCGTCGGCGTCGTAGCAGCCGCCGCGCTGCTGCTGACGAACCTCGGCGTCGACGCCGGCGCATCCCCCGCACCGCTCCCCGCGTCGACGAGGACGACCCCGCAGCCATCGCCGGCAGCCACCGCGACCGAGGACTACACCCGCGACCTGTTCGGCCCCCGCTGGGCCGACGTCGACCGCAACGGTTGCGACACCCGCAATGACATCCTCAGCCGCGATCTCGTCGACGTCGTCTACAAGCCGGGCACCAACGACTGCGTCGTGCTGACCGGCATCCTGCACGACCCGCTCACCGGCGAGACAGTCACCTTCACCCGAACCAGCGAGGGCTACCAGCCCGTGCAGATCGACCACATCATCCCCCTCGCCGCCGCCTGGTCATCGGGAGCCGACTCCTGGACCGCCGAGCAGCGCGAGCTCTTCGCCAACGACCCGGCCAACCTGCAAGCCACCACGGCCAACCAGAGCAAGGGCGACAGCACACCGAGCCAGTGGCTGCCCGCCGGCGACGCCGCCGCCTGCACCTACTCCACCCGCTACCTCGAGGTCGCCGTCGACTACGCCCTCGAGATCTCCGCAGCCGATCGTAGCGCCCTCGATCACGCACTCACCCGCTGCCCGAGCACTCGATGACCCGCCCCAGGAGACCCGCCATGAACTTCGCCCTCCACCACATCCGCATCAGCGACGAGGCCGGCACCAACTACACCGACCTATTCGCCGACCTCGACCTGGACAGCTTCGATCTGCTCGCCAGCGCGGCCGGCCCTCGAGGCGTCGACGCCATGGTCCCCAACGCGCCACACTCGCCGCGCGCCAACGCAGACGGCCCGCTCGGCGCGGTCATCGTCCGATGGATTCAGTCGCGCGTCGACACCCCGGCCGACCGCTACGGCTGGCAGTACCTCGACGCCGCCGACATCCACACCATCGCCTATCTCGACGACGCCAGCGGCGAACTCGAGTTCATCAACATCTTCGGCCACGTCGAGCACGGCCGCCGCGGCTACCGGCTGCGCGCCATCGCCAACGACCTCGGCCTGCTCATCGAGTACGACCTGCACTGAGAGGACACCACCGATGTCGACCCTCGATCTCCTCACCGACACCTTCCCGCACGGAACCCCGGACGGCTACCGTCTCGGCTGCCGCACCGCGGCATGCCCCGCCGTCCTCCCCTGCCGCACAGTGCACACTCGCTACTGCGGCGACTTCACCTTCGCCAAGCTCATCGACGCCGGCGTACCGCTGCCCGAGATCCTCGAGCGGGACGCAGCCGCGAAAGAGGGCATCCGCCATCGCGACAAGATCGCCGCCCGCGAGGAGCGCCGCGCAGCTGCACACCCGAAGGCCGCACGGCCGCGGGCACGCGCCGTCGCCAAGACCACGCCACCCCGCGCCACGACCGCCACGCAGCGCCCGACGCCGCCGGCGCGGCCGCAGCGACCCCACCCCGGGTACAAGTGGCTCACCCAGGCCACCGAGGCGATCGCGCAGCTGCCTGCAGACCTGCAGACCCGGCGCCGCGAAGACCTCGCGCAGTACCGCCGTGAGCTCGATCAGCACGTCGACGAGCTCGAGCAGTGGCGACAGAAGCGAGCCGTCGCCCGCGCCCAGCTGACTGCAGCGGCCGCGGCGCTCAAGACCGCCACCATCGCATCCGGCACCGGACTGTCCGTCAACGGCGCGATCGAGAACGCGCTGAGCGCCGCGACCAACCAGCACCAAGCTGCCGCCGCGGCGCTCGCGAGCATCGACCAGGAGCGGCCGGGAGCACCCGCCAAGCCTCGCTCCCCGCGTCCCCGTCGCGCCCCACGCGTCACCCAGCCTCGCCAGCTGCAGCCGCACGGCACCAACGCTTGCCGAGCACGCGGCTGCGATCGCCCCGAGTGCATCGAGGCAGGCCGTGAGTATCACCGCCGCTGGATGCAGCAGCGTCGGGCCGAGGGTATCCCGCTCGAGCACCACGGCACCGCCTACGGGTATCAGCTGGGGTGCAAGGACCGCGAGGCCTGCCCGGCGGAGATCTCCTGCGCTGACGCCTCTCTCGCCGAGGAGCGGCGCCGGCGTCGTGAAGCCGGCATCACCGAGCAGGCCGCCCGCGTCCCCGCCGAGCCCGTCCGGGAGCACGTTCGACAGCTGATGGCCGGCGGCATGACCGTCCTGGGAATCGCCGAGAAAGCGGGCGTCTCCAAGACCGGGGTGAAGATCCTCCTCTACGGCCGCTCCGGCGCGCGAAAGGGCGAGCTCCCGCGGGAGGTCGAAGAGTCCAAGGCGCAGCGCATCCTTGCGCTGCAGCCCGCCAGCGCGGCCTTGGCGATCTCCGCATGATCGACTCTAGGAAGACCCCCGACGATCGCTCGGCCTAGGGGCTCCGGTGCTCACCCGGTAGCATCGGATCTGGGCACCCGTCCGTAGAGCATCCTCTGTTCGCAGTGGTGCCGCCCTCCCAGTTGTGTATCTGACAATCCGCATCTGAGTTGGCTCCGGATGGGTGCCCTTTCTCGTTGCCCGTGCACCAGAAGTTCCGTCTCAATTGGTCAAGTGTGTTCGGAACCGCCGGGGCCGTATGCATCGCGGTCGTATCGCCCTAGCGCCTCCACGAACTCGGGGCTGCTGATCTCATACCGAGCGACAGCCGGCACAATGCCGCCCCCGAAGAGCGCACTGTTGGGATACACGCGACCGCACACCGGACAGACCGCGAACTCATCAGGGTCGGATGATCCCGAGGCGTCGAACGTCAGACGGCCTTCACGATCGGCGTGACGCCAGTCCTGCGTCCAAGAGTCGTTGCCGCATTCGCAGATCTGATTTTCACCGTCGTGCTCGATCGTCGCCTGCCCGTCGGCATGAACGGTTCGGTACGGCCAGGTACGCGGTGCGGTCATGAGGCAGCGGCGGGCACTTTGCGTCGTCGCGGGGTCTTGGCAGGCATGGCGAGCTCGTTGGCCGTTGTCAGCTTCGCGTAGCTCGCGAAAAGGGCTTTCAGACGGTCGTCATCGCTTACGTTTCCGCGCAGGCCAAGTGCCTTGTCGACTGCGGCGTCGAGCTCGCGGTGAGCTTTGAGGAGCTCGGGCGCCATGGCGAGCGGGTTGTAGTGGTCCGCCAGGGACCGCTGCGGATGCAGTGCGCGCGCAGCCAGCACCGCCTGACCGCCGGCAATGACAGCGTCGCGCTGCGCGTCGGTGAGGACCGGCAACGGGAAGGTATTCCATGTCAGCGTGCTCGAGAACCGCAGTCGCGACTCGAGGCGGCCACCGATGGTCCGCTGCCAGGTGATGAACGCGGACGAGGAGATGACCGCGAAGGCGAGACCATCCGGGTCGTCGGCCTTGAAGTTGGCGTCACCGCAGATTACGTCCGCGTCGAACAATGCGGTCGGAAAGAAGCGGCGGGTTTCGCTGGCATGACGCGGCACGCACACGTAGGGAGTGTCTGGCTGGGAGCGCTGACCAAAAAGGTGCGGGGTCTCAGCCATCTGCCGAGTGGACTCGGCTGTGGACGCTGCCCGGAACTGCCGGACGGCATCTAGGCGGCGTCGCAGCACGGACGAGCGGGCGATGTCGCTGGGATCGAGGTCCACAAGCCAGAGGCACCAGCGCGGCTCGTTGTGGATGAGCTGACGAGCACCGACAAACGGTCGGATGTACTTCGCCGCGACGGTGTCTGCAGCAACCTCGTCGTAGTCCTCTGCCTCGATGAGGAGGTTCCCGTCGTCACGCGCCATGTTGCCGAAAACCATCGGTGGCAGCTGCGGGGCAAGTGGCGTGCGGCGCTGCTCGACGAGCGCGTTGGGTCCGTCCACAAGGTATCCATTGAGCTGCCCTACAACCGGCAGTTCGACGGGTTCGCCTTTCACGTTGCCCGAGTAGTCGAACAATCTTGCGCGCTTCTTCTGCGCTCGGTCGAACCCGATAACCGAGCAGTGCACCGCGGCCGCGCCGGGTGCTTCACTCGTCCACGCGAACGTGCGGTGCGCAAACTTGACGCGCCACCCCGCAGCGAACACCGGGCCGAACAGCGCCGGCACCGGCTCGCCCTGCGCGATCGAGTTAGTGGAGACGAACGCGAACTCCCCTGCATACCCCGACCGGGCGAACAGCTCGAGCGACTTGGCATACCAGCCGGTGACGTAGTCGAGTCGGCCGATGTCCTTGCGACGCCACACGTCCCGCAGCTCTTGGGCCTGCTCGAGCGAACGGGTCGCGTGGCCGAGGAAGGGCGGGTTGCCCATGATGTACAGGTGCTCGGTCGGTTCGACAACGTCGCCCCAGTCCATCCGCAGCGCGTTGCCGACCTGGATGCTTCGGATCTTGTCCAGCGGAAGGGGGTCCGGTGCGGCACCGAGAGCCAGCTCCATCGCTTGGTTCGCCTGGTGCTCCACCAGGTGCAGGGCGGTGGCGGCGATCTGCGCCGGCCATTCCTCGAGCTCAATCCCGTGGAAGCTCGACAGTCGGACGGAAAGGTGCTCCTCGGTGAAGAACATCGTGCGAGCCGTGTCGCCTGAGAGCTCCTGGATGCGTAGAAGGATCTCGAGATCGAGCGCGCGCATCTGCCGATAGCCGACGACCAGGAAGTTGCCGCAGCCGCACGCTGGGTCGAGGAATCGCATCTGTCCCATGTCCGCGCGCAGCTTCTTGAGCTTGCCGGTGTCGTGGTAGCCGTCAGCGAATCGCTGTCGCAACTCGTCGAGGAACATCGGGCCGATGACCTTCATGATGTTGGTCTCGGTGGTGTAGTGCTCGCCGAGCTCGCGGCGAGCGGCTTTGTCCTTCACGGCTTGGAAGAGACTGCCGAAGATGGCCGGCGAGATCGCGGACCAGTTGAACATCGCCGCGGCGACCAACCGATCGCGCATCCCAGTGTCGAACGAGGGGATCGACACCGATTCCTCGAAGATGCCGCCGTTCACGTATGGGAATCGTGCGATCAACTCGTCGAGGTTCGATTGCCGCCGGCTGGGGTCTCGGCCCATCACCTGGTACAGCAGCGACAGCTGCGGGCCGAGATCTGAGCCGTCTTGCGCGGTGCGGGTCTCGAGGAACTCGAGGAACAGGTCGCGATCCCACACGCCGGCGTCATCGGCGTAGAGCGCGAAGAGAGTGCGCACCAAGAACACCGACGCCTCGTGATCGTCGTACCCCGAATCCTCGAGGGCCTCATACAGCGACGCCATCAGCTTCGCGGCCTTGATGGACGCGGCCTCCTGCGCCTTCGACCCGAAGGTGCGCTCACCGTAGCCAGCGAGGAAGGCGAGTTTGTCGGCGTGATCCCGCAGCTGGGTCAGCGTGAACTCCTGAACACCGTTGTTCTCGGCGTGCAGGTCGAGCAGGCGGAGCCGGTGAAAGTCGCTTGTGAGAACCCAGCGGGGAACCTCGGGGTCGGGGAGATTGTCGATGTAGTCGAGGGCTTGCTGCTCGGCCGCGACGAGATCCTTGCCGGCAGATTTCATCTCGATCAGCGCGAGACCGGGGATCAGCGCGTCGATGTATCCGCGGGAGCCCGTCGAGGACCGCTTGACACGCTTCTCGTAGAAGGCCGCACGGGTCTGAGTGATCCCGTACACCCCGAGCAAGTCCCGAACGAATGACTGCGCCTGCTGCCGCTCGTCACCGGGCTCGTCTTGCCAATCACGGATGAACTGCGCGGCTCGAGTTCGGATCTCATTCATCGACAACGATTTCGGCACGATCACCACGGTAGCCGTCCACCCGTCGTCCCCCGCTCAGGCCGCGATCGCGGCGTTCAGGGCATGGGGAAGGTCCACTTCGTCTCAGCTGAGCTGGGCGGTTGGCACTGCCCGTCACCGACGTCCGTGCACCGATGCTGCAGGCGCAGCTCGTCGACGTGGATTTGGAAGTCACGACGAGCCTCGGCGTCGAGCGCCACCGTCAGCGGATAGAGCTCCCAGCGGCGCGGGCCACCGAACTCGTAGCTGTCCCCTTGCGGACGTCCGCAGTGGGGGCAGATAGCCATGACGTACTTGCGCCCAACCGGGTCGGAGAGGCGAAGGTCATACCTACACGGCGTGGGCCAATCAGCGGGAGTAGTGAGGCGGCGAATGTGGCCCTGCAAGTGCTGTTCGATGCGCGCCGGCGCGAACGGATGCCAGGGGTAGACGATGTCCAACCTGCCGTCGATCACGGCCGCGACGCCGCACCGCGAAACGACGTCCGCAGACCGGATGTACCAGCGGCTGAACCATCGCCCGCAGTCGCTCCCCCAGCAGATCGTCTTCTTGTAGCCGACCTTCCACGACTCCACCCGGACCTCGGCGTAGGCGCGGATGCCCCCGGTCATCAGGACGTCGGCGGCTTCCGCGAACGGCGTGTAGCGGCCGGGTTCGAACAACGGCCCCGGCAGCACCATCGTCAAGCTGTCGAGGCTGCCGGAGATCTTGTAGGCGCCCGGCACGCGCCGCTCGTGGTTGCGCGGCCCGAGAAACCAGCGGCACTGGATTCCGGCCGCCGCATAGCGGGCAGTGCGCGCGTCGAACTCCTCCGTCGTCTGCGCCGACCACTGCGCCTCGAGCGCAACACGGGTCTCTCCTCGTTCAATCAGCACGTCGGCTACCCAGTCACCGCTGGGGCCGACGTACTCCACCGTCGCCGTCCACCCCGCACGTCGGGCAGCCTCTGCAAGCAGCGCTTTCGTCTGCAGGTGCTCTGCACTCTCCGGCGCGCCGGCGTGGATCGCGCAGTCCGCCTTCGGTCTGTGCGCGAAGAACCGCATGCCCCGAGAAGACGTCTTCGGAATGCCGGCTGACCCGCACGTCATCAGTAGCTCGCGCCCCCGATAGGTGGCACGCAACGACGACCATTCGTCAGCGGTGAGCCGGAACGACTCGAGCCGCTCACCGTCCAACACCGCTACCAGCGGCATCCGCCGACCATTGCCACGTGCGGGCTGACATCCCCAGTCACGGCGTCAACGTACCAGCGCGCTCCACGAGACCGTCTTGCGCGCCGGCACCCGTCGAGATCTTGACGGGTTATGCCCGCGCCATTATTGTTGTGCATGTCAGATACACAACTTAGAGTTGGAGGTAGTTGCCATGCGCGCGCTCCCCGTCCCCCAGGACGTCGTCGACCTGTTGGTCACAGCGATCCTGATCAGCAGCACCGACATCACCCAGTCGCCCGCACGGGTGCCCATCGTCACCCCCGGCCGCTCCCCCGCCGCAGTCCTCGCCGACGCTGATCGCCTCGGGCAGCAGCTGTGGGACGAGAACTACGCCAGCGTCGGCTTCGCGAACCGTTGCAACCTGCCGGCGCCCCGCTACGAGTGGCGTCCTGTTGCGGAACTCATGGGCGACCGCGTCGACGTCGAGCAGATCCTGCAGATCGAGCGCAGCCGGCTGTACATGGAGGAGGTCTCCTGCCATCACGCCGGGTGGGACGACTCCGAAGCGAACCGGCAGCTGAGCCGCCTCGAGCAGAGCATCGAGGCGCGCCTGTACTTCCACCCCCGCGAGGCATCCCCGCAGGAGCCCGGCGTCGTGGAGTACGTCGGCCTCAGTCGCGCCGTCGACGAGTGGACGCGCGAGATCGGGTTCCGGTCGTCGCTGACCGTGGCCGCGGCCGCGAAGGCCCTGGACGTGGGTGACCGATGAGCCTGGCGACTCCGCGCAAGCACGCGGACATCCCCGACGAGATCCTCACCCGGCTGCGCCGGATCATCATCGGCCTGCTCACGATCGGCCTCGCGGTCGGCGCCGGCTGGCTCGGCATCATCCTCGGGCCGCACATCGGCAAGATCCTGCTGACCGCGGTCGCGATCGTGCTGCTCTGGGTGCTCGTGATCAGCGTGATCGACTTCTTCCGCAGCAGCTGAGACCGCCATGCCGGCCTACAAGGTCACCTGGACTCAGCAGGCGATCGCCACCGCGACCGTCGACGTCGACCTCGACGAGCTCGCACGGTGGGCGATCTCTGCCGGCGTCGTGCGCGCCGGCCCCGATCCACGACCCGCCGATGCGGTGGCGCTGCGGCGATCGCTCGAGCGCAACACCCATCTGCGCGACGCGGTGCTGCGGCTCTACGCCACCCGGCAGTAGACCTGACACGACTGAGGGGCGCCCCATCCGGGACGCCCCTCAGTCACTTTTCGCTCACACCAGGCGTGCGGCGAGCTCGTCGATCTTGTCGGGCCGGAACCCGGACCAGTGATCCTGATCCGTGATCACAACCGGCGCCTGCAGGTAGCCGAGCGACTTCACCTGCTCGAGCGCATGCGCGTCTTCCGACAGGTCGTGGATCTCGTATTCGATCCCCTTGGAATCCAGCGCGCGATAGGTCGCCGTGCACTGGACGCACGACGGCTTCGTG
>Ga0182749_1000388_pt1 | contig 42522 bp, 33 predicted proteins | sample eDN3rd37CKraftMG_FD_128875 | JGI IMG/M metagenome (GOLD analysis project Ga0182749, IMG submission 128875) | Enriched Miracle-Growth compost microbial communities from Emeryville, California, USA - eDNA 3rd pass 37_C Kraft MG (version 2) (version 2) ...
AGCTCGAAGGGGTCGAGGCGGCCGAAGCGCTCCAGCACCGCCTTGGTCGAGGCCATGCCCCAGCTCTCCTTGTAGGCGCGCCCCTGCTCGTCGCGCTCGATGCGCCCCGGCGCCTCGATCGTTCCGGCGAACCAGGAGCCGATCATCACGTTCGAGGCGCCGGCGGCCAGGGCGAGCGCCACGTCGCGGGGGTGGCGCACGCCGCCGTCCGCCCAGACCGAGGCGCCCAGCTCGGCGGCCGCCTGGGCGGTCTCGAGCACGGCGGAGAACTGCGGACGGCCGACGGCGGTCATCATCCGCGTGGTGCACATGGCACCCGGGCCCACACCGACCTTCACGATGTCCGCGCCCGCCTGCACGAGGTCGCGGACGGCCTCGGCCGTCACGACGTTGCCGGCGACGACGGGGATGCCCAGGCCCAGCCCCTTGACGGTCCGCACGGCGTCCAGGGCCGCCCGCTGGTGACCGTGCGCGGTGTCGACGACGAGCAGGTCGATGCCGGCCTCGCGCAGGGCCCGGGCCTTGGCCGCCACCTCGCCGTTGATCCCGATCGCCGCGGCGACCGCGAGGCGGCCCTCGGCGTCCAGGTGCGGCCGGTAGATGGTGGCGCGCACGGCGCTGCGCCGGGAGATCGTGCCCAGCACGCGGCCGTGCTGGCGCACGACCGCCACCTCGGCTCCGGCGGCGAGCAGGGCGTCGAAGGCGGCGCGGCCGTCGGGCACGTCCTCGGCCTCGATGGCCACGAGGCGCCCCGGCAGCAGATCGCCCAGCGGCGCCTGCGCGAGTGCGCCCTCCAGCCGCTCGGCCGGCACGACGCCGAGGACTGCCTCCGCGTCGTCCTCCTGCGCCCCGCGCCTGCGCACGACCACCGCGTATCCCTGCACCGCGGGGATGCGGCGCAGTGCCTCCGACACGGGCGTGTCCGCGGTGAGGCTCACCGGTGTGTCGTAGTGCGGGGAGCGCGCCTTGACCCAGCGGATCGCCTCGTCCAGCGCCTGCAGCGGCATGTCCTGGGGCAGCACCGCCAGCCCCCCGCGGCGCGCCAGGGTCGCGGCGAGCCGGGCGCCGGTGACCGAGTTCATGTTGGCCGAGACGATGGGGATGCTGGCCGCTGTGCCGTCCGTCGGGGCGAGGTCGACGTCGAAGCGGCTGCGCAGCTCCGACGCGCCGGGGACGAGGAACACGTCCGAATAGGTGAGATCGTGCGCGGGCGGCGGGGCGAGGAAGCGCATGTCGTCCAGGCTAAGGCCCTGGGAGAGCGCCTGCCCTCCGCATATTCGGGACTAGGATTGTGGGCGGTCTCAGGCCGGCCGGCGAGCCGGCGGAGGCGGCCCCTGCTCTACGAGTGCGCGGGATGCCCGGATGGGCACCCAGAGAGAAGGCGATCGGTTGTGACCGAGCAGACGACCGGGACGAGCACGGCGACGGCGAGCGAGTTCGGCGCGAACGAGTGGCTCGTCGACGAGCTGTACAAGCAGTACCAGGCGGACAAGGAGTCGGTGGACCGCTCCTGGTGGCCGATCCTCGAGTCGTACACCCCGCCCGCCGCCGAGCTGCCCCAGCCCCCTGCCGGCGAGGCCTCCGGCGCCGCGTCACCGGCCTCGCCCGCCCCCACGGCACCGGTCGCCGCACCCGCGCCCTCGGCCGGAGCGGCCGAGGCGCCCGCTGCCGCACCCGCGTCCCCCGCCCCCACCGGCGCCGCCCCCGCGGCCGCCCGGACCACGAGCGTCGCCGCCAAGCCCGCCCCGATCCCGGCGGACGCCCCCGTGACGGGGCCGGTGCCCGTCGCAGGCTCCGCCGAGACCGACGAGGTCACCCCGCTGCGCGGCATGGCGAAGTCGCTGGCGAGCAACATGGACGCAAGCCTGAGCGTGCCGACCGCCACCAGCGTGCGCACGATCCCGGCGAAGCTGATGATCGACAACCGCATCGTCATCAACAACCACCTCAACCGCTCCCGCGGCGGCAAGGTCTCCTTCACGCACATCATCGGCTGGGCGCTCGTGCAGGCGCTGAAGGAGTTCCCCAGCCAGAACGTCTACTACGACGTGATCGACGGCAAGCCCTCGGTCGTCGCGCCCGCCCATGTGAACCTCGGCATCGCGATCGACCTGCCTCGGCCCGACGGCAGCCGCGCGCTGCTGGTGCCGAGCATCAAGCGCGCCGACACGCTCACCTTCGGCGAGTACCTCGCCGCCTACGAGGACCTCGTCAAGCGCGCTCGCGCGAACAAGCTCACCGCCGAGGACTTCCAGGGCACCACGATCTCGCTGACCAACCCCGGCGGGATCGGCACGGTGCACTCCGTTCCGCGGCTCATGAAGGGCCAGGGCTGCATCATCGGCGCCGGCGCGCTGGAGTACCCGGCCGAGTTCCAGGGCGCCTCGGAGACCACTCTCACGAGCCTCGCCATCGGCAAGACCATCACGCTGACCAGCACCTACGACCACCGGGTGATCCAGGGCGCAGGCTCGGGCGAGTTCCTCAAGATCGTGCACGAGCTGCTCATCGGCCAGCGGGGCTTCTACGACGAGCTCTTCGCCGCTCTGCGCATCCCCTACGCTCCGATCCGCTGGAGCGAGGACGTCAGCGTCAAGGTCGCCGACCAGATCGACAAGACCGCCCGCGTGCAGGAGCTCATCCACGCCTTCCGCGTGCGCGGCCACCTCATGGCGGACATCGACCCGCTCGAGTACGTGCAGCGCTCCCACCCGGACCTGGAGATCGAGAGCCACGGCCTGACCTTCTGGGACCTGGACCGGGAGTTTGTCACCGGCGGGCTGGGCGGCAAGCGCTCCGCGAAGCTGCGCGACATCCTGGGCATCCTGCGCGACTCGTACTGCCGCAAGATCGGCGTCGAGTACATGCACATCTCCGACCCGGCCCAGCGGGCCTGGATGCAGAGCAAGATCGAGGTCCCCTACGTCAAGCCGACGAAGGAGGAGCAGCTGCGCATCCTCTCGAAGCTCAACGAGGCGGAGGCCTTCGAGACCTTCCTGCAGACGAAGTACGTCGGCCAGAAGCGCTTCAGCCTGGAGGGCGGCGAGTCCACGATCGCCCTGCTGGACGAGATCCTGCAGGCCGCGGCCGACGCCGAGCTGGACGACGCGGCGATCGGCATGGCGCACCGCGGCCGGCTGAACGTCCTCACGAACATCGCCGGGAAGACCTACGGCCAGGTGTTCCAGGAGTTCGAGGGCAACTTCGCCGGCGCCCACGGCTCCGGCGACGTGAAGTACCACCTGGGCACCGAGGGCATCTTCCGCGCCGCCAACGGCAACGAGATCCCGGTCTACCTCGCCGCGAACCCCTCGCACCTGGAGGTCGTGGACGGCGTGCTGGAGGGCATCGTCCGCGCCAAGCAGGACCGCAAGCCCATCGGCACCTTCACGACCCTCCCCATCCTCGTGCACGGCGACGCCGCGATGGCGGGCCAGGGAATCGTCGTGGAGACGCTGCAGATGTCGCAGCTGCGCGCCTACCGCACCGGCGGCACCATCCACGTCGTGGTGAACAACCAGGTCGGCTTCACCACGCTGCCGCAGGACGCGCGCACCTCCGTCTACGCCACGGACGTCGCCAAGACGATCCAGGCGCCGATCTTCCACGTGAACGGCGACGACCCCGAGTCCGTCGCCCGGGTCGCGCGACTGGCGCTGGAGTACCGGCAGGAGTTCCACCGCGACGTGGTCATCGACCTCGTCTGCTACCGTCGGCGCGGGCACAACGAGGGCGACGACCCGTCGATGACCCAGCCGCTGATGTACAACCTCATCGAGGCGAAGCGCTCCGTGCGCAAGCTGTACACCGAGGCGCTGGTGGGCCGCGGAGACCTCACCGAGGAGGATGCGGAGGCCGCGGCGCGCGACTTCCAGGAGCGCCTGGAGCGCGCCTTCGCGGAGACGCACGCCGCGCAGACCGGCGCCATCCCGGTCGTGCCGGACACCCCGTCGGCCGAGCCCGCGGCCCGGGCGGTGCCGACGGCGATCTCCGAGGAGACCATCCGGCGGGTGGGCGACGCCTACATGAACCCGCCGGCCGGCTTCACCGTCCACCCGAAGCTGCAGCAGCTCATCCAGAAGCGCTTCGACATGAGCCGCAACGGTCAGATCGACTGGGGCTTCGGGGAGCTCATCGCCGTGGGCTCGCTGCTGCTGGAGGGCACCGCGGTGCGCATGGCCGGGCAGGACACCCGCCGCGGCACCTTCGTGCAGCGCCACGCCGTGTTCCACGACCGCGTGAACGGCCAGGAATGGCTGCCGCTGCTGAACCTCTCGGACAACCAGGGCCGCTTCTGGATCTACGACTCGCTGCTGTCGGAGTTCGCCGCGCTCGGCTTCGAGTACGGCTACTCGGTGGAGCGCGCGGACGCCCTCGTCATGTGGGAGGCGCAGTTCGGCGACTTCGCCAACGGCGCGCAGACGGTCATCGACGAGTTCATCTCCGCCGCCGCGCAGAAGTGGGGCCAGCACTCCAGCGTCGTGCTCCTGCTCCCGCACGGCTACGAGGGTCAGGGACCGGACCACTCCTCAGCGCGCATCGAGCGCTATCTGCAGCTGTGCGCCGAGGACAACATGACCGTCGCGCGGCCCTCGACCCCGGCGAACTATGCGCACCTGCTGCGGCGCCAGGCGTACGCCCGGCCGCGCCGGCCGCTCATCGTGTTCACCCCGAAGGCGATGCTGCGACTGCGCGGGGCGACCAGCGAGATCGCGGACTTCGCCACGGGGACGTTCCAGGAGGTCATCGACGAGCCGCGCGCGCTGGACGCAGCGGGGGTGACGAAGGTCATCCTGACCTCCGGCAAGGTGTACTACGACCTGGCGCAGGAGCTCGACAAGCGCGGCGACACCGCCACGGCCATCGTGCGGCTGGAGCAGTACTACCCCGCTCCGATCGACCAGCTCAACGCCGCCCTCGACCGGTACCCGAACGCGAGCGACTTCGTGTGGGTGCAGGACGAGCCGGAGAACCAGGGCGCCTGGCCGTACCTCGCCCTCGAGGTCGTCGGCAGGCTGGGCGGCCGCCCGGTGCGCGTCGTCTCCCGGCCCGCCTCGGCGGCCCCTTCGGCCGGGTCGGCCAAGGTGCACGCCGTCGAGCAGGCCGACCTCATCGAGCGCGCCGTCGCGCGCTGAGGCCAGCCGGTCGCGTCAGCCCAGCCAGCGCTCCCCGCGGGCGCGCAGGCCGAGGGTGAGCGCACGCGCGCCGAGATACGCGAACATCACCGCGGCGGTGAGGGCCGCCAGGCCCAGCCACTCGCCGCCGGGCGCTCCGAGCACGGAGGAGGAGCCGGACAGCGCGATCGCCGCGCCGAAGGGCGCGAAGCAGGCGAGGTTCAGCAGACCGGTCCCGGCCAGGTACCGGGCGTCACCGGCGCCCATGAGAACGCCGTCGAGCACGAAGACGTAGCCGCCCAGCGGGGTGCTCAGCCCGAGCAGCGCGATCGACAGGGGCAGGATCGCCGCGACAGCGCTGTCCGAGGTGAACGCCCTGCCGAGCCAGGGCGAGAGCAGCAGCACGAGCGCGCCGAGCGCGGATCCGCCACCGACGCCCCACAGCAGGCAGCGGCGCAGCACCGCCCGGACCGCCTGCCGGCGCGCAGCGCCCAGCCGGTGCCCGATCAGAGCCTGGGCGGCGATGGCGAGCGCGTCCAGCGCGAAGGCACAGGTGTTGAACAGCGTCATGACGACTTGCCAGCCGGCCAGGGGCGTCGCGCCGAGCCGCGTCGCGGCGACGGTGGCGAGCAGGAAGGCGGCACGCAGTGAGGCGGTGCGCAGCAGCAGCCACCAGCCGGTCCCGGCCAGCGCGAGCACTCCGCGCGCATCCGGTCGCAGGCTGACCCGCTCGCGGCGCGCCTTGACGGCGATGACGAGCAGATAGCCGCCGGCCATCCCCCACTGCGCGAGCACCGTCCCAAGGGCGGAGCCGGCGATGCCGAGCCCGAGCCCGTAGATGAGCACGGCGTTCAGGGCGGCGTTCGCAGCGAATCCGGCGACGGCGATGAGCAGCGGCGTGCGCGTGTCCTGCAGCCCGCGCAGCAGGCCGGTGGCGGCGAAGACGATGAGCATCGCGGGAAGGCCCAGCGTGCTCAGGCTCAGATAGGCGCCCGCCTCGGTGCTGACACCCGGGCTCGCGCCGAAGGCGGCCACCAGCGCGGGGGACGCGAGCCAGCCGCCCGCCCCGAGGACGGCGCCCAGGCCTGCGGCAAGCCACACCCCGCCCACCCCCGCGGCCACCGCACCGGCCCGGTCTCCGGCTCCCAGTCGCCGAGCGACCGCCGGGGTGGTGCCGTAGGCCAGGAAGACCATGAGCCCGACGAGGGTCTGCAGCACCGCGCTGGCCAGAGCGAGACCGGCGAGCGGATCCGCGCCGAGATGCCCCACGAGGGCACTGTCCACGAGCAGGAACAGCGGCTCGGCCACAAGCGAGCCCAGAGCGGGCACGGCGAGCGCGAGGATCTCCCTGTCCAGCGCCCGGGGCGCTTCGCCGGCGTCCAGGGCCGGCGCCTCTAGTGGCTGGACTGCATGAGCCGGATGCGCAGCAGCACCTGCGCGCGCAGCTCCTCCGGCGCCGTCTCGCCGCAGGCGCGCTGGACGGCCTCGGTGAGCACGCGCAGCACGCGGCTCTCGCCGGAGCACTCGGGGCAGCTCTCCACGTGCGCGCAGATGTCGGACGCGTCGGGGCCGCGCAGCTCGTTGCGCAGATACTCCTCGAGGGCGGCCTTCGCCTTGTCGCAGCCGCAGTCAGTCATCGTTTGCCCCTTTCGGCGCGTTCGACGTCGATCCCCTGCTCGCGCGCATAGTCGGCGAGCAGACCGCGAAGCAGCCGCCTGCCCCGATGCAGCCGGCTCATCACGGTGCCGACGGGCGTGCCCATGATGTCGGCGATCTCCTGGTAGCTGAAACCCTCGACGTCCGCGAAGTACACGGCCATCCGGAAGTCCTCGGGAACCTGCATCAGCGCGTCCTTGATCACGCTGGCGGGCATGCGGTCCAGCGCCTCCGCCTCCGCGGATCGAGCACTGGTCGCGGTGGTCGACTCGGCGCCGCCGAGCTGCCAGTCCTCCAGCTCGTCGATGGCGCCCAGATGCGGCTCGCGCTGACGCTTGCGGTAGCTGTTGATGTAGCTGTTCGTGAGGATGCGATACAGCCAGGCCTTGAGGTTCGTGCCCTGCTGGAAGGTGCCGAAGGATCCGTAGGCACGCGTGAAGGTGTCCTGCACGAGGTCCTGCGCGTCGGCCGGGTTCTTCGTCATCCGCAGCGCGGCCGCGTACAGCTGGTCGAGGTACGGCAGTGCCTGCTCCTCGAAGCGCTCGCGTGCGTCCTCCGCCTCGGTGCTCATCACCGCCCATCCTAGGGGCGCGGGATCGAGGATCGCCGTGGCCACGTGCGCACCTCCGAAGTTCCAGCCGGACCGTCCGGGCCGGACGGCCCGCGATACCCTGATTAACCGATGGCCTCTCCGACGCATTCCCGTCCTCCGGCCGGCTCCGCGCCGGGCCCGGGGCAGAGCTGGGCGGCGCCGCTCGCCTCCGGCCCGCTGCAGGCGATGGTGCGTCTGCCGGGATCGAAGTCCCTGACCAACCGCGAGCTGGTGCTCTCGGCTCTGGCGGACGGGCAGAGCGTGCTGCGTGCGCCGCTGCGCTCCCGGGACACCGAGCTCATGATCGCCGCGCTGCGCGCTCTGGGCGCGCGCATCGAGGAGCTGTCCGCGGAGGGCGGCTCCCCGGCCGCACTGCGGATCAGCCCGGACGGGCCGGTCGCCGCCGGTGAGGTCGACTGCGGCCTGGCGGGCACCGTGATGCGCTTCGTGCCGCCCGTCGCCGCGCTGGCCGAGGGCGAGACCCGCTTCGACGGGGACCCGGAGGCGCGGCGCCGGCCGATGGGCGCGATGCTCGCCGCCCTGCGCGAGCTCGGCATCGACGTGGCAGGCGATGGGCTCCCCTTCACCGTCCGCGGTCGCGGCGGAGTGGTCGGCGGGCCTTTGACGATCGACGCCTCGCTGTCCAGCCAGTTCGTCTCGGGCCTGCTGCTGTCCGCTGCGCGCTTCGAGGCCGGGCTGGTGCTGGCGCACTCCGGCGAGCGGCTGCCCAGCCTGCCGCACATCGAGATGACCCTCGACTGCCTTCGCGCGCGGGGCGTCGACGCCTCGGCGGCGCTGGAGGGCAGGCCGCTGTGGACGGTGCAGCCCGGCCGGATCGCCGGCGCGACCGTCGACATCGAACCGGATCTGTCGAATGCGGGCCCCTTCCTCGCGGCGGCCCTCGTCGCCGGCGGCAGCGTGACGATCCCGGGCTGGCCGCAGCGCACCACGCAGGTCGGCGCGCAGCTGGAGGAGCTGCTGCCGCTCTTCGGTGCGCGCTGCGAGCGCACCGCGGAGGGCGGCGTGCCTGCGCTCACGGTGAGCGGCCCGGGTGTTGCGGGCATCGAAGGCGTCGAGCTGGACCTCGGGCATGCCGGCGAGCTGGCACCCACGCTCATCGCCCTCGCCGCACTGGCGCGCACGCCCAGCAGGATCACCGGCATCGGCCACATCCGTCATCACGAGACCGACCGGATCGCCGCGCTCGCCCGGGAGCTGTCGGCCCTCGGAGCCGAGGTGACCGAGCTGGAGGACGGCATCCAGCTGCGCCCGGCGCGGCTGCACGGCGGGCTCTGGCACAGCTACGCGGACCACCGCATGGCCACCTCGGGTGCCCTGATCGGTCTCGCCGTGCCGGGTGTCCTGGTGGAGGACGTCGCCACCACCGCGAAGACCCTGCCCGACTTCACCGGCCTGTGGGAGGGCATGCTCGCGCTGCACGGGGAGGGCGGAGCCGCGTGAGCTGGCTCGACGGCGGCGACGCGGAAGACGACCCGTACGAGCATCTCGAGCAGGCGGCGCAGCGCGGCCGCCCCAATCCGCGCGGCAGCCGGCCGCGCACGAAGACGCGGCCGGAGCACGCGGACGCGGTGCGCGGCCACGTCGTCGCCGTGGACCGGGGCCGCTATTCCGTCGTGCTGGCCGAGGGCGGCGAGCAGGAGCGGGAGGTCATCGCCTCGCGTGCGAGCGAGCTGCGCGGGGACGCGATCGTCACCGGCGACCGGGTGCGGGTCGTCGGAGACACCAGCGGCGAGCCCGGGTCCCTGGCCCGTATCGTGGGCATCGAGCCGCGGGCGACGCTGCTGCGCCGCAGCGCGGATGACACGGACCGCGTCGAGCGGGTGATCGTGGCCAACGCGCAGCAGCTGCTCATCGTCGTCGCCGCCGCGGATCCCGAGCCGCGCGTGGGATTCGTCGACCGTTGCCTCGTCGCCGCCTATGACGCCGGCATCGCGCCCCTGCTGTACGTGACGAAGACGGACCTGGCCGATCCCGCGGAGTTCCTCTCGGCCTTCGCTGGCCTGGAGCTGCCGGTGGTGCGATCCCATCGCGGCTCGCCGCCGCTGGAGGAGCTGCACGCGCTGCTCGGCGGCCGGGAGACGGCGCTCATCGGGCATTCCGGGGTGGGCAAGTCCACGCTCGTGAACGCGCTCGTGCCCGGAGCCGAGCGCGCGACCGGCAGCGTCAACGCCGTGACCGGCCGCGGCCGGCACACCTCCTCCTCCAGCGTGTGCCTGCGGCTGCCCGCGGGTGCGGGCGGCGGCTGGGTGGTCGACACCCCGGGCGTGCGCTCCTTCGGCCTCGGCCATGTCGACCCCGGCAACATCCTCGGCGCCTTCGCCGATCTGGACGCGGTCGCCCAGGACTGCCCGCGCGGCTGCACCCACCGCTGGGACGCGCCGGACTGCGCGCTGGACGACGCCCTCCAGGAGGGGCGGCTGGGCGAGCAGGGCGCCCTGCGCCTCGCCTCCTTCCGCCGACTGCTGGACAGCCTCGCCGGCTGACCGCTCGCGATCGATCCCGGCCGGTCGCCCAGCCGTCCCCGGCGGACCGCACGCGCCGCCCGCGCATGCTCCGCGGGGCATGCAGGAGCTGCTCGCCCGCCTTCCGGGCCTCGCGGCCGCCCCCCGCGGGCCCGCCGGCGCCATAGGCTGAGGTGGTGACCGAGCCCGTCCGCCTCGCCCCCGGCGAGCGAGCCCCTGCCTTCACCCTGCCGGATGAGAACGGAGTTCAGCACTCGCTGCGCGACTACCGCGGGAAGCGCGTGATCCTGTACTTCTATCCCGCAGCCCTCACCCCGGGCTGCAGCGCCCAGGCCTGCGACTTCCGCGACAGCCTCGGCGTGTTCCAGGGGGCCGGCTACGCCGTGCTGGGCGTGTCCAAGGACCCGGTCGCGAAGCTCGCCGAGTTCCGCGAGCGCGATGCGCTGACCTTCCCGCTGCTGTCGGACACGGCGCTGAAGGCGCACCGGGCCTACGGCGCCTGGGGGGAGAAGCTGAACTACGGCAGGCGGATCGAGGGCACGCTGCGCTCCACCTTCGTCATCGACGAGCGGGGCAGGATCGAGCTGGCGCGATACAACGTGCGGGCGAAGGGGCATGTGGCGATGCTGCGCCGGCTTCTGGGACTCTGAGCGCCCCTCAGTCCTCCTCGGCCGTCCGCGGGCTCGGGTCGTTCAGATCCGCGGTGAACAGCAGCACGAGCACCACGGCGGCGACCACGAGCATCACCACGCCCAGATCCGGGCGCGCGAGCAGCCCCTGGAAGGTCCCGAGGGCCACGGCGGCGAGCAGCAGCTGCGCGGTCAGCGCGGAGCCGCGCGCCCACGAGCGCCGACGCAGCAGCGCGAGGCTCGTCCAGCCGAGCCAGGCCGTGGCGAGCAGGCAGATGACGGCGACCGCGATCCCCCCGCTGCCGCTGTCGCGGACGGCTGCGTCGATGAAGCCCAGCACCGTCACCACGAGGAGCACGGCGGCCTCCGCGGCGACGAGGGCCGCAGCGATGATGCGGCGGGAGCGGCGGCCGCCCCGTCCCCGTTCGGCTGGCGAGCTGATGTCCATAGCAGATACCCGTTAACCCTTGATTTCATTTGACGACTGTGGAACGATTGTTTCTGTTGTCCGTCGCTCACAGGGTCGTGGGCAGATTCGTTCCGATACGAATCTCACTCTTCCGGTGCTCGCCACGACAACCGAGTTCTTGGCTCGTTTGGGTCCGCCGGGATTCGGTTCACCTAAGGAGTATCCCGCATGGATTGGCGCGATAAGGCCGCCTGTCTCACCGCAGACCCTGAGCTCTTCTTCCCCGTCGGCAACACGGGCCCCGCCGTCGAGCAGATCGACAAGGCGAAGGCGGTGTGCGCCCGCTGCTCGGTCACCGAGATCTGCCTGCAGTACGCCCTGGAGTCCGGTCAGGACTCGGGCGTCTGGGGCGGCCTGAGCGAGGACGAGCGCCGCGCCCTGAAGCGCCGCGCCGCACGCGCCCGCCGCGCCTCCTGAGCCCGCTGCACCTCCCGCGGCGCGCTGCACCCTCCTGTCGTGTCGAAGGCTGATCATCCGGCGACGATCGCGACAGGCGTCGTGTGCGTGCCCTGCAGCCAGCGCAGCGGGATCTCGATGGTGACCTCGGTTCCGCTGCCGACCATCGTGTGCCAGTCGATCGTGCCGCCCAGCTCGCCCTGGATGAGCGTGCGCACGATCTGCGTGCCCAGCCCCGCGCCGACCTTTCCCTCCGGCAGGCCGGTGCCGTTGTCGCGCACGATCACGCTGAGCATCTCCGCGGTGCGCTCCGCCTCGATGGTCACCGAGCCGTCCCGGCCCGCCAGGCCGTGCTCGACGGCATTGGTGATCAGCTCCGTCAGCGCGAGCGCGAGCGGCGTGGCGTACTCGCTGGGCAGGACCCCGAAGCGGCCGGTCTTCTCCGGTCGTACGGTGGCGTTGTTCATGCTGGCGACCTCGGCCACGAGCATCATCACCCGCTCGAAGACGTCGTCGAAGTCCACCGCCTGGGTCAGGCCGCCGGCCAGCGTGTCGTGCACCACGGCGATCGCGGCGACACGGCGCATCGCCTGACCGAGCGCCTCCTGGGCCTCCTCCGACTTGGCGCGACGCGCCTGCACCCGCAGCAGCGAGGCGACCGTCTGGAGGTTGTTCTTCACGCGGTGGTGGATCTCGCGGATCGTCGCGTCCTTGGTGATGAGCTCCTGCTCCTGGTGACGCAGATCGGACACGTCGCGCACGAGGACGATCGCCCCGGTGCGCGCCCCGTGGTGGCGTAGCGGGATCGCACGCAGGGTCAGCGTGACGCCGCGGGCCTCCACATCCGTGCGCCAGGGCGCACGGCCGGTCACCACGACCGGCAGCGACTCGTCGACCGTCAGCGAACCGCCGAGCACGGAGGTCGTCACCTCGGCCAGGGACTCCCCCTCCAGCTCGTCCGCGAAGCCAAGGCGGTTGAAGGCGGACAGGGCGTTCGGGCTGGCGAAGGTGACATAGCCGTCGACGTCCAGTCGGATGAGCCCGTCGGAGGCGCGCGGAGCACCGCGCCGCGGCCCGGTGGGAGCGCTCATGTCGGGGAAGTCCCCCGAGGCGATCATGAGGAACAGCTCGCGCCCGCAGTCGTTGAAGACCAGCTCCTGCCGGGACGGCGTGCGCGAGGAGCTGAGGTTGGAGTGGGTCGTGATGACGGCGAAGGGCGCCGACACGGCAGAGCCGGACTGCCCCTCCCGGCGCCGCACGGGGATGGCGCGCAAGCGGGTGGGGACCTCCTCGAACCAGGCCGGCGCGCTCGAGTCCACGATCTCGGCGGTCTCGTACGCCTCCCGAACTAGGGGCTCCCAGTCGCCGCGGATGTCATGACCCACGATGTCCCGATAGAACAGCGTCGCCGCGCTGGACGGCCGGGCGTGCGCGACGGCCACGAAGCCCCCCTCGCGCGTGGGCGCCCAGAGCACGGTGTCGGTGAACGCCAGGTCGGCCAGCAGCTGCCAGTCGCCGATGAGCAGGTGCAGCCATTCGATGTCGAGGTCGCTGGCCTCGCCGCGTTCGGTGATCAGGTCGCTGAGCGTGGACACGCTCCCAGCCTAGAAGCTCCGGCCGGACGCCGGCCGTGTGCCCGCTCCGGAACCCCTTTTCCACAGGCCCGCCGGACGCAGCCCCGCACCACACCACATGGGGCCGCATTGATCGCCGACGCACTGGCTCACACGCTCCTGTGCCCTGTCCCCTCGGCGCGCCCGCGCCTGACGAAGATCGCCGAGAGCCGCAGCTGCAGCGGCGCTGCCGAGCGCGCGAGGAGGCGTTGAGCGCCGAAGGGGGCGCGGTTAGACTCGGCGTTCTCCGCGGGGGACGCGGCCCAGGCGCGCTCCGGCGCGTCGGTGAACGGATCCCCCATGTCGACGCCTTCCGCAGCAGCCGCAGCGAGCGCCGCGCCGCGCCGCTCCGGCCATCGCGCCCTGATCCCCCGATCCGAGCCGCCGCCGGCACGGGCCTCGGGCGTCCCGCCCGACCCTGAGGCGCTGCTGCGCGACCTGGCCGTCTGCGTGGTGGAGATCCTCGGCGGGGCGCGCGACGTCGAGCAGCTCGTGCGCTGGGTGAGCGAGGAGGTCTACCGCAGCCTGCTCACCCGGGCGCTGCTCGCCCGTCGCCGCCGGGAGCTCAGCGCCGCGCCGGCCGTGCGCCCCGCCGTGCGCCTGGGCGGCATGACGAGCTGCACGCCGGCCGGGGGCGTCGTCGAGGGCGTCGTCGTGGTGCACTCCCGAGCCCGCAGCCGCGCAGTGGCGATCCGGCTGGAGCTGCTGCGCGGAAGATGGCGAGCCGTGGCGATCCACATCCTCTGAGCCCGCCTCGACCCGTCCGCGAGCCGGGCCGCGGCTGCGTCAGGACTTCTTGCCGCGGTCCGCGGCGCGCCGCTGCGCCCGGTTCGCCGGCGCGGGAGCGTTCGAGGACTGGGCCTGGCCGAAGGCGCCCCGCCGTGCAGGCGCGCTCGGCTGCTGCGCTGCCGGAGCGGCCGGCGGGGCTGCGGGAGCGACTCGGCGCACCGGCGCGGGCCGGATCGCCTGCTCCTCGTCGGCTCCGCCCGAGCCGATGCTCTCCTCGCTGGGCGCCGAATAGCTCAGCCCCCGTGCGGGGATCTCCCCCTCGCTCAGACCCTTCGCGGCGATGCTCACGTGACCCGAGGTGACCTCAGGAGCACGCACCTCGACCTCCAGGTTGAACAGGAAGCCGATGGTCTCCTCCTTGATCTGGCCCATCATGCCCTGGAACAGCGCGAAGCCCTCGCGCTGGTACTCCACGAGCGGGTCGCGCTGCGCCATGGCGCGCAGGCCGATGCCCTCCTTGAGGTAGTCCATCTCGTAGAGGTGATCCCGCCAGCGGCGATCGATCACCGTCAGCACCACCCGACGCTCGAGCTCGCGCATCGCCTCGGAGCCCAGCGTCTGCTCGCGCTTGGCGTAGGCGAGCTTGATGTCGGAGATGATCTCGCGGCGCACGAAGCTCCGGTCGATCTTGCCCTTGCTGCCGGCCTCCGCGACGACCTCGTCGATCGTGATCGAGATCGGGTAGAGCTGCTTGAGCTCCGCCCACATCGCGTCGAAGTCCCAGTCGTCGCCGGTGCCGACGCCCGCGTGAGTGTCCAGGATCGCATCGATCGCGTCCTCCATGAACTTCTGCACGCGGTCGGCGATGTCGTCGCCCTCGAGGATGTGCCGGCGGTCGCTGTAGATGGCGCTGCGCTGGCGGTTGAGCACGTCGTCGTACTTCAGCACGTTCTTGCGGATCTCGGCGTTGTGCGCCTCGACCTGCGCCTGAGCGCTGCGGATCGCCCGCGTCACCAGGGAGGACTCGATCGCCACGTCCTGCGGCACCGAGCCGCGGCTCATGATGCTCTGCGCGAGGCCCGCGTTGAACAGCCGCATGAGGTCGTCGGTGAGGGACAGATAGAAGCGGCTCTCGCCGACATCGCCCTGGCGCCCCGAGCGACCGCGCAGCTGGTTGTCGATGCGCCGCGACTCATGCCGTTCGGTGCCCAGGACGTACAGGCCGCCCGCCTCGAGGACCTTCTCGGCCTCTTCGGCGACCTGCTCCTTGACCCGGCTGAAGACCGCGTCCCACTCGGCCTCGTACTCCTCGGGGTTCTCGGTGGCGCTCAGCCCCTTGCCGTGCATCTCGGCCACCGCGAGGAACTCGGCGTTGCCACCGAGCATGATGTCCGTGCCGCGCCCGGCCATGTTCGTCGCGACCGTGACCGCCCCGAGACGGCCGGCCTGGGCGATGATCGCCGCCTCACGCGCGTGGTTCTTCGCGTTGAGGACCTCGTGACGGACGCCCCGCTTGGCGAGCTGGCGGGAGAGGTACTCGCTCTTCTCGACGCTCGTCGTGCCCACGAGGACGGGCTGGCCCTTCTCGTGCCGCTCGACGATGTCCTCCACCACCTGTGCGAACTTCGCCTCCTCGTTGCTGTAGACGAGGTCGGCGTGGTCGACGCGGCGCATCGGCTTGTTCGTGGGGATCGGGACGACGCCGAGCTTGTAGGTGCTCATGAACTCCGCGGCCTCGGTCTCGGCCGTGCCGGTCATGCCGGAGAGCTTGGAGTAGAGCCGGAAGTAGTTCTGCAGGGTGATCGTGGCGAGCGTCTGGTTCTCCGCCTTGACGGTCACGCCCTCCTTCGCCTCGATCGCCTGGTGCATTCCCTCGTTGTAGCGCCGGCCGGCGAGGATGCGCCCGGTGTGCTCGTCCACGATGAGGACCTCGCCGTCGATGACGACGTAGTCCTTGTCCCGCTTGAACAGGGCGCGGGCCTTGATCGCGTTGTTGAGGAAGGAGATCAGCGGCGTGTTCGCCGACTCGTAGAGGTTGTCGATGCCGAGGTAGTCCTCGACCTTGTCGATGCCGGGCTCGAGCACCCCCACAGTGCGCTTCTTCTCGTCGACCTCGTAGTCCTCACCCTCCACGAGCCGCTCGGCGATGCGCGCGAACTCCGCGAACCAGCGGTTCGCCTCGCCGGAGGCGGGGCCGGAGATGATCAGAGGCGTGCGCGCCTCGTCGATGAGGATCGAGTCGACCTCGTCGACGATGGCGAAGTTGTGGCCGCGCTGCACCAGATCGGAGGACTGCCAGGCCATGTTGTCGCGCAGGTAGTCGAAGCCGAACTCGTTGTTCGTGCCGTAGGTGATGTCCGCCGCGTACTGCTCGCGCCGCTGCGCGGGCGTCTGCCCGGAGAGGATGCAGCCGGTGGTCATGCCCAGCGCCCGGAAGACGCGGCCCATGAGCTCGCTCTGGTAGCCGGCCAGGTAGTCGTTGACGGTGACGATGTGCACGCCCCGCCCGGAGATGGCGTTGAGATAGGCCGGCAGCGTCGCGACGAGGGTCTTGCCCTCGCCGGTCTTCATCTCGGCGATGTTGCCCAGGTGCAGGGCCGCCCCGCCCATGAGCTGGACGTCGAAGTGCCGCAGGCCGATGGTGCGGCTGGCGGCCTCGCGCACGGCGGCGAAGGCCTCCGGCAGCAGGTCGTCCAGGCTCTCCCCCGCGGCGAAGCGCTCACGGAACTCGGCGGTCTCGCCGCGCAGCTCCTCGTCGGTGAGCTCCTGGAAGTGCTCCTCCAGCGCGTTCACGGCCTTCGCGTAGGCCTGGAGGCGCCGAAGCGTGCGGCCCTCGCCCAGGCGAAGAACCTTCTCGAGAATCGAGGCCACTGACTATCTCCATCCGTCCGCGCCGTGCCGCCGCCACGGGCGATACGGCTCCGGGCCGCCAACCTTACCCATGTTAGCCGGACGCCCCCTGGGGAGGGCCCTGCGCCGATCCCCAGGGGGCGTCGCGGCCCCGGCGGGCAGCCTCAGCCGGCGCGCCGCGCGACGGCCTTCTCGGCCTCGTCCAGGCTGATCACGCCGTAGCTCCAGCCCTTGCGCCGGTACACCACGCTGGGGCGGCCGGTGCCCGCCTCGACGAAGAGGTAGAAGTCATGGCCGACCAGCTCCATGAGGTCGACCGCCTCCTCGGCCGTCATGCAGCTCGCCTCGAACACCTTCCGCCGGATCACGACCGGCGAGTAGCCCTGCTCCCGGCCCTCCTCGCCGACCACCGGCAGGGAGCCGGTCGCGACCTTCTCGATCACCTCGCCCTCGGCGGGGACGATGTCCAGCCCGCCGAAGCCCTCGTCGCCCGCAGCTTCGCTCAAGGAGGTGCGGCCGCGGCCGCGGCGGGAGGTCTTGCGGTCTTTCGCACGGCGGATGCGCTCCACCAGCCGGCCGTAGGCGACGTCGAAGGCGGCGAACTTGTCCCGGCCCTCGGACTCGGCCCGCACGACCGGCCCGGGCCCGACGAGCGTGAGCTCCACCCGATCGCTCTGGTTCGCGGCAGCGCTGCTGCGCGAGAGCCGGATGTCGAGGCTGATCGCCCGGGGCGCCAAGGCGGCGATCTTCTCGGATTTGGGCTCGACATAGGCTCGGAAGCGATCCGAGACGCCCATGTTCCGACCGAGGATGTTGAGTTCCATATCGACCTCCTCATCGCGAGCTCCGCTCGGGACCGAGCGCGCCTGGCTCGCTTGGTGTCGTCCACCGTAGCCCCCTGTCGGGGCCGGGCGATAGGGGCGTGCGCAGGGGTGTGGACGCCACGGCGACCGCGCCGAGCACCTCGCCGCCGGCCGCCCGCAGCGCCCGAGCGCACTCCCGCAGCGTCGCGCCGCTGGTGACCACGTCGTCCACGAGGATCAGCGCAGCGCCCGCGGCGGGCCTGCTGATCACAGCCCCGCGCCGGGCCGCCTGGCGTTCCTGCCGGCTCAGCCCCGCGAGCCGCCCGGCCGGCCGGGCGAAGCGCAGCAGGCGGCAGGCGCGCGGCCGGCCGGGCAGCGCGGCGATGATCCGCTCGACGTGACGGTATCCGCGCTCGCGCACCGCGCGCGCGGCCGAGGGCACGGGCACGAGCCGGACGGGACGCTCGGGCACCGGCACGGCGCGGGCGAGGGCGGTCAGCGCCTCGGACAGCAGCGGGGCGAGCGGGCGGCACAGCCCCGGGCGGTCGTGCGCCTTGGCCGCGAGCAGCACGGCGCGCAGCACCCCCTCGTAAGGGGCGCCGGCGGCGACCGTCAGGCCGCCCAGCCTCCGCAGCACCGGCCGCGCGCCCAGCCCCTCCGCGCACCGCGCGCAGAGCGGCTCCCCCGACGAGCCGCACGCCGCGCAGAGCGCCGGGGCGACGAGCGCCAGAGCGGCCCGCAGCGCCTGCCGGCCGCGCTCGGCATGCGGAGCACCTCCACCATCCGGAGCACGTCCACCATCCGGAGCACCTCCACCATCCGGAGCAGGTCCACGAGGAGCGGGCGCCCGTGCAGGAGCCGCCCGTGCTCGTGCGCCATCGGCCCAGCGCCCGCCACCCTCCCGCATGCCCCGAGAGTGCCACCGCATCGGCCGCGCTGTGCGGCTTCGCCTCGTTCTGTGGACGGCGGGGGCTAGCCCAGCCGGGCGAGCAGGGAGACCCCGGTGTCGATGGTCTGCCAGTTCGGGTCGCGGGAGGCGAGCAGGGTGCCGTCCGCGGTGAGCAGGCGCAGCTGCGTCGGCCGGTCGAGGCCGGCCACGCTCGTCACCTCGGCCGAGTCGGCGAGCACGTCCGGCTCCCCGCCGACCGGCACCCGGGCGATGCGGTCCGTTCCGCTGGGCAGCTGCACCACGGTCACGAGCTGGCTGTCGTCCGCCCAGTCCAGACCCACGCCGGTGCCGTCCGACACGGCAACGTCGAAGGGAGCCGTAAGGGAGGTGGGAGCGCCCTGCCCGTTGCGCACGATGCCGCTGACAAGCACCACGGCCTCGCCGCCGCGCTGCACGAGGGCGGCCAGGCGGGTCCCGTCCCGCGACACCGCGATCGCGCTGATCGAGGCGGCGTTCGACCACCCCGCCGGGACGGACACCGCCGAACCGGGCCCCTGCGTGGCGCGCAGGGCGGTGGGCGACTGGCTCGGCACGCTCCACACCCAGCCGTGACGGTCGATGGCGGGCGGTGCGAGGCCTGGCCTGTCGTCCACCAGCTGCAGCCCGCCGCCCGAGACGAGACTGACGCCGTCCTCCCGCAGCACCGCGGCGAGGCCCTGCTCCGGCAGCGCCATGACCGCAGAGGGCCCGGCCTGCGCGACGATCGCGCCGATTCCCGGCTCGGCCTGCACTTCGCCGCCGATGAGGGCGCCGAAGGCGCCGCCTTTGAGCACATAGGGCGTGCTCGGCGGCGCAGGAGCGCGCACCGGGCCGGGCGAGTCCGCGGGAGCGGCCGGCAGCGGCGCCTGCTCGATGAGGATCTGCACCGAGCTCACCCCGGTGACCGAGGCCAGGCTCTGCTCCAGCTGACGCTGCATCGCCACCCTCGTGCGCGTGTCCTTGGGAACGCCGTCGGTGGTGAGGTCCACGCTGGCCACCCCGTCGCTGACGAGCACCGTGCCGGTCGCCAGCGCGGTGCCCTCCGGGAAGGCCGTGGTCACCGCGCCCGTGAGCCAGTCTGCCGGCCCGGCGAGCAGCTCCGAGACGATGCGCGTGGTGGCCGCGAGTCGGGTCGGGAACCAGCGCACGTCCGGGACGAGGTACTGCAGGCTCGGGTCGAGGAAGTACAGGGAGTGCTCGGTGAAGACCGTGTCGAAGAAGCTCTGCTCCACGACGATCCCGTCGCTGGCCTGCGAGATGCGCCACTCCCCGTTGACCTGGGCGAGCGCGAACTTCAGGGTCACCGGGGCGGCGCCGTTGCCGGCCTGGTAGACGCCGTGACCGTCGACGTCCGCGACGGCCTGGACGACGGCGCTGGTGCCGTCGTCGCTCACCGAGCGCAGCCCGGTGTCGATGGTGACGTTCGCGACGGGGTTCCAGCGCGGCGAGAACTCCGGGGTGAGGTACTCCCGGGCGATCGCGAAGCCGTTGGAGGGGTTGAGAGCCGCGTTGAGGAAGCCGCGCACGATGTCCGCCTGGCTCGCTCCCGGCTGCGGCCTGCTCGGGTTCAGCACCGGGTTGCGCTCCTCCTGCACGGACAGCGGGCCACCCACCTGAACGCCGCCGGAGCGCGGCACGACGACGCAGCCGCTGAGCACGGCGCAGAGGATCGCAGCCAGCACCGCGCCGAGCGCGCCGCGCAGCATCGGGGCGCGTCTCATCCGGCCACCCCCTGCGGCTCGCTCGCGCCCGCGTCCAGCGGCGGCAGCGGAAGCGGAGAGCTCTCGTACGGCTCGCCCGCGTTGCGCGGGAGGGTGAGGCGGAAGCAGGAGCCGCGCCCGGGCGCGGACCACACCTCCAGCGCCCCCTCATGCGCGAGCGCGTCCTCCAGCGAGATCGCGAGCCCCAGGCCGGTGCCCCCGATCGTGCGCCGGCGGGAGGGGTCCGCGCGCCAGAAGCGGTCGAAGACGCGCGCGGTGTCGCTCTCGTTCATGCCCATGCCGTAGTCGCGCACCGAGATGGCCACAGCGAGCTCGTTGCTGTCGACCGTGACGACGATGGGCTTGCCCTCGCCGTGCTCGATCGCGTTGCCCAGCAGGTTGCCGAGGATGCGCCGCACCCGGCGCGGGTCGACGTCCGCCGCGAAATAGCCTCCTTCGGCGTGCACGACGATCTCGCTGCCGCTGCGCTCGGCGAGGGCGCGCATGCTCTGCACCTCCTCCTCGGCGAGCCGCACGAGGTTCGTCGGCTCTCGTTCCAGCGTGACCGAGCCCGCGTCGTAGCGGGAGATCTCCAGCAGATCCGTGAGCAGCTCCTCGAAGCGCCCGATCTGCGTATGCAGGAGCTCGGCGGTGCGGGCGGAGGTGGGATCGAAGCCCTCGCGCGAGCGGTAGAGCACGTCCCCGGCGAGCCGGATCGTCGTCAGCGGCGTGCGCAGCTCATGGGACACGTCGGACACGAAGCGCTGCTGCACGAGCGAGAGCTCGGCCAGCTCCCGGATCCGGTTCTGCAGGCTGTCGGCCATCTCGTTGAAGGACCCGGCGAGGGTGTCGAAGACCTCGTCGCGCTGCTTGGGCATGCGCACGTCCCCTTCACCGGCGGCGATCCGCTTGCTCGTGTCGGCGGCGATGGTCAGCGGCCGCACCACGAAGCGCACCACGATCCAGGCCACGAGCGCGACCAGGAGCACCAGCGAGGCGCCGCCGAGGGCGAGGGTGCGCTGCACGGAGCCGAGGGTCTGCTCGGTCTCGCTGAGGTCGTAGCCCAGGAACAGGCCGTAGGAGCCGGCCAGGGGGAACTCGAGCCGGGTGCCGACGATGATGCCCGGATGCGGCTGCCCGTCCGCACCGGTGAGGGTGACCGACTGCCAGTACTGCGGGTCCTCGCCCTGCGCGACCAGCCGCACGAGGTTGTCGCTCACCACCCCGCCGGCGAGCGCCTCGTCGTAGAAGTCCGGGGGCGCCTGCAGGGCGGGCGGCTGCCCGGGCAGGCGCTGCACCGAGGCCATCCGACTGATCGAGGCGCTGTTCACGGCGGTGCGCAGGGCGAGGATCAGCGGATTGAGGTCCTGCTCGTCCTGCACGTCCGCCGAGTCGAGCGCGGCCTGCGCCGCGACGGTCGCCCGCGCCGAGTCGGCGAGCACCTGGTCCTTGCGCGTGGTGAACAGATCGCTGCCGATGGACAGCGACAGGTAGCCGCCCACGAGGATGATGGCGACGCCGGTGAGCCCGACGCTCAGCGCCACGGTGCGCAGGCTGAGCGAGTTCAGGAACAGGCGGGAGAAGCGCTGCCATGCTCGTTGCAGCGCGGCGATCACCCGCGAACCGCGCACCTGTGCCTCGTCAGGCGACGCCGACGCCGGCGCCGTCCCCCGCGCGATAGCCGACGCCGCGCACCGTGGTGACGATCGACGGGTTGTCCGGATCGGCCTCGATCTTCGCGCGCAGGCGCTGCACGTGCACGTTCACCAGGCGGGTGTCGGACTTGTACTGGTAGCCCCACACCTTCTCCAGCAGCATCTCGCGCGTGAAGACCTGGTTGGGCCGGGAGGCGAGGGTCAGCAGGAGGGAGAACTCCAGCGGGGTGAGGTTGATCCTCTGGCTGCCGCGGCGCACCTCGTGCGCGGCGACGTCCAGCACGAGATCGCCGATCTGCACCCGCTCGCCCGACTCGGGGGTGGGCGGCCGCAGGCGCGTGCGGATGCGGGCGACGAGCTCCTTCGGGTCGAAGGGCTTGACGACGTAGTCGTCGGCCCCCACCTCCAGGCCGGCCACGACGTCCGAGGTGTCCGAGCGGGCGGTCAGCATGATGATCGGCGTGCCCGAGAACTGGCGGATGCGCCGGCAGATCTCGATGCCGTCCACGCCGGGGAGCATGAGGTCCAGCAGCACGAGGTCGGGGGCCTCGCTGCGGAAGGCGTCGACCGCCTGGCTGCCGTCCGGGCAGAAGCTCGGCAGGAAGCCCTCGCTCTGCAGGACGATGCCCAGCATCTCGGACAGAGCCTGGTCGTCGTCGACCACGAGGATGCGCGAGCTCATGGCTCCATTATCGAGGCGAAAGCCGCGAATCGGCTGCGCCCTGCGGGATCGCCCCCCGCTCGCGCTCAGTAGCGGTAGTGCTCCGGCTTGTACGGCCCCTCCGCCGGCACGCCGATGTACGCGGCCTGCTCCTCGCTCAGCTCGGTGAGCTCCACGCCGAGGGCGGCCAGATGCAGGCGCGCGACCTTCTCGTCCAGAGCCTTGGGCAGCCGGTAGACGCCCACGGGGTAGGCGGCCCGGTTCGTGTACAGCTCCAGCTGCGCGAGCACCTGGTTGGAGAAGGACGCGCTCATCACGAAGCTCGGGTGCCCGGTCGCGTTGCCGAGGTTCATCAGGCGCCCCTCGGAGAGCACGATGATCGACCGGCCGGTGGGCAGACGCCACTCGTGCACCTGCGGCTTGATCTCGATCTTCTCCACGCCGGGCACGCGGGCCAGGCCCGCGAGGTCGATCTCGTTGTCGAAGTGCCCCACGTTCGCCACGATGGCGAGGTGCTTCATGGCGAGCAGGTCGTCCACGGAGACGACCTTCGTGTTGCCCGTGCCGGTCAGCACGAAGTCCGCGCGCTCCACGACCGAGGACAGGCGGCGCACCTCGTAGCCGTCCATCGCGGCCTGCAGCGCGCAGATCGGGTCCACCTCGGCGACGATCACGCGGGCGCCCTGCCCGCGCAGCGCCTCCGCTGCGCCCTTGCCCACGTCGCCGTAGCCGACGACGACGGCCGTCTTGCCGCCGATGAGCACGTCGGTGGCGCGGTTCAGCCCGTCCGGAAGCGAGTGCCGGATGCCGTAGCGGTTGTCGAACTTCGACTTCGTCACCGAGTCGTTGACGTTGATGCCGGGGAAGAGCAGCTCGCCCCGTGCGGCCAGCTCGTAGAGGCGGTGCACACCGGTCGTGGTCTCCTCGGTCACACCGATGAGCTCGCCCGCGATCGCCGACCAGCGGCCCGGATGCTCGGACAGCTCCCGCCGCAGCAGCTCGAGCACGACCGCGTACTCCTCGCCGGTGTCCACAGTGGTCTCGGGGACCGCGCCGGCCGCCTCGAACCGGGTGCCCTCGTGCACGAGCAAGGTGGCATCGCCGCCGTCGTCGAGGATGAGGTTGGGCCCGGTCCACTCCGCGCCCGCCTCCGCGGCCTCGGCGCTCCAGTCGAAGATCCGCTCCGTGCACGCCCAGTACTCCTCCAGCGTCTCGCCCTTCCAGGCGAACACCGGCACCCCGCGGGGCTGCTCGACGGTGCCGTGCGGGCCGACGACGACGGCCGCGGCCGCCTCGTCCTGCGTGGAGTAGATGTTGCAGCTCGCCCAGCGCAGCTGCGCGCCCAGCGCGACGAGCGTCTCGATGAGCACGGCAGTCTGCACCGTCATGTGCAGGGAGCCCGCGATGCGCGCGCCGCGCAGCGGCTGCGCCGGCCCGAACTCCTCCCGGAGAGCCATGAGACCCGGCATCTCCGCCTCCGCGAGCCGGATCTGGTGGCGGCCCGCCTCCGCGAGCCGGATGTCGGCGATGGCGTAGGGCGCGGCGGTGGAGACGGGAATGGTCATGGCTCCATTCTCGCAGCCCCTCGGCAGAGGTTACGCGCCGGGCGCGAGCGCGGGACGGTCCTCCTCGTCCAGCCCTGTGCCGGCGAGCACGCTGTGCCTGATGAGCTGCCAGCCGCCGGGGGCGCGCAGCCGGTCGGCGTGCTGCTCGCACAGGTCGTAGCAGTGCGGCTGCGCCGTGTAGGCCAGCGGGCCGAGCACCAGCATGCTGTCGCCGTAGTCGTAGGTGAGCGTGTGCGCGGCGGGCCGCGTGCACGTCGCCTTGCTGCAGATCCGGTCGAGCATCGGCTCCACCGTAGCGCCGTGCCCGCGCGGCTAGGATGACGACATGCCCGTGTCGACCGGCAGCGCCTCCGCCTCGGGCTCGTCCCGGCGCCGGCTGCGTCACGGCCGAGCCGGTCGTTCCTCGGTCACCGGCCCGGAGCTGCCGATGATCGACACCCGCGAGGAGGCCTTCGACACCATCGCGGACGGCACCATGGAGTATCTGCGCTCCCTCTGGCCGAACGAGCTGAGCACCGTCTCGCTCGCGGTCGCCGGGCTGCCCTTCGGCGCGGACGAGGAGCAGGTCCTGCCGCGGTGGCACGTCTACCCGCAGCAGCAGCGCATCGTGCTGTACCGGGTGCCGATCCAGCGCCTGGCCCGGCTGCACGTGAACGACGACTTCCATCGCCGCGCCAATGTGGAGGCCTGCGTCATCGCCGCCGCGGCGGAGTATCTCGGCCGGGATCCGTGGGATCTCGCCCCGGGGCGGTTCCACCCCTTCTGAGCGCCGCCCCCCTGGTCAGCGCGGGTAGACCAGCAGCGTGGAGGCCGCCGCGTCCGGCGCGAGCACCGGCAGCGAGGCGAGCTGCCCGCCTCCCCAGCCCACGAGGGCGGCCTGCACCGGGGCGCTGGCCTGTGCCGTGTAGGAGCCGGGCGGCAGGGTCACGCCGACGGACCGCCCCGGGGGGACGGTGAGCGCCGGGATCGACGCGCCCGCCCCGCCGAGCTGCACGGTGGCGGGCGCGGAGCCGGGGTTGTAGACGTGCAGCACGGGCGAGGACATGGCCGGCACGGCCACGGCGAAGGCCTGCTGCTGCAGCGGGGCCGGCACAGCCCAAGCGTAGTCGCGCCCCGCGTCGGTGAAGGTCTCCGTGACGACCGCCGCGACGACCGGCTGCTCGGAGCTCACCAGAACCGTCTGCGCGCCCTGGACGAGGCCCTCCAGGCCGAGCTGGGTTGCCTGCTGGGGCTGCACGATCTGCTGGGCCAGCACGGTGGGCGCGGAGCCGTCCTCGGGGACGGTGGACACGGTCACGTTGGCGGGCTGGTCGCCCACGACGAGGATCCGCACGGCGCGCAGGTCGCTCGGGTCCCCGTCGGCGTCCGTGGGCACCTGTGCGCCGGAGTCCTGGATGAGCACGCCGGGCAGCACGAGCGAGGTGGACGGGACCTGGGCGGACACCGCGTCCAGACCGGTCGCGGTGAGCGTCTCGATGGTGCTCTGCTGCAGCTGGCCGACGATGTTGCCGCCTCGCGAGGTGACGTGCACGACGAGGGACGGCAGGTCAGGCGCGAGGCCGTTCATGGACACGGCCCGCTGCTGACCGGCCTGCACGACCAGGCCGCCGGAGGAGGCGGGAACGCGTCCGTCCGGACCGAAGATCGCGACGTCGACCGTCGCGGTGACCTCCGAGGGGTTGCCGATGACCAGGACGGTCGACTGCCCGACGGTCGTCGCGCCGCCGACGAGCCAGAAGTCCTGGGAGGGGGCCGGACAGGCCGCGGCGGCGAGGCCGCGCGCACGATCGGTGCTGACCGCCTGCGCCTGGGCGAGCTGCACGAGCGCGGCCGAGGGGGCGCTCACCACGGGAGCTCCGGGGGCGCCCGAGGACGGGTCGTAGGGGGCGAGCGCGGTCGTCGTGGCGGCAGCGCCCCCCGTGGTCGCCGCCTGCGTGGAGAAGCCGGCGCCGAGCGGCACGAGCCGCGAGGGATCTGAGGCGTCCAGCCCGGTCTGCAGGAACGGTCCGCCGCAGGCGCGCTGTACCGCGTCGAGCCCGGGCGTCACGGGAATGCCCGCCTCGGCGCGCTGATAGGAGGGCACCGGCAGCAGGAGCACGGCGAGCACGACGAGCACCGAGACGCCCGTCGCGACGACGACGGCGAGCACCCGTCCGGAGATCGCCAGCACACCGCGGGCGGTTGTCCTACGAGCCGGCTCGGCCATCGCCGTCCCCTTCCGCTGCGTCCGCTCGCTCGGCCTCGCTCGCCGCCTGCCCGGGGGCGGTGACGCCGGCCGGGACAGCTTCCCCGGGCTCCCGCTGCCCGGGCTCCTGCTCCGCCGGCTCCTGCTCGCCCGGCTCCGGATCTGCCGTCGCATCGGCAGCGGAGACCTCCGCCCGTGCCCGGGTCTTCGCGCCGACGCGCGGCCCGGCCGGTGGCCGGGTCCTGCCGCGACGGGAGCCCAGGCCGCGCGGCGGACGGTCCCGCACAGGTGTCGTCGGGAGGGCGACCCACAGACCGATGAGCAGGCTGACCGCGGTGAGGGCCCAGATCCAGCTCGCCGTCGAAGGCTGCACCGCGGCGGGCTGCTGCGGCGTGGAGTCCAGGGCCGCGGCGCTCACCCGCCAGAGCAGGTCGCCGTTGGTGCTGCCGGCGGCCTGGAGCTCCGGGCGGGCGTCCAGTGCGGCGCGGAAGGCGTCGTCCTGACCCTGGAGCAGGATGAACGCCACGCCGAGCTGGGCCAGGCGGTCGCCCACCGGACCGGACTGCGCCGAGGAGAGCGTGCCGACGGCGTCCGCCAGGGCCAGCTCCGCGGCGGTCGGCTCGACACCGGTGCTCAGGACGGTGGACTGCTGGTCGAGGGTCAGCCCCGTGCCGCGCACGACGCCGGCGGACAAGCTTCCGTCGTCGCGCCGCTGGATCACGAGCGTGCCCACCTGCGGCGAGCTCAGCGCAGCCGCGCGCACGACCGCCGGCACCTGCTGCACGCCGGCCTGCACCGGCACCTGTCCGATCACCAGGGCGGAGGCCGCGGGCACGATGAGGACCGTGAGCAGCAGGAGCACGACCGTCGCCACCGGGCGCGCCGCACGGGCGAGGGCGCTCACCGCGCACGACGCCGCGACCACGAGGCCACCCCAGTAGACGCTCAGCGCCGCGCCGGGCCACAGCCACACCGGCTCCCCGCCCGAGGAGGCCACGGCGAGGTGGGCGTCCAGCACGGCCCCGCTCAGCCCCAGGAGAGCGACGATCAGTGCCACGGTCGCGCGGCTGCCGCCGGGCAGGGCCACGGCGAGCACCGCGAGCACGGCCAGCGGGGCGACCAGGACGGCCACCACGACGATGGCCGGCACCGAGCCGGCCGTCCCGAGCCAGGGCATCACGCCGCCGAGCTGAACCATGACGCCGCTCCAGCCCGCCCAGCCCGTGCCGGGCGAGCCCAGCAGAAGCTGCAGGCTGCTGCCGGCACCGCCGGGGACCGCGACCCCCGGGTCGGCGAGCAGCTCGACGAGGCCCGCCGGGCCGGCCGTGGACAGCCGGTACAGGGCGAGCGGGAGCAGGAGCGCGGCGGCGGGCACGGCGATCCAGATGACCCGCAGCAGCGCCCGCCCTCCCCAGACGAGGCTCAGCACGATCCCAGCGCCCCACGCCGCCGCGGCGACGGGAAGCAGGCTCGGCGCGCAGGCGAGGACGAACGCCAGCAGCAGGCCCGCGGTGCCCGCGGCCGGCCAGGAGCGGCGCACCCGCAGCGCCGCGATGGCGAGCCAGGGCAGGATCAGGTGCACGAGCAGGGCCGGCAGTCGGCCGCCGGAGACGTCCAGCACGAGCACCGGCGCGATGGCCCAGGCGAGTCCGGTGAAGACCTTGGGCGCGGTGCGCTCGCTCAGCTCGCAGGCGAAGTACCACGCCCCGAGCCCCGCGAGCGCGGGCGCCGCGGCGAGGATCGCCACGACGACCAGGGAGGGCAGCCAGGGCGCGAGGCTGCCCAGCAGGGCGAGCACGAGCGCGAAGGGATCGGCCGGGGCGACCACGGAGGAGAGGGTGTCGCGCGTGCCGTAGCTCGCGTTCTGCCAGAGCGCGCCGATCGAGTCGGACAGCGGCAGCAGAGCCCCGCCGGACAGCGGGCCCCCGCCGAGGTAGCGCCAGCAGAGCAGGCCGCCCACGACCATGCCCGTGAGCAGGACGGTCAGCCCGCCCGTGGTGAGGAAGTTCGCCTCCACACGGCGCGTGCCCAGCCGCTCGTGGATGATCTCGCGCTGCATGGCCCTGCGCCGGCGGTCGTCGCCGAGGCCGATCCGCAGCGGGCGGATCACGTCCCAGCCGGTGCGCCGGTGCGCGGCGATGCGCCGCCGGGCCTCGGCCGTGCGGCCCGGCGTGAACGCCACCTGGAAGGCCGCGGCGAGCTCGCCCGGGATGAGCCCGGGCTCCTTCTGCAAGAGGCGCAGCAGGCTGCGCAGGACGGCCAGCGGCACGAGGCTCAGCCAGTGCAGCCAGACGACGCCGGCCGGCGCATACGCCAGGCGCCGGTGCAGCTCCGCCGCCCGGGACTGCCGCTCGCCACGGCGCCGCGCGGACGGGCGACGGGTGTCGCGCGGGCCGGCCACCCCGTCACGGCGGTAGCGCACCCGGGCGGCGGCGGACAGCGCCACCCGGTAGCCGGCCAGCCGGGCCCGAACCCCGAAGTCCAGGCCGTCGTCGTAGACGGGCAGTGCCGGGTCGAACCCCTCCAGGGTGGCCCACAGTCCCCGGTCCACGAGCATGCCGGCCGGGCCGACCGCGAGGGTGTCCACCTGGCCGTCCAGCTGCGCCTGGTCGTACTCCTCCGCCTCCAGCTGGCGGCGCGCGCCGAAGCGCGTCATCGTCTGGCCGAACTCGCGGATGTGATCGGGCCGGTCCCAGTTCAGCAGCTTGGGGCCCGCCACCGCGACGGATTGCGCCACCTGCACCGTCCGCAGCAGGGCCTCCAGGGCTCCGGGCTCCGGTGCGGTGTCCTGGGCGAGCAGCCACAACCACTCCCCCTCCACCGGCGGCGGCACCTGCCGCAGGGCCGCCTGCACGGCCTGGCCGAAGGAAGCCGGCCGTTCCAGTCGCACGATGCGATCCGCGGGGGGCGCTCCCTCCGGCAGCGCCGCGGCGCGCTCCCCGGCGAAGTCCGCGAGCAGGGCTGCGACGCCGTCCTTCTCCCGTGACGCCGCGTCGACGAGGAGCACCGTCTCCGGCTGCCGGCTCTGCTCGCGCAGCGCCTGGAGGGTCTGCGCGAGCGCGTCGGCGCCGTCTCGGGCGACGATGATCGCGGTGACTCGGGGCTGCATCGCGCAAAAGCCTAGGCGCGCCTCTCTCGAGCGGGTGGCGCCCCGCCCGGCGCGCCGCAGCCCCGCCGTCGGGCATCCCCGCGGTGCGCGTCAAGCCCCCGGCGAGCGTCCCGGCGCCCTGTTAGCCTGACCCGATGCCAGCCGCGGAGGACCTGCTCAGGGCCGTTCGACACGAGGGCCCCCGCTCCGTCGCATGGCGCGTGCTCAAGCGGCTCGCGGGCAGCAGGCCGGCGCATGAGCCTGAGCTGCATGTCTTCCCGGAGGATGTCCTGGGAGCGGAATGGGCCTCCGAGGCGGCGCAGGGCTCGCCCGGTCTGTCCCGGCCCCGTGCGATCTCCGGCACCGGGCGCGTGGCGTGGGTGGTTTCACCGCCCAGCGCGAGCAGCGGCGGCCACCAGACCGCCTTCCGTTTCATCAGCGCCCTGGAGCGCGCGGGTCATCCGACGACGGTCTACCTCTACCATGCGCGACGATGGCCGCGGATCACGGTCGACTCGGTGCGGGCGCTGCTCGAGCAGGCCTCCGGCCTGACGCGGCTGGACGCGCAGCTGCGGATGTACGACCCGGTGGAGGGCATCGAGCCGGGCTTCGACGCGCTGTTCGCGACGGACTGGCCCACGGCGTACGCGGTGAGCCGCTATCCGGGCCCGGCGCTGCGCTTCTCCTTCGTGCAGGACCTCGAGGCGCTGTTCTACCCCCGCAGCAGCGAGTTCGTCCTGGCGGAGAGCAGTCACCGGCTGGGCCTGCACGCGATCACGATGGGGCCGTGGCTGGCCCGGCGCCTGCGCGAGGACCACGGCGTGCGCGCCGACGCGATCGAGTTCGGCGTCGACACCGGGGTGTACCGCCGCAGCAACGACGAGCGGCGCCGCGAGATCGCCTTCTACACGCGCCCGCCCACGCCCCGGCGCGGGCACGAGCTGGGCATGCTCGCCCTGCAGGCGCTGCACGAGGCGCGACCGGACATCCCCATCCACCTCGTCGGCTGGGAGCTGCCCGCCTCCGCGGTGCCCTTCCCCGCCGTCCGCCATGGACTGCTCGACCCGGCCCGCCTCGCCGAGCTCTACAACCGCTGCGCGGCCGTGCTGAGCATCTCGCTGACCAACATGTCGCTCGTTCCCCTCGAGGCCATGGCGGCGGGCGCCGTCGCGGTCGTGAACGACGGCGACAGCACGCGCGACGCGATCCACGGCCACGGGCTCGTCCGGGCGCAGCTCTCGCCCGCCGCGATGGCGCGGGCGCTGGCTGCGGCGGTCGACGACCCGCGGCAGCGGGAGCGCTCCCGCCGGATCGCCGCCTCCGTGCGCGGCGACGACTGGGCAGGGCGCGGCGAGCGCTTCGTCCGTCTCGTGGAGGACGCCCTGCGCGCGGCCCCGAGCCTCGGGCAGGAGCGCTGACCCGCCCCGCGGCGACAGCCTGCGCGCAGCGGCGAAGCCTATGCTTAGCGGGATGAGCAGCACGGGGCCCGCTGACGCCGTCGCGAGGGCCGAGGAGATCCTCTTCTCGCGGCCCTACCGCGCGAGCAGGCAGGTGCAGAACCTGCTCGCCGTGGAAGCCTCGGATCACATGCACGGCGACGGCCCCTTCGGCGCGAGCGCCACCCGGCGACTGAGCGAGCTCACCGGCACGAGCGTGCTGCTCACCAGCTCGGGCACGCACGCCCTGGAGATGACGAGCCTGCTGCTGGACCTCGGCCCGGGCGATGAGGTCGTGCTGCCCAGCTTCACCTTCCCCTCCGCGGGTCTCGCGGTCGCCCGCACGGGAGCGAGCTGCGTCTTCGCGGACTGCGACCCGCTCACCGGGAACATCGATCCGGAGTCCGTCGCCGCCGCGATGGGCCCGCGCACGCGCGCGATCTCCGTCATGCACTACGGCGGCGTCCCGGTCGACCTCGATGCCGTCGGCGCGATCGCCCGGCGCTGGGGGGTGCCGGTGATCGAGGACAACGCGCACGGCCTGGGCGTGCGCCTGGGCGACCGGGTGCTCGGCACCGTCGGCTCCCTGGGCATCCAGAGCTTCCACGACACCAAGAACGTGCAGTGCGGCGAGGGCGGCGCGCTCCTGGTCAACGACCCGGAGCTCCTGGCGCGCGCGGAGATCATCCGCGAGAAGGGCACCGATCGCTCGCGCTTCCTGCGGGGCGAGGTGGACAAGTACAGCTGGGTGGACACCGGCTCCAGCTACCCGCCGAGCGAGCTGCAGGCGGCGGTGCTGGACGCGCAGCTCGAGGAGTTCGCGACGATCCAGGAGCGGCGGCACGCGGTCTGGTCGTTCTATGCCCAGGCTCTGGCGGACTGGGCGCGGGAGCACGAGGCCGTCCTCATGCGGCCCGAGCCGGTGCACGCGGCGCACCTGTTCTTCCTGCTGATGCCGGACGGCCGGCAGCGCGACGCGCTGCTGCGCCACGCTCGCGCCCGGGGCGTGCACGCCACCTCGCACTACGAGCCGCTGCACACCAGTGTGGCGGGGCGGCGCTTCGGACGGCCGGCGGGCGAGCTCGCCGGCACCCTGTCCTTCAGCTCACGGCTGGTGCGGCTGCCGCTGTGGCCCGATCTCAGCGCCCGGCAGCAGGAGCGCGTGGTGGACGCCGTGCTGTCCTTCCAGCCGGCGCTGCAGCGGGAGGGGGCGGGAGCATGAGCCGTCTGAGAGAGGCCGCGAGCTCGCTGCGGCACGAGGGGATCGCCTCCACGGCCTGGCGCGTGGGCAACTGGATGTCCCGCAGCGCGAACCCCTTCGCCCGGCCTCGCGTGCTCGTCTACCCGGAGGACGCCGCCTCGGTGGACTGGACCGCTCCCCCGCCCGAGTACGGGACGGGGAACCCGGGCCCGCACTACCGGGTCGCCTGGGTCATCTCCCCGCCGAGCCGCACGAGCGGCGGGCATCAGAACGCCTTCCGCTTCATGGAGTACCTCGAGCGGGCGGGCCACAGCCTGGAGCTGTACTTCTATCAGGCGGAGCGGATGCCGAAGGTGAGCGTCCCGGCGATCGCGACGATGCTGGCCGCGACGAGCGCCTACCCGCCGCTGAAGGCGGGACTGAACGTCTACGACCCGGCGGTGGGGATCGCGCCCGGCTTCGACGCCGTGTTCGCGGTGGACTGGCCGACGGCGTATGCCGTGCACCGCTACACGGGACCGGCGAAGCGCTTCTACTTCGTGCAGGACTTCGAGCCCTGGTTCTACCCGGCCTCCAGCGAGTACATCCTCGCGGAGAGCACCTACCGCTTCGGCTTCCACGGCTTCTCGGCGGGGCGATGGCTGGCCGGGAAGCTGCAGTCCGAGTACGGGATGCGCTGCGACGCCTACGACTACGCCGTGGACGTGTCCCGCTACCACCGCAGCGAGACCGGCCGGCGCTCCGAGGTGCTGTTCTACGCGCGTCCGCCGACGCCGCGCCGCGGCTTCGAGCTCGGTGTGCTCGCGCTGGCCGAGCTGCACCGGATGCGGCCGGAGGTCACGATCCACACGGTCGGCTGGGACCTCTCCGGCTACGAGCTGCCCTTCCCCTTCGTGAACCACGCGGCGGTCGACATCGCGCAGCTCAACGGCATATACAACCGCTGCGCGGCGGGACTGGTGATCTCCCTCACGGACATGTCCCTCCTGCCGATCGAGCTCATGGCGGCCGGAGTGGTGCCGGTGGTGAACGACGGGGAGAACACCCGTGGGGTGCTCGACTCCCCCTACATCCGCTACGCCCCGCTGTCCCCCCGGGCGATGGCCCGCGAGCTCGTGGCCGCGCTGGAGGCCCCCGATCAGGCGGAGCGCTCGGAGGCGATGGCCGCCTCGGTCTCGACGGAGGCGGGCTGGGCCGAGCCCGGGGAGCAGTTCGCCGAGCTCTTCGCCGCGGCGATGCGCGAGACGTCCGCTCCCGGCACGCCCGGCGCGACGGCACAGAGCGCAGCGAGCTGAGCGCGAGCGGCACGACAGACGCCATGAACCCGGACACGACGGTCATCGTGCCGAGCTACAACGGCGAGCGCTATCTCGCGCAGCTGCTGGACGCGGTCGCCGAGCAACGACTCGGCGAGGACGCGGACGCCGAGCCCGCCGTCCTTGCCGGCGAGGTCGAGGTGCTCGTCGTGGACTCCGGATCGACGGACGGCACGCTGGAGATCGTGCGCGCACGGCCCTGGGTGCGACTGCACGAGATCCCGAAGGAGCAGTTCGGCCACGGCCGGACGCGCAACCTGGCCGCGCGGCTGGCCGCGGGCCGGTACCTGGCGTTCCTCAGCCATGACGCGGTCCCCATCGGGCGGCGGTGGCTGCACGAGCTCACGGCTCCCCTGCGCTGGGAGGGCTCGGGGATCGTCGGCGTGACCGGCAAGCAGGTGCCGCGAGCGGACGCCTTCCCGCTGCAGAAGAGGGAGATCCGCGAGCTGTTCGCCTCGCTCGGCCCGGACGAGGCGGTCACGGTGAACGAGCCGGACGAGCGGGTGCCGCCCGGGGAGACCCCCGCCGAGCGGGACCGGCGCGGCTTCTACTCCGACGTCAACTCCGCGACGATCCGCTCCTTCCTCGTGGACGAGCTGCCGTACCGGGATCTGCCCTACTCCGAGGACTTCGCCTTCGCGAGGGATGTGCTCGCCTCAGGCCGGCGCACGGCCTACGCGCCGCGGGCGGCGGTGCGGCACTCGAACGACATGGCCGACGCGGAGGAGTACCGACGGCGGATGGTCGACGAGGTGCTGGGGCTGCGCCGCCTGGGCCGCGAGGTGCGCCCGCACAGCGTGCTCGGGCGCGCTGCCCGGGTGCTGCGCGGGAGCCTGCGCGAGGTGCCGGCGATCCTGCGCGACCCGGAGTACGCGCCCGGGCAGAAGCTGCGCTGGCTGCTCGCGAACCCCGCCTATCAGGCCGCGCGCTGGCGCGGCTACGACTTCGCGGCGCGGGTCGACCTCGACGACGCGGACGCGATCCGGGCGAACTCCCTGGAAGGCTCCGGCTGAGCCCGAGGCCGCGGCCCGGTCGGCGGGGCGTGCCGGGCGCGGCCGGCTAGACCGCGCGGCGGCGCAGCTTGCGGCGCTCGCGCTCGCTCAGACCGCCCCAGATGCCGAAGCGCTCGTCGTTCTTGAGGGCGTATTCCAGGCACTCCGAGCGCACCTCGCAGGAGGTGCAGATCTTCTTCGCCTCCCGGGTGGAGCCGCCCTTCTCCGGGAAGAAGGCCTCCGGGTCGGTCTGAGCGCACAGCGCGTCGCCCTGCCAGGCGAGCTCGCTGTCGTCGCTCGGCCGGAGGCCCGGCATGCCGAGACGGACCGGATCGACGAACCAGTCGCCGGGGACGGCTGGTTGGTATCCGCTGTTCATTCGCACCCCCGCGTCTGCTCCGGCCGACTTCACGTTGACTAATTACAGCGTTGTCATTCGGCTCGCGTCAAGCGTGGGTCGAGAACCTTATACTCCCAGTTCAGGGTTCCAGGGCGGCACGCCGGGCGTTCCAGGCATCGGCGACCATCTCGTCGACGCTGTGCCGCATGGCCCAGCCGAGCTCGGCCGCGGCCAGCTCCCCGGACGCGACGATGCGAGCCGGGTCGCCCGCTCGTCGCGGCGCCTCCTCCGGCTCGAAGGCGATCTCCGTGGCCCGGGCCACGGCCGTCATGATCTCGCGCACCGATACGCCCGTCCCGCTGCCGAGGTTGTACACCGGCGCGAGCGGCCGCCCCTCCGCCAGCGCGCGGGCGGCCACGACGTGCGCCAGCGCGAGGTCGCCGACGTGCACATAGTCGCGCACGCAGGTGCCGTCGGGCGTCGGGTAGTCGGTGCCGTTGATGCGCGGGGTGCGGCCGGCCAGAAGCGCCTCGAAGACCAGCGGCAGCAGGTTGTGCGGGCTCGCGTCGTACACGGAGGGCACGGCCGAGCCGACGACGTTGAAGTAGCGCAGAGCCGTCGCCCGCACCACGCCGCGACGCGCCTGATCGGCGATCGCCCACTCCGCCGCCAGCTTCGACTCGCCGTACGGGGACTCCGGCCGTGTCGGACTTGACTCGTCGACGATCTCCGTGCTCGGCGTGCCGTATACCGCCGCCGTCGAGGAGAACACGAGGGGCTCGACGCCCTCCGCCTCGGCGGCCTCGAGCACGCTGACCGTGCCCTGCAGGTTCTGCCGGAAGGTGTGCAGCGGCCGCTGCACGGAGACGCCGGCGTACTTGAAGCCCGCGACGTGGACGATGCCCTCCACCGCGTACTCGCGCAGCACGTGTCGCAGGAGCTCGACATCGAGCACCGATCCCTCCACCAGCGGGACGTCCTCCGGCACGAAGGCCTGCCGTCCGCTGGAGAGGTCGTCCACCACCACGGCGTCCAGCCCGTCCGCCCGCAGGGCGTGCACGACATGGGCGCCGATGTACCCGGCCCCTCCGGTCACCAGCCAGCTCACGGCTGCTCCTCTCCCGCCATCGCGACGAACGCCTCGCCGTTGCCGCGGATCGACAGCGGCCCCTCGTCCTCGGTCGCGAAGGCGGCCTGCCCCTGAGACAACCTCAGCCGGTCGCGGGCACCGTCGACCTGGACCGTGCCCGCGACCGCGAGCACGATCGCGGAGCCGGACAGCCGCACCACCGCGTCCTGCAGAGGGTCGACGGCGGCGTGATAGAGGACGAAGTCAGGGATCCCCGGCCGGTAGCGCTGCACCCCCTGCCCATGGCGCTCCGGCTTGAGCAGCGGGACCGGCGTCGTGCGCAGATCGACGATCGCGAGCAGCTCGGGCACGTCCACCGCCTTGCGGGTCAGCCCGCCGCGCACGACGTTGTCCGAGGCGGCCATGAGCTCGACGCCCAGGCCCTCCAGATAGGAGTGCGGCACCCCGGCAGGCAGGAACATGGCCTGACCGCGGCGCAGGACCACCCTGTTCAGCAGCAGCGCCATGCCCACGCCCGGGTCGGCGGGGTGCCGCCGAGCCAGCCGGGCGATCGTCGCGAGCTCGGGCCTGCCGCGGCTGCCGTGCGCCTGCACCGCCTGCTCCAGCGCCTCGGTGAGCCTCGCCGCGTCCGCCTGCCCGAACAGCCACTCCAGGGCTCCCCGCCGGGACTCCTCCTCGCGCGAGGGGTCGAGCCGGGAGAGGAACTCGCCCAGCACGGCCGCCTCCGCGCGCCCGGCGAGCGCGCCCAGCAGCGCGTCGAGCACGCGGCGGGCCTCCGCGACCGGCCGGAAACCGGCCAGAGCGTGGAACCGCGTGCTGAGCGCGTACAGGAGCTCCGGCTTGTGGTGCTGGTCGCGATAGCTGCGCTGCGGGTGGTCGGCAGGAAGCCCGCTCGCGCTCTCGCGGGCGTGCCCCGCGGCGGCCTGCTCCGCCGTCGGGTGGACCTGGATGGACAGCGGCTCGGCTGCGGCGAGCAGCTTCAGCAGGAAGGGCAGCTCGCCGTCGGCCCGCAGCCGCGGCTGCGGGTGCTCGTGCAGCCAGCTGCTCAGCTCGACCTCGCCCTCCGGGGTGCGCAGCAGCGCGGGCGAACCCGGGTGCGAGCCGAACCACAGCTCGGCCTGCGGGCTGCCGTCCGGCTCGAGCCCGCGGAACTCGGGCAGGGCGGATCTCGAACCCCACGCGTAGTCGCGCGGCCGGTTGTCCAGCGGCAGAAGCATCGGTCCTCCAGCGTCCCAGGCTACCCAGTCGCGCCGTCGGCGGGCTCGGGGCGCGGCGCCGCCTGTGCATCCGGACGCGAGGGCGCGGCGGCGCATCGCCCGCCCCTACACTCGAACCGTGGTCGAGGGCAGGACGCGCGTCGGGATCAACGCCCTCGCGGTGGCCGCGCTGCTGTGCTCCCTCGGCTCCGGCGGGGTGCTGCAGCTGGCAGGATGGCCCGGCCTGCTCGTGCTCGCGCTCGGGCTGCTGGGGGCGACGATCGCCGTCATCGTGCGCCAGGGTCCGCCGGCGCTGCGCTGGTACGCCTTCCCGAAGGCGCTTCTCGCCCTAGTGCTGTGGGGCTTCATCGCCATTCCGTGGGCCGCGCAGCCCGGCGCGGCGGCCGTCGCCGCGGGCGCGCAGCTGCTGGGCGCGGCGGTCTCCGCGTATCTCGCCTTCGTGACCAGCTGGCACGAGCTGCTTCGCGCGCTCGGGCGGGCGCTGCGCTACCTCCTGGCCGCCTCGATCGTGTTCGAGCTCGTCGTCGCCTGCTTCGTGCGCTCTCCGCTCGCGCCCCTGTGGCCGGTCCCGGAGGGCTCCGCCCCTGCCGCGGGCGCGCCGTGGAGCGCGGATCTGCTGTTCTCCGGCGGTCCCATCCAGGGCATCGCGGGCGACAGCGGGATCCTCGGCTTCCACGCCCTGCTGGGGCTCATCGTCTTCGGCGTCGAGTTCGCCGGGCGCAGCGTGCGCCGCCCCTTCGCCGCGGCCTGGTTCCTCGTCGCGGCCGCGGTGCTCGCCCTTGCCCGGCCGGAGGCGGGCCTGATCGCGCTCGTCGCGGCAGCCGTGGGCTTCTGCCTGGTGCTGTGGGGCCGCTCGATCCGCGAGGAGCGCCGGCGGCCGCTCTACGCCGTGGCAGCGCTCGCCGCCGCGGCAGGCATCGCCCTGGCGATCCTCGTCCGTGCGCCGCTGCTGGGCTCGGGAGCGTGGCTGCAGTTCGGCGTGGTCGGGACGGTGCTGCTCGGGCTGCTCGCCGTGACGACCCTCGCGCGCGCGTGGTTCCGTGCCGTGGACCGCCCGCGCCGGAGCGGGCAGGAGTTCCTTCCCTACGGAATGTCCACGGTCGCGCCGCTGCTCATCACCGTCGCGGTTCTCGTGGAGAGCCTGGGCGAGGCCGCGCTGCTGCCCTCGGCCGCCTGGGTGCTGTTCGCGGCGCTGGCCACCAAGCTCAAGGTGGACGCGGAGGTGCCCTCGCTGGAGGGGGATGTCCCGGTCGCCTCCTGGCGGGAGACGCCGATCCGCTCAGCTCCGCGGCGCGCAGCTCCACGCCCTGAGCACCGCGCTGATCGCCGCTGAGCCGGGCTCGTTCAGACGGGCTGGATGAGGTCCCGGGCGGCGTCGGCCAGACCGTAGTCGTAGTGCGAGTAGGCGCCGCTGCGCAGCTCGCGCAGGACCGGGCCGAGCCGGCGCAGCCGCTGTGCCGGCAGCGCCGAGCGCATGCGCTCGTGCGCGAGCTTGCGGCGGGCCTTCTCCACCTGCTGCGGCGTTGCGCTGCCCTGCCGCTGGAGGCTCTCGAGCACGGGCACCAGCGCTGCGGCGCGGGCCAGCAGCCGGGCGTTGCGCTCGGTGCGGGGCAGCACGAGCTTGCGCAGCTTGCCGCGCAGACGCTGCCTCTGCACGCCGATCTGGTTCGCGCCGTGCTGGCGGTAGTCGGTGAGCACCTCCGGCAGCAGCTCCACCTCGCCGGCGACGGCCGCGATGACGGCGAGCCACTCGTCGTGCACCCAGCTGTCCGGGATCGGCAGGGCGAGCTCCAGCAGAGAGCGCCGGAGCATGGTGGTCGCCCCGGTGAACAGGTTCCGTCGCAGCAGAGCGTCGTAGCCTCGGCCTGCGCGCAGCTCTCGCCACTCCGTCTCGGAGATCTCCAGGCCTGCGAAGAGCGTGAAGCCGAGGGGCCGTCCCTCCGCGTCGATCGTCGCCGCATCGCTGCCCGCCAGCAGCAGCCCCGGGCGCGCCTGGAAGCGCGAGGCCAGCCGTTGCACGTGCTCGGGCCGCCACACGTCGTCCTGGTCGCACAGCGCGATGAGCGGCGCGGAGCTCGCCCGCAGCGCCTGCTCGAAGTTGGCCGTCACCCCCAGCGGCGGGTCGTTGCGCAGCACGGTCAGCGCGGGGCCGCCGGGCCCCGCCTCGGCCAGGATGCTCCGCGCCAGCTCGACCGTGCCGTCCGAGGAGGCGTCGTCGCTGAGGACGATCTCGGCGACGGGCAGAGTCTGCCCGAGGATGCTGCGCAGCTGCGCGGGCAGGAAGCGCGCGCCGTCACGGGTGCACAGCGCGACCCCCACGACGGGGGCGCTGTGCTCCGCGCCCGTCTGCTCGCTCAGTGCTGCTCCCGGGTCGGGACGGTGAGGATGCCGAGGAACATGCCCGCCATGGTGGTCTGGGCGCCGAGCATCATGAGCAGCGCCGCGGGCACGGCGAGCCGGATCGTCTCGGTGGCGTCGAGGCTGCCGAAGCCCGCTCCCGCCCAGATGGAGAACTGGACGATGAGGATGACCAGCCCGATGAGGAACAGCGCCACGCCCACGAGGGCGAGCCGCTCCAGGCTGACGCGCTGTGCGACCCATCGGAAGCTGCGGCTGCGCGGCAGGCGGAAGCCGCGTCTCTCCGCGTACATCTTGGTGAGCACGGCGAAGAGGATCCCCTGATAGCCGACCACGGCGAGCGCGGAGAGGTAGACCTGGCTGGAGACGTCCAGGCCGACCGTGCCGAACACGATCGGCCCGAACAGCAGGAAGACCGTGCCGATCACCCCGAGCGCGAAGGCCGTGACGCCCGGCAGCAGGAACAGCCAGCGCGGGCTGAAGATGAGCAGGAAGCGCAGGTGCCGCCAGCCGTCGCGCCAGCTGCGCAGGTGCGGCGGGCGGCTGCGCCCGTCCTTGCTCAGGGTCGTGGGCACCTCGCTCACCCGCAGCCCGCCCAGCGTGGACTTCACCACCATCTCGCTGGCGAACTCCATGCCCGTCGTCTGCAGCTCGACGTCGAGCATCGACTGGCGGTTGAAGCCTCGCAGCCCGCAGTGGAAGTCCCCGATCGGCGAGCGGAACAGCACCCGGCCGATCCAGGACAGCACCGGGTTCCCCAGGTACTTGTGCAGGGGCGGCATCGCCCCCGGCTCGATCCCGCCCCGGAAGCGGTTGCCCATCACGAGGTCGTCGCCGGCGCGCAGGCGCTGGACGAAGCCGTCCAGCGCGGTGAAGTCGTAGCTGTCATCTGCGTCGCCCATGATGACGTAGCGTCCGCGGGCGGCCTCGATGCCGCCGATGAGCGCCGCGCCGTAGCCCTTCACGGGCACGTCCACGACACGGGCGCCGTGCCGCCTGGCGATGTCCTGGGAGCCGTCGGTGCTGCCGTTGTCGGCGACGAGAACCTCCCCGCACACGCCGCTGCGCGCCAGGTAGCCCTGCGCCTTGTCGATGCAGATCGCGAGAGTCTCGGCCTCGTTGAGGCAGGGCATGAGGATGGTCAGCTCGGTCTCCGAGGAGTCCGCCCCGAAGGAGGAGTCGACGGAGGAGTCGGCCATGCGCGCTCGGCCCCTTTCGCGTCTGAACAGGCATCCCGATCGTAGCCGAAGCACCCGTGCAGCTCCGTGAGCGGCGGGGCCCGCCCCGGATGCCGGGGCCGCCGGAGGTTGTGCGGAATGATAGACGGGTGCAACAGCTCGGGATCGTCGTCACGACGCTCGGGCGCCTCGACGCGCTCGACCGGCTGCTGGCGTCGCTGGAGGGCGCGCTCGTCGAAGGCGACGAGGTCGTCCTCGTGGCCCAGCGGCACGAGGACGCCGTCCGCGAGCTCGCCGCCGCCCACCGGGACCGCGGGCTTCCCGTGTCCGTCATCCGCTCGGAGCCGGGTGCCGCCCGGGGCCGCAACGCCGGCGTCGCCGCTCTGAGCGCGGCCCCGGAGGCCGACCCGATGCTCATGTTCCCGAACGACACCACCTGGGTCAGGCCGGGAGCCGTGGAGGCGGTGCGGTCGCTGCCGGAGGACACCCTGGCCGGCGCGATCACCGTCGTGGATGAGAACGGTCCCCGCTCGGTCCACCCTCCCGCCGGGACGCCGCTGGACCGCTGGACCGCCATGCGGGTGGTGGAGATGTCGATCCTGCTGCGGCGCTCGGTCTTCGTCCGGGTGGGCGGATTCGACAGCGGCATCGGAACCGGGGCGCCGACGCCCTGGCAGGCCGGCGAGGCGACGGACCTGCTCATGCGCGTGCTGCACGACCCGGTGCAGGGCGCCGAGCTCGCCCGCGGCTTCGCCTGGCTGGACCCGGAGGTCAGCCTCGGCGGAGTGCCCTGGTACCGGGGGCTGAGCCCCGCCGAGCGCAGGCGCAAGCTGCGCGCCTACAGCAGGGGCCACGCCCACGTGGTGGCGCGCTGGCGCTACCCGCTGTGGTACCGCGCGGCGATCCTCGCGGCGGCGCCCCTGTTCGGCTTCCGGCACCGGCCCGTGTACCGGCCCTCCGACGGCTGGCCGATGTTCCTCGGCCACCTGGAGGGGCTCACCGGCCTGCTGCTCGGGCCCCGGATGACGGCGGTGACCCGATAGCCGGCGAGGCGGACGAGTTCGCCGAACTCGAGCAGCTGGCGCAGGCCCAGGCCCGCGAGGCGACGGACGCCGAGCAGGCCGGCCGGATGCGCCAGGCCGTCCTCAACGGCGCCACCCTCGTCAGCGGGGCCGCGCTGCAGCTGGTCCCCACGGCGATCGTCTCGGTGGCGTCCCGGCTCTACGGCACCACCGAGCAGGGCTGGATCGCCGTCGCCGTGATGATCGCGACCTTCGCCGGGCAGCTGGCCTTCTCCGTCGTCGTGGAGTCACGGCTGGGCTCGGTGGGCACGCAGCGGCGCGTCGTGTTCCCGCGCTGGCTGGGCCTCTTCGCGATCGCCGCGGCCGCCGCGGTCGCGGCCGCCTCCGGCAGCGTCCTCGCCGGGGGCGGTGTCGGGCAGGTGCTCGCGCCGCTGGTGATCTGCGCCGCGCTGCCGGTGCTGCTGTCCTCCCTCGAGGTGGGCCGGGGCGTCTCGGTGGCCGAGCTGCTGCACCGACGGGAGTTCGCCTCCTCCGCCTTCGTCGGCGCAGGGGCGGTCGCCGGGGTGGCGGCGGGCTTCCTCGGTCAGTGGTGGGCGCCCGTCCCCATCGTCGCGGGCGTGGTCGGCGCGGCCCTCGTGCGCATGCGTCCGGTCGCGCACCGGCCCAGCCCGGCGCAGGCCAGCGTGCGGGGATGGATCGTACTGGACACCACGATCACGGGCGTGATCTATCCCGTGATGAACGCCGTCGTGCTGACCAGTCTCGGCCCTGCGGACGCGGTGGTGTTCACCGCGGTGTCCAGCGTCTCCGGGCTGCTGGGGCTGCCGCTGAACTTCCTGCGGCTGCGGCTGCTCAAGGAGCATTCGCCGCTGGACATCCTGCTCGCCTCCCTGGCCAGTCTCGGCGCGGTGGTCGTGCTCGTGGGGCTGGACCTCACCGGGGTGCTCGGGCTCATCTTCGGGCAGGCGTGGAGCTCGGGATCGACCGCTCTGGTGCTCATCGTGGCGTGCGCCTGGCGGGCGGCCTCCCTGCCGACGACGATCCCCTTCGCGGCGCTGCGGCGGCTCGGGCGTGCGCGCCTGGTGACCGTTCTGCGCGCCTTCGTCTCGGCCGGGACCTTCGGCCTCGCGATGCTCGCGCTGCTGGCCGGGGGGAACCTCCTCGTGCTGCTGCTGGCCCTGCTCTTCGCCGAGCTGGCCTCGGCCGTGGTCTACGAGATCGCGCGCCGGCGGGTGACGGCCCGCCTCGCCTCGGCG
>Ga0182749_1000389_pt1 | contig 42509 bp, 40 predicted proteins | sample eDN3rd37CKraftMG_FD_128875 | JGI IMG/M metagenome (GOLD analysis project Ga0182749, IMG submission 128875) | Enriched Miracle-Growth compost microbial communities from Emeryville, California, USA - eDNA 3rd pass 37_C Kraft MG (version 2) (version 2) ...
CCACTCCGGGCATCTGTACGCGTGGGCGGCCGTCATCTCCACCGACACCGCGTTCCTGCTCGCCGCCCTCGCCCTCGTGGGACCCCGGCAGCACGTCCGCCTGCGGGTGTTCCTGCTCGCCCTGTCCGTCGTCGACGACATCGGCGCCCTCACCGTCATCGCGATCTTCTACACCGTCGGCTTCCAGCTGCTCCCCCTCCTGATCGCCGCGGCGGGCCTCGTGCTGACCTACTTCGCCGGGCGGCTGCCGGTCATGTGGCGCCGCCCCGTGTACGGCGTGCTGTGGATCGTGATCTGGTTCGCCGTCCTCGCGTCGGGGATCGAGCCGACGCTGGCGGGCGTCGCCATCGCCCTCGTGATCCCGGCGGCGGGCCCCGATCGGCGGCGCGCGGAGGGTGTGCGCGACCTCGCCGAGTCGTTCGGCCGCGAGCCGACCGCCCAGGCCGCGCGCGACCTCGCCCGCACGGTGCGGCAGACCATCTCGATCAACGAGCGGCTGGAGGCATCCATCACTCCGTGGGTCTCCTTCGTCATCCTGCCCGCGTTCGCGCTGGCAAACGCCGGCATGACGATCACGCCCGAGGTCATCACGGGAGCGGTGGCGTCGCCGCTGACGTGGGGCATCGTCGCAGGGCTCGTGGTCGGCAAGCTGGTCGGCGTGTTCGGCTCGACGGCGCTGCTCAAGGCGCTGCGGATCGGGGACTTCGGGCCCGGACTGAACTATCGCGGGCTCGCCGGAGGGGCCGCGCTGTGCGGTATCGGCTTCACCATCTCCCTGTACGTCATCGACATGGCGATGACCGACGTCGCGGCGCAGAACGAGGCGCGCTTCGGCATCCTCGTCGCCGGGGTCGTCGCGACGCTGCTCGCCGCGGGACTGTTCCGGATGCCGGCCCGCGCGCCCGCCGGCCGTGCGGCCTGACCATCACGGGGTCGGCGCGTTCTGGGCGGGGTCGACCGGACTCCCTTCCGGTCGAGTGATGGCGGCGACGGCGAGCACAACGGAGATCACCGCGGCCAGCCACAGCGCGCCCGCCGCGACGAACGCCTCCGCGAGGAAGCCGAGGAACGCGCCGGCCGCGAACGAGAGCAGCACGCCGCCGAAGATGAGGACCGTGCGGACATCCGCCGCCTGTCCCTCCTTCGATGTCGGCAGCAGGACGCGCCCCAGCAGGCTGAAGAACGACTGCACGACGAACGTCACCGCGACGTTGCCGTACAGCATCCCGTGATCGCGGTGGAAGGCGTTGCCCTGCGAGCCGGCGACGAAGCTGATGCCCAGCACCAGCGCGTTCACCGGCAGCGCATGCGTGACGGCCAGGAGCGCGATGAGCGCGACGAGGCCGGCGAGCACGAACAGGACCGGGCCGCTGTAGGCGCGTCCGCGCCGCAGCAGCAGCGTCACCGCGACGGAGTTCGCGAACGCGCCGAGCCCGAACGCGAGGATGGACAGCAACGCCATCCCGACCCGGGCGAGATCACCTCCCGCGAGAGCGAAGCCGGCCACGACGACGTTGCCCGACTGCACGGTCGCGAAGGTCCCGGCCTGCCCGAGCGACCAGGCGTTGAGGGAGCCCGCGACGGCGGCGAGCAGAGCGCCGATGACGGGGCGCTCCATGAAGGGGAACGAGACCACCCGGGTCGCCTCGGTGCCGCGGCTGTGCGCCATGTGCCTTTCCTCCCGGTCCGCGGAGCGATGCTCCCAGCGGCCGCCCCGAGGCGGTCTGATCCCAGTTATAGCGGTGCGCGCGCCCGCGGGTAAAGGGTGCGCGTGCGTCGGTCAAGCCCCGCGCGGGTCGAACGCCACGCGCCGACAATGTCCGGGCACGGGGCGTCCGCCCCGCGCACCGAGCGTGAGGAGAGATCATGACCGCCACACCTGACCGCGACGCCGCCGAGGTCGCCACGACCGGGCAGTCGCTCGGCGACCGGGACAGCTCCGTCGAGACCGATGCGAACGTCGACCCCGCGCAGGCCGAGTGGGAGCACACGACGGCGCTCGACGAGGGACGCACATCCGAGGAGGACGTCGCCGCGGCGTCGTCGCTCGAGGCGGCGGGCGACGAGGGCGACGAGATCCCCGTCCAGGACCTGCCCGACAGCGCGGCGCAGCCGGAGACGCAGGGCGTCGACCCGGAGGTCGCCGAGCTCGGCGAGGAGGGGCAGGGCGACCTCGCGCCCGAAGACCTCTGAGTCGCGCGGGGTCGCCCGGGCGCGCCCAGGGTACGCGCCGGAACCGGATGCCGCCACCCCTCATCGTTATCGCCGCCCCCGGCCTAGGGTCCTCGCAAGCCGACGCCCCCGTCGGCTCGACGAGAAGGGATGAGGATGTTCTTCCACAAGCAGGAGATGCAGTTCACGGCGTCACCGAGCAAGCCGGACGCGATCTTCGCACGCCGTCTGCAGGAGGTGCTCGGCGGACAGTACGGCGAGATCACGGTGGCGATGCAGTACGGCTTCCAGGCGTGGAACTCGCACCTGCCCGGCAAGTACCGCGACCTGCTGTACGGCATCGGCGCGGAGGAGTTCGGGCACGTCGAGATGCTCGCGATCATGATCGCGCAGCTGCTCGAGAAGGCCCCGGTCGAGCAGTCGGAGGCCGCCGCGGCGTCGGATCCGGTGCTGGGCGCGGTGATCGGCGGGATGGACGTGCAGTCGGCGATCGTCGCCGGCGCCGGCGTGCGCCCCGTCGACAGCAACGGCAATCCCTGGCAGGGCTCGTACGTCACGGCGAGCGGCAACCTGCTGGCGGACTTCACCGCCAACGCGAACGCCGAGATGCAGGGACGCGTGCAGGTGGCGCGCATCTACAACATGACCGACGACCACGGCGTGCGGGATCTGCTGTCGTTCCTCCTGGCGCGCGACACGATGCACCAGAACCAGTGGATCGCGGCCGCTCAGGAACTCCGTGAAGAAGGCGTCGAGGACCTTCCGGTTCCGATCAACTTCCCGCTCTCGCAGGAGGCGCGCGAGGTCAGCTACCAGTACATCAACTTCTCCGACGGCGCGACCGCCGCGGAGGGATCGTGGGCATCGGGTCCCACGCCCGACGGCAAGGGCGAGTTCACCTACCTCGATGGACCGGACACCACGGTGCCGATGCCTCCGCCCACGCAGCCGGACCCGCGGTTCTTCGGGACGGACGCGCGACCGAACCTCGTCGACAAGGCGGCGGGGGTCGTGAAGGACAAGCTCAGCGAGAAGTGACGGCGAGCTCACGAGCGCGGGGAAGGCCGGGGCGGGAAGGTCCCGGCCTTCCCCGCGTCGGCGTGCCCGACGCCGGGAACTCTAATGTTTCGCATGCAATATATTGCTGCATCATGGTGTTACAGCCCTCGACCGGCGAGAACCGCCGGAACCCTCACAAGTGAAGAGAGCAGGAAACGCCATGAACACCACCTCCACGACCGCCCTCGGAGCGGCCACGAACGTCGTCCTCGTCCACGGCGCCTTCGCCGACGGCTCGGGCTGGCGCCGCGTCTACGACAACCTGACCGCCCGCGGGTTCCGGGTCACGATCGCACAGATCCCGCTCACGTCGCTCGAGGACGACGTCGCCGCCACCCGTCGCGTCCTCGACCGCCAGGACGGCCCGACCATCCTCGTCGGCCACTCGTGGGGCGGGACCGTCATCACCGAGGCCGGAGTGCACCCGCAGGTCGTCGGGCTCGTCTACGTCTCGGCGCTCTCCCCCGACGCGGGCGAGACGACGAGCCAGCAGTACGAGGGTTTCGCCGCGACCCCGGACTTCGTCATCGAGGTCGGCGAGGACGGCTTCGGATTCGTCGCCCCCGACGCCTTCCAGAAGGGCTTCGCGCACGATGCCTCCGACGACGAGGCCGCGTTCCTGCGCGACGCGCAGGTGCCGATCAACATGTCGGCCTTCGGCGTCGCGCTGAAGGAGGCCGCGTGGCACGACAAGCCGAGCTGGGCCGTCATCGCGACCGAGGACCGCGCGTTCGACCAGGCGATGCTGCAGAGCATGGCCACCCGCATCGGTGCGACGATCACCGACGTGCCGGCAAGCCACGCGCTGTTCCTCACGCAGGCCGACGCCGTCGCCGATGTCATCGTCACGGCCGCGGAGAGCGCGACCGTCGCCGCAGCGTGAGCTGCGGCATCCTCCCTGCGGCCCCCACCACCCGCGGGTGCCCGAGAAGGGGCGGGACGGCGCATGCCGGACCCGCCCCTCTCCGTCGACGCGCGAGGCCGGCGATCACACGTCGATGAGGCCGCTGATCTCCGCCGCGGCCGCGCTGAGGGCGTCGACCCGGTGGGCGCCGTCGTCCACGTTGAGCTGCGTCGTCGTGCCGATGACCGCCATCGCGGCCTGCACCTCGTGGCCGCGGAAGATCGGGGCCGCGACCGACGCCAGGCCGGTGCGGCGCAGATCCGCCCAGGCGAGGCGGCTCTGCCGCACCTTGGCGAGCTCGCTCTGCTCCGCCTGCCGCTCCCGCGGTGACAGCTGCTCCAGCGCGCGGGACACGCGCGCGGGATCGGACTGATAGGCGAAGAGCACCCGCGACTGGGCGGCCTTGATCTCGAGCTGCGTGCCGACACGGATGGTGAGCACGATGGTCCCCGCGTGCGCCTCCTCGACGAGCGTGACCACGGCGCCCGAGCGCCCGAGGAAGCTGAGCACCGCGGTGAGGCCCGTCTCGTCCGACAGCGCGCGCAGCACGGGAGGCGCCAGCGCCAGGATCTGCTGCCGCGCCGAGACGAGACCCGAGAGCTGATCGAGGAGGGGTCCTGGCCCCAGCGAGGCCGACAGGAATCCCGCGCTCTGCAGAGCGCGCAGGTAGCGATGCGCGGTCGTCCGGTTGAGCCCGAGGCGGTCCGCGACGAGCGGCGGGGTCAGCACCCGCACGTCCTGATCGAACAGCGCCAGGACGTCTGCGGCGCGATCGATGGACTGGATCGGTCCGCGGCTCATGTCGTCGACCATGGAGAGTCCCCCTTTTGTCCGCCATCGTAACTGAGTGTGCACGAAATGAACATCACGGCTGTATTGTGAACACATGGATGACCAGCTGCGCCGATCAGTTCAGGACCTTCTCGACCGGCAGGCGATCCTGGACTGTCTCAACCGGTACGCCCGCGGCCTCGATCGGCGCGATCTGGACATGCTGCGATCGGCCTTCCACCCCGATGCGACCGACCATCACGGCGGCGGCGCCGAATACCACCCCGCGGCCGAGGCGCTCATCGCGGACTGGGAGACCCGCGACATCGACCGGAGCTTCAGCCAGCACCTCATCATCAACACGTCGATCGACCTGGACGGCGACACCGCCCACGCAGAGAGCTACTTCCAGCTCATCGTCGGGCTGAAGCCGGAGGTGCGCCCCGAGCAGCCGCGCCTCAGCATCGGCGGGGGCCGCTACGTCGACCGCTTCGAGCGGCGCGACGGCGAGTGGCGCATCGCCCGCCGTGTTCTCGTCCTGGAGTACTCGGCCACCCTCGAGGAGGGGAATCTGCCCTGGGCCCGCGAGTGGGCTCGCCGCAGCAAGGCCGACCCGTCGTACGCGCGCCCGCTCCTCGGCCCGCCCGCCCCGTGACGCCGCGAGCCGCGGGCCCGTCCGGACCCGCGGCTCGACTCGGGCCCGCGGCTCAGCCCGCCACCGCGGCGCGTGCCCCGGCCACGGCCGTCCGCGCCGCCGCCCCGAGGAAGCCCGCGTCGTTGCCGAGCAGCAGGAAGTCATAGCCCATCTCGGCGCTCGCACCCACCGCGGCGGGTGTCGCGGCGCCGGCCGTCCCGACCGGCACGCCGGTCTCGTGCGCGGCGGCGATCGCGCGCATCGCGAGATCCCGCACGTACGGGTCGGATTCGTCCCGCTGCACGCTCAGCGACAGGTCGGCCATCCCGACCAGCACGGCGTCGATGCCGTCGACGCGCGCGATGTCGCCGGCGGCGTCGACGGCATCCGCGCTCTCCAGCTGGGCGATGAGGACGACCTCCTCCTGCCCGAAGCGCAGGTACTCGGCGCGCGGAAGCGCGCCCCACTGGCCCGCCCGTCCCGTGGCGCCCACACCGCGCGTCCCGCGGGGAGGGAAGCGCGCGAGGCGTGCGACCCGCTCGGCCTCGTCGACGCTGTCGACGTGGGGCACCATGATGCCCTCGGCCCCGGCGTCGAGCAGCCGCTGGAACAGACCGCCGTCGATCCCGGGGACCCGGACGATCGGCGAGAGCCCCGACCGCAGGGCGACGGCGATGAACCCCGAGACCGCCTCCAGATCCAGCGGCGCGTGCTCGAGGTCGATGACGACGAAGTCGAAGCCCGCGAGCGCCATGAGCTCGACGCTCTCGACGGCGGGGAGCTTGACCCACGTGCCGAGCGCCGGCCCGTCGACGTCCGTCAGGGCGGCGCGGAACAGACTGGCGGTCACGGCGCCGGGTAGTCGTCGGCATTGCGCACCCAGCCGGACTCGGAGAAGTCGACGCGGGGCGGCGCGAAGATGTCGATGAGCTGCTGATGCTCCCCCACGCCCTGCGTGGTGTGCACCGTCGGCGGCGGGATGATGCAGATCGACGGCGTCGCGATCTCCCGGCTCTCATCGTCGCGCCACTGGGCCGAATCCGGTCCCCAGGGGTACCTGATGTGGTGGACGAACCTCCCCTTGACCGCGAGCGAGATCTGCTCGAAGTCATCGTGATGGTGCGGGGACAGCTTGTGCGGATCCCGCGGCCCCGGCTCCTCGGCGAGGAAGTTCACCATGACGGTCGTGGTCCGGAAGATCCGCCCGAACCGGTCGGGAGAGAGGGGATGCTCCGCGAGGGGATACACCCGCAGGCGGAACCCGCCTACAGGGTCGGGCCACGCCACGAGAGGGGCTGCGCGCTGATCCGGCTCGGCATAGGCGAGGGCGTTGAGCGCCTGAGCGCGCAGATCATCGGCGACCGTGGAGAACAGGCGCAGGAGCACGCCGTCCTCCTCGATCCGCACCGCGCTGTCGCCGGGCGGGACGACCACGAAGGCCTCTTCCGCGACGCGGACCGTCTCGCCGTCCGCCGTGATCGTCACAGGCGCGCTGTCCGAGTACTGCAGGAGCACGTACTCGTCCGGCTGACCGGTGCGCGTGAAGACGTCGCCCGCGACGGCCTGCGTGTAGGAGAGGACGAGGTTCGACGCCCGGGCGATCCATGTCCGGCTGCCGCGCGGCGTCGTCTCGGTCGGCTCCTCGTTCAGGAACTCGATCCACTGGGACGGCTTGATCGGCGTGGACGGATCGACCGTCGTCGCCGGCGCCGCGGTGGCCAGCGTGGAGCGGATGTCGTCAGCCGCGTACGTGCTGCTCATGCGGTTCTCCTTTCTTCTGTGCGGTCCTGGTGGCCGTCGACGCGGCCGCGCAGACCCCACATCCGGCGCGCGTCGGCCGGAGTCGCGATCTCTTTGCCCATGTCCTCGACGACGCCGCGGATCTTGGCGACCTGCTGGGCGTTCGACTCCGCGAGACGCCCCTTCCCGATCCAGAGGCTGTCCTCCAGGCCGACGCGGACGTGCCCTCCCAGCCACGCACTGTGGGTGCCGAACGCGATCTGATCGCGACCGGCGGCGAACGCCGAGAAGGAGTAGTCGGAGCCGAAGAGCTTGTCGGCGATGCGGACCATGTGCTCGAGGTTCTCGTGGTCCGCGCCGATGCCGCCCAGGATGCCGAAGACGCCCTGGATCACGAGGGGAGGCTGCACGAGTCCCCGACGCAGGAAGTAGGCGAGCGTATAGAGGTGCCCGATGTCGTAGCACTCGAACTCGAAGCGGGTGCCCTGTGCGCCGAGCGTGCGCAGGGTCTCCTCGATGCGGTCGAACGTGTTGATGAACGGCTGCCGATAGGTGTTCAGGACGTACGGCTTCTCCCAGTCGTGCTTCCAGTCCTCGATCTTGTCGGCGATCCCCGCGTACACGAAGTTCATGGAGCCGAGGTTGAGCGAGGCCAGCTCCGGGCGGAACGTGCGGGCCGCGGCGAGTCGCTCGTCCATGCTCATCGCCGACGAGCCGCCGGTGGTGATGTTGATCACGGCGTCGGTCTCGGCCTCGATGCGGGGCACGATCTCGGCGAAGATCTCCGGTTCGAACGCGGGACGGCCGTCGGGGTGACGTGCGTGCAGGTGGATCACCGCGGAGCCTGCGTCCACCGCCTCGAGGGCCGCCTCCACGATCTCGTCGGGCGTGATCGGCAGGTAGGGGCTCTGCGACGGCACGTTCACCGATCCGGTGATCGCGGTCGTGATCACGACCCGCTCGGCGGGCTTCATCAGGGGGTCTCCTCGAGACCGAGGAGGTAGGCGGTGTTGCGCGAGATCATCTGGCGCACGGCCTTCTCGGAGACGCCGTGATCCAACAGCTGCTGGATGATGAGCAGGTAGGCGTCGACCGGCAGGGGGTTGCCCTGCTGACCGAGGTCGGAGTCGATCACGGTGCGCTCCGGGCCGATCTTCTCGATCCAGTCCACGAGACGGGTGATCGGCCAGCGGGGCGCCGACACGTCGGGGTGGTACATCGCGAGCTCGTGCTCGACGAACGCGCCGTATCCCAGCGCCTCCTCGATGGTCGCCTCCGGGGTGTCGACGATGAAGTCGGGGTGGTGCAGCAGAAGCCGCTTGACGCCGTTGGCGTGCGCGTTCGCGAAGAACGCCCGGAGCGAGTCGCCGTCCAGGTGCCCGCCGGTGAGCATGATGTCCGCTTCGGCGACGAGCCGCGTGACGGTGTCCGTCTCGGCGGTGATGTCGCCGTCGGGCCCGAGCACGGACTCGATCTTCTCGTGGAGATCGCCGCCCTGGGTCGGGAACCCGTCGTCGTGCGTGTGCGCCGCGACATGCTGCGCCGCCGACACGGTCGGACCCCACACCGCGCGTCCGCCCATCGAGATCGCCAGCGCGACCGCGGACGGGTTCACGCCGCCCACCTCGGTGTTCAGCGCGACGCCTCCGTACATCGGCGTCGGGGCGTCCGCCAGCGACTTCTTCATCGCGAGCAGATCCATGACGGTGCTGTGGTGGTGCGACTTGCACAGGATCGCCCGCATCCCGATGCGCGCGCCCTCGTACGACGCGTCGACGTGGTCGATCCGCCGGGGGAACGGGCTCGGGCCGGAGTGGCAGTGGAGATCGACGGTGCCGTCGAGCACCTTCAGCAGAGCAGGTGAGGGTGCGGCGGCGGATGCGACGTCGGACATTGGCGATACCTCGATGTTCGTAGTGCGTACTGAATGTTCAGAATATGGACGAAAGCGGAGGATGTCCAGTCCGCCGCTACGATTTGGCTCATGGCAATCAGTGAGCGCGCCGACGCCTCGACCTCCGACATCCAGGCGGTGGCGCGCGTCGCCCAGATCTGCGTGCTGTTCGGATCGGACGAGCTCACCGCAGCCGACGTCGCCGAGAAGACCGGCCTCAACCGCACGACCGCCTACCGCTACTGCGCATCGATGGTCGCCGCGGGCATCCTCGAGCGAGGCTCGCGGCGCGGCACGTTCGCGCTCGGCAGCCTCATGCTGCAGGTCGGCATCCACGCGCTCACCCGGCGCCGGGTCGTCGAGGTCGCACCCGAGTTCCTGCGCACCCTGCGCACGACGGTGCGCATGACGAGCGTCCTCAGCGTGTGGGGCGCCGGCCACCCCGTCGTCGCCCTGGTCGAGGAGGACACGAGCCGCACGGTCCTCGTCACCGTGCGCCTGGGCGCCGAGCTGGATGCCGCGGCCGCACAGACGCACGTGTTCCTGGCGTACGCGGACGACGCGGCCTTCGACGCCTTCGCGGAAGGACTGACGGATGCCGAGCGACGCGACCTCCGCGCGGCCGTCGACGCGGTGCGCGAACAGGGCTACGCCGTCGTGACCTATCCGGGTGGCTTCGGTAACGCCGCCGCCCCCGTCTTCGACGATCGCGGGATCTGCGCGACCGTCGCCGTGCTCGGCGCATCCCAGGACGCGGACCTGTCGCCCGGGTCGCCCGCCCTGACGGAGCTGCAGAGCACCGCGGCCGCGATCAGCAAGCGGCTCGGCGGAGCATCCTGATCCGCACCGCCTGAGCCATCCTCGACGCCGCTCCCCCACACGGGGAGCGGCGTTCGTCGTTTCCGCGGCGGCACACCCGATGCGCCGGCGGCCGCCTTCTCTTCGGCCGGGGCTTTACATGCCTGCTCTTGTTCCGTAATATGCACATTCGGTACGCAATGCGAACATTTGGATCCGAACAACGAGGAGGTCGTCGGATGCCGGTGCAGAACGCCGCCACACGCGAGGTGCACTCGTGAAGGCCTGGGCGATCCACGTCGTGAAGCTCCTGCTCTCGTCGTTCGCGCTCTTCCTCGCCGTCATCACGGTGCTCTTCTTCCTGCTCGAGCTCGCCCCCGGCGATCCCGTGCAGTCGCTGATCGGCGACGTGCCCATCACCGATGCGGTGCGCGAGCAGATCATCGCTGCATACGGCCTGGACCAGCCGGCGTGGCAGCGCTACTTCATCTACCTCGGCAACGTCCTGCGCGGTGACCTCGGGTACTCGTACGCCACGAACTCGCAGCCGGTGCTCGAGATCATCCTGAGCCGCGCGGGCAACACGCTGGCGCTCGCGATCCCCGCGTTCATCCTGTCGACCGTGGGCGGCATCGTGCTCGGCGCGATCGCCGCACGCACCCGCCGCAAGTGGCTGGACGCCGGCATCTCCGGCACCACGGTCGGGCTCTTCTCCGTCCCCAACTTCTGGTTCGGGATGCTGCTGATCATCGTCTTCGCGATCTGGCTGGACTGGCTGCCCACAGGCGGCATGGCCCCCTACGGTCAAGCCGGCATCCAGCCGCAGTACCTCATCCTCCCGGTCCTCACGATGGCCACCACCGAGCTCGCCTACAAAGCGAGGATCATGCGGTCCTCGATGATCGAGTCCCTCGGGCAGGACTTCATCGACACGGCCCGCTCGAAGGGCCTCTCATCGCAAACCGTCCTGTGGCGGCATGCGATGCCCAACGCCCTCCTGCCCATGATCACCGTCGCCGGCTACAGCCTCGGCTTCATCCTCGCGGGGTCGATCCTCGTGGAGCGCGTCTTCGGGTGGCCCGGGATGGGGCTGCTGTTCTTCGACGCCATCGAGCGCCGCAACAACATGGTCGTCCTGGGCGTGGTGATCGTGCTGACCGTCACCATCATCATCGTCAACATCCTCACCGACCTCGTCTACGGGCTCGTCGACCCGCGCCTGCGCGCGCGCTTCTCCCCTCACCGCTCGACCCCGGCGTCGCCGCGCAGCGGCTCGGGCGCCGCACCCAGCCCGAAGGAGGTGGCGGCATGACACTCCAGGAACAGGAGATCGCGTCCGGCATGCCGACGGCCCCCGAGGACGAATCGGCGCCCGTCACGGAGCCGGTCAGCACCGGCCGCACCGGAGGGGCGCGCGCCGCGTGGCGCAGCTTCTTCCGGCGCCCGACCACGCTCATCTACCTCGGCGTGCTCGTGTTCTTCGCGCTCGTCTCCGCCCTCGGCCCGTTCTTCGTGGACAGCCCGACCGCGACCATCTACCCCAAGCTGCTCCCGCCCAGCGGCGAGCACCTCCTCGGCACGGACATGCTCGGGCGCGACTACCTCGCCCGGGTCGTCTACGGCGGTCAGGTGTCGCTCCTGGTCGGCTTCAGCGTCGCCCTCCTGTGCATGACGATCGGCATCGTGATCGGCGGTCTCGCCGGGTACTACGGCGGGGCGATCGACACCGCGATGGTGAAGGTCGCGGAGTTCTTCCAGGTGCTCCCCGGCATCGTCCTCACGCTCGTCGCCGCCGCGCTGCTCGGGGCAAACGTGTTCATCATCGTCGGGATCCTCGCGCTCACGATGTGGCCGGGGGTGGCGCGCATCGTCCGCGCCGAGGCGATGCGGATCGCCCAGCTCGGCTACGTCGAATCGGCGAAGGCCGCCGGATTCCGCGGCCCCCGCATCATCCTCTCCGACGTCGTCCCCAACCTCATGCCGCCCGTGCTCGTGGCGACCAGCATGACGGTCGGGCGGGCGATCCTCATCGAGTCGGGGCTCGCCTACCTGGGCGTCGGCGATCCGAGCAAGCCCAGCTGGGGGGCTCTGCTGAACACCGCGCAGTCCTACATGAACGACGCCTGGTGGCTCGCCGTCTTCCCCGGCACCTGCATCTTCCTCGTCGTGCTCGCCGTCAACATGCTCGGCGATGCGCTCAACGACGCGTTCAACCCGACCGTGGGGAGGGTCAAGTGACGACATCCGACCACTCGACGCCGCAGGCGGCGTCGGAGCCGTTGCTCCGTGTCGACGACCTCCGCGTGAGCCTGCCGACCGGCGAGCGCGACCACGTCATCGCCGTCCAGCGCGTGGGACTCCAGGTCGCCGACGGCGAGCGCGTGGGCATCGTGGGCGAATCCGGTTCGGGCAAGTCCGTGACGGGCCGTGCCATCGCGGGCCTGCTCCCGACATCGCCCCGTGTGCGGGTCAGCGGCTCCATCCGCTTCCGCGGGACGGAGATGGTCGGCGCCCCGAGCGCCGCATGGGACCGGATCCGCCGCCACGAGGTGGGGATGATCTTCCAGGACCCGCTCACCTTCCTCAACCCCACGATGCGGGTCGGGCGTCAGGTGGCCGAATCCATCCCGCGCGAGCGCCGGGCGGCCGGCTGGCGCAGCGAGGTGCTCCGGTTCCTCACCCAGGCGGGACTCGACGACGTCGAGGCCGTCGCGCAGCGGTTCCCCCACGAGCTCAGCGGCGGCATGCGCCAGCGGGTGCTCATCGCGATCGCGATCGCGAAGCTGCCCGCTCTCATCATCGCGGACGAGCCGACCACGGCCCTGGATGCCACGGTGCAGCAGCGCGTGCTGCGCACGCTCGACGAGACGGTGTCGGAGCTGCGGACATCCCTCATCCTCATCTCGCACGATCTCGCGGTCGTCGCCGGCATGACGGACCGCATCTACGTCATGTACGGCGGCCGCATCGTCGAAGAGGGACCGACCGCGCAGGTGCTGCACGCGCCGGTGCACCCCTACACGCAGGCCCTCCTGCGCAGCGTCCGCAGCCTCACCGACCCGGACACCCCGCTCTTCTCGATCACCCCGCAGATGCGGCGTGAGTTCACCCAGGAGGTGTCGCGTGCTTGAGGCCATCGACGTGTCCAAGGTCTTCCGCGGCCGCCGCGGCGGCGGCTCCGTCGCAGCAGTCAAGGACGCGACGCTGCGGGCCGCCCCCGGCCAGTTCGTCGCGATCGTGGGCGAGAGCGGAAGCGGCAAGAGCACCCTCGCGCGGATCCTTCTGGATCTCATCCCCACCTCCTCCGGCTCGGTGCTGCTCGACGGCGCCGACATCGCCGCGATGGATGCGAAGGAGCGCAAGCGCTACCGCCGCGATGTCCAGGCCGTCCTCCAGGATCCGGCGGGATCGCTCAACCCCCGCAAGCGCGTCGAGCAGACCATCGGCGAGGTGATCCGGCTGCACGGCATCGCCGAGTCGCGGACGGATGTGCGCGAGCACGTGCTCGAGGTCCTCCGTCAAGTCGGGATGACGCCCCCGGAGTCGTTCCTCGAGCGCTATCCGCACGAGCTCAGCGGCGGCCAGCGCCAGCGCGTCCTCATCGCGCGCGCGATCGCGCTCAACCCCCGCATCATCGTCGCGGACGAGGCGGTATCTGCGCTCGACGCATCCGTCAAGGCCGGGGTCCTGCGGGTCATGGCAGACCTCAAGGACCGCCTCGGCGTCGGATTCGTGTTCATCACCCACGACCTGCCTGTCGTGAAGAAGGTCGCCGACGAGGTGTACGTCATGCGCGCCGGCGAGATCGTCGAGCACGGACCGAAGGATCGCATCTTCGCCGATCCGGAGCACGAGTACACCCGCACCCTGCTCGCCGCGGCCCCCGTCCTCGACGGCGCCGCCTGACTCCCACCCGACGCACTCGCGCATACGCACCACAAGGAGAACCTCATGATCAGATCGTTCGCACGGGCGGGCATCGTCGCCCTCCTCGCCACGACCGCCCTCGCACTGGGCGCCTGCTCCGCGGGTGGCGAGAGCCCGGAGGGGGGCGACCGCGTCTGGGTGCGCGCCATGAACGGCGACCCCATGACGGTCGGCTTGAACGCCCAGTTCACCACCGGCACGGTGCCGAGCCTGTTCAGCGCCCAGATCCTCGACCCGCTCATCTTCATGTCCGGCGACTACCAGCTCAGCCCCGGCCTGGCCACGGACTGGGAGCTCAGTGAGGACGGCCTCGAGCTGACGCTCCACCTGCGCGAGGGCGTCACGTGGCACGACGGCGAGCCGTTCACAGCGGAGGACGTCAAGTTCGAGTTCGACGAGCTCGTCCCGCTCAACGTGTCCGGCGCCCCGCTGGCCGAGCGCATCGCGAGCACGGACATCGTCGACGACCACACCGTCCGGATCCGCCTCACCGAGCCCTACGGGCCGCTGCTCGAGACGATCTCCCAGCAGTACATGCTGCCCAAGCACGTCTACGAGGGCACGGACTACCTGACCAACGACGCCAACAAGGAACTCATCGGCACCGGGCCGATGATGTACGACTCGTACAAGCCCGGCAACGAGGTCGTGCTCGTCAAGAACCCCGACTACTGGGGTGGGGAGGTGCAGGTCGACCGGGCCGTCTACACGACGATCGCCGATCCGAACAGCCGCGCCCAGGCCCTGTTCGCGGACGAGCTCGACCAGGCGATCCTCGATCCGTCCCAGCAGCAGCGCGTCGCCGAGGACCCGGATACCGAGCTGCTGACGGACGGCGAGTTCCCCCAGAACGTCCTGACGATCTTCAACACCGCATCCGAGTACCTGAAGGATGCCGCCGTCCGCAAGGCGATCTTCTCGACGCTCGACCGCGAGGCGATCGTGGAGACGACCATGCCCGGTGTGGGCACGGCCGCGGAGCGCTTCTTCCCCGACTCCCCCGAATGGGCGGTCGACATGGACATCGACTTCTCCACGGAGTATCCGGTGGACATCGACGCGGCCAACAAGGCGCTGGACGACGCCGGGTTCCCCCGAGGCTCCGACGGCACCCGGTTCACGCTGCGCACCGTCTACATCCTCACCCTCACCGAGGTCGTCGGAGCGGTCGAGATGGCCCAGTCCATGCTCGGCGAGCTCGGGATCAAGCTCGAGCTGACGCCGGTGGGCGGCGCCGAGTACGTGGAGAAGGTCTACAAGGAGGGCGACTTCGACCTCGCGTTCGTCCGCACGAACCTGGGCGCCGATCCGAGCCTCGGCATCGTCCGCTTCTACGTCTGCAACGAGGACAAGAAGGTCGGGTTCAACCCCTCGCGCATCTGCGATCCGGAGCTCGACGCCGCCGCCGCCAAGGCGCTCGACACGAGCGACCAGGCCGTGCGCGGCGAGGCGCTGCGCGACCTGCAGCGTCGCGCGGACGAGCTCATGTTCAACGCACCCCTCGCCTGGTACAACGGCGCCTTCCCGACCAACAACAACAGCCGCTGGGAGGGACAGGACAAGCGCGACCTCATGGCGGAGCGCATGCCCTGGACGACCATGCAGCCCAAACGATGACCGCCGAACCGGAAAGCGACGACATGGCATTCCCCCTCTTCGACACGCACGCCCATCTCATCTCCGACGACTGGGAGACCTATCCCCCGAAGCCGCTGACGCCGGATCTGCCGGTGCCCAAGAAGCCGGACTTCACCGTGACGGTGGAGGCGCTGCTGGAGATGATGGACGCGCAGGGCGTCACCGATGCCTGCCTGGTGCAGCGCGGGCACCTGTACGGGTACGACAACTCCTACATCCTCGAGTCGGCCGCCCAGCACCCCGACCGGCTCCACCCCGTGGTCATCCTCGACCCGCAGGATCCGGCGACGCCGGACGTCTATCGCGACCTCGTGCGGGATCGGGGGGTGGCGGGCTTCCGGATGGCGCACACGCGCCCGTGGATCCTCGACACCGGATGGGTGAGCTCCCCCGCGTCGATGGAGGTGTGGAAGGCCTGCGCCGAGCTGGGCACCCCGATGACGCTGATCCTCTTCATGAACCAGCTGCCGTACCTGCTGCCGCTCATCAAGATCATCGCCCAGCAGTTCCCGGATCTGCCGATCCTGCTCGACCACGGCGGGATGCCCTACGGCATGTCCCAGTACGAGGTGCGCCTCGCGAAGGAGGCCGGCCGCGAGGTGGTGCTGCCGCGCGCGCCGCACTTCGGCATCGACACCACGATCGCCCTGTTCGAGGACGTCCCCAACGTGCACTTCAAGATCACCGAGATCAACATGGAGCGCCTGACCGTGGAGGGCGTCCGCCCGGCGCACATCGTCCGCCGCATGGTCGACAGCTTCGGACCCGAGCGCCTCATGTGGGGCTCGGACGTGGGCCAGAGCATGCTGTGGGACTACACCGAGAAGGCCGCCATGGCGCGCGACGCCGCGGCCTTCCTCACCGAGGACGAGGCACGCGGCTTCCTGCACGACAATGCCGCCCGCGTGTACGGCGTGGGGCGGTGACCGGGATGCCGCGCAGCTTCGCCAAGCCCCGCGTCGTCGACGCCGACCACGCCGTGGTCTACCGGCGCGACGACCAGTTCGCCGCATGGCCCTACACGATGGGGTTCTGGGAGACCGGTTCGGGTGAGATCGTCCAGAGCTTCATGTCGCTGGACGCCGACTACTCGGATCCGGCGGGCATCAGCCACGACCAGCTCGGCGAGCGCGGCGGCCGCGGCAGTCGCGTCGTCACCGTGCGCTCCACGGACCGCGGGCGCACGTGGAGCGAGCCCGAGTACGACGCCTACGCGCGCATCGCCGCGGACACCCCGCCGTTCGACCTGCGGACCGCGGGACCGTTCGACCTGCTCGACGGCGACACCCTCGTCGGCAACGGGAGCATCGACTTCGGCAAGCCGTCCTCACGCTCCTTCGTGCGCATCTCGCGTGACGCCGGACGCACCTGGACGCCCCCTTCCGAGCTCCCCCTGGACGGTCTCCACTCCCTGTCGGCGATCAACTCCGCGCTCGTCCGACCGGACGGTCGCTGCCTGCTGTTCCTCACGCTCGTCTCGGAGGACGGCTGGACGCGGCGCCCGCTCGTGTACGCCAGCACCGACGACGGAGCGGAGTTCCACTTCCTCTCGTTCATCACCCCGCTGCGCGACCCGTTCGCCGCCGCGGACGGCGACTGGAAGAGCACGTACCGCTTCGGCGGCCACCGCTGGTTCTATCCCCGCGGCGTGCTGCTCCCTGACGGCACGATCCTCTGCACGCTCCGGTCCCAGCGCGACCCCACGGGTGTCATGTGGACCGAGCTGTACGCCAGCGAGGATGGCGGACTCACGTGGAGCTTCCGCTCCCGCGTCAACGACTTCGGGGCGCCGGGCAGCCTCGTGGCGATGGCGGACGGACGGCTCGCCGTCGTCTACGGCTACCGCCTCCCGCCGTTCGGCATCCGCGCCGTCATCAGCGACGACGGCGGTCGCACGTGGGGACCGGAACTCGTGGTCCGCGACGACGGCGGCAGCTGGGACCTCGGGTACCCCAACGCCTTCGAGGTCGAACCGGGGGTCCTCGGCGCCGTCTACTACTTCAACCGCCGCGACGACGCCGTGCAGGCCAACGGCGGCGTCCGCCACATCGCACGCAGCATCTTCAGCCCGGAATGAGCGCGACGCCGCGCTCGACACACGCAAGGGAGCAGACATGAGACGTTCACGCACCGGCGGGATCCTCCTCGCCGCACTGATGACGGGGGCGCTCGCCCTCAGCGGCTGCGCCGGCAGCCAGGAGCAGTCCGAGCGCGTCTGGGTCGGCGTCGTCGGCGGCGACCCGATGAACTTCGGACTCAACGCGCAGCTGGCGGTGGGATCCGCGCCGCGCCTGTTCAGCGCGCAGATCCTGGAGCCGCTCATCTTCGAGTCGGATGAGTATCAGCTGAGCCCGGCCCTCGCCGAGAGCTGGGAGCTCTCTGACGACGGGCTGGAGCTCACCCTCCATCTGCGCGAGGGCGTCACGTGGCACGACGGCGAGCCGTTCACCGCGGACGACGTCACGTTCAACTTCGACGAGATCGTGCCGCTGCAGGCATACGGCGCGGGTCTGGCCGAGCGGATCGCCGAGACCGAGGCGGTCGACGAATCGACCGTGGTGATCCGTCTCTCCCGGCCCTACGGTCCGCTCCTCGAGAACATCTCGCAGCAGTACATGCTCCCCCGGCACGTGTACGAGGGGACCGACTTCCTGACGAACAAGGCCAACAACAACCCGATCGGCACCGGCCCGATGAAGTACGACTCCTACATCTCGGGCTCGCAGGTGGTCCTCGCCAAGAACACCGACTACTGGGGCGGGGAGCCCACCGTCGACAAGGCGGTCTTCACGGTGATCGCCGACGAGAGCGCCCGCTCCGAGGCGCTGTTCGCCGGCGAGGTGGACGAGGCGGTGCTGCATCCGTCTCAGCAGAAGCGCGTGACCTCGACCGACGACACCGAGCTGCTCACCACCGGCTGGTTCCCGGAGGCCGTCACGATGACCTTCAACACCGAGACCCCGGAACTCGCGGACCCGGCCGTGCGCAGGGCGATCTTCGCCGCCATCGACCGCGACGCGATCGCCGACACCGCCCTCGCGGGTGTCGGCGTCCCGGCACAGGGCTTCGTGCCCGACACGATCGACTGGGCGGTCGACGCCGACATCGACTTCGACGAGGACTTCCCCCGCGACGTGGCGGCGATCAATGCGGCGCTGGATGCGGCCGGCTACCCGCGCGGGGCCGACGGCACCCGGTTCAGCCTCAAGGTGCTGTACATCACGGCGCTGCACGAGGTCGTGTCGACCGTCGAGATGGTGGACTCCATGCTCGAGGAGATCGGCATCGACCTGCAGCTCGAGTCCGTCGGAGGGGCGGCCTACGTCGAGAAGCTCTACACGCAGGGCGACTTCGACCTCGCCTTCGTCCGGTCCTCGCTCGGCCCCGACCCCAGTCTCGGCATCGTCAACTGGTACGAGTGCAACCCCGACCGGGGCATCGGTCGAAACCCGACCGGGATGTGCGATCCGCAGATCGACGCGGCCGCCGCGGCCGCCGTCGACACCGGCGACCAGGAGGCGCGCGGCGAGGCGCTGCGCGACCTGCAGGCCCGCGCCGAGGAGCTCCTCTTCTACGCGCCCATCGCGTGGTACAACGGCGCGTTCCCGACCGTGAACACCTCGCGGTGGAGCGGCATGGACGCGCCGCGGGAGCACGCGGAGCGTCGACCCTGGCTGACCATGTCCCCGGTGGACGGCCGATGACGTCCCGTCCCGTCGCCCACCGCACCGGGTGGCCCCCGCGCGCGGCCGCCGCCGAGCACGGCGTCGTGTACCGCCGCGAAGACGAGTTCGCCGCGTGGCCGTTCTACTGCGGCCTGTGGCGGACGGGCGACGGCAGTGTCGTCGCCGGGTTCAAGCGCGTGCCGACCGACTACGACGACGTCGACCACTACAGCCTCGTCAACAAGCCGGGGCAGATGGTGGTGATCCGCTCCGCCGACGGCGGGCGCACCTGGGACGACTCGTCCGTCGTGGTCGTCCACGACATGGCGATCACCTCCGAGGAGGAGCTGCCCGCCGGTCGGAGCGACGACTGGTCCGACCTGCCGCCGCTCGACTTCACCGATCCGGACACGCTCGTGATGGGAGGCGGGATCCCCAAGCTGATGGCCGTCGAGGGGACCCGGGCATGGGTGCGCGCGTCGACCGACGGCGGACGCACGTGGCGCCCGCACCGCCTCCTGCCGAACTGGAACCTGCCCGGGCTCTCACTCCCCGGCACGTCCATGTACTCGGTCCGCGCGGACGGCGTCATGCTGTTCGGCGCGCACGCGTGGGCGCCGGGCGCGCAGAACCCCCAGCCCGTGGTCTACGCGTGCCCGGACGGTCGCGACTTCCTCTATCTCGGGTCGATCGTCCCGGAGGCGCCCGCCTCGCCGTTCTGGCCGTGGGGGCGCTTCGCCTCCGCACGGAACATCTATCCCCGCGTCATCGTCCTCCCCGACGGTCGCGCGCTGGCGTCGCTGCGCACCGAGCGCGATCCCCGCGGTGACTTCTGGACGGACGTGCACGAGAGCCTCGACGGAGGCCGCACATGGCGATGGCTCAGCCGCGTCAACGACTGGGGCGCGCCCGGCGATCTCGTCCCCATGGCCGACGGCCGCGTCGTATGCGTCTACGGGTACCGACTCGGCGAGCGCCCCGGCATCCGCTACCGCGTGAGCGAGGACGGCGGAGCCTCGTGGGGTCAGGAGTACGTGCTGCGGGACGACGGCGCGTCGTGGGACCTCGGGTACCCGCGCGCCATCGAGGTGGAGCCCGGCGTCCTGCTCACCCACTACTGGATCAACCTCGCGGAGGAGCGAGCCGATGGCCGTCGCGACGGTGTGCGGCACATCGCGTGGTCTCGATTCCGGCCGGGAGAGGAGGCCGCCGCATGACGGATGCAGCGAAGGAGACGTCGCCCGAGATGCTCGGAGACCTGGCCGGGCTCGAGGCGCTGCGCGCGGTCAAGCGCCTGCAGCACGCGTGGGGACATTACGCCGAGGCGGGCGACTGCGCCGCCATGGCGGATCTGTTCTCGTCGGACGGGCGCGCGGTGGTCGGCGCGCGCAGCGCCGTGGGCCGCGCGCAGATCCTCGAGCTCATCGTCGACGAGTTCGCCGGCGGCCACGCGGAGGCCGGAGCGGACGTCCTCAACGCCCGCCTGATGATGTCCCCGGTCGTCACGGTCTCCGCCGACCGCCGGACGGCGCGCGCCCGATGGCACGAGGTCGCGCTGACGGGGTGGTTCGGGGTGCACGCGGGCTGGTCCGGCGGCATCCAGGAGAACGAGTACGTCCTCGAGGACGGCGTCTGGCGCATCGCGGTGCTGAACCACCACCCGCAGTACGCCGGACCGCACTCGTCGGGGTGGCGCAACCTCTCGGCGGACGTCCCGCTCGTGCCCTTCCACTTCACGCCGGACGAGGCGGGCACCCCGCTGCCGCCGCTGCACGGATTCACCGCCGAGCCGATCGCGGCCGGGGATGTCGCGGCGCGGGCGCAGCGGCTGCGCGACGAGAGCTCGGTCCAGAACCTCCTCGCCGCCTACGGCCATTACGTCGACCGCAAGCTGTGGGACGACGTCGCGGATCTCTTCGGCGACGCCGGCCGGCTCTCCTGGGACGACGAGGCCTGGCACGGGCGCGACGCGATCCGGCAGGGTCTGGAGGAGCGGTCCCCCGCGGGCCTGCGCCACGGAGAGTTCCACGATCACCTGCAGCTCATGCCGGTGGTCACCGTCTCCGCCGACGGCCGCGAGGCCCACGCCCGGGTCGTCGAGCTGCAGACGCTCGCCGAGCACGGACGGCACGCACGCTGGGGCGTGCGCATCGGAGAGGGGCGGTTCGTCGAGGAGGACGGCGCCTGGCGCATCGACGACCTCTCGTACACGACCCGGCTCCTGGCCGATCACGATGAGGGATGGGCCACACGCGTCGCGGGCGAGGGACCGTCGTCGTACCCGCGTCACCGCGGGCCGAAGGTGTCGTTCGCGCATCCCGTGCGCGAGCCCCGGTCGGGCGCGGACCGCACCCGCCCCCCGGTGACAGACGTCCCGCGCGTCCTGGCCGACGCGCTGACGTTCGACGCGGCGGAGAACGTCGCGTGCGCGTACGGCTACTTCCTCGACGAGGCGCACTGGGACGAGACGGCGGATCTGTTCTCCCGCGACGGATGGAAGGAGCTGTCGTTCGTCGGCACCTACATCGGGCGCGACCGCATCCGCGCCTCCCTCATCGCCCGCTACGGGCGACGACCGCGGCGCCCCACGTTCCTGCCGATCCACCAGAAGACCCAGCCGTACGTCACCCTGCTCGAGGACGGCCGCGCCCTCATCCGCCTCAAGATGCTGCAGATCAACAGCGGGTGGGATGTCGAGGCGAGCACCGTCGCCGGAGTGTACGAGGAGCAGATCCTGCGCGAGGACGGCGTCTGGCGCATCCACGGGATGGACCTCGAGTACATCATGGTCGCCGATTGGGACGGCGGTCCGGCAGCCGTGGAAGCCGGCGCGGGACGGAAGTTCGCGCCGACCGACGAGGCGATCGCGGCCTTCGATCCCGCCCCCGACGCCCCGCTGCGCGGCCTCGCGTTCGCCCCCTACCCCGAGATCGGCCCGCTCGGCTTCCACTTCGCCAACCCGGTGAGCGGACGCGAGCCGGCCCTGCGCTTCACCTGGAGCGACGGACGCTTCGACTCCGCCGCCCCGACTGCACGAGACACCACACGACCCCTGGAGGACGTCCGATGACCGACGAGCTTTTCGACCTGACCGGCAAGGTGGCGCTCGTCACCGGCGGCACCAGCGGCATCGGCCGCATGATCGCGACGGGCTTCGTGCGACGCGGAGTGCGCACCTACATCACCGGTCGCGACCTCGGCGCCGCGACCGCGGTCGCCGAAGAGCTGGCGGCGGACGGGGACTGCCGCGCGCTGGCCGCGGACCTCGCCGATCCGGAGGCCCCGGCTCGGCTCGTCGCCGATCTCGCCGCACGCGAGGACCGGCTGCACATCCTGGTCAACAATGCCGGCGCGGCCAAGACGGACTCCCTCGCGCAGTCGGCTCCCGCGGACTGGGACGAGGTGCTGGGCGTCAACGTGCGCGCGCCCTTCTTCCTCGTGCGTGAGGCGCTGCCTCTGCTGCGCGCCGCGGCGACCGCGGAGGACCCCGCCCGGATCATCTCGATCGGCTCGATCGGCGGCCTGCACGTGCCGAATTGGGAGGCGCACGCGTACGGCGCATCGAAGGCGGCCCTGCATCACCTCACCCGGTCCCTCGCCAAGAAGCTCGGCCGCGAGGCGATCACGGTCAACGCGATCGCACCCGGCCCCTTCCCCTCGCGGATCACGAAGACCGAGTCCGAGGCCGTGCAGGCGAGCGTCAAGACCTACATCCCGCTCGAGCGTCCCGGTCAGGCCGAGGATGTGCAGGGCGTCACCGTCTTCCTGTCCTCGCGGGCGGGCGCCTACGTCAACGGCGCCACCATCCCGCTCGAAGGCGGCTACCTGGCGGCACTCTGACGCCGCGGAGGGAGCGACCCATGACCGCAGACATCGCCCGAGCCGGCGCCGAGGCCGCATCGACCTGTGCGCTCCGTGAGGTCAAGGACCTCCATCGCCGCTACGCGCACCTGACGGTGCTCGCCCGGTGGGACGACCTCGCGAGGCTCTTCACGGCGGACGCGACCCTCGATGACGGCCGGACGGCGATCAGCGGGCGACCGGACATCCGCGCATGGCTGGAGCGGCAGCCGGGCGCGTCCGATGATCCCGGTGCCTTCCGCGTCGAGCTCATCGACGAGCCCATCGCCCACCTCGACGCCGACGGCGTGACAGCCCGCGCCCGACTGTCCTGGCTCTGCCTGAGCTCCGAGGGGGACGGACGCACCGGGATCTCCGGCGGCGTCCTCGAGAGCACGTACCGTCTCACGCGTCACGGATGGCGCATCGCCGCGCAGCGGTACCACCCGCAGTTCCGGGGCGACCACGCCGCGGGGTGGACCAACGTCGACGGCGCCGATTTGCCGGTCGTGCCCTTCCACTTCACCCCGGATGACGCGGGCGCCCCGCTTCCCGTCGACCCCGCACCCGCCCTCCCGCCGGTGCGGGATGTCGCCGGGGTGGTCGGCGCGCTCGAGGACGAGGATCTCGTGCGCAACCTCGTGCACGCGTACGGGTACTACCTCGATCGGCGGATGTGGCCGGACGCCGTCGACCTCTTCACCGACGACGCCCGTGTCGTCCTCGCTCCGGGCGGCACGTACGAGGGCCGCGCGGGCGTCCGGGCGGCGATGGAGACGATGGGGCCAGAAGGTCTGGAGACCGGCGTGCTCAACGATCGCCCCCTCTTCGACACGCTCGTGCGGATCCTCCCCGACGGGCGCGCGGTCACCCGCAGCATCGAGCTCGGGATGCTCGGCGACGCCCTGCGGCACGAGGCGGCGTGGGAGGTGCGCATCCTCACGACGCAGTGCGTGCGTCGCGACGGCGTCTGGCAGCTCGCGCAGGCCCACCACGAACGGGTCTTCCGGGCGGACTACTTCGAGGGCTGGGGCCGCGTCCCCGCCACCGTCCCGACCGATCCGAGCGAGGACGATCCGCTCTCCGCCGCCGGGTGGCGCCTCGCCGCCACGGCGGACCACGCACCGACCCAGGAGCAGCTCGCGCGGCAGCTGGCCCGCGTGCAGGCGTACGACGGCGTGGAGAACGTCTCGTCGGCGTACGGGTACTACATCGACGACTTCCAGTGGCCGCAGATGGCTGCCCTGTTCGCCGAGCACGGCAACAAGCACTCGCCGTTCGCCGGCTTCTACGTCGGCCGCGAGCGCATCACCGAGGCGGCGACCTCCTTCTGGGGAGCGCCGCCGGAGTCCCGCCCCGGCATCTCCTACCACTGGCGCACCCAGCCCGTCATCTCCGTCGCGCCGGACGGGCGCTCGGCGAGCTTCCGCGTGCGGCTGTTCCAGCCGCGCACGAGCAGGAACCCGAGCCGGGAGGGCGACTTCTACGCGGCCGGCTTCCACAGCGGCATGTACCCCAACGACCAGGCGGTGCTCGAGAACGGTCGCTGGGCCCTGTGGAGCCTCACCGTCGACGAGCCGTACTTCACATCACTCGACTGGAAGGGCGGATGGGCGTCCGTGCCGCTCGCCGACGGCGGGGACCCTCCCCCGCCCAGCCGGCTCATGCAGCTGTACCCGCCGGACATCCCCATGACCGACCTGGGCCGCCGGGCCGAGCACTTCCGCGGCGGGACCGGCCGGGTCCGGGTGTGGCCGGAGATCCTGCCCATGTGGTTCCACTACCGCAATCCGGTGAGCGGCCGCGAGCCGGAGCACTACTGGCCGGACTGCGCGCCGAGCGAGGTCGCCCCCGAGACGAGCATGACGGCCTACGGCTATCTCCTGCCCTCGGATGCGCCGCCGGCGTAGCCGAGGGCGCGGGAGAGCTTGGCTGCCGTGTCGCGCAGCTGCTCCGACTGCGCCGAGGTCGTCTCCGCCGGGAGCGTGTGGATCGTGCCGAGAAGCGCGACGGCTGCCACCACACGCCCCTCGCGTCCGAACACCGGGGCGGCGATGCCGCGCGTGCCGGTCGTGATCGTGTCACTCACCGCGAGCCCCAGCGCCACAGCGTCGCGCATGCGCGCGTGGACCCGCTCGACGGTGGCCGGATCGCGCTCCACCAGGGCGGCGGCGATCGCCCCGCCGTCAGCGCCGAAGGCCGCGAACACGGCCGCCTGTGCGGCATCCGGTCCCAGGGCCTGCCCCACGCGCACGGCGATGTGCAGCGCGCGGTCGACGGGCTCCGCAGTGCGGACGACGACCGGCCGCCCGTCTCCCCAGACCGTGAGGATCGAGGTCTCGCCCGTCGTGTCGGCGAGCTCCCGCAGGAAGGGACCGGCGAGCTCGATGATGTTGGAGTCGGTGAGGGCGAGCGCGCCGATCCTGCTGGAGAGCGGCCCGAGCGTGTACCCGTCGCCCACCCGCTCGAGAAGACCCGCGCTCGCCATCGAGGTGAGGTACCGATAGACGGTTGTGCGGCCGAGGTCGAGCTCCGCCGCGACGTCCTTGAGCCGGAGAGTGCGCACGTCCCGCGAGAACATTCCGAGGATCTGCGCGCACCGCACGACGACGCGGATGTCGCCGTCGGCGGGCGCATCCGCCGCCGACGTGCGCTTTCCCGCCGGACGGGTCGCCGCCCGCGCACCACCGGAGGTCATGCGACCGGGAGCGCCTGCAGGGCGGCCCGGCGCCGGGCCTGCTCGTCGGGATCGGCGACCGGCGACGACATGAACAGCCGCCGCACGTAGTCGTGGCGGGGGTGCTCGGTGACCTCGCGGACTGGACCGGACTCCACGATGCGCCCGCGCAGGAGCACGATGACATCGTGGCTGATGTGCCGGATGACGCTGAGGTCGTGCGACACGAACAGGTACGCGACGCCGGTGCGCTGCTGCAGCTCGATGAGCAGGTCGAGGACATGCGCCTGCGTCTTCAGATCCAGGCCGGAGACGGGTTCGTCGCACACGATCAGACGGGGCTCCGTCGCCAGGCTCCGCGCGATCGCGATGCGCTGCCGCTGGCCGCCGGAGAACTCGCTGGGGACACGCCGCGCAGCGTCCGCGGGGAGGTGCACCGCGTCGAGCAGCGTGCGCACATGCGCGCGGGCGTCCCGCCCGGAGCGTCCCTGCGCGATGAGCGGCTCGGCGAGGATGTCCTCGATCTGCATCGCCGGATTCAGGGACGAGTACGGATCCTGGAAGATCACCTGGATGTCGCGGGCGAGAGGCCGCCGACGGCGACGCGACAGGTGCGTGATGTCCTGTCCCGCGAAGCGGATCGTCCCGCCGAGGGGCGTCGCCAGCCCGAGCAGTGCGCGGCCGATCGTGGACTTGCCCGACCCCGACTCACCCACGAGTCCCAGCGTCCGCCCCTGGTCGAGACGGAAGCTCACGTCGTGGACGACCGCCGTCGCCGCGCGACCGAGTCCTCCGCCGTACCCGACGGACAGGCCGTCCACTTCGAGCAGCTCGTCGACCATCACACCCCTGCCTTCTCGGTCGCGTCGAGGTCGTCGCGCGTCCGGGACTCGTCGAGCATCGCCTCCAGGAGCGAGATCGTGTACGGATGCTGCGGCGACCGCAGCACGGTCCGCACATCGCCCTCCTCGACGAGCTCCCCCTGCGACATCACGGCGACGCGGTCGCAGATGTCCGCGACCACGCCGAAGTTGTGGGTCACCATGAGCACCGACATCCCCGACTCACGCTGGAGCGTGCGCAGGATCTCGAGCACCTCGGCCTGTACCGTGACGTCGAGCGCCGTCGTCGGCTCGTCCGCGATGAGCAGCCGCGGGCCGCACGAGACCGCCCCGGCGATGAGGACGCGCTGCGCCATTCCCCCGGACAGCTGGAAGGGGTACGAGGCGAACACCTTCTCCGGGTCGCCGATGCCGACCCGCTCGAGGAGCTCGAGCGCGCGGGCGCGCGCCTCACGCGCCGAGAGGCCGAGCTTGCGACGGAGCGGGACGACGAGCTGACTGCCGACGGTGAACGTCGGGTCGAGGTTCGACATCGGCTCCTGGGGCACGTACGCGATGTCCGTGCCGCGCAGCGCCGCATACCGCCGCTCGCCGAGCGTGGTGAGCTCCCGGCCGTCGAGGCGGATCGACCCCGAGGTGATCTCGCCGCCGAACGGCAGCAGGCCGAGGATCGACAGCGCCGTCTGGGACTTGCCCGAACCCGACTCGCCGACGAGCCCCAGGACCTCACCGGCCCGGATGTCGAACGAGATGCCGTGCACGACCTCGACCTCGCCCGAGCGATACCCGTAGCCGACGTGCAGATCCCGCACGGACAGGAGCGATCCGCTCGGCGCCTCCGTCGCGGGCGCGGCGGACGGAGCGGACGCCGTGGCCGTCGCGGGCGCGGGGTGACGGCGGGTGCGGCGCAGCGGCTGGGTGCGGTCCTCCAGCGCGTCGCGCAGGGCGTTGGCGAACAGCACGAGCGCGACGCTCACGATCCCGATGGCGAGGCTCGGCCAGAGGATGAGCAGCGGCGCGTCGTACACGCGCCGGAATCCCTCGTTGAGCATTCCGCCCCACGACGGCACGGTGACGTCCCCGATGCCCAGGAACTCGAGTCCCGCCTGGATCGCGATCGCGATGACGGCGAGGCGGGCGCCCTGGATGAGGATGGGTGCGCGCACGACGGACAGCACGTGCCGGAAGAGGATGCGCGAGTCGGGCAGACCCGCCACGACCGCGGCGTCGACGTACAGCTCGCCCCGCACGGCGAGCACCGATGCGCGCACGATGCGGAAGTACGCCGGCGCGAGCATCACGCCGAAGATCGCCATCGCGAGCCACACCGAGGGACCCACGACGGCGCTCACCGCGAGCAGGACGATGATGCCGGGCAGCGCCATGATGAGGTCGTTGACCCAGCCCGAGACCGAGTCGACCCAGCCGCGGTAGTACCCGGCGATGATGCCGACCGGGACTCCGAGCACGAGCGCGACGACGACGGCCAGCGCCGCGCCGAGGAGGTTGACGCGCGCGCCCCAGATGAGACGACTGAGGATGTCGCGGCCGGTCGTGTCGGTTCCCAGCCAGTGCGCCGGGCTGGGCCCCTGCATGGCGTCGGCCAGCTCGCCGGCGTCGGGTGATGGCAGCGGCAGCACGGGCGCGAGCGCCGCGATGAGGATCACGAGCAGGATCACGATCGCGGAGGCCACCCCCAGGCCGTTGCCGAGGAGCCGCCGGGTGATGCCCGTCGTGGGCACGGGGACGTTGGCGGTGGCACTCATGCGCGCAGCCTCACCTTCGGGTTCACCCACGCGATCAGCAGATCGACGAGGAGGTTGACGACCACGACGATCACGACGTACGTCATCAGCACCCCCAGGATGACGGGGATGTCGGAGCGGAGCGCGGCCTGGACGGCGAGGGAGCCGAGTCCGGGCAGCGCGAACACCATCTCGATGACCACCGACGCGCCCAGCAGCCCCACGACCTGGACGGCGAGGGCGGCGAGACCGGGCGTGGCCGAGTTGCGCAGAACGGTGGTCGCGAGGATGTAGCGGGTCGGGAGTCCGCGGCTGCGGCGGGTGCGCAGGTAGTCGCTGCGCAGCACCGTGATGGCCGACGAGCGCACGTGCTGCGCGACGCCCACCACCCCGGAGATCGTCATGGCGGCGACGGGCAGGACGAGGGAGGCGAGCCAGCCCAGCGGCGACTCCGTGAGCGGCACGTATCCCGTCGCCGGGAACCAGTGCAGCTGGACCGCGAACACGGTCGCGAGGAACAGGGCGATCACGAACGCGGGAAGGGCGTCGGCCACCGTCACGAGCACCTGGAGGAGGCGATCGATCCACCCGCGGTTGACGGCGGCCGTGATCCCGAGCGCGAAGGCGATGAGCGCCGTGAGCACGGTGACGAGGATCACCAGCGACAGCGTCACCGGAAGCCGCGATGCGATCGCGGCGGTCACCGACTGGGTGGAGTAGAAGGAGGTGCCGAAGTCGCCCTGCACCGCGCCCCAGATCCAGTCCGCGTACCGCACGAAGAACGGCCGGTCGAGCCCGAGCTCGGTCGCCTTCTGGGCGACCTGCTCTTCGCTGGCGAGCTCGCCCAGCACGTTCCGCGCGATGTTGTCGATCCCCGGAAGGATCAGCAGCTGAGCGAGGAAGGAGATGGCGATCACGAGCGTGAGGCCCGAGATCGCCCTCTTCAGCAGAAGCGCTCCCACGGCGTCAGGCTGCCGGTGCGAACGCCCAGATGGGCGGCTGCACGTAGCCCGGGTAGACCGTCAGGTCGATGCCGGGGGCCGTGAGGTAGAACATGGCGGGGCGGTAGAGCGGCCCGTACCAGTAGTTGTCGACCAGGTACTGGTTCACGGCCTGGGCTGCCGCCTTGCGGTCGGCGTCGTTCGCGTTCTGCAGCGCGGAGATGAGCGCGTTGAGCTCCGGGGTCTCGCTGTGGAACGGGTTGTACTGCGTGTCCGGGGCCACCGAGAGCTGGATGACCGACCAGGTGTCCAGCAGCTCCAGGTTGGAGAAGTACACGAGGCCGTAATCGCCGGCCATGATCGACTGGACGGCCTCGCCCGGCGCCCACTGGACGTCCTGGGTCGTGACGCCGATCTTGCTCCAGTACTGCGAGATCGCGGTGTAGATCTCCGGGAGGATGGAGCCGGTGCGCGGCCACGGGACGGTGAAGCCGTTGGGGTATCCGGCCTCGACGAGCAGCTGCTTGGCCCGCTCGGGGTCGTAGGCATAGGCGTCGTCGAGCGCCTCGTCGTAGGCATCCATCGTCGGCGAGAAGATCTGGTCGGTGGCGTCGCCGTAGCCGCCGCGGATCGTCTTGATCATGGCCTCGGCGTCGATCGAGATCGTCAGTGCCTCGCGGACACGCTTGTCCTTGAGCGGGGGCAGGAGGACGCCGTCACGGTCGAAGAAGAAGAGCCCTTCCCACGTGACCTGGTTCTGCTGCATGCTCGCGCCCGACACGGCGTTCTGCGCGTCCACGGCCGCGGACGCCGTCGTCGTGTGCGCGTACTGGATCTGTCCCGACTTGAAGGCGTTCAGACGCGCGGTCTCCTCGGGGAACACGGAGTAGGTGACGGTCGAGTACGGATAGTGCTGATCCCAGTAGTCGTCCTTGCGCTCGAACACGTACTTCGACCCCTGGACCGACTTGCCGGTGTCCAGCGTGTACGGACCGGTCCCATCGGGCTCACCGGCGATCGCATCGGTGCCGAGCTGGGCGGGGTTGCCCATGAGCCCGGCGGCCTGCGTGAGGGAGAAGAGCAGACCGGGGTCGGGCTGCGAGAGCGAGAGCTTGACGGTCTGCGGGTCGACGACCTCGATGCTCGCCACGTTCTGCAGGAGAGGCCCGGCCGGGGTCGCGAAGCCCTGGAAGTGCTCCATGTTCGCCTTCACCGCCTCGGCGTCGAACGGCGTCCCGTCGGTGAACGTCACGCCCTCGACCAGCGTGAGGGTGAGCTCGCGGTTGTCGTCGCTGTACTCATACCCCGTCGCCAGCTTGGGCGCGACGGCGCCGTCCTCGTCGAGGACGAAGAGCGAGTCGTAGACGGCGAGGGCGTACGGCAGGAACGGGCTCTCCCCGAAAGCGGCCGGGTCCCAACTGGTCGGCTCCGTGAAGGAGTAGAGATTGATCGTCCCGGCATCGCCGTCCCCGGAGCCGCCGCCCTTGCCGCTGTCGCCGGCGGCGCAGCCCGAGACGAGCCCTACCGTCAACGCCGCGGCAACCGCGAGAACCCACCGCCGCTGTGTCCGAACCATGTGACTTCCTTGTCTTCGACGAACCGATTGTCCGCCAGGTGAACAGCAATTCCGCCTGGTGGACAGTGCCTGCACACACCTTACGACCACGAGGCCCGCGAGGCAAGAAAAATGTTCGTAATCTGTTTTCGTGTTTCACATTACGAACGAGTAGCGCTACTTGATCGCCATCGCGTTGGCAGGCGACCCCGCACCCCCCGGGAGATTCAGAGGCTTCGCCGTGAGCAGGAACTCGTAGACGCCGTCAGCGGCGCAGTCTTCGGCGAGCTCGTCCAGCGCCCACATCTCGCCGAGGGCGAATCCCAGCATCGTGAGGAGGTGGCGATGGATCCCTCCATTGTGGTCGATTCCCCGCTCCGGCGGCTCCAGCCCCGGGACGGCGAGGTCGTTGTCGGGCGTGTACGGGAAGCACTCGACGCCGAGGTTGTCCACCGCCACGAGCGAGAAGTGGTGGTCCCACAGCCACGCGATCATCTCCCGCGTCGTCGCCAGCCCGGGCACGCGGATGTCCTTGGCGAAGAGCTCCCGCGCCCTCGCGTCCATCCGGGTGCGGCAGTACTCCGCCCATCCCGTGCGCACGAGCAGGATGTCTCCGTCCTCGAACACCACACCCTGCGCGGCGGCGGTCGCCTCCAGATCGGCGACCGTCACCTCGTACGCCGAGTCCTGCGCGATCGGTCGCCCCTCGCCCTCCAGATGGCGCGCGACATCCAGGAGCACCCCCCGGCCGACGATGCCGGCCTCCGCATATCTCTGGATGCCGAGGGTCGGTGTCTCGGGGGTGAAGTCCTCCCGCACACGACCCCCGTAGAAGCCCACGGAGGGGTGGCCGATGTGTCGCAGCGCGTCGATCTGCGTCGTCGACTGCAGATAGAACGAGTCGAGCCAGTCATCGAAGTGCCACGGATTGTTGCTGAACAGCGAATGCCGCGCCTCCGGGCGGGTGCCCGTCGGGAAGGGGTCGAAGGCGCCGATCGCGTAGTCGAGGTTGAACGTCCTCCCGGATCGGACGAGCGATGCCGCCCGGCGCCGCACGTCCGCGGTGAGGAAGTTGAGCGTCCCCAGTTCGTCCCTGGCCCCGAACAGAGACCACGAGGTCTCCGGCGGATCCGCCTCGCGCAGTTCGCGGAACGAGGGCCAGCGGTCGGAGACGGGGGGATCATTGAGGGTCATGATTGTTCACCATATAATCTTGACGTTCACTAAATGAACCTTGGAGGTCACATGGGCGCCGGTCTGCTGGAAGGACGCACGGCGCTCGTCGTGGGAGCGAGCACGGGCATCGGCGCGGAGGCCGCCCGCGTCTTCGCCAGAGAAGGCGCATCGGTCATGCTCGCCGCGCGCGACGGCGACCGCCTCGATCAACAGGTGCGCCTGCTGCGGGGCGAGGGCCATGATGTCGACGCGGTGCGCTGCGACGTCTCGTCGGCCGACGACGTGCAGCGGATGGTCGATGCGACCCTCGAGCGCTTCGGCGGGCTCGACGCGGCGCTCAACAACGCCGCCGCGACGCAGTCGGGGCTTCTCGAGGACCTCACCGAGGCCGAGTTCGACCAGATCGTCTCGGTCAACCTGCGCGGCGTGTGGCTCTGCCTGCGCAGCGAGATGACCCACATGCGGCGGGCCGGCGGCGGCGCGATCGTCAACGTGACGAGCGTCGGCGCGCTCAAGGCGAGCAGCGGGCTCGGGGCCTACCAGGCCACCAAGCACGGCGTCGTGGGCCTCACGCTCACCGCCGCGCACGACGGCGGCCCCGCCGGCATCCGGGTGAACGCTGTCGCTCCGGGACCGACGGAGACCGCGATGCTCGATGCGACGAGGATCGCGATCCCCGGGGGCGTCGAGGCGCGCGTCGCCGCGACGCCGCTGCGGAAGACGGCGACGACCTCCGACATCGCGGAGGCCGCGGCCTGGCTGCTCAGTGACCGCGCCGGCCACGTGAGCGGCGTGCACCTTCCCGTCGACGGCGGCTATCGGGCCTGAGCCGCCCGGGGCGGCGGACCGGCCGATCAGGCCGCGACGGCGGCGGCTGCGCGCACTCCGTCGACGGCCGTTCGGACGCCGCCGCTCCACGGGGAGCCGTGCCCGGGCAGGACCCACGTCGCACCCGTCTCGACGAGCGCGTCGAGCGAACGGAGCGCCACATCCGGGTGATCCGTGAAGGGGGCGGGCTGCGGCCCGGTCCGCCCGGTGAGGACGTGGCGGGTCGTCAGCCCGTCGCCGACGAACACGGCGTCGACGGCGGGCGAGAAGACCGCCACGCTCCCCGCGGAGTGGCCGGGCAGGGCGATGATGCGCGGGCGCCCCGGGAGGTCGAGGGTCTCACCCTCGCGGATCTCCGTGACATCCGTCAGCCACCGGGTCCGCATGCCGTTCTTGCGCAGGCCGTACAGGGCGAAGCCCACCGTGGGCCCGAGCCGCATCCGCTGCTTGCCCATCGGCGGCTTGTCGCCGCCGCGGGCGCGGTCGGCGTCGGCGGCGTGGACGTAGACCGGCACACCGTGATCGCGGCGCAGCCGCTCGGCGAAGCCGACGTGATCGGAATCGCCGTGGGTGAGGATGAGTCCCTTGATGTCGTCGAGGGACCTGCCCATCGCACGCAGCTCGCGACGCAGGTCGCGCCAGTGTCCGGGCAGGCCGGCGTCGATCACGGTGATCCCGTCGGCGGTGTCGATGAGGTAGGCGGCCACGATGTCGTTGCCGATGCGGTGAAGTCCGGGCGCGAGTTCCATGATGGCTATGGTACGTAGCCATCATGGCTACTGTCAATAGCTATACTGGAACCATGCCCACTCCGGATCGCACCTCACTCGACGAGATCGTCGCCGCCGCCGCGGATCTGCTGGAGCAGGAGGGCCTCGCCGGCCTCACCATGAGCGCGGTGGCGCAGCGCGTGGGGGTGCGGGCTCCTTCTCTCTACAAGCGGGTGGACGGCAGGGACCAGTTGATCCGGCTGGTCGCGGAGGCGACCCTGCAGGAGCTGGCGACGCGCCTCGCGCAGACCGACGACCCCCGACGGATGCTCGACACCCTGCGCGCCCTCGGGCACGAGCGTCCCGCCGCGTTCCAGCTCGTCATGACCCCGGGCGCCGGCACGCCGCGCCCCCGCCCCGAGTTCGGGGTGCGGGCGAGCGAGCCCGTCCTGCAGGTGGGGCGGCGCCTCGCGGGCGAGGAGAACGCTCTCGAGGCGGCCCGCACCGTGACGGCCTGGGCCGCCGGCTTCATCTCCATGGAGCTCAACGGAGGCTTCAACCTCGGCGGCGACGTCGACGCGGCGTGGGACTTCGGCGCGACGCGCGTGCTGCGCGCCATCGCCGACTGAGCGAGGTCGGCGAGCGGACGGCCGACAGCACGTCCGTCGGTCAGGACGGCGGCGGCGGGGTCTTCGCGCCCGGAGCCACCACCTCGGCGATCGCGGAGAAGATCGCGCTGGCCGCATTGCCGGAGACGTCGCCGTCCGGGCCGAACGCGGCATCCGCATATGTCGTCGCGACCGCGATGGTCACGTCGTCCGCCGGCAGGTAGGCCGCGACGCCCGCGTAGCCGGCGAAGAGAGGGTTCTGCAGGAGCCAGTCGCCGCTGAGCACGATGCCGTAGCCGTACGTGTACCACTCCCCCTGCACGAAGCAGGTCGCGCACCCGTCGATGGCCGTGGTGCGTCCGCGCAGGGTCGGGGCGATCATGAGCTCGTGCGAATCCGTCGAGAGCAGCTCGCCGCGGCCGATGGCGCGGATCACCGACGCCATGTCGGCGATGTCCGTGTTCTGGACCGCGCCGCGCGCGAGGGTCCACGAGGGGTTCCAGTAGCTCGAGTCCTCGACGAACGGCACGCCGTCCGGGATGCCGAGGAACGAGCGTCGTTCCGCGTCGAACGCGTGCAGAGCGGGCGCCTGGAGCGCCGGCGTCCCCGGATCCTCCGTCTGGGTGAGCCCCAGGCGATCGAGCACACGCTCGGCGATGATCTCGTCGAGCGGGGCCTCCTCGATCTTCTCGAGCGCCAGCCCCAGCAGCACGTAGTCCGTATGCGAGTAGTTCCAGTTGGCGCCCGGCTCGTACAGCAGCGGCTCGTCCGCCACGACACCGTAGAGCTCCTCGGGGGTCCAGGTGCGGAACGGATCCGCGAGCAGCGCGTCGACGAACTCCTCGTCGTGGACGTAGTCCGGGTACCCCGCCGTCATCTGGGCTAGCTGGCCCAGCGTGACGCGGTCGGCGTGCGGGACGCCGGGCAGCCAGCGGGCCAGCGGATCGTCGAGCGATACCACCTCTTCGTCGACGAGCTGCAGCAGCACGGTGGAGATCTGCGGGATCGAGACGGCACCGCTGCGGAAGTGCATGGTGGTGGTGGCCGGCACGCCCGCCATCGACTCACCCCAGGCCTCGCGGAGGACGACGTCGCCGCCGCGACGCACCTCCACGATGGTCGCGCGCAGATGCCGCTCGTCGCGGACACGCTCGACCGCTTCGACGAGACCCGCCGCCAGCAGTCCGCTCAGAGAGCCGGCCATGATTCGTGTGCGCGTGGTCATGCATCCTCCCCTGGACGCACTCCTCCCAAGATGGCGCAGGGGAGGCGTGCGACGCGGGAGGACGCGGGTGCGGGTCGACGCGACGCGGGTCGCCCCGCCGTCACACCGCCGCGATGAGCGCGATGCCGAGGAGGATCACGACCCCGTTACCGACGACGGTCGTCCACACCCGGAGCCTGGGGCCGCCGATCCGCCGCAGGAACGCTCCGCCGGCGACGAGCGCCGCCTGCCAGCCGAACGAGGCGACCGTCACGCCGGCGACGAACGCGATCTGCGCGGGTATCGATGTCGCGAGGTCATGCAGACCCGGAAGGATCGCGACGAAGTACAGCAGCGTGGCCGGGTTGATCGCGGTCAGGGCGAGGAACAGTCCGAAGCGCGCACGGGGCGAAACACCCCTCGGCGCAGGAACCGCCGGTGCGGAGCCCACCACCGCGGGCACACGCGCTCCCCTGCTCCGCAGGAGCCCGCCCACGCCGATCGCGGCCAGCACCGCTCCTCCGACGCGTTGCGGCCAGGGCGCCCAGCCCCCCACGACGGGGGCGGCGATGGCGCCGACGAGGACCGCGACGGCGCAGTACACGGTGTCCACGCTCGCCACGGCTGCCGCCGCAGGCAGACCGGCGCGGAACCCACGCGCGACCCCCTCGTGGATCAGCAGCACGCCGATCGCGCCCAGGGGGACCGCGATGGCCAGACCCGCGACGAGTCCCGCCGGGAAGGTGAGCAGCGCGTCCATACGCCGATGATGTGGACCGCCCGGCGGGAGACTGCACATTCGCTCAGCTCCGCTGAGTAGATTCGTCGCATGGACGCCCTCGACGAGAAGATTCTCGACATCCTCCGCCAGGATGGCCGCGCATCGTTCAGTGGCATCGGTCGCCGCGTCGGTCTGAGCACCAACGCCGCGGCGGCCAGGATCCGGCGGATGGAGCGGTCGGGGATCATCCTCGGCTACCGTGCGGTGCTCGCCGGAGAAGTGGTCGACGCCTCGGCCGGCCTCGAGGCGTTCATCGACGTCCGGCTCGACGCGGACCGGGACTCGGAGGCGTTCCTGGCGTGGTCGCGCACGGTGCCGGAGATCTGGGATGCCGTGCATGTGACCGGCCCGTACGACTACATGCTGCACGTGCGCGTCCGGGACACGCAGATCCTCAACCGCCTGCTCCGGCTGCTCAAGGCGGAGGGCGGGGCGATCCAGACGCAGACACGGCTCGCGCTGCGCTGACCGTGCGCGGCCGCTCACCCCTCCCCGTGCGCGCTCACCCCTCCAGGTGCGCGGTCATGTAGATGGAGACCCGGATGCTGGGAAGCTCCGGCCCGAGCCGCCCCACCGCCCGCGCCGGAGGGGACTGGGGGAACACCTCGGCGTACGCCTCGTTCATCCCGGCGAAGTCGTCGGGCTGCGCGAGCAGCACGGTGACCATCCCGACATCCGCCAGCGTCACTCCGGCGGCCTCGAGGACCGCCTCGCCGTTGCGCAGCGCCTGTCGGGTCTGCTCCTGGATCGAATCGGGGAGCGTGCCCGTCCGCACGTCCATCCCGACCATGCCGGACACGTAGACCGTCGACCCCGAGCGCACGCCCTGACTGAACAGCGGCGAGCCCGGCGCTCGATCGGTCGCGATGATCTGCCGCGCCATGTCCCGAGCATGGGCCTGCGGACGCACTCGCGACAGCCCCTTGGACGCCTCCCCCGGACACACGAAAGCCCCGGTCGGACCGGGGCTTCTCGTGGCGGAGACGGAGGGATTTGAACCCTCGGTCCCCTTGCGGGGACTCCACCTTAGCAGGGTGGTGCACTAGGCCTGACTATGCGACGTCTCCTCGTGACCACGCCGCCGAAGCGGCATCGTCGCGCCCAGCAATCATAACCGCTCACCGCGGAGCCGACGAACCCCGCCTTCCCGGCCGCGGTCAGGGCGCCACGGTCGTCGTCATGACGACGGTGCGCGCGCCCGGAACGTCGGTCACCTCGAAGCCCACCGTGACCGAGCCCAGCTCGCCGAGGGAGTGCGCATGGGTGCCGCCGCACGGGATCCGGGCCTCGTGCTCCGGCAGGGCGCACACCCACGAGCGCCGCGCGCCGATGCCCGGCTCGGGCGTCTCGACGCGCACGGCGGCGTTCGTCGCGATCCAGGCGGCGAGGGTCTTGTCCACACGAGCGGCGAGGGCGTCGACGTCGTCGAACGCGGTGGGGTCGAAGCCCTTCTTCCGCAGCGACTTGCCGATGCGGTACGTGTCGCGCGCGCCGTCCTCGAGGATCTCGGAGCGCTCGATCGCGAGCTGATCGAACGCCGGCGCACCGAGGGAGTCCGACTGCACCTCCTTCGACCACGCGCCGGCGAGGGCGCGGTCCAGTGCGAGGGATGCCAGGTGGCAGGCGGTGTGCCCGCGGGACAGCGCCGCGCGGTAGCCGGCATCGGCGACGACCTCGACCCGGTCCCCCTCCCGGATCGCGACCCCCGCGGGGACGACGTGCACGACGAGGAACCCCCACCCCTCGGTGCCGGTGCGCACCGGGACGTCGTCGCCGATGAGGAGACGGTCGCCGTCGGTGGCGCCCACGAGCGCGTCCAGGATGTCGACGGCGGTCCCGTCCGCGAGGACGAGCCGACCGCGGTCGGCGGGCTGGTCCGGCCAGTGCCCGTCCACCGGGTGGAATGCGGTGCGGTCGAGCACGACCGCCGTCCCCCGCTCGGTCTCCTCCACGTGCAGGACGGTCCCGGCGGACTCCGTCGCGCCGGAGGGGTAGTCGACCACGGTGTCCTCAGTGCGGAATGACATGGGTACGACGGTATCGCTACCTTGGGGGCATGACCGCACCCGTCGACCCCACCACCACCTCCGCCTGGGCTGAGCTCTCGGCCCTGCACGAGGGCTTCCAGCCGGATCTGCGCGGCTGGTTCGACAGCGACCCGGATCGGGTCGCGCGCCTCTCCCACGACCTGGCCGACCTGCACGTCGACCTGTCGAAGAACCTCGTCACCGACGACGTGCTCGCCGCCCTCGTCCGCCTGGCCGAGCAGACCGGCGTCGCCGAGCGGTTCGCCCAGATGCTCGCCGGCGTCCACCTCAACACGAGCGAGGACCGCGCCGTCCTCCACACCGCGCTGCGTCGCCCCGCGGACGCCTCCCCCGCCCTCGTCGTGGACGGCCAGGATGTCGACCACGACGTGCAGGCCGTCCTCACCGCGATGTCCGAGTTCGCCGATCGGGTCCGCTCCGGCCAGTGGCGCGGCGTGACCGGCAAGCAGGTGACGACGGTGGTCAACATCGGCATCGGCGGCTCCGACCTCGGTCCGGTCATGGTCTACGAGGCCCTCCGCCCCTACGCGGACGCGGGCATCGAGGCGCGCTTCGTGTCGAACATCGACCCGACCGACATGGCGCAGAAGACGGCCGACCTCGACCCCGAGACGACGCTGTTCATCGTGGCATCCAAGACCTTCACGACCCTGGAGACGCTCACCAACGCGCGCCTCGCGCGGGACTGGCTGTGGGCGGGGCTGACGGCATCGGGTGCGATCGACGGCAGCGACGGCGCGAAGACGGATGCCGTCGCCCACCACTTCGTCGCCGTCTCCACCGCGCTCGACAAGGTCGCCGCCTTCGGCATCGATCCCGACAACGCGTTCGGGTTCTGGGACTGGGTCGGCGGCCGCTACTCGGTCGATTCCGCGATCGGCCTGTCGCTGGCGATCGCGCTCGGACCCGACGTGTTCCGCGAGCTGCTCGCCGGCTTCCACGCCGTGGACGAGCACGTGCGCACGCGTCCGCTCGCCGAGAACGTCCCGGTCCTGATGGGCCTGCTCAACGTCTGGTACACGAACTTCCTCGGCGCGCAGTCGCACGCCGTCCTCCCCTACGCGCAGCAGCTGCACCGCTTCCCCGCCTACCTGCAGCAGCTCACGATGGAGTCCAACGGCAAGTCGGTGCGCTGGGACGGCTCGCCGGTCACGACCGACACCGGCGAGGTGTTCTGGGGCGAGCCCGGCACGAACGGACAGCACGCGTTCTATCAGCTCATCCATCAGGGCACACGCCTCATCCCGGCCGACTTCATCGCCTTCGTCAACCCGGCGTATCCACTGACGGACGGCGGACGCGACGTGCACAGCCTGTTCCTCGCGAACTTCCTCGCGCAGACGAAGGCGCTGGCGTTCGGAAAGACGGCCGCCGAGGTCGAGGCCGAGGGATCCACCGGAGCCCTCGTCGCCGCGCGCACCTTCCCGGGGAACCGGCCGACGACGTCGATCTTCGCGCCCGCGCTCACGCCGCGCGTGCTCGGCGAGCTCATCGCCCTGTACGAGCACATCGTGTTCACGCAGGGCACGGTGTGGGGCATCAACTCGTTCGACCAGTGGGGCGTCGAGCTCGGCAAGCAGCTGGCGCTGCAGATCGCCCCGGCGATCGAGGGCGACACGGACGCGCTGGCCGCGCAGGATGCCTCGACGCGTGCCCTCCTGGAGTACTACCGGGCGCACCGCGAGCCCTGACCCGCGCGTCGTCGGCGCGCCGCCGACCGCGCGTCGCCCCGCCGCCCCCGCGCCCGGCGTCTTCGACGAGACGCACCTTCCGCGCCGAGGCACGTGCACTGTGCGTGCGTCTCGGCGCAGAAGGTGCGTCTCAGCGGCGGGGAAGAGGCGAGGCGGAGCCACGACGCGGCGCACGGCGCGGCGACAACCGCTCCCGGAATTTACTTAGCACAACTAATGAGCTATGCTAAGTAATCTCATGGCAGACTCCTCCACGCTCGATTCCACACTCGCGACGGAGGCCTCCGACCTCCGCATGGCGACCTTCCGCCTGGCTCGCCGGCTGCGCGCGCAGCGCGCCATCGACACGATGAGCGACGGCCAGTTCGCCGTCCTCGCCGCGCTCAAGATCCACGGCCCCCACACCCTCGGCGAGCTCGCCGAGCGCGAGCGCGTCACGGCTCCGTCGATGAACCGCACCGTCAACTGCCTCGAAGAGGAGGGCTGGCTCACACGGACGACCGACGACCAGGACCGCCGCAAGGTCAACATCGCGCTCACCGCCGAGGGCCGCGCGATCGTCGACGAGACCACCCGTCGTCGCGACGCGTGGCTCGAGGACGCCCTGGCCGCACTGACCACCGAGGAGCGCGCCGTGCTGGGCGCCGCCGCCGTGATCATGCGGGCGGTGGCCGACCGATGACCCGCACGGCATCCCGTTCGTCGGGCGGCATGTTCCGCTCGCTGTCCCTCTTCAACTTCCGCGTCTGGCTCATCGGCGCGCTCGTGTCCAACATCGGCGGCTGGATGCAGGCCACCGCGCAGGACTGGGTGGTGCTCACGGAGCTGACGAACAACGACGCGACGGCGATGGGCGTCACGATGGCGCTCCAGTTCGGGCCGCCGCTGCTGCTCGTGAGCCTCACCGGCTGGGTCGCCGACCGCTTCGACCGGCGCCATCTCCTCATGGTGACGCAGTCGACGCTCATGCTCCTGGCCATCGCCGTCGGCGTCCTGCTGCTCACCGGAGTCATGACCCTGCCGCTCATGTGGGCCTTCGCACTCGGGTTCGGCATCACCAACGCGTTCGACGCCCCTGCCCGACAGGCCTTCGTCTCCGACGTCGTGGCGCGCGAGAACGCCTCGAACGCCGTCGCGCTCAACGCGGCGTCCTTCAACATGGCGCGGCTCATCGGCCCGGCGCTCGGCGGCTTCCTCATCGTCCTCGTCGGCACCGGATGGGTGTTCATCGTCAACGCGGCCACCTTCCTCGCGATGCTCGTGGCGCTGCGGCTCATCCGCCGCGACGAACTCATCCCCCGCACGCGCTCGACCGGGTCGGGTCGGCTCGCGGACGGCTTCCGCTACGTGGCGCGGCGCCCCGACCTGCTCGTGACGTTCATCATGGTGTTCCTGCTCGGCGCGTTCGGCATGAACTTCCCCATCTTCGCGTCGACGATGGCGGTCGAGTTCGGCGAGAACGCCGGCGGCTACGGCGTCCTCAGCTCGGTCCTCGCGATCGGCTCACTCGCCGGCGCGCTCCTGGCCGCACGCCGGGACCGCGCGCGCATCCGCGTCGTGGTGTACTCGGCGGGCGGGTTCGGCGTGGCGTCTCTGGTGTCCTCGGTCATGCCGCTGTACAGCCTCTACGCCGTGACGCTCGTCTTCGTCGGCTTCTGCACGGTGTCGCTGCTGACCACCGCCAACGGATACGTGCAGACCATGACCGATCCCGCCCTGCGCGGCCGCGTGCTCGCCCTCTACATGGCGATCCTCATGGGTGCGACGCCCGTCGGGGCCCCCATCATCGGATGGGTGGCGACCGCGTTCGGGCCGCGCACGGCCATCCAGGTCGGCGCCGTCGCGGGGCTCCTCGCGTGCGCCATCGGAGCGACGTGGATGCTCACCTCGGGGCGCCTGCACCGCGATGAGACGAAGCGGTTCCGCTTCACCCTGGACGAGACGGTGCCGATCCGCGTCGTCGACACCCCCGAGGAGTACAGCGACGAGGTCGCCGCGACGACACCCATCCCGCTGCCGTCGCCGGAGCGCGACGGAGCAGGTCGCGCGGCATCCGCCGCGTCGCGCGCGTAACACCGCACCGTCGCCCGCGCCGGGGGAGCATGCTGGAGACATGCCCCCCACGTTGCGCGCCCTCTTCGGGATCGAGACGCCGATCGTCCTCGGACCGTTCGGCGGCATGTCCTCCGTCGCCCTGACCGCCGCGGTGAGCCGGGCCGGCGGCCTCGGGTCCTACGGCCTGTACGGCTACTCCCCCGAGCGCATCGCCCGCACCGCAGCCGAGCTGCGCGACGCGACGGACCGACCGTTCGCCCTCAACCTGTGGGCGCCGGTGGGCGACGAGGTCCGTCCTGGGGAGGTCGACATCGCCGCCGCGCGGGAGGTCGTCGCGCCGCTCTACGCGGGGCTGGGCCTCGACCTGCCCGAGCCTCCGGCCGCGTTCCTCGTCGACTTCGACGCCCAGCTCGCGGCGGTGCTCGACGCGCGTCCGGCCGTCGCAAGCTTCGTGTTCGGCCTCCCGGACCGTGCCGGCATCACTGCCCTGCACGAGCGCGGCATCCTCGTGGTGGGCACGGCGACGACCGTGCGCGAAGCCGTCCGCATCGCGGAGGCCGGAGCGGATGCCGTCGTCGCGACGGGTCTGGAGGCGGGCGGGCATCG
>Ga0182749_1000390_pt1 | contig 42489 bp, 39 predicted proteins | sample eDN3rd37CKraftMG_FD_128875 | JGI IMG/M metagenome (GOLD analysis project Ga0182749, IMG submission 128875) | Enriched Miracle-Growth compost microbial communities from Emeryville, California, USA - eDNA 3rd pass 37_C Kraft MG (version 2) (version 2) ...
CCACGTGAACCCCTCGCATATCGATTTTGCGGCGCATGCAGCCTACATGGGCGCGCATGCGGAGAAGGAGGGCTCGATCGCCGAACTGGAGGATGCGCTGGCGCGTGCGCGCGACGCCGACAAGCCTTTAGTGATCGTCCTCGACACCGACCCTTCTCCGTCCACGGAGGCGGGCGGCCATTGGTGGGACGTGGCGGTGCCGGAAGTGTCGGAGCGCGAGGAAGTCAGGAAGGCGCGCGAAAAATACGAGGCTGCCCTCAGGGGGAGGAACTGAATGATCCGCTACGGAACCAACCCCATCGCCTGGTCCAACGACGACGACCAGACCATCGGCGCACATATTTCGTTGGAGCAGTGCCTGCGCGAGGCGGCCGAAATCGGGTTCCAGGGCATAGAGAAGGGTCACAAGATGCCCTCCGACGGCCAGGCGCTAAAGACTGTGCTGGCGGAGCACGGCCTCGTCTTCATCTCCGGCTGGCACTCGCTCAACCTGCTCGTCAACGGTATCGAGACGGAGAGGCGGGCGATCCAGACGCATCTCGACATGCTCAAGGCGAACGACTGCAAGGTCTGTATCGTCTGCGAGACCTCGAACGCAATCCACTCCAATGATGCTGTACCGCTGAAGAACAAGCCGGTGCTGGAGGAGCATCGCTGGCCTGCCTTCTGCGCCGGCGTGGAGGCGATCGCGCAACACTGCGCTGCCCAGGGTATTGACCTCGTCTACCACCACCACATGGGCACGATCGTGCAAACGCGCGAGGAGATCGACCGGCTGATGGCGGGCACGGGCCCCGCGACAAAGCTTCTGCTCGACACCGGCCATGCCTGGTTCGGCGGTTCGGATCCTCTCGATTTGGCCCGCGCTTATATGCATCGCGTGCGCCATATCCATGCGAAGAATGTGCGGCCAACCGTTCGCAAGGAGGTGGAAGGGCTGGGGCTCTCCTTCCTCGAAGGAGTTCGTCGCGGCGTCTTTACCGTGCCCGGCGATCCGGAAGGCGCGCTTGCCTTCGAACCCGTATTGGAGATCGCCGCGCGGCATGGCTACGACGGCTGGCTCGTGATCGAGGCCGAGCAGGATCCGCTGAAGGCCGAGCCGGTGAAGTATCAATCCATGGGGCTCAAGGCGCTCAGGAAGGCGGCGCAAATGGCCGGGCTGGACCGGGGCTGAGCACCGTCTATAGTCGCGGGATGCACAAGCTCTTCGACCTTAACCACCCGTTCTTTCGCCCCCTTTGGGTCAGGCTCGCGATTATCGCGGTCTGCCTCGGCTGGGGTGTTTTCGAATTCATGATGGGCAGCCCATTCTGGGGAACACTCTTTGCCGGTCTCGGCGTTTACTGCATCTGGGGCTTTCTCTTCGACTTCAAGCCCGACGCAGGAAACAAGACGGAATAGGGAGAGATGCCATGGCAAGCCTGTTGGTGAAGCCTGCTGGAACCGCCGGCAAGGTGCACGACATCACGCCGGGTTCGGCGGGCTGGAGCTATGTGGGCTTCGGTCTTTATCGGCTGAAGGCGGGCGAGGTCGCCCAGGAGGAAACAGGTGACCGGGAGGTGATCCTGGTGCTGGTCGAGGGCAAGGCGGAGGTCGCGTCCGAAGGAAAGAGCTTCGGCGAGCTGGGCGACCGCATGGACGTTTTCGAGCGCCGCCCGCCGCATGCGGTCTATGTTCCCGACGGCTCCCATTGGTCGGCTAAAGCCACAACGGACTGTACGCTTGCGGTCTGCTCGGCGCCGGGGAAGGGCGGGCACGATGCACAGATTATCGGGCCGGCCGGCATCTCGCTGATGGAGCGCGGCAAGGGAGCGAACACCCGCTACATCCACAATATCGCGATGGAAGAGCGCGACGTCGCCGACAGCCTGCTGGTGACGGAGGTCTACACGCCCCAGGGCAATTGGTCGTCCTACCCGCCGCACCGGCACGACGAGGACGATTTTCCGAACATGACCTATCTGGAGGAGACCTACTATCACCGGCTGAACCCGGCGCAGGGGTTCGGCTTCCAGCGCGTCTTCACGGAAGATGGCAGCCTTGACGAGACGATGGCCGTGTCAAACCACGACGTGGTGCTCGTTCCGCGTGGGCACCATCCCTGCGGTGCGCCTTACGGCTACGAGATGTACTATCTCAACGTGATGGCCGGCCCGCAGCGCGCCTGGCGGTTCAAGAACCATCCTGACCACGACTGGATCTTCCAGCGCGACAGCAAGGTGGGCTGAGGCGGCCGCCAGGTTCTCTTACGACCGCCCATAGACATCGTCAAAGCGCACGATGTCATCCTCGCCGAGATAGTCGCCGCTCTGCACCTCTATCAGGACGAGGGGCAATATGCCCGGGTTCTCGAGCCGGTGCTTGAAGCCGCAGGGGATATAGGTGGACTGGTTGGTCGCCAGCAGTATTTCCTGATCACCATTGACGATCTTGGCGGTGCCGCTCACCACGACCCAGTGCTCGGAGCGGTGATGATGCGCCTGCAGGCTCAGCCTGGCGCCGGGCTTCACCTCGATGCGCTTGATCTTGAAGCGATCGCCTTCTTCGAGGACCGTATAGGTGCCCCAGGGCCGGTGGGCTGTGCGATGCAGCTTGGCCGCCTCGTGTCCTTGCTCTTTGAGCCGGTTGAAGAGGCGCTTGACCTCCTGCGCCTTCTCCTTGTGGGCAACGAGCAGGGCATCCGGAGTGTCGACGACCAGCAGATCGGAGACGCCGACCAGGCCCACCAAACGGTCTTCCGAATGGACGAAGCAGCCTTGCGTACCCTCCAGTACGGTTTCGCCACGTGAGCGGTTCCCGTTTTCGTCCGCAGGGGTGAGCTCGGCAACAGCAGCCCAGGAACCGATGTCCGACCAGCCGCAGTCGAGCGCGATGCAGCCGACATTGTCGGCTTTTTCCATCACGGCGTAATCGAGTGAAATCGCGGGTGTGGCGGCAAAGCGCTCGCGATCGATCTCGAACACCTCGCGATCATCCGCGTTGAATTTGCGCGCCTCCTGATAAGCGGCACGGGCGCCTGCCAGCACCTCAGGGCAAAGGGTTTCCATGGCCTGCAGCATCGTCCCGGCGGGGAAGCAGAACATCCCGGAATTCCAGTAGAAGCGGCGGCTCGCGACATATTCCGCCGCCTTCTTCGCATCCGGCTTCTCGACAAAGCGAAGCACATCTCCGTTTTTCGCTTCGATATAGCCGTAGCCGGTTTCGGGTCTCTCCGGTACGATCCCGAAGGTGACGATGCGCCCCGCCTGTGCCATCTCGACGGCCTTTTCGACGGCCTCGGCGAACGCATTCTCGTCAACGATCAGGTGGTCGGCGGGAAGAACGAGGAGGATAGCATCCGGCCCGTCGACCTCAGCCACGTGCACCGTGGCGAGGGCGACAGCTGCAGCGGTATCGCGCCCGAATGGTTCCAGGAGATAGCTGTTCCTGCGCTGAGGCGCGCCGGAAGCCGCATAGGCGTCGGCGGTCAGAAAAAGGAGATCGCGATTGGTAACGGTGACGATCCGCTCCACCTCGCCCAGCCGCGCCGCCCGCCCATAGGTGCGGCTTATGAGACTCGTGCCATCGGGCAGTTCGATGAAAGGCTTCGGGCGCGCATCTCTCGACAGCGGCCACAACCGGGAACCGGCTCCACCGCTGATGATGACTGGCGTAACGGTCATTCCCCCGTCTCCGTATAGTAGCTCATGTTTATGACGTGCAACCTGTGATCGTAGGTGCAGCGCTATGCCACAAGCATCTGCCTCAGGCTATAGGCAAGTCAATCCATCATTGTCGGCAAGCTGCGCGCCGAGGCGTCTACCGCTTTCAGCTTGGAGGGGAATGAGGCCTGGGCAAAAGTCACGCCGAAAGCCGAAGGTCGCCGGCCATTGGAACGCAGACTTGCAAGCGGCTACGTTACGGGCGAAACACGTCTGAACGATTCGGTCGGAGGATGCGCTGGAAACCTCTCTCTACCGCCCCGTCAAGAAATTCCTTGAAGGGTTGGGCTTCACCGTCAAAGGCGAGGTGGGCGGCTGTGACCTCGTTGCGGTAAAGGACGGGAACCCGCCCATCGTCGTGATCGGCGAATTGAAGCTGAGCTTCAATCTGGAGCTCGTCTTACAGGCGGTGGACCGCGCGGCGGCCTGCGATGAAGTATGGCTGGCTGCGCGCCTCTCGACACGCGGGAAGGGCCGCGAAAGCGATGCGCGTTTTCGCAATCTCTGCCGCCGGCTGGGTTTCGGCATGCTTGGCGTTGCGGCCAATGGCGAGGTCCAGATTCTGGTAAGCCCCGCCGCACCCATGCCGCGCCGTGATCCACGGCGCCGCTCCCGTCTTGTGGACGAGCATCGGCGTCGTCAGGGTGATCCTGTCGCGGGTGGCGGGACAAGAGTGCCGATCATGACGGCCTACCGCCAGCAGGCGCTCGCCTGCGCTTGCGCGCTGGCGGAAGGGCCCAAGCGCCCGCGTGATCTTAAGAGTACGATCCCCGACGCACCAAAGATCCTGCGCCACAATGTCTATGGCTGGTTCGACCGGGTGGAGCGCGGCATCTACTCTCTTACGGAAAAGGGGAAGGCGGCGGCGTTGCAGTGGTCTGGGGCCGAGGTGTCGGCTTGACTATTCCTCTTCCGGGATATTTTCGACGTCGCGGATGACTGCGCCGCGTTCCAGGGTGTTGCCCACGGTGCAGAGACGGTGGGCTTCGGCGATCAGCCTTTCGCGTTCTTCCGGCGAGAAGTCTCCTTCGATCTCGAAGGCACAATCGAACGCCATCACGCGCGATGGCTCATCGGGCGCCTTTTCATGTCGCACATCCGCCTTTACGGAGACGAGCCGTTCGTGCCAGCCGAAACTGCGCGCCGCGATCCGCACGCTGAGAACGAGGCATCCTGCAAGCGCCGCGTCCATCAGTTCGACCGGGGTCATACCGCCTTCGGAGGCGTACCCGGCAAGGTCGAGACTTGCGCCGGAGCGCGCGGTGACATTTCCCTGGCCGCGGCCGGGGAGTGAGGCACCGACGACGGTGGAACGCTTGACGATGTTGACCATGATTTGGTTCTCGAACGCTGTTGCGGGGCTGTGGCATAAGTAGGCGAGGTGGAGGGGGAGCGCCAGATGAGTGTTTGTTGCAATCTCGGGCGGTCATCCCTGAATGGATGGTCACCTGCCATTTTAAAAAAATGAACCGCCCCATCTCCACCCAAGCGTTTATCTTTGCGAAAATCCCGCTTGTGAAGGAACCTTATTGCCTCGCCGGGAAATTGGGCGGAGGCTAGAGTCCCGCTCCAGCTTCCCGCCCGGCTCGAACGAGCTTTGGTGATCCGGATATGCGCCTACAGGAGAAGTGAAATGACACGAATGCGGACTCGAAACGGCCTGCACCTTCTTGCGGTGAGCGTCACGATGGTCCTTGTGGGATTTGCCCAAGCCGAGGCGCAGGAGGGAGCGGCGGACCGCTCCGCTGTTATCCGCATCGGCTCGCTCTACGAGCCTCAGAACCTGGACAACACCGCGGGCGCCGGCCAGGGCATCAATGAAGCCTTCAACGGCAATGTCTACGAAGGGCTCTTCCAACTCGAGGACAGCGGCGAGGTCGTGCCTAAGCTCGCGCTGGACTACGAGACGAGCGATGACGGCCTGACCTACACGTTCACCCTGCAGCCGGACGTCACCTTCCATTCCGGCGATCCGCTCACCTCCGCGGATGTGAAATACAGCATCGAGCGGGTCGTGAGCGAGAACTCGAAGAGTTCCCGCAAGAGCAGCCTTTCGACAATCGCAGGCGTCGATACCCCTGACGACCGCACCGTCGTGATCCGGCTCTCCGAGCGCTCCATCTCGCTGCCCTACAATCTTACCTATGTCTGGATCGTCAATGACGAGGCAACGGACCTCACGTCAAGCGAAGATGGCACCGGTCCTTATAAACTGGATGCCTGGCGCCGCGGGTCGAGCATCAGCCTGTCGCCATTCGAGGGCTACTGGGGCGATGCACCCGCCAATGGCGGCGTGACGTTCAACTATTTCACCGAGGCGACCGCCCTCAACAACGCGTTGCTCACCGGCGCGGTGGACATCATTACCAGCGTGCAGAGCCCGGATTCGCTCGCGCAGTTCCAGGACAACCCGGCTTTCGTGGTGAAGGAGGGCCAGTCCACCACCAAGGAGGTGCTGGCCTATAACGATCGCGTCGAGCCATTCAACAATGTCAAAGTGCGCAAGGCGATCGCACGCGCCATCGACAGGGAACGGCTCCTTTCCTCGATCTGGGGCGATTACGGCACGCTGATCGGCTCCTTCGTGCCGCCGACGGACCCTTGGTACGTCGACCTCACCAATGTCGATCCGTACGATCCGGAAAGCGCCAAGCAGCTTCTGGCCGAGGCCGGCTATCCCGACGGCTTCACCTTCACCCTGGAGACTCCCAACTACGACCCGCACCCGATCGTGGCGCAGTTCGTCCAGAGCGAGCTTGCCAAGGTCGGCATCACCGCGAACATCAACATCATCACCGCCAATGAGTGGTACACGAAGATCTACCAGGCGCATGACTTCCAGGCGACGCTGCAGGAGCACGTCAACCATCGCGATATCGTGTTCTACGGCAATCCGGATTTCTATTGGGGTTATAACAATCCCGAGGTGGTGGAACTGATCGCTTCTTCCGAAGCCAGCGCCACGGAGGCCGAGCAGGTGGAGAAGCTCAAGGAGGCGAACCGCATCATAGCCGAGGACGCCGCCAGCGGCTGGCTTTATCTCTATCCGCAGATCGTGGTATCGAGCGCGGGAGTGAGCGGGTATCCGGTGAACGGGCTGAACTCGCAGTTCTTCGCATACGACATCACCAAGAGCGCGGGGTAGTCGTTAAGGCCAGCCGCGGAAGGAGGGGCCAATCCTCGCTTATATTGTCCGTCGGCTTGCCATCCTCCTCTTCTCGCTCCTCGTGGCGAGCATCATCCTTTTCGTCCTTCTGCGTCTTCTGCCGGGGGACCCCGCCAACGCGCTGGTTTCGGTGGGTGCCGATCCGGAACAGATCGCGGCGGCACGCCGGCAGGTGGGCTCCGACCTGCCCCTGGCGCAGCAATTCCTGCAATTCCTCTCCAGCCTCGCCCGGTTCGATCTCGGCACGTCCTTCGTGAGCCGCACGCCCGTGCTGGAGGAGATCCTGGCCCGGCTGGCGGTCACCGTTCCGCTTACGCTGCTTTCCTTCGCGCTTGCGGTCTTGATCGCGGTGCCGCTCGGCATCCTCGCCGCCGTAAAGGCGGAGCGCTGGTATGGCGCTACGATATCGGTGGTCTCGCAGCTCGGCATCGCCATTCCGGTCTTCTGGGTGGGCATCCTTCTGGTGACGCTCTTTGCCGTGAACCTACGGCTCTTCCCCTCTGGCGGCTTTCCTCCGCAGGGCTGGAGCGCCCCGTTCGAGGCGCTTCGGGCGCTGATCCTTCCGGTCGTCACGATCGCCATTGTCATGTCGGCCTCGCTGCTGCGTTATGTCCGCTCGGCGACGCAGGATGTACTGGGCAGCGACTATCTGCGCACCGCGCGGGCGCTGGGCTCCGGCTTCTCGGAGGCCCTTGTCAGGCACGGGATCCGCAACGGTGCAGTGCCGGTCGTCTCCATTATCGGCATCGAACTTGCGACCACGCTGCTGGGGGCTGTGGTGGTTGAGCGTGTTTTCACTTTGCCGGGCCTGGGATCCATGCTGCTTCTTGCCATCGAGCAGCGCGATTATCCGAACATCCAGGGCGTTCTCTTCATATCCACGCTGCTCGTGCTCCTGATCGGCTTCTTCGCGGATCTTGCCCAGCGCTGGATCGATCCGCGCCTGCGCGAGAGGGCAGGGAGCGTCCAGCAATGACCGTTTTCACCGAACCGCAGGTAGACCCTGCTCGCCGCACGCGCCGGTCGCTTACCCTCGGGATCGGTCTGCTGCTGGTCGGCCTGCACCTGGCAGTGGCGCTGCTTACATTGATCTGGACGCCCTATGACCCGGCGGGCATGGCCGGCGGGCGGCTGGAGGCTCCTTCCTGGACGCATTGGGCGGGAACCGACCGGCTGGGCCGGGACCTCTTCACGCAGATCATGATCGGCTCGCGCATCGCGCTTATCGTCGGCGCGGGTGCGGTGGCGATCGCGGCCGCGATAGGCGTGACCTTGGGCGTATTGGCAGCTTTCGCCACGCGCTATCTCGATGATGCCCTCACTGCGACCTTCGACATCCTCATCGCTTTTCCAACGCTTCTGCTTGCCATGCTCGTCGTCGCGGCGACTGGAAACGCGAGCCTTCTTTCCGCCATCCTGGCCCTTGGCATCGCGATCTCGGCCATCGTTGCGCGGCTCGCGCGCATCCTCGCCAAGCGGGTGCTGGCGATGGATTACATCACCGCCGCCCGCACGGCGGGCTCGTCGTGGCCAAGCATCGTCTTCCGGCATCTTCTTCCCAACATTTGGCCGACACTCTCGGTGAATTTCGCGCTCCAGTTCGGGCTGGCGGTGATTGCCGAGGCCTCACTTTCCTATCTGGGCCTGGGTGCTCCACCACCCAACGCGTCCTGGGGCCGCCTTTTGCAGGAGGCCCAAGGCACCGTCTACACCGCTCCTTTCGGCGCGGTCGCGCCGGGCATCGCGCTTGTTTCGTTGGTGATTGGCATGAACCTGCTCGCCGACGGCCTGCGCGATGTTGGCGACCCGACGCGGAGGCGCACGCGATGAGCTTGCTCGCCATCGAAGGCTTGACCCTGACGACTGGCGGCCGAGAGCTGGTGTCGAACCTGTCGCTCTCCATTGCTCCGGGCGCGCGCCTCGGGCTAATCGGCGAATCCGGCTCCGGGAAATCCCTGACCGCTCTGGCCGCGATCGGCCTTCTGCCGCCCGACATCCACGCAGAAGGATCGGTTCTGCTCGATGGCAGACAGGTGATCGGCGCTCGCGAAAATGATCTCATCCCAATTAGAGGTGCGGCGGCTGCAACTGTGTTCCAGGAGCCGCTCACCGCGCTCGACCCGCTGATGAAGATCGGCCGTCAGGTCGCCGAGCCGCTCATTCGCCGTTACCGCCGCGAGGGGAGGGACATCGATCGGAGGGGGATCGCCCGCGAGGTTCGCGACCTGCTCGAAAGGGTATCGCTGCCGGATATCGAGCGCATCGTGAATGCATATCCGTACGAGATATCGGGGGGACAGCGCCAGCGCGTGGCCATCGCGATGGCGCTCGCTTGCCGGCCGAAGCTCCTTATTGCGGACGAGCCCACAACCGCGCTCGACGTCACGACCCAGGCCGAAATCCTCGAGCTTTTATCGAAACTGGTGGATGAGAACGGCATGGCGCTTCTCTTCATCAGCCATGATTTGCCGGTCGTTGCGCGGGTGGCGGAAGAGGTGGCTGTGTTGCGGCAGGGCGAGCTTGTCGAGCAGGGGCCCGTGAAATCGGTCTTCCGCGCGCCCGCCCACGATTACACAAGAATGCTGGTGGCGGCCGCTGCCGCATTCGATCGGGCCCTGGAGCCGGCACAATGAGCCTGGTCTCGGTCGAATCGATTTCCTTCGGCTATTCGCGCGATGAGCAGGTGCTGCGCGATGTCTCATTTCAGGTTCGCCGCGGCGTGAATGTCGGGCTGGTCGGGGAATCCGGCTCTGGCAAATCAACGATTTTGAAGCTGCTTCTTGGTCTTGCCCGGCCAAATTCGGGTACAATCCGCTTCGAGGGCGAGGTGCTGAAGCCGGGAGACCGCGCCTTCATGCGCGGCTACCGCCGGGCAGTGCAGGCCGTCTTCCAGGATCCTTACTCTTCCCTCGATCCCCGGCAGAGGGTGGATGCAATCGTCGCCGAGCCTCTTCGGGCGCTCAAAATTGCCGGACCTCATCGTCCGATAATCGAGGCGGCGCTGCGCGATGTCGGCCTGCCGTCAGATGCCATCTCCCGCTATCCACATGAGTTCTCCGGCGGCCAACGCCAGCGAATCGCGATCGCGCGGGCGATCGTCGCACGGCCCCAGCTTATCCTCGCTGACGAGGCGGTGAGCGCGCTCGACCTTTCCACCCGAATCCGTATCGTGGAATTGTTGGGAACTCTATCCAAGGCCATGACCATCCTGTTCGTTTCTCACGATCTCGGGGTGGTGGCCTCACTCTGCGAAGAGATCGTCATTCTGGAAAAGGGCCGGATTGTGGAAAGCGGGCGCACGTCCGCTGTCCTTGCGCAGCCGAAACATCCTTACACGCAAAAGCTCCTCGCCAGCGTGCCGCGAATGCCGGCGTGAACAAACCGCACTCCCCGTCGCCTCGTTGGAGCATGATCCCGAAAAGTTGCAGACTTTTCGGACAAGATCCTGCGGCTAAATCAAATCGTTAGAGCGCGCGTTCTGATTCAATCGGAACGCATCGCGCTCCAGGACGAAACCGACTTTGAACGCGCGGCAAAGGCGGTTGTGAATTTTCCGCTGGATATTTACCTGCGGTAGCATCAATCGCTCACCTTTCACGCTTGCCAAGGCATTCTTGATGAGTATAGGTGGCACCTGGTGATGATAATTCATCTAATGGTTGCAGTTGGGCGAGAGATTGAAGTGTCATTGAAGAAAGTAGCTTTGATTACGGGCATCACCGGTCAAGACGGGGCTTATCTCGCTGAATTGCTGCTCGCCAAGGGATATTCGGTGCACGGGATCAAGCGCCGCTCCTCCCTCTTCAACACCGGCCGTATCGATCATCTGTATCATGACCCCCACGAAAGCGGTGTTGATCTGACCCTGCATCATGGGGATCTAACGGATTCGTCCAGCCTGACGCGTATTGTCCAGCTTGTTCAGCCTGATGAGATCTACAATCTCGCGGCGCAGAGCCATGTTGCCGTCTCCTTCGAGGAGCCCGAATACACGGCCAATTCCGATGCTCTCGGCGCGCTCAGAATTCTCGAGGCCATACGGATTCTCCGTTTACAGGAGAAGACGCGATATTATCAGGCATCGACCTCAGAACTGTACGGTCTCGTGCAAGAGGTTCCGCAAAGGGAGACCACCCCGTTTTATCCGCGTTCGCCCTACGCCGTGGCGAAGCTTTATGCCTACTGGATCACGGTCAATTACCGCGAGTCCTACGGCCTCTATGCCTGCAACGGCATTTTGTTCAATCACGAGTCGCCGATCCGCGGTGAGACCTTCGTGACTCGAAAGATCACGCGTGCGCTCGCGCGCATCAAGCTTGGCATGCAGGAACGCCTATACCTCGGCAACCTGGACGCTAAGCGCGATTGGGGGCACGCGAGAGATTATGTCGAAATGCAGTGGCTGATGCTGCAACAACAAAAGCCGGAAGACTTTGTGATTGCCACAGGCGAGCAGCATTCGGTTCGAGAGTTCGTGACGATCGCGGCGTCGGAGATCGGAATTGACCTTCGCTGGGAAGGCAGAGGTTTGGACGAGAAAGGCTACGATTCCAGAACCGGCGCCTGCCTTGTGGAAGTTGATCCACGCTATTTCCGCCCGGCCGAGGTAGAAACGCTCCTGGGTGATGCGAGCAAGGCAAAGCAGAATCTCGGCTGGGAGCCGAAAACCGGCTTTAGAGAGCTCGTCACCGAAATGGTGCGCGAAGACCTGCGGAGTGCAGAACGCGATGCTTTGCTGATCAAGCAGGGCTACCAATCTTACGATCCGAGGGAATAGCCATGGAGCCCATTCCGGTTTACCGGCCACGGTTGACGGGCAACGTCGTGGCCTACGTGAACGAGTGCCTGTCGTCGGGGTGGATATCCTCCCGCGGCGAGTTCATCCCTCGCTTCGAGAATTCATTTGCCGATTATGTCGGAGCGTTCGGAGCCACGTCTGTCTCGAACGGCACGGTCGCGCTTCATTTGGCTCTTGAAGCCTTGGGGATCGGCAGGGGTGACGAGGTGATTGTCCCGAGTTTCACCTATATCGCTTCGGTGAACACCATCCTGCAGACCGGAGCAACACCGGTTTACGCAGATTCCCTGGAAGCGACACTGCAGGTTGATCCCCTGAGCATTGCATCGGCGATTACGCCGCGCACGAAAGCGATCATGGCCGTCCATCTCTACGGCCATCCCTGCGACATGGATGCGATCGCGAACTTGTGCAAGACGCATGGTCTTCTTCTTATCGAGGATTGTGCGGAAGCGTTCGGTTCGCGTTGGAGGGGCAAACATGTCGGCACGTTCGGCGACGCCGCCACCTTCAGCTTCTTTGGCAACAAGACCATCACCACCGGAGAAGGAGGAATGGTCCTGGCGCGCGACGGAGAGCTGATGGAGCGCTGCCGACGCCTTAAGAGCCAAGGCGTTTCTCCCGATCGGGAGTATTGGCACGACATGTTGGCCTTCAATTATCGGATGACGAACATTCAGGCAGCTGTCGGCCTTTCCCAACTCGAGGTGGTCGAGGAGATCCTGCGGGACAAGTGGAAACTAGCGGAACGTTATCGCGACGGATTGCTGGGGCTGCCGCTTCGGACGCATGATGCGGTGGGCGAGGTGACCCATTCACATTGGATGTGTTCGATCATTCTCGATGACCCGAAGGAAAGGGACGCCCTGCGGCAGCATCTGGCGGAAAACGGCATCGAAACGCGTCCGTTTTTCCCGCCAACTCACCTGATGCCGCATTGCCGGGCGGAAATCAGCCTGCCTGTCGCGGAGAGCATCAGTTCGCGCGGTATCAATCTGCCCAGCTTCCCGGACCTGACGGAAGGGCAGACAGCTCGGATCTGCGCAGTCATCAAGTCTTTCTACGATTAGCGGTTCAGACGTGATTGATTACTTCAGGGGCGTATGGGCGGCCCGCTATTTCTGGTGGCATCTGTCAATGGCGGACCTGCGGGCGCGCTGGCGACGCTCCTTTTTCGGCTTCTTCTGGTCAATCCTGCAGCCGCTTGGGCTGACGGTGCTGCTCGCGTTTGTTTTCAGCAACATCTTCGGAACTTCGCTCGGCAGCTATGCTCCCTACATCCTCTCGGGCATGATCACGTGGGATTTTGTCGTTGCGACGGTCGTAGGCGGGGCTCTCGCCTTTGTCCAGGCGGACGCTTACATCAAGCAGACGAGGCACCCGCTGGCCATCTATACGTTGAGAAACGTGCTGAGCGGTCTCATCGTCTTTTCAGCAGCGGGAAGTGCCCTGATCGTCTGGGTCCTGGTGATGTTTCCCCAGAACCTATCCTGGAGCTGGCTTGCCGCTTTGACGATCTTTCCGATCCTGGTGGTGATCACGTGGCCGTGGGCCACGTTGATGGCCTATATGGGTACTCGGTTCCGCGATTTGCCCCATGCGCTTGGCCTCGTGCTGCAGGCCATGTGGTTTGTTTCGCCGATCTATTTTGAGGAGAGCGTATTCCGGCGCGGCGATCTGCATCTGTTCCTGGACTACAATCCGATCTACCACCTGCTGGAAATCGTTCGTGCGCCACTGCTCAGGGGAGAATTCCCGACCCTGATCAATTACGTATGGTGCCTTGGCACCGCCCTCGTCCTGGCGCTGCTTGCCGCTCTTGTTGGAAGGCGTTCCGAAAAGAGGGTGATTTTCTACCTATGACGAATGCAATCCACCTTCGAAACGTCAATCTTCACTATGCCTCGACGGCCTTCAAGGAACGATCGCTGAAAACGCTGCTTGCGTCTGTGGCAAGCGGGAGGGTGCGAAAGCAGGAAGTGACCGATATCCATGCGCTCAAGGATATTACGCTTGATATAAACGAGGGCGAGCGCGTCGGCCTGCTTGGCCACAATGGCGCCGGGAAAAGCACATTCCTCAGGATGGTCGCCGGCCTCTATCCCATCTCGTCCGGAGCGCGGACGGTGAATGGCCTAGTGCGAGCTCTTTTCGATCTGAGCCTCGGCTTCGAGCCCGATGCGACCGGGCGGGAGAATATCCTCTATCGCGGCCTTCTCCTTGGCCTCACGCCAAAATTCATGCGCCAGATCGAGGAGGAGGTGGTGGCTTTTGCCGATCTTGGCGAATTCATCGATTATCCGATAAAAACCTACTCGGCCGGTATGCAAGTGAGGCTTGCATTCGCCATCTCGACGGCGGTGGGCGGCGACATCCTCCTGCTCGATGAGGTGGTGGGCGCAGGCGACGCAAACTTCATGATCAAGGCCAAGGCAAGGATCATGGAACTGGTCGACAGGGCCGAGATCCTCGTTCTTGCGTCTCATGATTTCTCAACCCTGAAGGCAATGTGCCTGCGCGGCATCGTCTTTCACCACGGCAGCATCGCCTTTGACGGGGACATGGGGCGGGCCATCGAGGTCTACCGCCAGATCAATGGAGTTGCCGCATGAGTGCTCGGCCCCTTCGTGCCATGTGGCTCTTGAACCATACGGCGGCGCGGGCCTTTGAAGTCCCGATGCTGAAACGCGTCGGCGTCGACGAGATTTTCCTTCCGAAGAGCTTTCCTCAAGAGCATGACTTTCGTTCCGCAAGCATTGACCATTCCGAGGACGCAAACCTGACAATTCCAGCTCAGGATCTGGAGCTTTTGAACTCGACGGATTGGTACAAGCCGGTGCGTCGTGCCGTCTGGGATATCGTCAATAAGCACTTTGATATCTTGTTCTTTATCCTCCGCGATGGAATGGCGGTAGAGACTGTCGCGCGCCATTTTCAAGGAATTGCCCTTCTGCGGGCATATGGACTTGACGCCTCGCTCTCCTATTCCAAGCTAATTTCGCTCCATAAAAAAGTGGGCTTGGCCTTGGAGAAAAGAGCGCAGGGGTTTCTGGTCGCTGAAGCTTACGAGAATTTGGCAAAGGTTGAGCCTGATTGGCTGGCTCGGAAAACAGTATATCTTCCCCTTGGATTAGAAAGATATGCGGTAGAAGACGATTGGTCCGGCAAAGATGATCGGCTCCTATTCATATGCCCCGAAATCAGATGCAATAGATACTACAGGTCAGTTTACGAAAAATTTATTGAGGACTTCAAAGGCATTCCTTACGTCATCGGCGGAGCGCAGCCAATTCACGTAAACGATCTCAATGTCACTGGCTTTTTACCTGCCGATCAGTTCGAGCGAAACATGCGCGAGCTGAAAGTCATGTTCTATCACTCCACCGAACCGCGCCATGTGCACTATCATCCCTTCGAGGCGGTCAGGCACGGTATGCCGCTTGTCTTTATGGGAGGTGGGTTGCTGGAGCGATTGGCCGGTAAGAAACTTCCTGGACAAGCAAATTCCGTTAGAGAAGCACGCTTGAAAATCGAACGGATATTGGCGGATAACCGCGGTCTGATCGATGATATCCGAGAGAGCCAAGCCGTTCTCTTGGACGCTATGTCGCCAAAACGCGCCGAGCCGCATTGGCGACAGGGTTTCAAGACTATTCTGCGTCGTTTACCGCAAGTACAGGCGCTAGCTGAAGCGCGTGCCGCCAAAATGAAAAGAGTTGCCGTTATCGTCCCTGTCGAATATCGAGGGGGCAGCATGAGGGGAGCGAAGCTGCTGGCAGAAGCGCTGCAGATTGGCAGCCGTCAATGCGGTGACGAGGCGGAAATTGTTCTTTCTTTCCTCGATGACGATTCCTACTCTCATGATGAATTCGAAGACCTTCCAGATGATATCCAGCTTCGACCGTTTCGGTGGCAGAAGCTGGGGCGGCAGCAAGCCCGCGATTCTATGCGGCTTGCCGGATATGAAAGCTGGGCGCCTGACGGTGAGGCCTTTTATGTTCCTGATGACGGTATAAACAATCTTCTTGATTGTGATGCCTGGATAATTGTGTCGGATCGCATTCTTTATCCCCTGATTCCTCTCCGGCCAACAATCCACGTTATATATGACTATATTCAGAGATATTTAGGATTCTTGGACCGCGAGCTAGTAGATAGATATGCTGACGCTGTGCTCAGGGCCGAAAAGGTTCTCGTTACGACGGGTTTTACCCATGACGATGTCATAAATTATATTGGAGTCCCAAGGGATCGAGTTGCAAAACTTCCTATGCTGGCGCCCTCCTTCTCGTCCGCATCTCGACCGCGAACAAAATCGAGATATTTTGTTTGGTCCACAAATCGCAATCCCCACAAGAATCATGAAAGAGCGCTTGAGGCTCTGTCGATATACTATGGCGAGTTGAGGGGAGAGCTGGGCTGTCGTGTTACGGGGGTCAATACCGATGGAATATTTGATGATGAGGACTCCGGTATTGGCAAAATCTATAAGAGAGATGGCAAGTTACAAAGGCATGTAGAGGTCTGCGGTGAGTTGCCGAGCGACACATACAGGACTGTTTTGGGAGAGAGCGCCTTTCTCTGGCATCCTGCGCTGATCGATAATGGAACATTCAGCGTTATCGAGGCTGCTTCGCTTGGCGTCCCTTCGCTGTCGAGCGACTACCCGCCCATGAGGGAGATCGATAATCAGTTCTTCCTCGGGCTGAATTTCGCCGATGCGACGAACCCCAGAAAGATGGCGGCCGCTCTCAAGTGGATGGAGCAGAATTTAGAAGAAGCGCGAGAAAAATTGCCCTCCCGGGAGAAGCTGGAGACCCAGAGCATCTCCAATCTTGCTTCCGCCTACTGGTTAGAGGTGAGGGAGGTGCTGTGAAAACCTACGGTATATTTGTCGCCTATTCGCCGACCGCGAGGCTTCGTGCGGAGGGCTTGGGCCGATATCTGGCCGCGTTTGTGAACGCCGCAACCCACCGCGACGACGTGAAAATAGTGGTCGCCGCCCCCAGCTGGTCCAGGCGCGTTCTCAAGGAATTGTTTGAGGAACAGGGGATATCGACCGCGAGGATTGACTTCGTCGGCCCGCGAACACAGCCGTTGCTGCTGCGGTTCTATCATCTGATGGACCGATTCCGCAGGCGGCGCCCACGGAAGGCAACCCGCTGGTTTCCCAAGTTGGCAGCGATGCTCAAGGCCGGTATGGAAGCGCTGGTGCTTGGCTTGGTCGGTACACGCAACCCTCTGGTCTTTCTTCTTTATGCCCTGTGTCTTGTCGTTGTTTCTCCTGTTCTCGCAATCGGCATTCTTCTGTTGCTCGTGCGTAGGGCTTTTCGTCTCTCGCGATTGTATCGGCGGCCATATCGATGGCTGATCGGACTGTCTCAGAAACTTCTTTCCTGGCGGACCGATATCAATCGCGGAATTTATGATGGGATGCTCGCAAGAGAACTCGAACTTCTGACAAAGATCGCAAACAGGCTACCGAACGTGGTGGCTTGGTATGCTCCCGCGAGCACCTGGCCGACTTTCAACCAGATAAAGGCACCTACTCTCACCGCGTTTCCCGATCTGGTGTTCCTGGAATTTCCGGTAGCCTTTTCTGCACACAAATACGGAGCGACGCGGGTCGGCCGCAATATTAGGAAGACCGTAGCCGGCGGACATTATTTCGTTACATATAGCGAGCGTATAAAGAGATCGGTTCTCGTGCACCAGCTTGGGGTACCACCCGAACGGGTCAAGGTGGTTCCGCACGCACCAAGCTCCTTGGCAGCATGCGTCGAGGTTCAGGGATTTGCCGATAACATCTCGGCATCCAGGAGCTTCTGCTTGGCTTTGGCTACAGAGGCACTCGGCAAATTGGTGGGGCCGGCACAAGGGCAGCGCTTTGAAGGTGCCGGCTTTAAGTTTCTATTTTATGCGAGCCAGTTTCGTCCTTCAAAGAACGTGCTTACCCTCTTGCGCGCCTACAATGACCTGCTGCGCAGGCGTTATATCGGCCACAAACTTGTCCTGACCGGGAACGGCCACTATGAGCCCGTTTCGGAGTTTATCCGGGAGCATCGTCTGGAGCGCGACGTTCTCTGCCTTCATGACCTTTCGGAGCCGCAATTGGCTGCCCTTTACAAGCTGGCCGACCTTGCCGTGAATCCCAGCCTGTCTGAAGGTGGGATGCCCTTCACCTTCACCGAGGCGCTTTCGGTCGGCACCCCCGTGGTGATGGGTGACATCGAAGTGACCCGCGAGATTCTGACCGAACAGCCCGTGCGTGACGCGACACTGTTTGACCCCTATGATTGGAGGGCCCTTGCCGACAAGGTCGAGTGGGCGCTTGGCAATCGGGAGGAGCTATATTCGGTGCAGCGCGAATTTTATGATCGCGTGCTCGCGAAGCGCAGTTGGGAAGACGTGGTGGCAGAGCATATCGCTATCCTGGACGAGATTTCCGGGCAGCAGCACCCGGCCCGCCTATGGCATGACCGGCGATGATCGGTCTCTATATTCTGGGTTTCGGTGGCCATGCGCGGAGTGTTGCGGATATAGCCATCGCAGCGGGCATTCGCGATCTCATTTTTGTCGATCCTAAAGCCACACCTAAAAGCAGCTTTGCAGGCTTTGGCGCCGTCAGCAACTTGCCGGAGAGCTTGCCGGAGGGGTGGAAGGTATTTCCTGCCATTGGAGACAACTTGCGGCGACGGGCAGCGTGCGACGATCTACGGGCTATGCTGGCCACACTGGTCTCGCCTGACGCGTCCGTAGGTATTGCCGCATCGCTCGGGCAGGGGACGGTCATCGCGCGGCAAGCTCATGTGGGGCCGAACGCACGGATCGGCGCTGGAGTCATTGTAAACACCGGCGCGGTTGTGGAGCATGATTGTGAGGTAGGCGATTTCGTTCATATCTCGGTCAATGCGACGGTTGCGGGCAGCTGCCGCGTGGGCGCCAACGTCATGATCGGTGCCGGGGCAACCGTGATCGACGGAATCATTATCTGCGACGATGCCGTGATCGGAGCCGGTGCGACCGTCATTGGCAACATCCAGCATCGGGGCGTCTATGTAGGAACTCCCGCCAAGCGGATTCGCTAGGGATGCAGGTGAGTTCAGGCGTCCATTCTCCTCAGGCCAGCCGCGGCCGTAGAGCGAGCTCACGATAAAGCCTGAGATAGTGCGAGCACATTGTCTCCGCGCGAAAAGAATTCTCATATCTGCGGCGGGCCGCTTGCCCCATCCGAACGGCGCAGTCGCTGTCATTGAAGAGCTTTTGCATCGCATCGGCCAGTGCTGAAGGGTCCGCGGGAGGCACGACTAGCCCCGTCTCTCCGTCTACATTGACATAGCTGGTGCCGGTTCCGATCTCGCAGGAAATCATGGCTTTGCCGGCACGAGCCGCCTCCACGAGCGCCACCCCGAAGGCTTCCGACCGCAAATGGGAGGGGAAGAGGAAGGCGGTGCAAAGATGGAGCAAGGCTGCCTTATCCTCATCGCAGATGTTTTTCAGCAACGTTATGTTTGGAAGGCTCTGCCGCTCGATTTCGCCCGCCAGTTCGCCGTCACCAACGATCACCACCGGTAAGCCGGTCTTGTGCGCCGCTTCCATCAGAAAAAGCAGGCCCTTGTAGTATCGAAGGGCGCCAACGAAGAGAAAGAAGCGTTCTCCAACGCGCTGTCGCCAGCGCTCTACCAGAATGTTCTGCGGAGGCCGCTGATCGGCCAGCCCAATCGGTATGACGACGGTTCTGGACTTGTAGCGCTGGAGCGTTGAGCTCGTCTGGAGATAGTGGGGCGAGGTCGCCACGATCCGATCAACACTGCCCAGGAATTTGTGCATGAGGGGGCGGTAAAGGGCAAACAGCGTGCGTTGGCGAACGATATCGGAATGATAGGTCACCACGGTGGGGCGGCGCGGCATTTCCTTCAGATGAATGAGATCGTTCATCGGCCAGGGGAAATGGTAGTGAATAATGTCGGCTTCCTCCGATAGCTGGCGGAAGAGCCTAAAAATAGAGAACGAAAACCCGGTCGAGGCGGCGTAAAAATCGCGTTTTGCTTGATGACCGAAATGCCGGCTCACGCTGTACGTCTTCTGTGGAGATTGGCCGACCGAGAGCACATGGGATTCAACCCCGTTGTCCGCAAGGCCCTCGGAGATTTCCCAGATCACACGTTCGATGCCAGTGAAGCCGTCAGGCAGATATGTTTTGAAGACGTGAAGGACTTTCACCCAATGCCTCTGACCAATCCAAGTTAAGGCAACTCGCCTACAGATAGAAAATCTATGATATATGCACGTAATGGATGTCGTTGACGGCGTAAATGGGTCAAGAGCAATCAGGGGTTGTTTTTCCCCTTCGGCATCCGCTCCGGCGCTCAGAATGCCGCTTTACATGACAGGGCAGCGGCACTACCAATCGAAGATTGCGTCATCTGGGAGGAGACCAATGTGGCGCTGAGCTTCACAACCGGAAAGGGAATGCGCTCGTCATCGCGTCGGGTGTAAAGGGCGCGTCCGCGCGCCGCCTCGGACGGTCGTATTCCGGCTGAAGCGTAGAGAACGGGAGGAAAAAATGTCGATATCACACGCGAGTGGCGTTATCGCCGCTGCTGCATTTCTGTTTATGGGTTCGACAGCGATCGCCGAACCGGAGATCGTTTCTGGCCCGCCGTCCGATCCTGAGTGCTTTGTGCCGTGGAGTGCGGACACCAAGTTCTTCAAGTTCCCGGCCAAGGAAGGGCCGTATCGCATCGCGCTCGCCAATGGCTATATCGCGAACACGTGGCGCATCCAGATGATCCAGACGGCGAAGGCCTATGCTGCGCAGCCGGAAGTGGCGGCCAAGCTGAAGGAATTTAAAGTGGTCTCGACCGGTGAGGACGTCCCGGCTCAGATTTCGGCGATCAATAACTTCATCGATTCCGGCTATGACGCGATTGTCGTCAACGCCCAAAATCCAACGTCCTTCGCACCTGTCATCAAGCGGGCGAAGGATGCAGGCGTGGTGCTCGTCGCCTTCGACAATACCCTCGATACGGAGGATGCCATCAACGTCAATGTCGACCAGAAGGGTCTGGGTGTGTTGTGGGCCAAGTGGCTCGACAGGCACCTGCCCAATGGCGGCAAGATCCTCGAAGTGCGCGGTGTGGCCGGCACCTCGGTCGACACGGATCGCCACAATGGCATCCATGAGACGCTCGACGCTACCGGCAAGAAGTGGGAAGTGGTCGAGGTCTACGGCAAATGGGATGACGGCACGGCACAGAAGGCTACGGCCGACGCGATCGCCGTTCATCAGAAATTCGATGGCATCACTGCGCAGGGCGGAGATACGGGCGTGGTGCAGGCGATGATGGACGCACGCCACCCCTTCGTGCCCTTCGGCGGCGAGACGGAAAACGGCTTCCGCAAGTTCTGCGCCCAGCATTCGGCAGAGGGACTGAAATGCTCGTCCGCGGGCACCGGTCCGGCGCAAGTCGCCGTTGCCATCAAGACAGCGATTGCAGCGCTCGAAGGCCAGGTGGTACCGCAGTCGATCAAGCTGCCCACGGCCATCGTCGAGGATCCGGACTTCAAGGAGGGGCAGGACTACTACCCCGACCAGTCCGATAACTTCTTCGTCGGCAATTCCTTCCCCACCTGCGGCATCAATTTCACTGCGCAGGAGATCATGGGCCAGACCAAGGAGAACCAGTAGTTCGGTGAGCTGGCGCCGCTTCACGGTGGCGCCGCCTTGCTGCGAAGTGGAGGGACCCATGGCGGTTGAGCGGACGGAAGAGCAACCGCTCTTCCGGATGAGGGGTGTGACGAAACACTATGTTGGCGTGCGCGCGCTGGAGCGAGCCGATCTGGACGTCTACCCCGGCCGCATCCACGCGATTCTGGGTGAAAACGGCGCCGGCAAATCCACCCTCATCAAGATCATGGCAGGAGTCGTGGCTCCAAACGAAGGCACGATGGAGATGGATGGCCGCGAGGTTTCCTTCTCCTCGCCGGCGGAAGCGAGCAGAACCGGTATCGCCTGTGTTTTCCAAGAGCTCTCGCTGGTCCCGGATCTGAGCGTAGCCGATAACGTTGTGATCGCAGATCCGCCGAAGCGTTACGGCCTCATCGACCGCAAAGCTCAGCGCCGGCGTGCCGAAGAGGCGCTCGCGCGTGCAGGGGCGGAGGATATCCACCCGCTAGCGCTGGTGAAGGATTTACCACTGTCGCGCATGCAGATGGTCGAGATCGCCAAGGCGCTCGCCCGCCGGCCACGCATCCTGATCCTCGACGAGGCAACCTCGGCGCTGACGGCCGCGGACGTGAGAAAGGTGTTCGGCGTGCTGAAGCGCCTTCGCGCGGAAGGCATGGCGCTCCTCTTCATTTCCCATCGCATGAATGAGATTGCCGAGCTTGCCGATACGTGTTCCGTTTTTCGAAATGGCCGTCACGTAGCCACCTATGCCGCCGGCACGAAGACGGAAAACGAGGTGGTCGAAATGATGATCGGGCGCGAATACAGCCATGTCTTTCCGCCCAAGCCCGCCACTTTTCAAACGGACCGCGTGCCGGCAATCGAATGCCGCAACCTGTCCTGGAGCGGCAGGCTGAGCGATGTCTCGCTTGCCGTTCGACCGGGCGAGGTGGTGGGGCTCGGCGGACTGGACGGACAGGGGCAAAGAGAGCTGCTGCTTGCCTTCTTCGGCGTTTTGCGCGGGCTCTCTGGCGATATCCTTGTGGATGGCCGCAAGGTTTCGATCAACGGTCCGTCTGCAGCCAGGTCTCCGGATATCGGCATGGCACTCATTCCGGAGGACCGCAAGACCGAGGGTCTGATGTTGCCCATGTCGGTACGCGACAATCTCTCTTTCGCTGCTCTCGATTTGATGTCCAGGATGGGTGTCGTGGACCGGACGGCCGAGGCAAAAGCCAACGCGGAGATGCTGGATCTGCTGGCCATCAAGACGGCGGGGCTTGATGCGCCTGTCAGCGCGCTGTCCGGCGGCAACCAGCAGAAGGTGGTGATCGCCAAATGGCTGATGCGAAAGCCGCGCATCATTCTCCTGAACGATCCAACACGCGGCATCGATGTCGGCACCAAGCAGGAAATGTACCAGCTTTTACGTCGGCTCGCGGCGGAGGGAGCCGCTATCCTCTTCTATTCGACCGACTATGACGAGCTCATCGGCTGCTGCGACCGGGTGCTGGTCTTCTTTGATGGCGCGATAAGGCGTGAGCTCGTCGGCGGCGAAATTACCGAGCACGCGCTGGTTGCAAGCGCGCTTAACATCGAAGCTGCCGGAAAGGAGGCTGCGGAATGAAGGATTGGCGCTACTGGCTCGCCGACCAACGCGGTACGCTCCTCGCGGTCGCCATATTCCTTGTGATGTTTGCCACCTACGTCGGCAATCACCCTGCTGGCTTTACCGCCAATGTCGTCCAGACCGCGGCCAACAAGGGTGTACTCCTTGCGTTCGTGGCCATGGCCCAGACGCTGGTGATCATCACCGCCGGCATCGACCTCTCGGTCGGCATGATCCTGGTGCTTACCAACTGCCTCGCCTCTTGGATTGTTGTGGGCACGGGAATGCATGCCGCGGCCGGCGTTCTCGGCGTGCTTGCGGCTGGGCTCCTCTGCGGCGCAATCAACGGGGCAATTGTCATCTATGGCCGTCTACAGCCGATCGTCGCCACCATTGCCACGGGTGCTCTTTATTTCGGTATCGCCCTGATGCTCCGGCCGTTTCCTGGTGGATCGGTTCATGAGGGCCTGGCGGATGCACTTACGGGACGCATCTTTGGTGTCATCCCTGCAAGTCTTGTTGCTCTCGCCGCCGTTATCCTTCTGATCTGGGTTCCGTTCCGTCGCTCTCAGATCGGTCGGACCGCTTATGCGGCCGGATCGTCGGAAACGGCTGCCTATATGTCGGGCCTGCCGATCCGAAGGGCCAAATTCGTTGCCTATACGCTTGCCGGCCTTCTCGCCGCTGTTGGCGGATTGTTTCTTACCTTCTTCACCTATACCGGCGAGGCGGCCTATGCCAGCGGCAGCGCCTATACACTCTTCTCCATCGCCGCGGTTGTGCTCGGCGGTGTGTCACTTTATGGCGGCAGCGGGAGCGCTGTCGGCGCGGTCTTTGGAGCTCTTGCGTTCCGTACGATCGGCGATCTGCTCTTCGTCTTTGACTTTGAACCCCTCTGGCAGCCGCTCTTCCAGGGCGTGGTGCTGCTTCTTGCGGTGAGCCTCGGAGCGCTGGGTTTGTTCCGCGTGCGCAACCGGCTGGAGTGGTTCCGATGAGCGATGCTTCGATGGAGCGCTTCCATCGTCTGCCGAAGGTCCTCCGCCGCGCCGACCCGGCGGTGCTCACGGCTTTCGCCTGCATCCTGGTGCTTCTTGCCTTCGGCAGCCTCTATTCGGCGAATTTTCTGTCGCCGGAATATCTGTTGCAGCAGCTGAAGGTTGCTTCCTTCCTGGGCGTCATCGCCACGGGCATGATGCTGGTGATCCTCCTTGGACATATCGATCTATCAGTGCCTTGGGTTGTTACCGGCGGGGCGATGATGGCCTGCGCCGTAACCGCATTTGGGCCCGTCGCCACTGTGCTGGCGATACCGGCGGGCATCGTCTTCGGTCTGGCCGTGGGTGTGGTGAACGGTTTCGGTGTGGCCTATCTGCGCATTCCATCGATGATCGTGACGCTCGCGACCAATGCGGTCGCGCAAGGCCTGATGGTCGTCTACACCGGCGGCTTCTCGCCGCGCGATACCGCCACCGGAGCCATGCGCTACGTTGCGACCGGCGCGCTCGTTTCGGGCGTTCCGAACGCTGTGATTGTATGGGCCCTGGTGGGGGCCGGAATGGTCTTCTTGCTCACGCGGATGAGCTTTGGACGCGCAGTCTATGCGATCGGCAACCGAGAACGCGCGGCCTATCTCTCCGGCGTGGGCACCCGCCGCGTCGTGCTGATTGCCTTTGCGGTCTCTGGCGCACTCAGCGCCTTGGGCGGTGTGCTGCTTGCAGGATATGCCTCGAAAGCGGCACAGGGCATGGGAGATGCCTATCTTCTGCCGGCCATTGCCGCGGTGGTGCTGGGCGGGACGTCGATCCTGGGGGGCAAAGGATCCTATCTAGGTACGGTCGCGGGCGTAATTCTTATCACACTCCTGCAATCCATTCTCTCGGTCATGCAGATGCCGGAGGCTGGACGACAGCTCATCTATGGCGCGGTCATCATAGCCATGCTGCTGCTCTACGGCCGGACACCGGCGGAGCGTTAGATTGCCGACGGAATGAACCTCGCGGCGCAGTTAAAGGTCTCGCCCGGATTGAGCACCGTTAGGCCGAAGTCCTCCGGCTCTTCGAGATTGTGGGCGTCTACGGGATGGCTCACCGGTTCGAAGCAGAAGAAGCCTGCATCTTCGGAAGGGGAGTAGAGTACCGCGGAGGAGAGGGCGGTGCTTGCATCGACAGTCAGCGCCAGGTGACGGTCCGGCCATTCAATTGCGGCGTTTCCGTCCCATTCGCTGAACCATGCGTGGAGCCAGCCGCCTGGAAGCACCTTGCCGGTAGAAAAATCCCATTTTGAGCCGGGGTGCACGGGTTCGGACGAGGCAGGCAAGTGATGCTCGTCCTCAAGCCATACGATGCGGGCGCGCGCTGTTAAGCGGGTGTCTTGGCCTCGCGGAAACCACGGGTGGAATCCGCCCCCATAAGGCAGGGGGATGGGAGCCCTGTTGGTTACGGCCAGCTCCATTGTAAGCGCACCCTGCTCGTCCAATCGGTAGCTCACCAGAGCGTCATAGCGAAATGGTGCTGGTCCATTCGCTTGCAAGGAAAACTTCGCGTAGCTACGGCCAGCCTGAACAACAGCCCACTCGCTTGAAAAGCCGCCTCCATGGAGCGGAAGCGGTTCGCCCGGTACGTTCGGTTCCAGCGCATGGAAGGAGCCGCGGAACGTAAAGCCTCCCCCGGAGATACGGCCGGACCAGGGCACCAGCGGAATGTTGGCGAGCTGGAATGGACGCTGGGCCTCGGGACTCGCCGGCCGGAAGAGCGGTTCCACATTGCCGCGGCCCAAGAAATCATAGCGTTCCAGACCCGCACCGAGGTGGGGGCGGATCACGGCGCGTGCCGAACGGCTGACGATTTCGATCCGGCTCAAGCTTGCCATTCGCGCAGGCCGGGCTCTTATGTCTCGGAACGCTTCGCAGGCTGGAACAGCTCGACAAGATTGCCGGAAGGATCGACAAGCAGGATCTGCGAACCGCCTGGCCCGGACACGGTCTCGTTGCGGAAGCGGACGCCAGCCGCTTTCAACTTGGCCACCTCGGCTGAAAGGTCTTCGACGATCAGGTGAATTCGGTTCCAGCCGCCAGGCACGGGACGTTCACCATCGGCCATCGGCCGACCCGCGGAACTGGTGGGGCCGCTCAACAAAAGGCGCAGAGGTCCGCGCTTAACATCAGCAAAGGCCGGGGCATAATTGGACAGGACAGAAAACCCGAGATGCTCCGTGTACCAAGCCACGGCTTCTTCCACGTTGTCGACCATGTATCGAACATTCACAACAGCTTCCGACATCTCAGCCTCATCACGTGTTCAGCGGCCAAGCGGCCGCGACAAGTTCTTCCGGTGGCTATTTATCACCTGTGCTGCCCCGTCGATTGAAAAAAACGGAAGTCAGTTGACCAATGGCAGGTGGTGGCGCTTCACATGTGTCCCAGAACGGGCGAGCAGGAAGTGCCGCTGGAAGTAATCCGTCGGGCTTACACCACTCAATTCGACAAATTCGCGAATGAGGTGCGATTGGTCGGAATATCCGCATTCGATGGCAAGCTGTGCCCAATCGAGCTTGGTCGCGAGCAGCGATGCGTCGGCCACGTTCCGGAATCGTAAGATGCGTCCGAAGGTCTTCGGCGCGAGACCGATTTCCTTGGCAAACAGTTCACTGAATCGCCGTTGGCTCAGATCTATGGCGCTGGCGACGTCTCGCACCCTCGCCTGACCGGCCGATTGGATGAGGATTTTCAATCCGGCGCGAATGTCGGAACGCCCTTTTATTCCGCGAAGCCTTTCGCAAAGCGATTGCTCCAGAAGGCTGAACCGCTCGGCTGGCCCGCTCGCCTCGCAAAGTTGCTCGCGAAGCAGAGAAGCCGCCGCCCCCCAGAGGGCGGCCAGATCAACATGGCTGTTGGCGAACTCACTCGCCGGAATGCCGAGGATTGGAAAAGCGCCCCCGGGCCTGAAATGCACGCCCATGATAGCTGCCTCTTCCCTGGTATCGCTCATGAAAGAGCCGGCATAGGGACCAGAAACGACAGCCCCGGAAAAGCGACGGATCTCCTTTGCATCGGAGGGGCCGTAGATGCGCAACTCGTCCTCCAGCAGGTTGAAGACGATCTCGAATGTGCCGGTCGGAAGGATCCGCTCGTGCAGATGTTCACCTTGGTAGTTCTCATACGCCCAGAAGTTCTCGACAAGCGCGTCGAGCGGAGGCTGTGGTGTGCGGGATCGAAACTGCATTGCAGCGCACAGGTCCGGTTGTCCCTGCCATTCTCCCGCAAGCGGCCGATCCCGGCAAGCAGTAACGAAAGAGGAAGGGCAGCGCTCGGCCGGCGTGCCCCTCCGCTAGAGCATGATCGCGAAAAGTTGCAGACTTTTTCGGACAAGATCATGCGGCTAAATCAAATCGTTAGAGCGCGCGTTCTGATTCAATCGGAACGCATCGCGCTCTAACGATTGCGAAAATGAAAACGTGAGACTCAGGCGTTTCTGAAGCCGCCGCTTACTGGGCGGGTCGGCGGACGACTCTTACTGTCCCGCTGTTTCCGCCTCCGCAGAAGAAGCGGTCCGCCCCATCGGATTCGAGACCGGATACGGCCATTCCAGAAGGCATCTCCAGCTTTTCCAAGACCTCGCCGCTCTGGGGATCCACATGGCGCAGGTCACTCTCCCCGGCCTCCCAGGTGGCGTGCCAAAGCTCTTCGTCGAGCCAGGTGACGCCGGTGACGAAGCGGTCGGACTGGATGGTGCGAAGAATTGCCCCGGTTTGCGGATCGACCTGATGAATCTTCCGTTCCCGATACTGCCCGACCCAAAGTGTTCCTTCGGCCCAGGCAAGGCCGGAGTCGCCACCTCCGCCAGGGGCGGGAATTGTAGCCAGAACGCGGCCTGACTTTGGATCGATCTTCTGGATCCGATCTTCGGCGATCTGAAAAAGATGCTCGCCGTCAAAAGCGGTTCCTGCGTGCGCGGCAACATCGATCGAACGGACCGTCGAGCCGCTCGCAGGATCAATGGCGTTCAACTTATCTCCCGAAGCAAACCATACGTTCTCGCCGTCGAAAGTGACGCCGTGCACGCTGTCGACACCCGGAAAGGGACCATATTCATCGATGACTTGGGCTGTTGATCGTCTCATAGCTACCTTCCTGACATTCAGTAGTGGAGTGGCTTCCACCCTAGTCATTCGTCAGTGGAGCTGGGAGTAACAAGCTTGTCGGGAAACCGGGCACCGGCGGTGTCATCCAGCGGCGGGCGCGGCCGTGACCAAGCGACTGCACCTTGCCGGCTTCCGCAAGCTGCTCAAGGGACCGCTGAATGGTGCGTTGGCCGGTCGCCAGCGCGAGCGCAAGAGCCGAACTCGACCACAACTCGCCGTCGGAAAGAAGGGCAAGTACCGTCGCGTGATCTTCATCCACGGGCGGCGCCAGCACCACCACATCGCGCGCGTGGCGAGGTTCGAGCGCAAAGCCCTGCTTTGTTGCGTGCACACCTGCCAGGGGCCGAAGCTCGGAGCGAAGCCGTCCCATTTCAACCCTGAGCCGCGCTCGATGCGATTCATCCGCATGCTTCGCCCGGAAAGCACGTGCAAGAAGTGCACTCCTGGACACGTCTTCGGGCCAGGCTTCACCTAATGCGCGGACCAGCGCGAACAAGACCGGGCGCGTGGCGAATGATATCGTGGTATTCGCGCACCGCACGACAAGACGGCATGCATCCACAATCAGAGCTTCTGTCGCCAGAAGCGTTTCCACCTCCTCGAGCAGGAGAGGGCGTTCCTCCCCGCGCGCGATAAGGCGCGCCGCGGGCGTTTTCATCAACAGCGACGCGCGTTCAATCTCCGCCGTCAGCGCTGGAATGTTGGCGAGGCCGGCCGTTTGCTCCGCTCGAATGAGTGCGGCGCGCGCTTCCTTTGTCCGCAGGCGCCGGATCGCGATTCCCGCGACCACCAGTTCGTAGGCTGCTCTTGCGGCTGGCAAGAACGGTTGAGGATCCAGTTCAGCAAGCAAATGTTCGGCCTCGTCAAGGCGCCCGATCAGGAGGAGGTACCGTATCTCGAGATAGCCCGCGTAAGCGGCATTCGCCCGGTCGCCGTGTGTTTCGAGCGTTGTTCGTGCGGCGCGGAGTGCCTTCTGAGGCCAGGCCAGATCACGCGATACCAATGCTATCTCTGCCTCCGCGACGATGCACCTCGCGCGGGCCATGGCTTCTCTGGGGCCGAAGGTGCGCGCGGCGCGTCGCAGGAGCAGTTTCGCTTTGCTGAGATCGCCAAGCTGTGCCATGGCGATGCCGCGCAGCGCCAGTGCCGGCGCATCCTCACGCAAGGCGACCCGGTTTAACGCGCCGAGCGGGTCGCCTGCCGCAAGCGCCCGCGCCGCGGCGGTGATCAGCGAGTCCATTGGAAACCCGTCACATTGTAATTCCCTCGGCTATCTCACGTGTCGAGAACAATACGATGCGGGGGATAACAAGAGGAGAGAAGAACGTCACAGCAGGAGCGATTGGCAGCACGGCTCGACCTGCTTAACGCAGAGAAGGAACTGACCCCGAGGCAGCGACGGGGTCGCGGGCCAACGGATCAGGCCCAGTAAGGCCTATGCGCCTCCTCTGCGCTCGAAGCAGGCGAAGTAGAAGCCATCGGTGCCGGTTGTGGCAGGCGTCAGCGTTATGCCGTTTCCGATCCGCGGGCCCTTCTCGACCGCCGGGAAACGGCTGCGCCACAAATTTCCGTAATCGCCAGCGCGGAACTCCGGCGACCGCGCCAGAAAAGCAGTGGCCTGACCCCCGTTCTCCTCCTCGAATATCGAGCAGGTGATGTAGGCGAGCCGCCCTCCCGGCCGGACATACTTGCCGGCTGCATCAAGAATGGCGCTCTGCTCCGCCCGCCGGGCTTCGAGCTGCTGCGCCGTGAGGCGCCATTTCGCGTCGGGGCGTCGCCGCCACGTGCCTGAGCCAGTACAGGGTGCATCCACGACCACCAAATCCATCTGGTTTTCGAGGCGCTTCAACTGAGGCTCTTCGGCTATTACCTGCACATTGCGGCAACCGGCACGCTTGAGCCGGTCGAAGATGGGGGCCAATCTCTGCCGGTCCGCATCATAGGCGTGAATCTGACCGCGATTGTCCATCATGGCGGAGAAGGCGAGCGTTTTGCCACCCGCGCCGGCGCAGAAATCGAGCACCTGGTTGCCGGGAGCCGCGCCCGCAAGCTCCGCTACGATTTGCGAGCCCTCATCCTGCACTTCGAACCAGCCCCTCTGGAAGGCGGGCTCTGCCTGAACATTCGGGTGGCGTCCATCGCCGGCAATAGGTGCGATCCGCAACCCGAAGGGCGCAATGCGAGCGGGCTCTGCACCTGCGCGCACCAAGCTCGCCAACACCTTATCACGCGATACTTTCAGCCTGTTGACGCGCACATCGAGCGGTGGACGGGAGGCGAGGGCGGCCCCCTCGTCCACCCAGCCGGGGCCGAACGCTTTCTCCATCAGTTCTTCGCACCATTCCGGAGTGTTTGCCCGCGCGGATGGGGGAAGCTCCTCCGCAAGGCGGCGGTGTAGCGTATCAAGTTCCGCCTCCGTCAGCATGGGCGGGGCGAACCGGTCGTCTGCTATGGCGTGATTGAGCTCGGCGGGCGGAACGCCATTCTCCAGGAGGTATCCGCCCAGAACCAGCGTTCGCGGCGTGTCGGCGTCGAAGATCCAGGCCGCGGCGCGCCGGCGGCGCAGCGCGTCATAAGCGAAATTGCCGATCGCCGCTCGGTCGCCGGCACCCGCGAATCGATGCGACAGGCCCCAGTCCCGCATTGCATCGGCTGCAGGGCGGTGGCGTGTTTCGATGTCCTGGAGAATCTCGATGGCCGCAGCAAGCCGCCCGCCAAGTCGCATGATGGAGTCCTTCCGGTATACCCGTCTTGGCGCCTTGGCTAACCCGCGGCAAGGCAATGCACAAGGGCTAAAGAAATGATCCGGTGAACTCCGCTCAAGAGTCGGCGAGGCGCGCGCATCCCGCCGTTTGCCGGTCGTGCACTCTGCGCATTGTCGAGCGCACGCGCGGGATTTCTTTGCGCCCAAGTAAAACAGTTAAGGATTAATATCTGAAGCAGCAGTAAAGGACGCTGTCCATCTCTATTTATTTTTCAGACCATCTTGCCTTCTATAATAAGTTGTAAGATGGTTTCGAACCATCACAATTGTGGGGATGATTCGGTCATGAAAGCCTACATAGCGGAAGTATTCGGCACGTTCTGCTTGGTATTCATCGGGTGCGGGAGTGTGGTGCTTGGCGGCTTCGGCCCGCTGATTCCAACGGGCGGAGCGCTGGGCATCGCGGTGGCCTTCGGTGTCGCCGTGGTGGCGATGGCTTACGCGGTCGGCCCCGTTTCCGGTGCCCATCTCAATCCCGCGGTCACGTTGGGTGCCTTTCTTGCCGGGCGCTTGCCGGCGAAGGATGTCGCGCCTTACATGATCGCGCAGGTCGTTGGCGGTATCCTCGGCGCACTGGTGCTCTGGATCATCGCATCCGGTAAAACGGGTGGTGTGACCGGCGGCCTCGGAGCCAATGGCTGGAGCGATTATTCGACGAGCGCCGCCTTCATTGGGGAGGTGGTCTTCACCTTTATCTTCGTGATGGTCATCCTGGGCGTGACATCGGAGCGGCACACGACGGTGATGGCGGGCCTTGTCATCGGCCTGACGCTGACCGCGGTCCATATCTGTATGATCGCCGTGACCGGCACCTCGGTCAATCCGGCCCGTTCGATCGGACCGGCGCTGTTCTCCGGCGGTGCGGCAATCTCGCAGCTCTGGCTCTTTATCGTCGCGCCGCTGATCGGAGGCGCGCTGGCGGGGCTGATCTACAAGTCACGCGCGCTCGAAAATACCCAACCCGATCTTCTGAAGAAGGCACAGGCCTGAAGCAGGGTTCGTTCGAAACAAAAGCGCCCGGGATCCCCGGGCGCTTTTATCTTTGCACCGATTAGCTGCTGCGATGCCCGGGTATCAGGACACGCCCGGATAATTCGGACTTTCGCGCGTGATCGTCACATCATGCGGGTGGCTTTCGCGGAGGCCCGCGCCAGAAATGCGCACGAAGGTGGCTTTCTCCTGCAATTCCCGGAGATTGCGCGCGCCCACATAACCCATGGCCGCCCGCAGACCGCCGGTTAGCTGGTGCAGGACGCCGGCTGCGGGACCTTTATAGGGCACCTGACCCTCGATCCCTTCCGGCACGAGCTTGAGCGTATCGCGCACCTCCGCCTGGAAATAGCGGTCTGCAGAGCCGCGCGCCATAGCGCCGACGGAGCCCATGCCGCGATACGCCTTGAAGGAGCGCCCCTGATACAAGAACACCTCACCGGGGCTTTCATCCGTACCGGCAAGGAGTGAGCCGATCATCGCGGCACTCGCGCCGGCGGCGAGCGCCTTGGCGAGATCGCCGGAATATTTGATGCCGCCGTCGGCGATGATGGACGCTCCGAGCTTCTGCCCCGCCTCCACGGCTGACATGATGGCGGCAAGCTGCGGCACGCCGACCCCTGCCACAACGCGCGTGGTGCAGATCGAGCCCGGGCCGATGCCGACCTTCACGCCGTCGGCGCCCGCGTCGACCAGTGCTTTCGTGCCATCAGCCGTGGCCACGTTGCCGGCTATGATACGTACTGCGTTCGACAGGGTTTTCGCGCGTTTGACGGCGTCAAGCACGCGTTGCGAATGGCCATGGGCCGTGTCGATGACGAGAAGATCCACACCGGCGTCGATGAGTCTCTCGGCGCGTTCAAACCCGTCATCGCCCACACTGGTTGCTGCGGCCACGCGCAGGCGGCCCTGCGCATCCTTGCTGGCGTTGGGATTGAGCTGCGATTTCTCGATGTCCTTTACCGTGATCAGGCCGACGCAGTTGCCCGCATCGTCAACAACGAGAAGCTTCTCGATGCGGTGCTGGTGGAGCAGGCGCTTTGCTTCTTCCTGGCTTACACCTTCCCTTACGGTGATCAGACTATCATGCGTCATCAGCTCGCGCACGGGTTGTTTCGGGTTGGAAGCAAAGCGCACGTCGCGATTGGTGAGGATACCCACCAGCTTGCCGACCGTGTGACCTCCGAGCCCACCATTCTCTACCACGGGAATACCCGAGATGCGGTGAGCGTTCATCAGTGCGTGAGCATCGGCAAGCGTCGCCTCCGGGCCGATGGTGACGGGATTCACCACCATGCCGGACTCGAACTTCTTCACCTGCCGCACTTCCTCCGCCTGTTCGGCAGGTGTGAGATTGCGATGAATGACGCCGATGCCGCCCGCCTGGGCCATGGCAATGGCAAGCCGCGCCTCGGTGACGGTATCCATGGCGGCAGAGAGGATGGGGATGTTGAGATCGATATCACCCGCAACCCGCGTGCTCACATCTGTCTGGCCGGGCATGACCTCCGAATGGCCGGGCTGAAGAAGAACGTCGTCAAAGGTGAGCGCTTCCGCGCCGGTGGGAGTCTGGATGATTTTCGCCATGGCCCAATCCTGAATAATAAACGACCGGCGCTGGCTGTTGCTTCCAACAACACCGCGCCCGACTCTCTTAACCCTTTGCGGATTGGCAAGGGCTGGTAACACGTCTGCTTCATGAAGGAAAGATGTAGGCTTGCGGGTTCCAAAATTATCTCGGGGCCAGCCTAAGCCTCGAGTGGCGGGTCTCCCCTGCGTAGCCAAGCCAGGCAGCCGGCGACAGCGGGTGAGGCGCTTACGAGGAGCGCACCATTCCTGTAGAGCGGAAAAACACTGGTATTCTCCGGCAGTTTAATCGCCCAGACCTGGTCGGATGCATCGGACCAGATCAAATGTCCGTCTATCTCTGCCAGCGCGGAAAGAGCCGCGGCGGGAGATACGTCTGGCCGGAATACAACCAGGACATTCCCATCACCGGGTGGCGGCAACGTAGCGGCCATGCCGCTCCCCAGGGCTGTTACAGCCACCGTTAGAGGCGTGAAGCCGGTGCTCCGGGCGCCAGGTCTTCCGTTTGACCGAAGATACAATCCTGCCATTGCGAAGAGGACGCCGAAGAGGAAAAACCAAAGCAAATCCCAGAAAAGCGGGAATGCGGCCTCCATCCGGATTCGGTGGATGCCGAGCACCCAGTGGGAAAGCACCGCATCCAATATGTGCCAGCTACCAAAGCCGATCAGCGCATTTCCAAGAAAAACCCGGTCCGCCTGAGATCGGGCGAACGCCTTTCTCGACCGCCACAGCAACCACAGTCCGAGCAATGCCAGGCCGTACATCAGCAGATGAAACAAGCCGTCTGCCAAAACTTGAAATCGCAAATCGCCGAAACGTTCGCCTTCGAGCCCGGAAAGCAGATGGTGCCATTGCAATATCTGGTGGAGCAGGATGCCGTCGAAGAAGCCGCCGATAGCAAAGCCAAGCAGATATCCTGCCCATCGGTATTCAACGGGCAATCTTTGAGTCATGTCGCTCGCGGCTACGCTCATCTGCTCGTCCCTCCAGGCCTGTGCCGAACCAGAAGAGGTGGACCCGGTTCCCGTTTTTGTGAGCCAGCCCTGCATTTCTACCCACTGCACAAGCGAAGCCGAAGATGCTAAGGGCACCCTACAATCCAATATCAGACTCGGCCTTGGGGCACTTCTGCCCGCGATCCCGTCCGTCTTAGCTCAAAGAGTTCGTCTTGAACAGCACGCTGCCCCTGGTCCTTGCCGTCGCCCTGTTCATGGAAAACATGGACTCCACCGTGATTGCCACCTCCTTGCCGGCGATCGCGGCGGATATCGGCACCAACCCGGTAACGCTGAAGCTCGCCTTGACCACCTATCTGGTGGCGCTGGCAGTTTTCATCCCGATCAGCGGCTGGATGGCGGACCGTTTCGGGGCGAAGCGTGTGTTCCGGCTGGCAATAGCGATCTTCGTGCTCGGCTCGATCGCCTGCGCGGTCTCGAACTCTCTTCTTGCTTTCGTGCTGGCGCGCTTCCTGCAGGGAATGGGCGGAGCCATGATGACGCCGGTAGCGCGCCTGGTTCTGGTTCGAGCGACCCCCAGGAACCAGCTCATTTCAGCCATGGCATGGCTTAGCGTGCCGGCCCTGGTCGGTCCGGTGTCGGGACCGCCCCTTGGCGGCTTCATCACCACTTATTTCTCCTGGCACTGGATCTTCTTGATCAACGTGCCGATCGGGCTGGCCGGCATCCTGCTTTCGGGCCGGATCCTGCCGGACTTCGAGGCGGAACATACGAGAAAGCTGGATTTCACGGGATTTGTGCTCTCTGGTCTTGCTGCTTCGGGAATCGTGTTCGGACTTTCAGTGATAAGCCTTCCGGCACTGCCGCCGGTTGTCGGCATCGCCACCGCGATTTTCGGTTTCGTGATGGGCTTCCTCTACGTTCGTCACGCACGACGCGCCGAAAGCCCAGTCCTGAACCTGCGGCTTTTTTCAGTCCCCGCTTTTCGTGCCGCCATCATAGGGGGAAGCCTGTTTCGGATTGGCGTCGGTGCGGTTCCTTTCCTGCTGCCGCTGATGTTCCAACTCAGGTTCGGGTTGACGCCGTTTCAATCAGGCCTGCTCACCTTCGCTTCCGCCCTAGGCGCGATCTCGATGAAATTCGTCGCCACCACGGCATTGCGGGCCGTCGGGTTTCGTCTCACGCTGATTGTCGCTTCTGTCGTCGGCGGCCTGTTGATCGCCGCCAATGCGTGGTTCACGCCTGCAACGCAGCATGGCGTGGTATTTGCAGTCCTCCTGGCGGCAGGTTTCCTGCGGTCGCTTTTTTTCACGTCCAACAACGCACTTGTCTTTGCGGAACTCAGCGATCGCGAAGCCGGCCAAGCGACCGCCATCGCTGCGGCAACCCAGCAGATCAGCATTGCCATGGGCGTGGCGATAGGTGGAGGGATTCTCGAGATCACTGGCTATATCACCGGAGAGCCACTCGGCGCGGAGGCTTTCGTCAACGCTTTCGTGATCGTGGCATTCCTGTCCGCGCTGGCCGCCATACCCTTCCTTTATCTTCCTGCTGATACCGGGAGCTCTGTATCAGGCCACGGGCGGAAGCGCGTGGCACAGCAGGAACAGGCCTTGGCTGCCGAACGGACTTCTCAGCCCTCTCCAGCCTGAAGGCCCTTGAAATCCTTGGCGAGGAGGTAAAGCTCCACGGATTCATCGCGCGAGGCAGGTGGCTTGACGTGATGGACGGAACGAAAGTTCCGTTTGAGCAGCGACAAGAGCTCGCCTTCCGTGCCGCCCTGGAATGTCTTGGCCAGGAAATGCCCGCCCGGCTTTAATACGGAAATCGCAAAGTCAGCCGCGGTCTCGCAAAGCTGCATAGTCCGAAGATGATCGGTACGGCGGTGCCCGGTGGTGGGAGCAGCCATGTCGGACAGGACCACATCCGGCTGTCCGCCCAGGACTTCGATCAGCCGGTCCGGCGCGGCATCGTCTAGAAAATCCATCTGCAGGACCACGGCTCCTGGAACTGGATCCATTTCCAGGTAATCGATACCAACGACGGAAGGTTTGGCGGGGTCGGATTGCACGCGCGCGGCAGCCACCTGACTCCAGCCGCCGGGCGCTGCCCCGAGATCGATGACCTTCATGCCCGGGGCCAGGATATGGTGCTTGTCGTCGATCTCGATCAGCTTGTAGGCAGCACGCGACCGCATCCCTTCCGCATTCGCGCGGCGCACATAAGGATCGTTCAGGTGGCGTTCCAGCCAGCGGCGCGACGAGCTCTTCAAGCCCCGCTTCTTCTTTACGCGCGTCTTCAGAACGCGCGACCCGGCGCCGGCTTTTTTTTCCTTGGTCACGCGGGGCAGGCTCCGTTGTGCCTTCGACGCCGCCAGACCCCGTCTCGTGCCATCATCTCGCTCAGCATGCCCTCCCGCAGCCCTCTGTCGGCAACCCGTAGGCGTTCGGCGGGCCAGTAGCGGCGGATCGCCTCCAGGATCGCGCATCCGGCGAGCACCAGATCTGCGCGTTCCGAGCCGATGCAAGGGTTCGCCTTTCGCTCGTCAAAGCTCCAACCCAGGATGGTCTCGATGATGCGATCGACGCTGGAGCGCTCCATCCAGAGCCCGTCCACGCGTCGCCGGTCATAACGCTTGAGGCCCAGATACACCCCCGCAAGCGTCGTTACCGTGCCTGAGGTGCCGAGTAGATGAAACCGGCCGGTGCCTGCCATATGGGCAAGTCTGCCGCTACCGTCAAAGCGAGTGAGCATTTCCGAGACATGGGAAACCATCGCTTCGAAGATTTCCGGCGTGACGTGGCGGCCGCCGAAGCTTTCGGCCAGCGAGACAACCCCCGTCGGCAGGGATGTCCAGGACACGATATGATCGGCGAGCCGTGGTGTACGATGGCGCGAGAGGTCGATGAGAGCGATTTCCGAAGAGCCGCCGCCGATGTCGAACAATACCACACCATCAGTCTCGCGCGAGACGAGGGAACTGCAGCCGGAGACAGCCAGCCGAGCCTCGGTCCGCCTGTCGATGATCTCGAGTTCCAGGCCTGTCTCGCGGCGGACACGCTCGACGAAGTGAGTGCCGTTTTCAGCGGCGCGGCAGGCTTCGGTTGCTATCATGCGCACGCCGCTCAACCTTCGGCCGTCAAGCTTCTGGGCGCAAATGGCAAGCGCCTCCACCGCCCGTTCCATCGCCGCTTCGCTTAGACGTCCGCTCGCGGCAAGTCCCTCGCCCAGCCGCACAATGCGGGAAAAGGCGTCCACCACACGGAAATGGCCGGGTCTGCCCGGCGTGGCGACCAGCAATCGGCAATTGTTGGTGCCAAGATCGAGGGCCGCATAGAGCGCCTCCGCATCATCGGCGCGGGAGAGCCGGGCCGCGTAAGCCCTGCCGCGGCGAGCAAGTTCGGCAGATGAAGGCTGGGGGGCGACGGCGGACGGTCTCGCCAGCGAAATCTTCTTCTCTGCGCAAGGCTGTGCCTCGCGCACAAAGACACCGCGCTTGCGTCTTCTCCTGCGCCTTCGCTTTGGCGGCGTAGTGTCGGCGGGCGCGGAGGCCGTAAGCCGCTCCCGTCCACTGTCCACGCCGCCCCCGGCTGACGCATGGTCGCGAAGAAACGCCGCGACCGGTGGCGCGTCACCTTTTCCGTGGTCGTCCACCATCTATCCTTCCGCGCCGCGCAGCGCCAATTGGCGCGCAGCAGGCGCTCAATACCGTCATGTTAAAAACAGATTAGCAGCCAAGGGCCTATCCACCAAGTGCGGATAGAAGCAAATTATTCCGTACGAAGAGGTTGGGCTGAATGCCGCGGCGTTCTCAAATGGGCTCGATCCGAGAACGGGTCGCGTGAGAAAAATATTCAGAGGAGCATTTGAAAGCGCGGCCGGGGTTGACTATTGAAGGGGCATGGCTAAATAGCTGTCACCGCATGGCCCTTGGATGGGCCGCTGCTGGGGAATAGGTTAACGGTAGACCAGCGGACTCTGACTCCGTTAGTCCTGGTTCGAATCCAGGTTCCCCAGCCAAGTTATTATCAAAAAATTGCATACCAGTGCTCCTGACCTCAGCTTCTGCCGAGGCCTGTCCCCATCACCAGGCCGAGCGAATGACCTGATCACCAAGAGCGTATAGGAGCACAAAAAGCCCGGCAGGCTAGGACCCGCCAGGCTGCTATATTCGCCGGCCTTTATCGGGCCGATCGGAAATTTCGGTCCTCCACTCCTACACGCTTGACTCCCGTGGGGTACCGGCTGTGCCGCTGCCATCCCCATCCCCCGGCCTTCTCTGTTGCCATACATTGGCGGCCGATCCCCAGACAGACGCGCCAGATCCTCCGTTCTGCTGATTGGGAGGAGTATACGGGGGAGGAGCGCCGGGATCATAAGCAGGAGGGCGACTCGGCCATCCGCGAAACTCAACAGCCGGGTTCGGCTGTTGAGAATAGGCCGGGGGAGCTGAGTTCGCCGGCGGATTCTGGCCGGACGGTGGAATTCTACCGAACATATTGGGCAAAACTACTCCTGTTGAACTGAGTTGAGCATGCCCGGATTTTGTGGCTCGCATCGACGTTATAGTAACATCGGAATTCCTGCACTTGCCCGCATCGCTTGGGCGATCGGCGCCACGACAGGCCTTTCAGGCTGCTTGAACTGGCAATTTTAACGCCTCAAGTTTGTGGCTCGGGTGAGCATTGGGCGATGACTCTCATTGCTCCGCGCTATCCGCTTTGCCATAAGGACGGGAAAGAGGGAAAGAGCTGATGCCGGATCCAAGGGTGGCCTCGGGGGATTTCGAGTCGCGGGTGCGAACAAGTTTTGCCCGACAGAAAGCCCTGGCCACGATCGGGGCAGAGTTGACGCTTGTCACTCCCGGGATCGTCGAGATAGAGATGTCCCATTCTGAAAATCTGACGCAACAGCATGGCTTTCTGCACGCGGGTGTCATCTCGATGGCACTCGATGCGGCATGCGGCTACGCCGCCTATTCGCTTATGCCCACCGATGCCGGTGTGCTCACCATCGAGTTCAAGGTCAATCTGCTGGCGCCGGGCAGGGGAGAACGCTTCCTTTTCCGGGGCTCGGTCACAAAGCCCGGCCGCACGATCATTGTCGCCGACGGCCAAGCCTACGCCTATGATGGGGAAGGGGAGGCGAAGCTGATCGCCACCATGACGGGCACAATGATGACGATCATGGGTCGCCAAGGCATTGAAGGATGAGCGAAATTCCACTCACCAACCTCGGCGGGCACCCGGTGCTGTTCGTGATGGCGGCGGAGCCTGAATACGGCCCGCACCTTAAAAGCCGGTTTCGGCCGCTGATGACCGGTGTCGGTCCCGTGGAGGCGGCGACCGAACTGACGGTTGCACTCGCGGATCTCAAGGGCAAGGGCGGGCTTCCCCATCTTGTCGTTTCCCTCGGCTCCGCCGGTAGCCGCAGCCTCAAGCAGACGGAGGTTTATCAGGCAAGCTCTGTTTCCTATCGCGACATGGATGCTTCGCCGCTCGGCTTCGAGAAAGGCCAAACGCCGTTCCTGGGCCTGCCCAAGGACGTGCCGCTGCCCTTCCGCGTTCCGGGCATCGAAGCGGCGACGCTCTCGACCGGGGGCGCAATCGTGAGTGGCGCCGCCTATGAAACCATCACCGCCGATATGGTCGATATGGAAACCTATGCATGTCTGCGCGCCTGCCAACGCTTCGCCGTGCCGCTCATGGCGCTCCGCGGCATTTCGGATGGGGCGCAGGAACTGCGGCAGGTGAGCGACTGGACGCAGTACCTCCACATCACAGATGAGAAGCTCGCGGCCGCCGTGGACCGGCTGGAAGCGGCGATTACCGACGGGACGATCGCCCTTTAATCGTACAAAGGCATCTGGACATCCACGGTGGGGATGCTCATGTAACGAATCCGGCAGAACGGCAGCAAAAAAGCAGCGTCGGCACCGCGGAGGTGATTGCGGCAAAAAACCCGTCTCTGGCCTGTTGCGCGGAATCGCTTCCTTCTTTAAAGCCTCGCCATGAGCACCACGACCCATCCCGATACAGTTCTGATCATCGATTTTGGTAGCCAGGTCACCCAGCTGATCGCCCGGCGCATACGCGAGGCTGGTGTCTATTCCGAAATCGCTCCCTTCCAATCGGCTGAAGAGGCTTATCTGCGCCTCAAGCCTAAGGCGGTCATCCTCTCCGGCAGCCCGGCCTCAACTGTCGATATCGGTAGTCCGCGTGCACCTGATGTTATCTTCCAGTCCGGCGTGCCGATCCTCGGTATCTGCTATGGCGAGCAGACCATGTGCGCACAGCTGGGAGGCAAGGTGGAGTCCAGCGACCACCGTGAATTCGGCCGCGCTTTTCTCGAGATCGAGGAAGACTGCGGGCTTTTTGCCGGCGTCTGGGCACCCGGCACTCGTCATCAGGTCTGGATGAGCCATGGCGATCGCGTAACTGCGCTCCCGCCGGGCTTCAAGGTTGTGGGCACGTCCACCGGTGCGCCTTTCGCGGCGATTGCTGACGACAAGCGCAGATATTACGGCGTGCAGTTTCATCCAGAAGTGGTTCATACTCCCGATGGTGCCAAGCTCCTCGCCAATTTCGTGCACAGGATCGCGGGCCTTAAGGGCGACTGGACCATGGCGGCCTATCGCGAGCAGGCCATCGAGGCCATCCGCGCGGAGGTGGGCTCCGGCAAGGTCATCTGTGCGCTGTCCGGCGGAGTCGATTCTTCGGTCGCGGCGTTGCTCACTCATGAAGCGGTCGGCGAACAACTAACCTGCATCCTGGTCGATCACGGACTGATGCGGAAGAACGAGGCGGCCGAAGTGGTCGCAATGTTTCGCGAGCACTACAATGTGCCGCTCGTCCTGGTCGACGCTGCAGACCGTTTCCTGGGAGCGCTCGAGGGAGAGGCGGACCCGGAAAAGAAACGCAAGACAATCGGCCGCCTTTTCATCGAGGTGTTCGAGGAAGAAGCCAAGAAGCTCGGCGGCGCCGATTTCCTGGTCCAGGGCACGCTCTACCCGGACGTGATCGAGAGCGTCTCCTTCACGGGCGGGCCTTCCGTTACCATAAAGTCGCACCACAATGTCGGTGGTCTGCCCGAGCGCATGAAGATGAAGCTTGTCGAACCGTTGCGCGAGCTTTTCAAGGATGAAGTGCGGGCGCTCGGCCACGAGCTTGGCTTGCCTGACCACTTCATCGGGCGGCATCCCTTTCCAGGGCCTGGTCTTGCCATCCGCTGCCCTGGCGGAGTGACGCCTGAAAAACTTGAGATCCTGCGTGCGGCAGACGCCATTTATCTCGATGAGATCCGGAAGGCTAGTCTCTACGATGCGATCTGGCAGGCCTTTGCCGTCCTCCTGCCCGTTCAGACAGTGGGCGTGATGGGTGATGGCCGTACCTACGAATATGTCTGCGCGCTTCGCGCCGTGACTTCTGTCGACGGCATGACGGCGGATTTCTATCACTTCGACATGGAGTTTCTCGGCCGTGCCGCCACCCGCATCATCAATGAGGTCCGCGGCATCAACCGGGTCGTCTACGACGTCACCTCCAAGCCACCCGGAACCATCGAGTGGGAATGATTCAGGGCCCGCCCAGGGTATCCTGCAGTATCCCGCGATTTCCACCTAACATATTGATATAGATATCAAAACGACGACTGACGTTCGGCGTCTATCGGCCCGCAAGGATCGGCGCCGACGGACCGCCTGACGGTGCACGATACCGTTGCCAAGTCCGACTCCTGCCGCTACCGTCACCGTCCAGATGGCCGCTGACGGTATTTTTTGTGAGCTAAGCTATTGAAATATCGTTGATTATCGCCGGATCGGCGGCCCAAAAATGGCTGACGGTATTGCGGGTCGAGAGGGTGCGGAGATGCTGACGGACGTGGCGCTTAAGAACTTGAAACCAAAGGAGAAACCGTACAAGGTCACCGACCGTGACGGTATGTATGTGCTGGTGAGCACGACGGGAACGGTGTCGTTCCGCCTGGACTACCGTCTGAACGGGCGGCGCGAGACCGTCGTGCTGGGCAGGTACGACAAGGCCGGCATCTCGCTCGCGCGAGCGCGGGAACTGTGCATCGACGCCAAGCGCATGATCCGGGAGGGGC